>LDZQ01001160.1_pt1 | contig 28725 bp, 30 predicted proteins | sample 615361 | NCBI WGS metagenome assembly LDZQ01 (sample SAMN03408297, study PRJNA278302) | terrestrial metagenome | isolation source: oil reservoir sample I2 | place: USA: Alaska, North Slope, Ivishak formation | collected 2013 | reverse complement strand
CAACAGCCGAACCGCTCTCACCGCCTCAGGAGTGCCTGATGCTTGCCTCGGAGTGGGTGACCGCAGCCCCTGCAATAGCTGCGTCAAAAGATTGAACTTGTCGTCTCTCGCGTGGCAAATGTGGTGCTCGGAAGCGAGACCGCTCCACTCTCGCTCATAGAGGAGGCGTGCGACGAAACCCAGGGAAGGCGGGTGGATAAATTATTTGTAGTGGTACTATCTGCAGGGTGGGGAGGTGATTTTTTATGTCGGTCAAGGTGTACACCACGAGCGTGTGTCCAAGATGCAGGGCGCTCAAGCGCTTTTTGAGTGAGATGGGAGTGGAGTTCACAGAGGAGAGTCTCGAGCAGCCAGAGACAGTGGCAGAGCTTCGAATCAATGGCGTGTTCGTGATGGAGGCTCCTGTGCTGCAGGTGGACGACACATACTACACACCTGAGGAGCTGTTTGAGGATGAAGTGCTCAACGAGCAGCTCGTGAGGCGGGCGCTCCAGGACTAAGCCCGCCTGTCCCAGTTCAGCCCCACAATTGCAGCTTCGATGACCTGCGGGCGCTGCTCAAGCGCAAAGAGCAAGCGGGCACTGGACATAGGCTGTGGCTCTGGGATGCACCTTGGGCTACTCGCGAGTGGTTTTCAGTGGTGATGCACAACGAGTGGCTACCTCCTCAGGTATATCACGTTCCCCCTACCCACCTTCACCTTCTCCACCAGCCCCCTGTGCTCCATCTCGGACACCAGAAGGCTCACCTTTGCCTCGGAGCTCCCAAGCTCTGCCCGAAGCTCCTTCTGGGTGATCCTGCCCCCTGCTCTTTCTATGATGTCGAGCGCCTTGGATATGTCGTCTGGGAGGTATGGAGCATTGACTTTGGCCATGCGCACTGACGTGCGGTTGAGCATCACATAGAGCACGGCGAACGCTGTCCCGGCGATGGCCAGCAGTGCATAGAGTGGAACGCCCTCATTCTGCTGAGCCTCAGGAAGCTCTGGTGCGATGTCAGGGAGCTCTGGTGCGATGTCCTCTGGGGGAAACAGCAGCAAATCGAGCACATACTCTCCATCACCCCTCACCGTTATGACATCAGAGGCATACAGCACGGGCATCCCATCCACGATGTAGCTCGCCTCTATCCTGTACGTCCCGTTGTCAAGGAAGAGCGAGTACGTCCCAGTCGTGGAGACCATCACCTGGTGTGGAGTGGTGTTCACCTCTATCACCACATTGGGCAGGGGCTCCAGCGTATCCCACTGATACACCGTGCCGTGCACAAGGGCAGCGGCGCTCGCACAGGGCATCGCACACAGAAGCACCAGAAGAAGCAGTGCCGTCCGCCTCATGTTGTGTGCTGTGTGCCTCCCCTCTATTAACTGTTGTGGGGCTCTAAAGCGTCATGGAGCCCATTACTCGATTTAGAGCAGTGATAAAGCTTTGTGAAGAATTAAAAAGCATGAAATGATGTGATGAAGAAAGCATGCTTATAAGATTGTGTGGCGGGGAGATGTGTGGTGGTCGATGCACATGAATGGCAGGACAGCGATGATAATGGTGGTGGCTGCCGTGCTGGTGCTCGTGGGTGCCGGCATGGCGGTTGCGAGTCCCCCTGTGGACAGGGGGAAGGGTGGCTCGATGAGCCCCGCATGGGCTATGGGCAACACTCCTTGGAACACCACGGGGAACTGGAGCACCCCGTGGGACGAAAGCCCCAAAGCTCGGTTCAGTCTTTCCCAGAGGTACGGGGCACTGCTCTCAGCGAGGGAGAATATGAGTAATGCAATGGCGGCGTATGAGCGCTCGCTCGGAAGATACAGGACGCTCGGTGCCGGCATGGGTCATGCCCAGAGGCTCGATGTGGAGAGGGATTACGCCCTCTCGAGAGTACAGCTCATGATGTCCACGGCACAGTTCGTGAGGGCGTATGGCATGGCATGGGGTACGCAGTACGATACCCAGAGGATTGAGCAGCGCCTGCAGGAGATGGAGCAGCTCAGAGAGCAGATACGCTCTGCCTCCTCCCCTGATGAGGTGCGGGCGCTGAGAGAGGAGATGAACCGTCTGTGGCAGAGAACAGGTCTCGAGCTGCAGCTGTGTGTGCAGAGTGGTGCCGTGGGGAGGCTGGAGGACATGCTCGAGCGGGCGGAGAACACCTCCACGATACTCCAGCAGGAGATTGAGCAGCTCAGTGCTCAGGAGGTGGACACACACCGCCTGAACTTGCAGCTGGAGCAGTACGGGGCCAGCCTGGAGCAGGCGTCCGCCCACCTGCAGCGGGCGAGGGAGATGATAGAGGCACATGAGGGATTCGACGACAATGGAGAGGTGGTGAACAGTGCGCTTGCGGCATCCACCCTAAGAAGCGTGAGGACAGAGCTCACTCTAGCCACAGAGCAGCTTAAGGCATCCACCCGTGCCCTCAGGGAGGCGTTCCTCGAGCTGAGACACCACAGGGCTGGCATGCTCACCCTGCAGCAGGACGACACGCTGCACGCCGAGGGCAACGGCACTGCGGCGTTCTCAGGAAGGGGCACCGTCAGGGTTGTGGGCGATGTGCTGGTGAGGGTGGTGGACGTTGCAAAGGACGCGAACATATCCGCTCCCGGTGAACCCGTCGTGCTTCCCTATGACATGGTGCAGTACCACCTCAGGGAGGATGATGCGCTGGAGGTGAATGGCACGAGCTTTACGGTGTGCGCCCGTGGAGAGGGTATAGTGCTGGATGTGGATGGCGTGGGCTCTGTGGTGCTCACGGGCAACGGCACGTACACCCTCGTGGGAGCCAACGGCACGGTGTCGGGTGAGTGGCACGCACCGCTCACAGGAATGCCATGGAGGGAGACACCATGAGATGGGTGGCAGTGCTCATCACACTGGTCGCCCTCGTGGCGCTGGGATGCGTACAGCCAGCCCAGCACCCCTCTGAAGGCACGCCCGCGTCCACAACGGCCGTGGAGGGCACAGACGTGGAGGGCACAGATCTCCTCATCGCGGACGCCCAGCTCGACATGCTCGAGCAGAAAATGACCGAGCTGGAGCAGGTGCTCTCAGAACTCGAGAACACGAGTGCCATGCTGGAGACTCAGTGAGCGCCGCATGTACTTGTGGAGCTCTGCAGAGAAAGAGGGAATCTCAAGGCTGCTCGTGGGAGGGCTGCACAGAGGGGAATCCAGAATCACAGAGCCCATCCTTAGGGCACTGGAGGAATGCGAGATAGAGGAGGGAAGCGTGGTGCTCGCAGACCTTGGGGGCACCACCGACCTCAGCACCCTCGATGAGAGGTTCCTCTCAACAGAGGAAGGGAGGACGCTGATATCCCTCATTGAGAGGGTGCGTCCCAGCCTGTACGTGGAGCTGCACACCTACGTACCCAGCTCGTATGGGCGGCTCACCTCACCCCACAGGATGGACATCGAGGGTGTGCCGCCCCTCATCGAGCTGGAGCGGGGAATACTGCACGCCTCCACATCCCCTCTTCTGAGGAGGGTGTTCAGAAGGGATGACCTGTGCCTGCTGCTCGAGGTTCCAGAGGGCTCTGAGGATGTTGCCATCGAGCTTTTGAGGGGGGCAATCGATAGCAGCACAAGGGAGGAGTACGTGGGCTTTCTTCAGAGGCGATACCCCCAGCAGATATCCGCTGGCATGCGGCTCTTTGAGAGCTTCTATCACGACAGATTCGAATATCCTTAAATAGCCAGTATCGAAGGGGTACAAGATGCGAGGCACTTGGGTGGACAATGAGGTGCACGTTCCAGCAGGCGAAGCTGGAGGGCTTGTGGAGGCTGGCTATGGCAGGCTCAGGGAAGACGAACTCGTGCTCTCTCCCATCGAGGCATGCTATCTGGTGCACAAGGGCAGGCTCGAGCTGTACATGAACGGCAGGAGGGTAAAGTTTGAGAGGCTGCTCACCACCTCTGGCATGAAGGACCCCATGTTCGAGCTTCGCTACATGGTGTACAAGGACCTCAGGGAGCGAGGGTACTACGTGGGGGTTCAGGCTGGTGCAGCTGGTGCATTTTTCCTGTACGAGAGAGGTGTGAAGCCCACCACTGCCCCATCGACGTTCGTGGTGTACGTGGTTGGAGAGCGGGACCCCATCACCTTAGAGTGGATGCTCCACAGGCTGGAGCAGGTACGGGGGGTCAGAAAGCGCATGGTGCTCGCGGTGGTGGACGAGGACGGGGACCTGACCTACTATACGGTGGACGAGGTGCATCTCAGGGATGGGGAGCCACGAAGGCCACCAGCGGCAAGGGCAACGCTGCTGCAGGACAGGGCGTTCGTGTGGGACGCAGAGGGGTCCCGAGGCCTCTTCGAGCATGGAATGTACGGGACGTTGCTCGACGAGCAAACGCTCCAGCTCTCCCTGATAGAGATGCTCTACCTTGCACAGAATGGCGTGCTGGGGGTGTACGACGCCTCCGGACATCCTCTCCCCATGGAAAAGCTCGAGAGCATCCTTTCGCACATAGACGAGGAGGGCAGGCTCAAGCTGAAGGTATACAGAGAGCTTCGGGAGAGGGGCTACGTGCCCAAGAGCGGATACAAGTTCGGAAGCCACTTTCGGGTGTATGAGGTGCCCCACAAAAGGCACTCCACATATCTCGTGCATGCCCTCTCATCGAGCCACGTGCTCACCCCCCCAGAGCTCTCGAGGGCGGTGAGGCTCGCCCACTCGGTGCACAAGCGCATGGTGTTCGCATGTGATAATGGAAAATACATCGAGATGGGATGGTTCAGACCTTGAGGGTGGACGACATAGAGATAGAGCTGGACGAGGTGATAGAGCACATAAGAAAGAGCGGTGCAAGGATAGTGGGGCTCTGCCTTCCAGAGGGGCTGAAGAGAAAGGCAGGGGACATAGCCAGCCACATAGAGCAAAACACGGGGTGCACCGTCATCGTATCGGGCGAGCCCTGCTATGGAGCGTGCGACATCGATGCCGCCCTGCTCGATGAGGTGGACGTGCTGGTGCACGTGGGCCACAGCAGGCTTCTTCCTGTTGATTACCGGGTCAACAGTTTACGAAGTAAGCAACACATGGAAAGAGTGCTCTATGTGGAGGCAAGGAGCACGCTCGACGTGCTGCCCGCAGTGCGTAAGGCGGCAGCCCTGCTGAAGGGCAGAAAGGTGGGTGTGATCACCACCGTGCAGCACGTGCACACCCTCAATGACGTGTGCGCTCTTTTGCGCTCGCTTGGGTTCTCACCCCTCGTGGCAGGAGGAGATGACAGGGTATGCCACGAGGGACAGGTGCTGGGGTGCAACTTCAGTGCCGCACGGTGTGATTGTGAGGAGCTGCTGTTCGTGGGTGGTGGGGAGTTTCATCCCATGGGGGCAGCGCTTGCCACCGGCATGAGGGTGGTGGTGGCAGACCCGTACCTGAATGAGGCAAGGGTGGTGGATACGAGGGCAATCGTAAAACAGCGCTATGCCGCCATCTGGAGGGCAATGGATAAGCAGCGCTTTGGGGTGGTGATGTGCTCCAAGATGGGGCAGAGGCGACCCCATGCTGCCCTGAGGGCTGTCGCACTGCTAAGGGAGGCTGGAAGGGATGCCACGCTGATCATGATGGACGACATCACGATAGAGAAGCTTGAGCAGCTCGGATTTGAGTGCTATGTGGTGTGTGCATGCCCAAGGGTGGCGATAGATGAGTATGCCACCTTCCCCATGCCCGTGCTCACGCCCCCAGAGCTCGAGATGGTGCTTGGCAGGCGCAGGATGGACGACCTCGCCCTCGACGAGATACTCGAGGGATAGCATGGCCGGAGCGGTGGTTTACGAGGGCAAGGGCAACCTCTATCTGAACATCACCAACAGGTGCACCAACGATTGCGTGTTCTGCATACGAAGGTTTTGTGATGGGGTGTACGGCTATAACCTCGTGCTGGAGAGGGAGCCCACGGTGGAGGAGGTGCTCTCCGAACTTGGGGCTTACGAGCTTTCACGCTACCGGGAGGTGGTGTTCACCGGGTTTGGCGAGCCCCTCCTGAGACTAAATGACGTGCTTGCCATCAGCCGCCACCTCGCAGCGCAGGGTGTGAAGGTGAGGGTGGACACCAACGGACATGCCCCTCTGCTCTATCCCAAGCGGGACGTGCCCCTCGAGCTTAAAAGAGGTGGGGTTGGGGCGGTGTCCATAAGCCTCAATGCCCCAGACGCACACACCTATGAGCGGTTGTGTCTTCCAAAGATGAGGGGAGCGTTCGATGCAATGATGGCATTTGCAAGGCGCTGTGTCGAGGTAGGGATAGAGACGAGGCTCACGGTGGTGGGCTTTACAGGTGTGGACGTGAAAGAATGTGAGGGGATAGCCTCAGAGATTGGAGCCAACTTTATGGTGAGATGAGAATTGGGGCATGACATCTCCATGTCCCAATTATCAATGACATCCCCATGTCCCAATTATCATCTCGACCTTATCCTCCCAAACAGCCCCTTATCCTTCCTGCGCTCTGTGGAGGGAGGGAGCAGGGCATCGAGCCGCTCTATCAGCTCGCGCTGCTCGTCGGTGAGCTTTCTTGGCACGCTCACCACCACCCTCACATGCAAATCACCCCTCTGGGAGCCACCGAGCGAGTATATGCCCTTTCCTTTCAGGGTGAATACCGTGTGGGACTGGGTGCCGGGCGGTATCCTGAGCGTTGCAGTGCCATCGAGGGTGGGCACCTCTATCCTTGTCCCAAGGCACGCCTGCGGGAATGTGATGGGCACATCACAGTGGAGGTCCGCCCCTTCACGCCTGAAGCGCTCGTGAGGCCTCACGTGCACCAGCACGAACAAATCTCCGCTCGGAGTGCCCCTCTCGCCAGCAGAGCCCTCCCCGGGAATCCTGATTTTCATCCCATCTTCGATTCCCCTCGGAATCTTCACAGATATCGTCTTGCGCTTGCCCCTCCTGCCAGTCCCCCTGCACTCGGGGCAGGGTGTGTCTATCACGCTTCCAGCCCCCCTGCACCTGGGGCACGTGGTGACGCTCACGAAGCTGCCAAATGGTGTCTGTCTGTGGGTGCTCACCTGCCCCCGGCCTCCACACGCATCACACATCCTCGGGGACGTTCCAGGCGCTGCACCGCTGCCCCCGCAGGTGTCGCATGTGTCCGTCTTGGAGAACGTTATCTCCCTCTCGGTACCAAAGGCTGCCTCCTCGAGGCTGATGGTGGTCTCTGTGAGGATGTCCGCCCCCCTCTGCGGACGCTGCGGACCCTGCGGACCGCGCCCCCCAAAGCCACCGAACAGGTCAGAGAACAAATCAAAGCCATCTAAGTTCAGCCCGAGGTTGCGCAGCAGATCGAACAGGTCGCTGCCAGAGAAGATGTCCTGCTGGGTGTAGCGCTCGTGCACGCCAGCAGCCCCGAACCTGTCGTAGTGTGCACGCTTTTCTGGGTCAGAGAGCACCGCATACGCCTCTGAAATCTCCTTGAACCTCTCCTCGGCCTCCTTTGATTTGTTCCTGTCTGGATGGTACTTGAGAGCGAGCTTCCTGTATGCTCTCTTTATCTCCTCCGGGCTCGCATCTCTGGATACCCCCAGCACCTCGTAGTAGTCCTTGGCAGCCATAAAACCAACTCGAAAGCAACTGAGGCTGTTTCAAGCCCCTACTTCTCTTCCTTTACCACCTCGTACTCCGAGTCCACGTACTCGCCCTGCTGACCATCGCCACCCTGCTGTGCCTGCTGCTGGGCGGCCTTCTCGTACATCTTTCTGCTCACCTCATAGATGGCGGAGCTGAGCTCCTCGGTCCTCTTCTTGATGAGCTCGATGTCATCGCCAGAGAGGGCCTCCCGAAGCTCAGATATCTTCTCCTCCACTGCCTTGCGCTGGTCCTCACTCACCACATCGCCAGCCTCCTTCAGGGTCTTCTCTGCAGTGTATGCGAGGGATTCGGCCTCGTTCCTTGCCTCGACTGCCTCCTTCTTGCGCTTGTCCTCCTCGGCGTGCTCTTCGGCCTCCTTTATCATCCTGTTGATTTCCTCCTCGCTTAAACCTCCTGGACGCTGGATTGTGATTGACTGCTGCTTGCCCGTGGCAAGGTCCTTGGCGCTCACGTTGAGGATGCCGTTGGCATCTATATCGAACGTGACCTCTATCTGTGGCACCCCTCTTGGGGCTGGCGGGATTCCCGTGAGGGTGAACCTTCCCAGCGTCATGTTGTCGGCTGCCATCTTGCGCTCTCCCTGCACCACGTGAATCTCCACCGAGGTCTGGTTGTCTGCGGCAGTGGTGAATATGCGGCTGCGTTTGGTGGGGATGGTGGTGTTTCTCTCTATGAGGGGTGTGGCTATGCCGCCCAGCGTCTCTATGCTCAATGTCAGGGGTGTCACATCGAGCAGCAGCAGGTCCTTCACCTCACCAGAGAGCACCCCTGCCTGAATCGCAGCCCCGAGTGCCACTGCTTCATCTGGGTTTATGTTTTTGTAGGGTTCCTTGCCCAGTACCTCCTTAACCAGTTGCGTAATCTTCGGAATCCTCGTAGAGCCCCCAACAAAAAGTACCTTATCTATATCGCTTGGGCTCAACCCCGCGTCTTTCATTGCCCTTTCCACTGGGGGTATGAGGGCGTCAAACAGATCGGAGCACATAGACTCGAATTGCGCCCTTGTGAGTGTCAGGTCTATGTGCTTGGGACCAGTTTCATCCTGAGTTATAAATGGTATGGATATATTGGTCTGCTGGAGTGTGGAGAGCTCGATCTTCGCCTTTTCACTTTCGTCCCTTATTCTCTGCATGGCCACCCTGTCTTTCGACAGGTCTATCCCGTGCTCCTTTTTGAATTCAGACACGATCCAGTCCATTATGCGTTTATCGAAGTCGTCTCCTCCAAGATGTGTGTTTCCTGAGGTGGCCTTTACCTCAAAAACACCCTCTCCGACCTCGAGAATGGACACGTCAAACGTCCCACCACCGAGATCGAAGACCATAATGGTTTGGTCGCCCTCTTTATCAACACCATAGGCGAGTGAGGCGGCAGTTGGCTCGTTTATTATCCTTAGCACCTCTAGCCCCGCAATCCTTCCGGCGTCTTTCGTCGCCTGCCGCTGGGCATCGTTGAAGTAGGCTGGAACGGTGATGACCGCCTGCTTTACCTCCTCTCCGAGGTAGCTCTCGGCATCTGCCTTCAGCTTCTGCAGAATCATCGCAGAGATTTCCTGTGGGGTGTAGCTCTTGTCCCCTATCTTGACCCTGTAGTCAGCCTCACCCATGTGGCGCTTTATGGAGTACACCGTGCGCTCTGGATTGGATATCGCCTGCCTCTTGGCGAGCACCCCCACGAGGCGCTCTCCATCCTTTGTAAAGCCCACCACCGACGGCGTGGTGCGCCCACCCTCTGCATTGGGTATCACGGTGGGCTCCCCGCCCTCGATCACCGCCATGCACGAGTTCGTTGTCCCGAGGTCTATGCCAATCACCTTAGCCACATTCATCACCTTCCAAAAATCTTCACTAACCCAAGGTTATTAACAATTGGTTAATAAAAGTCATATTTAAATCTTTCGTAAATCTCTGCCACGTCAATAAGGCTTGTGAAGCATTTTTGCTCCCATAACTGTTGATTACAGAGCAATCAACAATGCCCATATCTCTTTTTAAGACGACAAAATGCACAGATTTCCGAGCTTGATACCTCACCGCATTCCATACAATAGTTTATTTTTAGCTTTTCTTCTTCTTTAATCAAACCTCTAACAAAATTTTTTGTAAATCCTGGTTTTTTGTTTTCTATATCATAAATAATCTCTTTCCATTTGGAGTTTGGAGCAAAAGGACACTTTTCTGCATTGAAGGGAATGTTTTCAGTTAAAACATAAAGCATATTCTCTCTTTCACTAATTTCGAATAGTGGTTTAGCTTTTACAACCACCTTTTTATCGAAAGACTCATTTCTTGGCTTTAACTTTTCAACCCATGCTTTCTGTCCTCCTGAGAGGTTTTTTAAGTAGAAAGAAACGATGTCTTCGGCTGTATGCCCAGTTGCAACTACGTGAAAGTTGTTCAATCTTGCAAACCTGTTCATAAGATACCTTTTCGCTGTCCCGCATGCCGAACAGGGTTTTCGCTTTATTTTGGAGATTTCGAAGCCATGGTCTTTCAGCCTTTCAATATTTAGTGGAACGTCTATGCATTTTGCCAAATTCTTTACAATTTCCTCCGATTTTTTTGAATATGTGCCTATGCCGAGGTCAATATAATAAAGCTCAAAGTCGTATCCGAGCTTTTTTAGCGAATCAGCCATTGCAGAGCTGTCTTTTCCACCAGAGGCCGCCAATAGGATTCTTTCATCTCTTTTTAAAATGTGGTGTTTTTTTATGCTTCTGCTCAGAAGTCGTAAGTAGAACTCGGGATAGCAGTTTTCGCACAATGCCGTTCTGTAGTGCTTCAGGTGTGCTATTGCTCTTTTGCCACATTTCTTGCACACACTCATGCTTGGACACTCCGAAGATTTTCAAGGGATAGTGTTGCTCCACCCGACCCAGCTGGCGGCCAGTAGTTCAGGGCTTGGGACATCGCCTTCCACGACAATCGGAGGATAACAAGCCTTAAGTTTAGATTAACCTATTATAATGGGCCCGACCGGATTTGAACCGGCGACCACTCGGTTATGAGCCGAGCGCTCTGACCAGACTGAGCTACGGGCCCCCATCCCCCAAAGCGGCACTGCATATCGTTTATGAGGTACGAGGTAATTTGATTTAACGTACTTTTTCTGGCTTCTGGGTACTGGGTACCCCCTTAGCACGCTGGATATATAAGGTTTATTGGGCAGTGTTCGGCCAGCCCATGAAAAGGCAGAGATACTTCACGACATTGGACGCCCTCTTCAGCATCCAGCCAAACGATAGAACACCATACAGCCAATATTACAATAAAGGATAACGTTAATAGAGATGGAAGCGGAGCATTAACGGGATTGCCCCCGCTGTCCGAAAACGTCGAGGAGCTTTTCCCATGTCGAGGGACAGGAGGAACATAGAATGGTGGTAATCGAGGTGGACGTGAGGGGTGATGTCTGCCCAATACCTTTGATCGAGACGCGCAAGGCATTGCGGAAAGCCTCTCCCGGCGATGTGGTGGTAATCATCGGAACCCACCCAGCGTCCAAGAAGGAGATACCCATGGCAGTCAAAGCATTGGGGCTGGAGCTCCTCGAGATAGAAGAGGAGGATGGGACGTGGAAGATCAAGATACGCAGGTGAGGAGTGGAGCAATGGTCAGTATGGCGCCATGGGCACATTCAGGAGGCGAGGGGCTCGAGCATAGTCATATGAGGTGGTGAAAAAAGTCATGTTTGATAACGTTGTATATCTTGACAATGCTGCGAGCACGCGGCTGGATGAGAGGGTGCTGGAGGCCATGAGCCCCTATTTCTTTGAAATATACGCGGTAGCCACCTCTGAGTTTGGGTACTCCATGGGCATAGAGGCAAAGGAGGCGCTGGAGAGTGCCCGTGAGGGCATAGCCTCTGCTCTGGGTGCGTCCTCAGAGGAGGTGATATTCACCTCAGGGGACACAGAGTCGAGCAACATGGCGCTCAAGGGAGTGGCGATGGCGCTTGGCAAAAAGAAGGGAAAGCACATCATCGTGTCCAAGATAGAGGACTTTTCCGTCCTCAACACCGCAAAGGCTCTGGAGAGACAGGGCTTTAGGGTGGACTATCTGGAGGTGGATGGCGAGGGGTTTGTGAATGTGGACCAGCTGCGAGAGTGTATAACCGACGAGACAATTCTGGTGTCCATCCAGCACGCCAATCAGGAGATAGGCACCATTCAGGACATCGAGGCCATTGGCCAGATATGTGAGGAAAGGGACGTTCTCTTCCACACCGATGCCACCCACACGTTCACTCGGGTGCCCATAGACGTGAGAAGAGTGCCCGTGGACCTAATGACTCTCTCTGCCCACACCATCCATGGTCCCAAGGGCATTGGAGCTCTCTATGTTCGCAAGGACACACCCATCGCGAAGTGGATGGATGGCGGCTTTCAGGAGTTTAACATGCGAGCTGGGCTGGAGAACATCCCGGGAGCGGTGGGCTTTGCCAAGGCTGTGGAGCTCGTAAGCCCAGAGGAAAACGAGCGCCTTCGGGCGATGAGGGACACTCTCATCGAGCGGGTGCTATCCGAGATACCACACACGACGCTGAACGGGCACCGATGGAAGAGAACTCCCCAGAACGCCAACATCACGTTCCACTTTGTGGAGGGTGAGTCCATCACGCTTCATCTGGACCTGAGGGGTTTCGCCGTGAGCACGGGCTCGGCGTGTTTTAGCCGCTCACTGGAGGCAAGCCACGTCATCCTTGGAATAGGTGGAGACCACGAGCGGGCGCATGGGTCTGTGCGCTTTACATTCGGCCGCTATAACACGATGGAGGACGTGAACGCCGTTGTGGATGCTGTTGCCGAGGTGGTAGAGGAACTGAGGAGCATCAGCCCATTAACTGAGGGTAAACAATAGAGGTGGAAGTGATGAAGTTCCCGTACAGTGAAAAGGTGCTGGAGCACTTTCGCAACCCCAGAAACGTGGGCAGGATGGATAATCCGGACGGCAAGGGGCTTGAGGGAAGTCCTGCCTGTGGTGATATGGTAGCCGTGTACATCAAGGTCGATCCAGAGACCAAGCGCATCACCGATATCAAGTTTGAATCATATGGGTGTGCCTCTAACATTGCCACCGCCTCCATCATAACAGAGCTCGCCAAGGGCAAGACCCTCGATGAGGCCAAGGAGATAACGTGGAAGCAGGCGGCTGAGGAGCTTGGTGGGCTGCCGCCCGTCAAGGTCCACTGCTCTGTGCTGGCGGTGGAGGGGCTGCGAGCGGCCATTCGCGATTACGAGGAGCGCCATGGTCTCGTCGAGGAGAGGGAGCCCACCACCGACGAGGTCGTTCGCCGACGGCTAAAGCACGTGATGAACCCGCTCGCAGGGCTGGATGTGGTCCGAACTGACCTCGTCAAGGAAATCGAGGTGAATGAGGGGGTGGTGAGGGTGGTGATAGACCTGCCAGCCGACCACCAGTTTGCCCCAGCCATCAGGGAGGACATCGTGGAGAAAATATCGCCCCTGTGGGACGTGGAGAAGGTGGTCGTGGAGTTCACAGAGTAGAACTGGAGAGCTCATATGCGGGACTCACATCCCCCCGCCCACCATCTCCACCGCCTTGTCGATCTCCCTTTGCAGCTGGGGTGGCAACCCCTTGATGCCAACGTCCATGAAGCCCCTGATGATGGCAGCGGTTGCCTCATCCCTGCTGAGTCCACGGGTCATGAGGTAGAATATCTCTTCCTCCGCTATCTTGCCTATCGCTGCCTCGTGGGAAAGCTCCACGTCCGAGTATGCGCTCTCAAGTTCTGGTATGGCGTCTATTCTACCTTCCTCAGAGAGCATGAGGCCCATGCACTCCAAGTGTCCCTTTACCTTTGGGCTCTCTGCGAGAAGGTGTCCTCTGGCAACGACCTCTCCACCGCTGCTTATCGTCCTCGACACTATCTCGGCAGAGGTACCCTCAGCCTGAAGCACTGCCCTCGAGCCTATGTCCGCCTTGGAGCCCTTCAGCGCCACCACCACGCTGCTGAATATCGCCCTGGCACCCCTGCCCCTGAGGTATGCAGTGGGATACATCTGCACCAGCTTCACGGGGTTCATGAGGATGTAGTTGCTCATGAACACCCCACCCTCCTCCACTATGGCAACGCTTCTGGGTCTGACCTCGATGTCGCTCTCCCAGCTGTGCACCATCGTGAAGCTGAGCTTTGCCCCCTTCTTTATGTAGAACTCCGAGACCCCAAGGTGCATTCCAGAGGCGACACCCGGATGGGATGTGCATCCCGAAATTATGTTGAGCTCCGAGCCCTCCTCGGCGATGATCACGTTGTGCACCTTCTGCTTTAGCCGCTCGGTGTACAGATACAGGCACGCCTCCACGGGTATCTTCACCTTGGCGCCCTTGGGAGCCCTTATGAAGTAGCCATTGACCTCTGGGCAGTTCACCTCGCACGTGTACTCGTCTTTGTCCGCTGGCACCGCCCTCCAGTAATAGTCCTCCATCCAGTCGTACTTCTCGAGGGCATCCTGTATGCTCAGCACCTCAACGTCCTTCCTGAATGTCGAGACCAGCTGAGTCCTCTGATCTATCTGCAAGAATGACCCAGACCTCCTGGAGCTGTCCAGCTCACCACCCACGCTCCTGACCTTCTCCCTTATGGCGGGGTCTATCCCTACGCCTCCTTCAGACATTTTTCAACACACCCCTCGTAGCCGTGCTCGCTTATGTTCCTCAGCTGCTCATATGGGTCCCCCACGCACGCAATCCTTCCGTTGTACAGTATCATTCCATAGTCCACCGTTGCATAGTCGAGGATGTGCCCGGCATGTGTGATGATGAGCGCAGCCTTCTTTCTCTGCTCTGGTGGCTTGTGTCTCTCCATCGCCTCGCTCATGGCATTGCCCACGATGGATATGTTCTCGAGGTCAACACCAGAGTCTGGCTCATCGAACATCAGAAAGTCCGGGTCCATCACGAGCAGCTGCAGTATCTCCGAGCGCTTGACCTCTCCACCCGAGAACCCCTCGTTCACCTTGCGGTCGAGAAAGTCGAGCATGTTGAGCTTTCTGGCATACTCGAGCATCCTCTCTTCGCTGCTGTTCTTCAGCCGCATGCAGTAATTCAGTAGCTCTCGCATCCTCACATTGCTCACCTTTGGTGGCGACTGGAACGCAATGCCCATTCCGAGCTTCACCCTCTCATCGGTGGGCATGTCGGTAATGTCCCTTCCCTTGAACATTATGCGACCAGATACCACCTTGTACATGGGATTACCCATCAGGGTGTTCAGCAGCGAGGACTTTCCACTACCGTTTGCCCCAAACAGGGCATAGCTCTTTCCTTCCTCTATGTAGAAGCTGACCCTGTCCAGCACCCTCTTATCTCCAACATTCACGCTCAAGTTCACGACCTGCAGCATCATACTCCTCCCGTCTCCAGATGCCCCACCCGGCATCAAATCAGAGACCCATGGCTATGTACTCACCATGAACTAAAAAGCTTTGGCTTAAGGTAAGAGAAAGGAAATGGGGAGAGTGAATGGCGCCGCCAACAGGACTCGAACCTGTGACAATCTGGTTAACAGCCAGACACTCTACCAACTGAGTTATGGCGGCACGCTCGTCCACTAATCGACTCACGGATGAGCGCACAGATGTTGATACACTGTCTCTTTAAATATTTTACTGTTAGCCCGGGGGCATCTGCATGCTGCCGCCACTGACCGACAATCGCAAATAATGGGGCGTGCACCCATATAGGGTGCCGCCTAGACGTACTTTTCAGGGTTCTCATCAAAGCTCTTCTTACATCCCGGGGCACAGAAGTAGTACACCTTGCCCTTGTAGGTGCTCTTGTACTTGGCGGTGCCCTCATCCACCTTCATATTGCACACGGGGTCTATCGCCATGGTAGTTAGTGCAACGGTTCCACCCATAAGGGTGATGTTTGGGACATTATTTGCCCTTTCTGAGCCTTTCGAGCAATGAGGCTGCGAGCATGGGCAGCGTTATGGTGGCATCGGAGTACACCACCACCCTGCGGGCGTTCTCGCTGACCTTGCCCCACGACTGTGCCTCCTCGAGCGTTGCCCCAGAGAGCCCACCCGGCTCTGGCCTGTCCATCGTCAGCTGCACCACGTAATCGAAGCCCTTGGAGGTGACGATGGTGGTCTGGAGGATGAAGTTCTTGGGCACACCTCCCCCGACGAACAGCGCCCCCACGCTGCTCGCCTCATAGCACGTATCTATGATTTCGCGCATGTCCGCCCAAGCGTCCAGCACCAGATTGTGAGTCTGATTGAACAGCCATCCCTGAAGCCCAAAGCTCGAGTCCTGCACCGCAGGACAGTACACGGGCACCCCGTGCTCGTGGGCACACCTCAGTATGGAGTTTTCGTCATCGAGCCTTGCGCCAAACTCGTCCATCAGCTCCCTGATGGATATCGTGTGCCTGCTGGCGTATATGTCCTCATACACCTCGAGCGCGAACGCCTCAAACGCCTCATACGAGCTCTCTGGAAGAAACACGTCGTATATGCGGTTGATGTTGCACTGGCGGAGGTGCACGTCATCCACATTCTCAGTTCCCTTGTAGTGATGGTGACCCAGCGCCTCTATGACGTCATGCACCATGTTGGCTCCAGTGCTCACCAGCACGTCCACACATCCCTCTCTTATGAGCTCACACACCACGGTGCGCATCCCCGCTGGGACCATGGCGCCAGCAAGGCCCATGAACACCGTGGCATCCGAGGTCGTCATCTCATAGAGAATATCGGCAGCCTCGGCAAGCCTTCTTGCTCCGAACGCACACCCCCTGTAGGAGGAGAGCAGCTCGTCCACCGTCATGTTCGCAACTGGCTTCACTGGGGATATGGGCTCATGCGTGTACTGCAACTCACACACCTCTTGATGCGCCTCCTTCCATGTGCTCAGTCCTGAAGTACCTCTCGTACGTCCTCTCTCTGCTCCTCTGGCACACCACGATTGTAGACCTCCTCGACCACACCATCGCATACGTCCAGAGCAGGGTGGGAGCCCACCAGCTCGAGGCCGTATGCATCGAGCACAGCATGTATTTCATCTCCCTCGATCATGCCATCCACCTCTGACCCTGTATTGGGCGTCGGTATAAATAGGTTGGCGAAAGCACCCTGCTCGCTGGTGGCGGCGTTGTCCCACTCTTGGCTGTCCTCCCTGAGACATGATGGATGGAAACCAGTTCAATGCATAAAAAAGTGGCATGTGGGGAGGGGAAAATTCCACATGCCATGGGCGTACCACCATTGGGAGGAGGGGAAGTCCCTTACTTCTCCTTCCCCTCCTACTTCTTCATTAATAAAGCTTTCTATAAAGATTTATGTCTATACTACTTTATCTCCACTCCCAGGGACGCAAGTGTTGCCTTGGCCTTGTCGTACACCTGGATGTACTCTTCAGTCGGCTTGACACTCTTCACGTCGTAGCACTCCTGGAACCTCTTGCCCTTCGGAGCTTTGGCGTAGTTGCCCTCATAGAGCTTGATGAGGTTGTCCAGGATTTCATTGACCTTCTCCACCTTCATGCCTGCCACCGCCTGGGCAGCCTCACCCATTATCCTGGCCTCCATGCCGGTGGTGTAGTCCAGAGCCACACCCTTTGCAGATGCAGAGCCGGAAAGGAGCTCTCTGCCGCTGGCAGTGTCGGTGATTGCCTGGGCAGCAGTCTCAAGCAGGCACATCTCCGTGCACGGTCCAGCAATCGGGTAGTACTGGTTGGCAATCAGCAGGTCGGTGTTCGCGTCGATTGCCGCTGCTGCGTGCCCTGCAACTTGCAAAGCCTCCCTAGCGGTCGTGATTCCCCACCTTATGTGAATCGGTCCGTCCAGGTGATAGCTACCGTTGAGCAGGGTGAAGGAAGCCAGGTGTGTGGCGACGTCGCAAATCGCTGTCTCTTCTACTCCTCCGGCATACCCACCGAAGATTGGCATTTGCTCCACCATGATTATATCGCCGTTGAGCGCCCACCCAGCTATCATGTGCAGTGCATTATTGTCTATCTTGAGCTCGTTGAGCTGGGATATTTCGTGGCTATCACAAGGCCTCATGCACCCAAGCAGATCCCCAGCGAGACGCCCCGCAGATGAGAGAGGCGTCTCGGGTCCCTATATGGCCATATACGGCCTTCCTGCTCTCGTGCAGGCCTCACGCACATAGCGCAGCTCAAGCATAGTCCCTTTAATCTCCCAGGGCGACCCCGTCTTTGCTTCGTTTCCTTCAACGGTGCTCATAACACCGTCGACTATGGTGTCCACTATTGCCTCCTGAGCATAGCTCTGGTGCAGCGGAATGAAGACATCTTCAGACACTGGGGCACCTGTTGGACCGCCTTGAATTACCGGCTTAATAGGCGCGTTCCCTTTTCGCTGAACCATCTCGACTGCGTCACGGTATTCCCCAAGCACTAACTTCTTCGGAGCTCTTTTAACCCCTTCCAGCACTTCCTCCTCTGTCACCTTTATGACTCGCCCTGTGTCTATGTTGTAAATTCCCGCTTCCACGAGCATCTCCAGTCCAGCCTGGAACAGGTTGTCAATCAGCTCCTTATCGGTGGGTATTATTTCCCCCCCGAACTTGATGCCGTACTTCTCCTTCAGCTTCGCTGCCGTTTGGGGCACGATCTTGGCATCCCATTCTTGCTCGGTGACCTTAGGTCCAGACACCGATCTGTTGTACGTTTCGCACACATCTATTGCTCTATCAACTGCCACTACACTCACCTCCTCCTTTATCTCTTAAGTAGAGCATCTACTGTCTTGATTGCTTCAGCAGCATTTTCACAGTATGCATCTCCGCCGATTTCGTCCACCCATTCTTGGGTGCACGGAGCACCGCCGAATATCGTCTTGACATTGTCCAAGCCTGCCTCCTTCAAGCCTTTGACGACCTCCCTCTGACCTGGCATTGTGGTGGTCATCAACGCCGAGGCCCCCACTACATCGGCATTGTTCTCCTTAGCTGCCTCAACGAACTTATCTATGGGAGCATCCCTGCCGACGTCTATCACTTTATATCCTGCACCCCTTAGCATCGCCGCAACAACATTTTTCCCAATCTCATGGATGTCGCCTTCGACAGTACCGATCACTACAGTCCCCTTTCCTGCCTCGCCTGTTTCCGTCATCCTGGGCTCAAGTATTTTCAGCGCTGCATCCATGGCGTCGGCAGCTAGCATGACCTGTGGCAGGTATATCTCTGCCTTGTCGAAACGGTCGCTGACGGTCTCCATGCCTTTACCGAGTCCGTTGTTGATTGCTTCAAAGGGCTCTATTCCTGCATCGAGTGCTTCTTGAGCAGCCTTCTTCGCCAGCTCAACATCGTACGTCTCTACTGCTTTTTTCAGTGTTGCCAAAATCTCTTCCTTACCCATGTGAAGCCACCTCCTTTAGGAGCTTCCTTCCTCACATATAAAGATTCCTATAAAGATTCATGCCTATACAAAATTGCTACATTATCTTCATGTCCCGCAAGTGTAGGGTTTCTTTCGGACAAACGTTTTCGCACCTTCTACAGGCTGTTCCACCACATTTATCCGTCCGTATTATCGCGATCTTGTCTTCGCCTTTTTGTTCAATAGTTATCGCGTCTTCTGGACACTCTTCCATACACTTTTTACACAGCACACAACCTTCTAAAGCGGCAGAAATGGTTATGCCAATCTCTTCGAGGATTGTAATTCCAAGCGTCCCCAGCACTGGGATATCCCTATTCACTACTTTATCCACATTCGCCCTCACACTTTCTGTTGGCACGGGTGGCAGTTTATACATTTTTAGCATGTCGTTGTACATAGCGGGGGGCATTCCGTTTGTCCAGATCGCGAGTTCGATGATGTAAATATTCTTGAAAGTTTCAGAGGTTGCAAACATACAGTGTTTGGCTCGCAAATCATGTGCGAAATCTCGAAGTTCGTCTAGAGCACTTGGATTTGTCACAAGATCCCTAGCTAAAGAGAGCGAGGTATTTCCGACCTGTACAATTCTAGAGGCAGTTGGAGGGACCAGACCCACTTGCTGCGCCTTACGGGCATCCACATACGTGCCCGATGCACCCGACATATACGACCTCTCTATGGCATCCATCGGCAGTCCAGCCTCATGCAGGAGCGTGAAGAACCCCGCTCTTATGGCTCCTATCGCTTTTCCCGCCTCCTCCACATCCTTCTCGGTTATGTATATCCCATCCTGCAGGTGGAGCCTGTGGTCTGGAGTGTTGATTTTTGGAGGGCGTATAAGCCCCTCACTTATTCCACATGCTATTGCCGCAACGACTCCAGTTCCAGTTATTCCCTTTGAACGTCCATGCATCTCACCTTTCTTGAGGACAGAACCGTCCACGGGGTTGATGGTATCCCCCTCGCGTGGCATGAACTCGGAGTCCAGAACAGAGCAACGCCAGTTATCTCCGTCCACCGTCACATCACTGATTGCACCCGGGGATGCAAGCATTCCTCGCTCTATCTCCTGTCCCTCCAGTGCCGGGCCAGCTGCTGCAGAGCCAGTATATACATCTCCATCCACAACCAGTGCCATCTCTGCGTTTGTTCCATAGTCAACGACCAAGCACACCTCATCTCTTTCGAGCACATCTGTTTTGATTAGCATGGCTAAGGCATCAGCCCCTATCTCGTGTCTCACAGCAGGGGGAATTATTACTTCTGCCTGGGGGTTTATGGCAAGGCATAGCTCCTTTGCATCAAACACACCTCCATCTCTATTGGGTGGCACCACCCCAAGGGATTCAAGCTTATGCTTTCCAGCGTATGCTAGATCTTTAATCTCTATATTCTGGAATAAAGATAGTTGAAATGGATTCCCACACACTGCAAACCGCTTTACCTTTTGAAGATCAACCTTTAGGAGTGGGAGTAGTTTATTTATTGTGTCCACAATCAACCTGTTGCACTCCTCCTGACCTACGTCAACCGCGAAGTTGACGTGGTCAATAACATTCATCCCCGGTATTGGGTGCCTAGTGGTAATGGCTGTAGAGACAATGCTCCCATCCCATAGGTCAATGGCCTGAACTCTAAATCCGCTGGTCCCCATATCCATAGCAATGCCATAATCCGTCATAGAGAGCCCTCCTCACATCTACTCAAAGAATGGGAGACGAGATGGAGGAGTCCCCTCCATCCCATATTTGCCATTAGACCTCACAACTCTACTAGTTTCAAAACCACATGCGTGAGACCCTGCATCTTTCATCTACTTCTGACCTCATAGGTACAGCGGCACGAGTGAGAACATCACGATGTAGCCCGTCAAGGTGGCAGTACATGAACCTTGTTCTTCTGTTTGAAAATCTCCACCGCAGCCTTCATGACGTCTGCAGTACGAGAATTGGGGAAGGAATATGTGCCTTTGCTCCTTATCGAAGGGATGCTCTGATGGTGTCCATATCCTTGCTGAAGCATTCTCGATGGCTCCCAATGATTCTATCCCTTATCGAGTGCTTTCTTAAGTCGCCTTTTTGGCCAGCTCAACGGCGTATGTCTCCACAGCCTTTTGCAAATCTGCCAGAATATCTTCTTTCTTAGCCATGCGAGGCAACCCTCCAGCAACTTTACAGAGCTTACTTGTTATCTCCTCATTTAATAAAGCTTTCTATAAAGATTATAGCCTTTCAAAGAACTCAAAAGAAGTTTAACAAAAAGCTGCCCAGTATTTTTGAGGGCACTCCGATAAAAATAAAAGAAGGTGTGGGGCTGGACGCCCACGCCATCGTATGTCTGTTCAGACGTTCTCGGTGTCCTTTTCATCACTTCTCCCACAGGCGCTCGGTGACAGGAGAGCCCAACCAAGGCAACACTTGCGTCCCTGGGGGGGATAAAGTAATATAGACATAAATCTTTATAGAAAGCTTTATTAATGAAGAAGTAGAAGAGGGAGATGGGGAGAAGTGAAGGATTTCCCCTCCTCCCAAGAAGTTCGAAGTGGTGGGGGAATAATACATCATGACTAAGGTAAGCGATGTTGAGGTGCGGGATGAGTTTGTCGCCCTGGATGCAAGCACGTCCGTGCTTGATGCTGCCAAAGCATGTAAGGGTGCTGGCGTAAAGTACATTGTTGTTTTGGAGAACGATAGGATAGTTGGAGTGGTAACGGCTGTTGACTTTATGTACAAGGTGCTGGCAGAGGAGAAGCGTTTAGACATACCTTTGAGGAATGTCATGCCCAGTCCTGCAGTGGTATGCAATATGGACGATGATATCAGCAAGGTAGCTGAGAGGATGTGGGAGAGTGGCTACTCGATGCTACCCGTTGTGTCATCGGATGGCACGCTTGCGGGAGTGATAACGATAAAGGATGTATTATACACACTTGCTGAACCGTTCCTCTCTGAGGAAGCGAGGACAGCAGCTCAGAAGCTAAGGGGACCCGGTTTTCGTGGAAGGGCTTGAGTGAATGCGTAGGGTGACGCCGAGAGGCATACACCCTCCTCCGACAGCACCCACGGGCCCTCTTTTCAGGAGTTCCAGCTCCAGCTCCACCTCGAACCCCTCTCTCAATTCACTCCTGAGTTGTCTCCTGTGGCACCTCTGATTCATACATCCACTCTAACCGCATGATAGTGAAGGCAGCAATCCATCCAGACTCCATCGCATGAACCACACCACCACCAGGCTGGGTCCACTGACCCGCGAGCAGTAGTCCCCGGATGGGAGTCTGCTGGGTTGGTCGTTTTTTCTGGACCACCTCGGGAGTTGGAGCCCAACCAAAGAGAGCTCCATCATTTGAACCAGCGAGGGTAGCAATCGTCTCTGGCGTCTGAATTTCGTGGACGAGGATGCGTCTCTCTATGTCAGGCACCACCTCTTCCGCACGCTCGATGAGAGAACTCACCAGTCTCTCACGCATCCGCTCATCAGCTCCATTCCAGTAGTGGGAGGGGACGAGTGTGCGTACTGCCACGACCTCGTGCCCCTTGGGCGCGAGTGTACGGTCGGTGAGAGATGGAACTGTTATGCCACAGAAAGCGGGCTCTCCCTTAAGCAGCCTCGAGTACACCTCCTCCGGGCTATCATACTCGAACAGCAGTGTCTCATGTGCACGTGTGTTGAGTTTTCCCCCTTTTATTCCAAGCATAAGCCTCACAGCCGAGAGAGCAGGTTGAAGACGCTCGAGATTCTCGAGATACCTCTTGTGCACCATTCCTCCTGTAAGCTTGAACGTACGCCGTGCATCAATCGCAGATACGACGTACTTCGCCCTGAACACCTTTTCTCCGAGCTTCACGCCCCGCACGACTGGTACATCGTGCACGAACTCCACGAGTATTGAATCCACTTCAGCGCCGAGTAGCAGCTTGCCACCGTATCGCTTATACCCATAGCTCAGCACCTCGGGCAGTCTCGAGCTACCTCCCTTTGGGTAGTACACTCCCCCCTCATACATGTGGGCAAGCATCAGCGAGAGGGTTAAGGCAGAGACCTTCGAGGGAGGAAGACCTGTGTACACCCACGGGGCGGCGAGGTACGCCTTCAGCCCTTCATCCTCTATATAGCGCTCGAGGAGTGAGGAGAACGTCTTCTTGTGGTACCTCACAACGTTAGGGTGCCTCGCCCAGAATATTAGAAAGCGCACAAGCGTCATACGCTTGGACTCTATCGTGTACATCTCCCGCTTGAGCTTGGCAAGCGTGTTGAAGAAACCATCTATACCCTTCTCATCTGGGTAGCGTGCCTTCAGCATCGACTTCAGGGTGGAGAGGTTGGCAGGTATCTCGAGCTCGCCCGATGGCAAGCATACTTTGAATGGGTAGTTTGGCCTCAGCATGGTCAGCTTCTTCCTAAGGCCGAACTCCTTCAGGAAGTTATCGAGCTGGGCACCCCCAGCAAAAGCTGGAAACACCTGTGGTCCACGGTCGAACACAAATCCATCCCGCTCGAAGCTCGAGCATACACCACCAACGATCGGATTCCTCTCGATGATTAGTACACGTTTCCTATCCCTCGCGAGTATGAAGCCACAGGTGAGGGCAGATAGACCTCCCCCAATCAATATGACATCATACTCTCCTGCCTCTATACCGCAAGAGGGCTCATCAAGTAACTCCTTCTCTGCTATCTTCACTCTCTCTTCTCGGGGTTGAACAGGAATAGCGGTACCCTCTCCTTGGGTGGCACGTATCGGGCTGCTCAACGGCCACCCCTCCCACCTCTATACGTAGCGAGCGTCTCCAAGCCCCCGAGGGGGGGAGCCATCTTCAGGGCGAGGACGACGCAGAGCATCAGGAAGGGCATCTCAAGCAGGGGGTAAAGCGAGAGGGCGAGCAGAGCTGGTGATGATATCCCGATAGTCGCTATTCCCATCGCCGCCCCGAGTTCATAAGAGGATACCGTCCCAGAGAGCACTGCCACCATACCGTCTTCCCTTCCGAGCCGCATGAACATCGAGAGCCCAAGCGAGAGGATGAAGGACACGATGATGCCGAGAACTATTGGCACAGCAAGCACGGAGACAACTCCTGGCACAGAGAGTACGAGCTCACTGTTGATGGAGAACACCACGATGATGAGGGCGAAGTAGGCAGCTATACCAAGGGCATCCACCTTTGGGAAGAAGACGTTCTTATACCATGCACGTCCCTTCTGCTCTATCAGCACCCGTCTCAACCCTACGGCAAGCAGGAATGGGATGAGTACGAGCATCACCGAGGAGGAATACAGCTCGGTCAGAGAGGGAGAGGTCGCAAACCTTGAGAGCAGAAGGTAAGCCACAAGAGGGTAAAGAACAACCATGAGCAGCATGTTCAGTGAGAACGCGTGCCTCGCAAGCGAGGCGCTCGCACGTGTCAGTTCAACTAGGCTGAAGAGTAGGGGTGAGGCAGGGGCACACCCGAGCAGCACCAGCCCAGCTATATAATAGGGGACATGGGAGAGTGGAAAGGAGCCGAAAAGATTTAGCATGACATAGGCAACGTAAGAAACTGCAAGTGGCTTTAGCACCCATGTAGCAAGGAGAAGTGCACCAAACTTGTGCAACTTGCTATGTACCGGTCGAAATGCCGAACTGATGAATCCCTGGCGGGGGTATGCCACATCTACCCTCAGCATCAAAGGCATAAGCATCAGCCAGATGTACACCACCATGGGGGCCGGCATCTCGAGCACCATTGGCATGCTCTCAAGTGTTGCTTTCACAGCCCCTGGGTTAAGATAGCCTATAAACAACCCTATGAGGATACAGAGGGCAACATACACTGTGAGCCAACGCTCGAACTTTCCGAACTCGGGAGGCCTCATATCACTTCTTATATCCCTCTTGTACTTTCTATCCATTTGAATTGGAGAGTGAAAATAAAAAATAAAGGGAGATAGGGCATCCACAGAGGTTATCCTGTCTCCATCTTCTAACCCTCAGAGCTCTATTGGTTTCAAGTCAACGTGTGTCAGCCCAGCATCCCTCATTTGTTTCTGGCCCCACAAGTAGAGAGGCACGAGCGCCAGCATCACTATGTAGCCCATCGCTGCAGCTGTCCACGTGCCCATTGCCCAGACGTTGCCTATCTGATATGCTGTCAGGTTCACAATACCCCAGAACAGGGCGATGTACACCCAGAATTTGGGGGCTTTCCACTTCCTCTGCGGACTGTGGTACGGGATGTCCTTCCTCGAGAGATAGAACCCGAGGTTGGTGAGACCGTTGATGAACAGATAGCCCACGACGGATGCGGAGAGTATCCAGACGGGGAGACCACCACCATACTTCACGCCCACCAAGATGAGGATGTAGTCGAATATTGCTGTCACGATAGCTGCCCTGAAGGGAATGCCGTGCTTGTTGAGCTTGGCGAGCTGGATTGGAAGATGGTAGTTTCTTGCGAGTGAGTACATCGCACGGGAGGAGCCAAGCAGTGCGGTGTTGGATATCAGTACCATCGCTGATAGCATCGTCATGATGGCAATTGGACCTCCGATGTCGCCCAGTGTGCCAAGAGCGAGTGGGGTGAGTGGATTTACGATGTTCTCCTCGAGCACGATGTCGGGGCCCAAAGTGCCCACACAGGCAGCCTGGACGAATGGGTAGGTGAAGAGGCACAGACCGCCGGCTGCAACCAGCGCCCTTGGCACATCACGCGTGGGGTTGGTATACTCAGCCGAGTAGGTGGCGGCACACTCCCAAGCACATGAACTCCACTCCGCCAGTGCCATCAGCCCCAGGACAGTGAACCACGCATCCCAGGAGAACCAGTCCCAGCCCTCAGGCAGCCACCAGTTTGCGATGTTGTCCCAGTGAACCAGCCCCATTATGTACGCCAGCGCGCTGATGCCGAGCAGTGGAACCAGTGACAGAACCATGATGGCAAGCTGTGTGTATGCACCCGCCATTAGCCCAAAATAGCATGTAGTGAGCAAGAATGCGTACATGAGTGCACCAAATCCAAGAGTGAGCCACACAGCCATGTCTGGCTGGCCAGGGAACCATATGGACTGCATGTACCAGCCTGCAAGCAATGCATTGATGGGCAGCACGGGGTTCCATGCGAACCAATAGCCCCAGGCACCCAGCGCCGCAATGAAGTTGCTCCTCGACTTCCATATTTCTTGGCATGCTCCAGGGATGCCTGGAGCATATGGATAAGTAGTAGCAAGTTCAGCATAGCCGGTGCACTGGAAAAAGCCCTCCAGCACGTTCGCAATCCATATAACAATAGAGAAGCCAGCAACAACGCTCGCAAAGAAGCCAATTGACGGGAGAACCAGCACAGGGACTGCTGTTGCAATAAACAACCCTTCTTTCCACGTGATTACTCTCTTTAACTCAAGAGACTCATTTTCTGGCATGTGTACTGCCTCCTACAACTGCGACACCTTCAATACGCGTTCGACGACTCATGAAGCCAACAGCTGAAGCACTATTATGGCAATTATACCAATGGCGATCATAAGGTAGATCATCCCCATTGATGCTCCTTTTTCTTCCTCCATGCTATGACCTCCGTAATAAAAATGGCTGGGGCTGCCACGATGGGCAGCCTCTCACCTCACAGCCCCAGCTTGGACTTCAGCCTCTCCACTGGGGCGATGGGTATATCGAGCAGTTTAGCAATCCTCGCCTTCGCCTCAATACCCATCGCAGCTCCCGGCACAGAGGTTATAACGCCGATGTCGTGTTCCTCCCTCACATCGCGCATAACCTCGACGTCCGAAAGATCGAAGGGGTCCACACCGAGCTTCTTCGCGACGTACTTTTTGGCTTCTTTTAGCCTCATGCGCTTCGCGAACTGCATCCTTGCAACGAGGTCTCCTGCGGCCCTTATACCCTGCATGCCCGAAGTCATCACGTGGGCGATGGGCATGCCGAGCGGGTCGCCGACGCCTACCTATATGCCATCCACGTTGGCAATCTCAGCCATGGCCTTGGACGCCCGAGTTACCATGTCAGTCGGTGGCGTCTCGAACATCGGGTTTCCACCCACACCCATGCCCATGTTCACATGGATTGGGATAGACGCTGCCTCGACACATGCTTTCACAAAGGTAACAGCCCTCGCCGTGTTCCATGCCATGTCTCGGCTGGTGTTGGTGTTCACAACAGGGCCGAACACATCCACGCCCGCCTTCTCTGCAACCTTCACCTGCTCGTGCGGGTAGAGGCCAGCGAGACGTGTGCCCTGGTACTCGAGCTCACCATGTATGCCTATTACGTTCTCGGCAGCCATCCCCATCTCGACGACTAAGCCAGTCTCCTTCTTCAGTTCCTCAGCGGCTTTCAGGGTAGCATAGAAGTCGGCATCTCCCGCGGCTCCGGTGGTGTCGAAGTTCACTCCTTCACAACCCACCTCCCAGAGCTTCTTCATTATGTATACCATATCTCTGTGGGCATGGTCTGCAGCGTGCTCCTGAGCTTCGCGAGCACCTCCTATATCACCGGCCTGGAAGCGCTCGGATGGGTTGGCGAACGGCCCGTCCGGATAATAATACAGACCTAAGTTAGGCATCGCACCATAAAGCACGAGCACGGTCGCGAGCAGGTTCACCCTCTCGACGGTCTGCTGCTCCTGCGCGATGATTGGCTTAACAGGCTTGAATGAGTAGTCGATGTGTCCGAGCTCCATTGTATCAGTACCGAATGCCCTCTCGTGGATGAGAATGCCTGCAAACCTACTCGTTGGAATACCAACACCACTGTTGCCTTGGTCACCATCGATCCTGATAGTTCCGATGTCGTGGGTCATCACAACCTCGTTGCCACGCTCGACAGATACGTGCTTGTGTGGGTCGCAGAAAATGTCCAGAAGGAACTCCTGCTCATCATCGCTGAGGGCAGGGATTCTTCCCCTCTCGGCGGCGTCGTTCGTGCCTTCCTCTATGGAGGTCTTCAACTCCTCCTTACTCATCTTTATCATGTGCCCGTCGCCTAGACGGCAGTAGTACTCCATTCTATTACACCCCCTATTCTCACTTTGCTACGAGTTGCTTGGCCTTCTCAACAGCCTCGGTGGCGTTCTCAGCGTAGACGTCTGCGCCTATCTTCTCGGCCCACCTCTGAGTGGGGGCCGCACCGCCAATCATGGTTTTGCATTTCAAGCCCGCTTCTTTCAATTGCTCTACAACCTCTTTCTGGCCGACCATGGTGGTCGTCATGAGTGCAGAGGCACCGACTATGTCTGCGTTGACCTCCTTTGCCTTCTCCACAAAGTTCTTGATGGGCGTATCTCTACCCACGTCGTAGACCTCGAACCCGTTCACCTTCAGCATTGTGGCAACGATGCCCTTGCCTATGTCGTGGACGTCGCCCTCCACGGTGCCGATCACCACTGTGCCCAGCTTCTCAGGCTTTTGGTCCTGTGGAATCTTGTCCTCGAGCTTCCCAACAGCCTTCTTCATTATATCTGCTGCCACCATCACCTGTGGCAGGTATAGCCGTCCCTTGTCGAAGAGCTCTCCAATAGTGACCATGGCAGCACCAAGCCCTTGTTCAATTATTTCGAGAGGGCTAACGCCGCTATTCAAAGCTTCGTCACATGCCTTCAGGACGCCCGTCTCGTCGATTTTGATTAGTGCGTCCTGAACGGCTTTCAGCGCTTCTTCCTTGGAACCTTGCATCACAGCTCACCTCTTCCTCTCTGAGGCGTTGGACGCCCCTGTTAAGTATGTCTTATAGTCTTTACAAATATAAAGCTTATCATAAAGAAAACTTTCTT
>LDZQ01001190.1_pt1 | contig 29976 bp, 31 predicted proteins | sample 615361 | NCBI WGS metagenome assembly LDZQ01 (sample SAMN03408297, study PRJNA278302) | terrestrial metagenome | isolation source: oil reservoir sample I2 | place: USA: Alaska, North Slope, Ivishak formation | collected 2013 | reverse complement strand
TATAGACATGGAACATGGAAATGCGGCTACTTCAAAACAACATACGAAGAAATTGAAAGGAATAATTATTACCTTTTAGCAGATAATCCAGGGGTATCATGGATTATGGACACTCCTGAGAACAAGAACGATGAAGAGAATCTTTACGAGTCTCCCGTGCTTTTAAATGACAGGATAAGAAGCCTATTATCTTCGAATTCTACTGGGATAATATGGATACATGCAAGGTCTGATGGGAATGTTCTAATCATTTCCGTGCCGAAGGGATCTTCCCCACCACTTCAACCAGATTATTTCCAGGTTCAACCGTGCGATTTTGTTATGGTAGCATGGATTTAAACGTTCAAAAATAATATTATCATGAAAACAAGGCAAAGATTAGCCATAGGGTCGGTTAAACTCGTTGAAAGGGGTACGACAACATTGTCAGGGTCTAGTTCTTTTCGATATGAAAGAGAGTTCAGGTAAAAGCCTAAAGTCAAGAGGAAGGGTGTTAGGAGGTAACCTGAAAGTGCGCTTATCAGAATCATCTTATGGATAGGAATTGTTGGCAAGCCCAATGCAGCGCTTACAAGATGGGCTAAAACCCCTATCACTGGATAGATTATAATGGAAAGTATGATGATTATACCAAAATTATGAAGAGCCCCCTCCCTTGGTATCAAAGTTGGGGGTATAGTACCTGAATGTAGACCAGAGGATAATCTAGCGCCCAGTATACTTACGAGGTCTCCGCTTTCCCCTGAGAATAAAGGTACAAGTGCGAGTATACTAGGATTATCTAATATGATAGATAATCTGCTGTTTAGGATGCTACCTGCACCTGTTCCAAAGATTGAACAGAGAAGGAGCACTGGGACGCTTTGACTAACTATGCCCTTCAAATATCCATCCCCTTTTAACCCTATTAAGAGGCCTAATACTCCCATTAAAATGAAAAGAAGAAAAAATGTTGGTTCTAGGATTGTGTTTTTTATTAATTCCAGAAATAGTATGGCTAAAAAAAGGGATGGTAGTGTGAAAAGGTCTCCTGATGCTGCTATCAAGGGCGTGGTAATATTGTCGGGGTCCCACCCATTTTCATAACTTTTGAGCGCGATCAGAATCGTGGCGGGTAATAAGAAAGTTCCAGAGATTATACCACCCATAACTGATATTATGGTGAAATCAATTATCCCTATGTTTCTAAAATTTGAAATTTCGCAGAGCATCCATGCCATGAATCCAAGGAACAAGGACATTACTATGGTTAAGATGATGGTGGCTTCTATGTTCTCATTTAAAATTGCAGATTTTTTAAGTTCTGTTGAAAGAGTACCTATGTGGAGGTTTGATCCAAGGCGTGAGCCTAAAGCCCCGAAGATGTTACCTCTCATTCCTATTGCACCGGGTATAAGAACTATAAGACCGGGGTAAGCTTCGAGGAAATGCGTCATTTTACCGAGGACGATACCTGCTATAAGGTCGCCGATAGCGCATATAAAAAGTGCGAATAGGCTTTCTCCAAGGACTCGTCTTATGCTTTTAATAAAAAAATTTATTTTATTGAAAACTTCGAAGAATTTTATAAAAGCCTTTGAAGAGAGTATTGAAATGTTAACTAGGAGGGTGAGCAGGTGATCCATTATAGTTTTGATTTTCTCTGTTAATTTTTTCATCTTGGATCACCTGCAAATTCTAATATTTAAAGTTCATCAAGTGACATTTCATTCTTAGCAAGTTTTCTCAATAACTCTGCCCCGGCTTCATTGCCCTTAGCGATGAGGGTATCCCCTTCGACTAAAACAGTATTCCTGTCAGGCCTATAGATCCATGATTCACCCCTTCTTATAGCGATTATCCTCATACCAGTCCTTGTTCCTAAAAGAATTTCACCTAGTGATTTCCCAGCGAGTTCTGACCCCTCATTTATGGTTACCCTCACGATTATCTCATCAGACTCCTCCATCACCATCTTAAATACTGGGTGGGGTTTTATTCCCTTTAAAACTAGTTCTGCAATGTCCTTGGCGGCGTCTGCTATATTCTCAGTGGCTTGCCCCACTTCTAGTAAGGCTGTGAGTTCCTCCGCGTCTTCAACAGATCTTGCAGCAAGCAGAGACTCCTTCTTGATCTCATAATTAAGCCCGTTCACCCTATTCTCCAATTTTTTAACTTCCTCTGCAGCATCTCTACTATTAAATAAAAGTGCCGAGTATGCTAAATCAACCATCAACTCCGAAAGATTTTTCATTTCAATCAAGATATCTTTAACACTAGCCTTTGACAATTTTCTCCCCCTCTCACTTCGATCTAGTTTTACAGATGCAACTTCTCCTCAATTTCAAAAGCTCCTTCTTTTTCCTGTTAAGATCTTCAACCTCCTTGATAATATCATCCAAACTTTTCTTTAAACATTTAACCGTGTCTTCTTCATGGATCCATTCACATTCCTGACAACTCCACACGCCTTTATCCTTTATCCAGTAACCGCCTGTTGAACCGTCCCCACAAGGATAGAACGGACAATAACAGAATGTGCAATCTTGTCCCATGAAATGACAAGGATAGTATTCACATTCAAAATTGGGACCCTCTTGGATCTCTCCGTTAATATACCTTTGATAATATTCGCGTGCAAGTGGGTGTATAAAGTATTTGAGGGCATATCCTCGTGGTGTTATCATGTAACCTTCTTTAATGTAGGTTGTAGGGTTGCCGATTATTATAGTGGTCGACATATCCACCTTCTCAGCATCTAATCTTCGAAGGGTTGTTACCTTGACTGTTCCCCCTTTCACAATCCCCACCGGAGTGTCAGAGGTTAAATGTTCTCTAATTATCTTTAAAGCTTCCATTAACGGTTTTTTCCTCCTTTTGCTTTGTGGATTATAGAATACTATGACAAACCCTGCTGTCACGGCATTTTCAACCTTCTTTTTTATCTCAGAAAGTGGTGTTAGAATATCACTCAAACTTATAACAACAAAATCATGTAAAGGCGCTCCAAGGAGTGAGGCCGCATAATTTGCTGCTGTAACACCAGGTATCACTTCAACTTCGATATTGGAATATTTGTCGATCAGATGAAAAAATACGTTAGCCATTCCGAAGATTCCAGGATCCCCTGAACTTATCAGTGCAACATTTTTTCCTTCTCTGTGCTTTTTTATCGCGATCTCAGCCCTTCTAATCTCTTCCCGCATCCCTTTCTCGATGATTTCCTTGTCCTTTATGATATCACGAATCCTGTCAACATACTTTTTGTAGCCTATTATAACATCAGCATTTTCTATAGCTTTAAAAGCTCTGAATGTCATGTCATCTCTTGCAGGTCCAATGCCGACGATTTTGATCAATTTGTTTCACCCTAATAAATGCGGATAACAGAAAGTATTTTTATTGTCCCTACATCTACTTTGATTTTGTCATCTTCAACTGTTGCGACTGCTGTTGCTGTTATCATGAATTGTGCTGTTGGTCTTATGACTATTTGACCGGTAGATTCTGTTATGTTCTCTCTATAGGCGACTGCTGTGATGTTAACATTAACGCGCCCCTTTTCAAGGTCTTCGAAAGTTGTTGCATTGAGAGTTTCTAATTCGACACCATCTACTTGAGCTTTTTTTTGGAGTGTTTCAGCCACTTCCATCTTATTAGTAATGTTAACAGTTTCTGGTTTGGGGCCTATTATCTCTTTACCTATTTTCAGATAGGATGATAGTATCTCTAATTGGGTGTCTATTAATTTTTTCACATTAGGTGGCTGAGAAGTAACTAAGGTATATGAACTTATAACACCAGCTTCGAAGAATACCATGAATAGTATGAGGAATAAGAAGAATTTAAGTATCCTTGACATTAAAATCACCCTTTAAGTTTTTTTTACACTAAAACCGTTAAAACTGTGGGCTTCTAAGATTTTCCCTTTTTTTGATATAAAATTTATGCTTTCTAAAATCTGTGTTGTGTGTGGGGTAACTAATTTATCATAGTTTTTATCATATGTTATTGATAGTGATATAATAAGAAAGTTTCGACTACATATGATAAAATTGTCAAAGATTGGTTACTATGAGCCGAGATATGCTTTTGAGACTTGCGGAGGATGGTTTCCTTGTACAACCTGAAGCTTATGAAAGAATGAAATTATTAGAGGAGGAAACCGTCCTTAACATTATCGAAAATTTAAAGAGCCAAAGGAAAGATGGTGAACTTTTAATTATAACACCAGAAGTTCTTGACACGGATTCTAGCAGGCCAGGAGGTGATTTAAAAGCCGGAAAGTTTAATGAATTTAAGGTAATTATGGATACTAGTACGAAATCTTATACTACTGGCGAAATAAAGGATATGGGGGACTATTTTAATAGTAGATATAATAAATTAAAGGAAATATTCATGGGAAGAGGCGAATTCAGGGATCCGATGCCTATTTCAAACGTTTCACCGCATCATGATGTTATAACCATAATTGGGATGGTTCGAGAGATTAGAGACACAAAAAATAATCATAAAATAGTAGAAATAGAGGATGAAACCGGAGAAATAAGCTTCATAGTCCATAAAGAAAACCGTAGATTATTCAAGGAGGCTAACAGACTCGTTAAAGATGAGGTCATAGGGGTTAAGGGGAGTTTGAAGGGTAGGTTCGTAATACCATCAGAGATAATCCATCCCGGCTTGCCTAGGATAGAGGAAAAACCCATGGACTTCTCCACTGTTTTCATCTCAGACACCCATATAGGAAGCTCCACATTCTTGGAAGAATCATTCAAAAAGTTTATAAAATGGTTAAACTGTGAAATTGGAACCAGAGAACATGTGAAAATAGCAGAAGATGTTAAATATCTTATCATAGCCGGCGACATCGTTGATGGTATAGGAGTATACCCAAACCAGGAAAAAGAACTCATAATAAAAGATGTGAATGAACAATATGAGGAAGCCGCAAGATTAATAGGCGAGATAAGAGATGATATAAAGATAATAATAGCTCCCGGCAACCACGACGCCTCTAGGATAGCCGAACCACAACCAGCCATACCAAAAGAATACGCAAAACCATTATACCAGCTGAAAAACACAGAATTTGTAAGTAACCCATCAATCGTGAGCTTAGACGGTGTCAAAGTACTCATATATCATGGTAGAAGCTTTGATGACATGGCCATGACCGTCAACCATTTATCACATGAAAAATCACACCTTATAATGGCCGAACTTTTAGAAAAGAGGCACCTAGCCCCAATCTATGGGGAGAGAACACCACTAGCTTATGAAGTTGAAGACCATCTCGTCATAGACGAAATACCACATATTTTCCATGCAGGACACGTCCATATCAACGCTTACAAAAAATACAAGGGAATCCACCTCATAAATTCAGGGACATTCCAGTCACAGACAGAATTCCAGAAGATCTACAATATAGTTCCAACCTGCGGCCAAGTACCGGTATTACATAAAGGAGATATAAAAGTATTAGAATTCAACTAATTGGGGGTATAACTTGGGAGAAAGCATAAAAGGGCTGGTTAAAGCAGCCCATTACATGTACAGTAGCGGTCTTGTATCAGGGAGCGCGGGTAACATCAGCATGCGTTTAAGTAGAGATGAGATAGCCATAACTCCTACAGGTGTTCCCCTTTCCCTTGTGACAGAGGAAAATGTGGCTATTGTAGGGATGGATGGGAGCAGATTAATAGGGGGAAACCCCTCATCTGAAGTATACCTCCATCTTGGGATCTATAAGATAAGAAAGGATATAAAAGGTATAGTACATACGCATTCACCTTATGCAACTGCCTTTGCTTTCTCAGATAAAAAATTGAAAGGATTTGAAGGCTTCAATGGAGATTTCATTGATGAAGTGGCATATTATAAGCCTGGTAGCTTGGAATTGGCCAGAGAATGCGTCAAAAAGATAGAGAAGGGTAAGGTTTTAATCTTAAAAGATCATGGTATTGTCTGTTGCGGTTCAGATCTTCAAGAAGCAGTTCAACTTGCAGAGTTTATAGAAGAAAGTGCCAAGATACAATTCCTAGCCTATATACTTAACAAAATTTGAATTAGATGGATGTCAAGTTCATATCGATTCAAGTTCGCTTAGGATTTCCCATATTAGCGTTCTTGCATGTATAGGGATGTTAGGATCATTACTAATCTCATCGAGTATTGATATAACAGTACTCGCCCGGATGGTTACATCTTCTTCCTCATTTTGTAATATTTCATTAGATTCCTCCGCGGCCCTTCTAATATTTCTTGGGACGCTAGTATCTTCCATTATGCTTTTTAAGATCTTGGAAACCCTCTCAAAAGTCTTGTTACTCATGTTAAAATCCTCCATTTCTTTTAAAATAAAACTTTAATAATACTTTTCTTGGTTGGTTTTATTTTGTTGCACACTCTTTAAAAAACTTTTTCTCGGGATACAGCCACTGCTATTGCAATACCGTCATAAGTTGTTTTTTTTAGAATGAGCCGTGCCCCTTTCCCTGCAACATGAAGTGCAGCGGCTTCACAGACACTCCCCACGCCAAACTTACCCTCCACAAAACTAGACCTTGAAGGTGTATCCTCCAATTTCAAATCGTCCAATTTCACAAATTCTAATGGTATTTTCAAGATTCTTGAAGCATTTATTATACCCTTTTCTCCTTTTTTCATCTCTCCTGTTGCAATAACATCCAATCTTTCAAGTGGAAGATCCAAGAATGATAGGGTCCTTTTTAAACTTTCTATTATTTTTTCTTCATTTACACCTTTTTTTGTACCTATACCTGCAACGAGTCTGCAAGGTTTTATTTGGATTTCATCATTATCTAAAATTGCTTTAATGATTTTATCTTCACCTTTTATTATCATGTAACTCTTCTTGAAAATAGGATCATCGGACAGATATTCTAGGCTCTCAGAAGACTCTATCATTATCTTTTCACCGTTTAGTAACGCCCTGTTAAATTTAACTATCTTGTCTGTGTTTTCTATTTTCCAATAGTATTTTTTTGCAAGTGCATCTATACCTATATAACCATGGACATCTGTAGATGTGGTGATAACTGGCCGTGCACCTGTTAAACTTGCTATTTTTAATGTTAAATCATTCGCACCCCCTAAATGTCCGGAGATCAAACTTATAACATGCTTTCCCGCATCATCCATCACAATAATTGCAGGGTCTTGCCTTTTATCCGATAAAAACTCGCAGATACTCCTTACCATTATACCAGTGGCCATTATACCAATAATCGCATCATAATCATTAAATATCCTACTGAGAGTTTTTTTAACATTTTTATGGAAAATATCAACTTTTAATATTCTTGGATCTTGTGAAAGTTTCATTTTAAGTCGTTTTGAAATTCTTAACCCTTTTTTGGTTACGGATAACAATGCTATTTTCAGATTAACACCCCCAAGATTATGATGGGTAATATGAACAATAAAACAGTGACATATGATAACTTTAATGCATCAGCAATGGCTGATGTTTTTGGTTCATTGTTTTCATCCCCTATGATGTATACGCCTGGTTTTTCCAATCTGATCTCAAGGGCTCCAGCCGCGGCGGCCATGGGATACCCAGAATTGGGGCTGGGAGTTAATTTACTGTCGCGTAACATGGTCATCAAGCTTTTTCTCCAATCCATTCTTAGTATGAAAGCCGCGGCCACTATAAGGAGTCCTGTTATCCTCGCAGGTATATAATTTAGGAGATCATCTGCCTTCGCAGGGAACCATCCAATAGAACGATTTTGCTCGTCTTTGTAGCCCACCATCGCATCTAATGTATTAATAACCCGGTATCCCATCGCCCCAGGTAGTCCAAGTATCATGAAAAATATCATAGGAGATATTATAGAATCCGTTATGTTCTCTGTTAAGCTCTCTATTACCGCTGATGTGAGCTGGTACTTGTCAAGTTTAGATGTGTCCCTACTTACCAGGTTCGAAATATGTAAACGGGCTTTTACAATGTCACTTTCGAGTTCATTTTTTGCTTTTATTATTGATTGGAAGAGAAATTTGATGGAAAATGTAATAGAAAACAAAAAAGATGATAATAAGATTTTTAATAGCCATGGTAAAAGGTTGAGGAATAAAACCGGAATAATAAAAGCTATGATGATAATTGAAGTTAATATTACCCCTGAGATTTTCTTTTTTCCAAGTTTGTCCTTCAATTTTTCAATCATTCTACCCATCCATACCACTGGATGGAGATAAACTGGTGGTTCGCCTACTATAATATCTATCAAAATTCCGATTATGAATATGTCCAATAGTATAAGCTCCCCTCCCTTGAGAAAATTTTCCTTACCTATCTCAATTATATATATACTATGACAATATTTAGGAAAAGAGAAGGTGATAACTTTGGAGGATAAAATAAAACAATGGCTCATTGAAGAAGATCTCCTAGGGCAGATAGTAGATGATGAAAATGCCAATTTCCATTTCATTGTAAATTACCCAGAGGACCATGTAATAGATGTCATACAACCAAAAGGTAAAGAGGATTTAATATTAATTGCATGTGCAACAAGTGTAGGCCCTGAACATTTATCAAAGATCCGGGAATTGAGTGAATCTAAGAGGGAAGAGTTTCTTTGGCAGGTTAGATTTTCTCTGAACAAATTTCTCGTTGACTTCCAATTAGAACATCCAAGAAACATCCTAGAAAGTTACCTTGTAACCGATGAGATTTACAATGACGCATTAACCAAAGACAGATTAATATCAACTATCAAAAAGGTATTTAAAGCCAAATTGCATGTTTTATGGCTCATACAGAAAAGATTCGGAGAAAAAAAAGACGAAATGCATGAAGACACCATGTATGTATAAACCAGAGAGAGAGGTGCATTTCAACTGTAAAATTGGGAAGGCACCCTCCATGAAATGAGAGAGAGGTGCATTTCAACTGTAAAATTATTGAAGGTAAAGATTTACACTTGAAATGTATCTGACTGTGGTGAACTATAAGCCTCTAGCCCTCCGCTAATTTTTTGACTTCATCAGGGAGGTTTTTGGGATTTTCCATATTTCCAATAAAGTTCTCCCTATTTTGAAAGCTTGTGTCGAATCTATTCTACCCTTTACATCTGATGCTCCAGATTATTAGACATGAAAGACATCAGTATGCCAGTAAAAAATCAACTTCACCATTAAAAGGTGGTTGAATATAGTGATAATATATGATTTTTCTATGATTTCTACAAGCTAGAAAGATTTTCAATCTTGTCTATAAAATTTTGGGCTTTGTAAACGTGTTTGGTTTTTTTTCAGATAAGTGTTTTACATAATTTTTTTTATTGCTTTTCTGCTCCCGTTATAATCCTATCGTTGAATATTTCAATTGATATTATGGCTTCAGTGATGAGATTGTGTTTTGACTCGCTCAAAAAGATCCATCATTTTAAGGTCGTATTTACTTTTTTTCCGGTTTTGGTTATTACTATGTTCTCGTTGTCTATAATTCCTCGTTTATGATTTTGTGTGTTTCCATATCGTCAGATTCTTCCGATGCTAAGTAAACTAGTTTATATTTCCTAACTTGGTATAGTATCTCTCATAGTCATGCCTATGTCCGCGTGACACTTTATGGGCAAGTATAATCTGTTTTTCTTATGTTTATTGCTATCTATTTTTTGTAATTACTCCATCTTTTCTGTGTTGCTTCTGGATTCTGTATGTGTATTAGAGATTTGCATGGTTACTAGAACTTCTTTTCCCTTAACAGTCTGATCATCTAATGATCTGAAACCTTGAGGATTCCAATTTTGCGCCATAATTTGGGCAAGTCCAGTTAACCATCCCTCCCAATATTTTGATTCTTCAGTAATTACCATTCTGAGTATTCCCTAATGTGAAGTCATATATCCACAGCAGCTACCTTTCTTTGCAATTACTAGTGGAAATCCTCACTAGCCTGAAATCAGGCGCTGGTAATTTATAAATGAAAGCATGTCTAATTTTTACTTGCAGTTTACTTGTCCAGGTCACATTCTAATATTCTTGGTAGTTTCTATTTGCAGTTGCTTGCAAAACTTCTGTGTAGGTGGGTGATGGATATTAAATTTATACCTCAAAAAAATATTTCGGGAGGAACTAGCTCTATAGAGTGAGGTTTGGGGAGTAGGAATTTAGCAGTGGAGAAGGATAGATGGCACAATACAAACCCTCCCCAATTGCTTGTATAATGATTTCAGGCTTGAGTGTATGGAATTCCAGTATAGGATTTAGGAGAATTTATCTTTAAGTGGATTAGATACCCTGACTAGGATATGGATCGCCTCATTTATGTCGGATATTAGCCTATTCAATTGAAAATAATTTTTTTACTAACTTTTAATGCGTTTTAGGCTTATTCTTGCAAAAATCTGGCATTGAATCCGTGATTAGGGTATGTAGATTTATAATTTTTCTATTTTTCATTTACTTCAGTAGCAGGCTCTAAAAGTAGATTGTCATCTTTTCAAATTTTTTTCTCTGTACTACTCATTCAGTTTTGAATTTTATGTTATATTTTTTTTCCAAATGAAGCGTTGGAGTGTGTCAATTTTTTAAAAAATGGCTTTAATTATATAATTTAGATTTTTTTAGTGGGTGTTATAGCTTCTTGGGGGATTTTAGGGATTGGATTCGTTCTGACCATGTAAGACCTCTCTTTTTTCATGATTTTTTGGTAATGTTACACTTGAAATGGATCCCTCTCTCTATTGTGGGGGTGTGGTCTTGTAATGTTACACTTGAAATGGATCCCTCTCTCTATTGTAATATTTTATGGCATGTTTTTAATAAAAAGTTTTATGTAATATATTGATGAAAAGTTACACTTGCAACATAACTATAATTTCATGTGTTTTAGATGCAAGTGGGGGTGCGGTATTACATCATCTAATTTTATAAGTGGAATCTCAGGGACTTTAAAATTTTACTAGAAGTGGTATCATGAATGTGTTTGACGAATTAGATGGTAAGAAGTCAGTCTTTAGGGATAAGAGGTTTTTGGATCATAGGTTTTTACCAGATAAGTTACCTCATCGTGAAGAACAGATAAGGGCCATAGCTAAGTATTGGGTGGAGGCGCTTAAGGGTGTTACACCACCGGATATTACAATCTATGGGAAGACAGGAACTGGTAAAACTGCTGTGGCTAAATTTGCCATGAAACAGCTTAATGAGGCCTCTAAGGATTCTAATGTTAATGTAAGAACAGAATATATACGTTGTACAGATTACACTACAGAGTATCAGGTTCTGGCAAGATTGTGTCAACAGTTTGGAAAGGATGTTCCTTATCGTGGATGGACAAAGGCAGAAGTTATAAACACTTTCAGGAGCCTCTTTAAAAAGAATGTTTTTGGACAAGACCTCATACTCATTGTGGTGCTTGATGAAATAGATATTCTGCTTAAAAAGGATGGAGATGGCCTTTTATATACTTTGACACGTACGGATAATGTCTCAATACTTTCAATTAGTAATTATGTAGATTTTAAAAAATTCATAAAACCAAGAGTAAGGAGCAGTTTAAGGGATCGTGAGATCGTTTTCCCACCATATGCCGCGTCACAATTAGTTGATATACTTAATGAGCGTTCAAAATTATCATTCAATGATGGAGTGCTCGAAGACGATGTTATACCATTATGCGCTGCTTTAGCTGCTAAGGAGGAGGGTGATGCTCGTTATGCCCTTGACCTTTTAAGAACTGCAGGGGAAATAGCGGATGAGCAGGGCTCTGATGTTGTTAAAGGAGAGTTTGTGAGGGAAGCAAAGGATTATATTGAACATAACAAGGTCACTGATATTATCATGACACTTCCAAGTCAACAGCAAAGAGTATTGGAAGCCATACTTTATCTCACTAAACAGGATGAAGAGATAACATCAGGCAAGCTTTATGAAGTTTACAAGAAGATATCACAAGGGGATTCCGTCTCCTATAGGCGAATATTTGATTTCGTTAACGAATTAGAATTGCTAGGACTCATATCTACTAATACTGTCTCAAAGGGTAGGGGAAAGGGTAGAACCAATATTATAAAGTTGCAATGTGATACATCAGTCCTTGAGAACGCCCTTTGGATGTGATCTATTTTATAAGCGCTTTTAGGAGGGCCATTCTCACTGGAACGCCATAGAATGCTTGTTGGAAATATTTACACTGTGGCAGGGCATCCACATTAACTGATATTTCATCTACGCGGGGGAGTGGATGCATTACTATAACATCTCTCCCATTTAGCATTTTGGCATCTATTCGATATGCACCTTTGATCTTGGAATATTCCTCCGGATCCGGGAACCTTTCTTTCTGTATCCTTGTCACGTAGAGTACATCAATATCATCTATGACATCTGAAATCTTAGTAGTTTCATGGACAGATATTCTTTGTTCTTTGAGGTCATGGATGATGTCACGTGGCATTTTAAGTTCTTTTGGGGATACGAATACCATGTCCACGTTGAACATGGCAAGTGCATATGCAAGGGAGTGGACTGTTCTACCATATTTAAGGTCGCCTATTAAGGCTACTTTTAGGCCCTCTATATTCTCAAATATTCTTTTCATGGTGTAAAGGTCGAGGAGTGTTTGTGTTGGGTGTTGGCCTGCTCCGTCACCGGCATTTATAACCGGTATATCTATGATGTCTGAGATGTAGCGGGCTGCTCCTTCTGCATTATGTCTTATTACGATTGCATCGGCATAACATGCAACCACCCTTGCAGCGTCTGCTAGTGTTTCTCCTTTAGTGGCTGAACTTTCAGCGACTTCTGAAAAGCCTATTACGCTTCCACCTAATCTTTTCATGGATGCTTCGAATGATAGTCTTGTCCTGGTTGAGGGTTCGTAGAACATCATACCTAGTATTTTACCTGACAGTATCTTTGAGGTTTTTTGGGAGCGGGCGATGGGCTCCATTTTTTCTGCTTCTTTTAATATGAATTTGATGTCTTTTTTTGTGAAATCTTTTATTGATATGACGTTTTCCAATTGGAAGCCCAATTTGATCACCTATATTTTTCGGGTGAATGTTAGGTAACCGGTGTGTCCGATCATCCTTGTGCGGGGTCTTGTACCTTTCTTTTTTATTTCGATTTCTCTTGTAATAACTTCTATAGTTTTTATCTCTTTAAATTTGCATTCTTTGGCCTTTTTGTGGATGATTTTAACAGGTTCTATGTACGGATTGTAGAATACAAGCCATCCTCCATCCTTAAGAGCATTTTTAGCGTCTTCTATGATCTCCCAGGATCGTGGGAGGTCAAAGAATATGAGATCTAGGTTTTTTTCTTTTATGCCCTTTTTTATATCTTTATTTTTGAGGATTATGTTTTTCATCCCAAAATCTTTGATATTCTTTTTTGCTAATTTTGCGAAATCTTCTCTTATCTCATAAGTATAGACTTTGCCTGTGTCCCCCACTATGTTTGCGAGGGTTAGTGCAACACTCCCTGTACCTGTACCTGCATCTAATACCTTTTGACCGCTTCCAAGGCCAGTATATGAGATAACTATCCCGATGTCCTTGGGGAGGATAATAGATGATCTTCTTTCCATTAATTCTATGAAATCATTGACATTGGCTTCTATTACTTTGAATTTTTTTCCGAGGTGCGTTTTCAGTTCATCCCCTGGGAGACTCCTTTCTATTTTTTCTTTTTTTATTATTCCTAAGTCTGTTTGGAAGTCTCCCTTGCTTGGGGGTATGTATTTTTTACCCCTTTCATCTATTAAAATTTTCAACTCATCACCCTTCGAATTCGGAGTCTAAGACCTTGCGAATTTCCCGTGCTATCTTTTCACCTATACCCTCTACTTTTTTCAATTCTTTTTCAGAGGCGTTTACCAAGCTTTTTATTGTTTTGAAGTGTTTGAGTAGTTTCCTCGCGTTCACGGAACCTATATGTGGTAGTGATTCTACAATGAATAATTGTCTTTCTTTTAGAGTTAATGGTTTTTTCTCGGTTCTGATCTGTATCTCCGCTTTTTCTTTTGATTGTTCTCGGACTGCTATCCTTTTTATCATGGCAGCAGTATCTTCTGGCGATCTTGTTGGGATTATAGGTATCCCAAAGTCCACTGCGATGGACGCTATAGCCCCTCTTATGGCGTTTGGGTTGATGAAGGTTGTGTAAAGATCCTCCCCTTCTAGTATCATGATAGGTTTTTTAAATTCTCTTACAAGTTCTCTGGCTTGTTTGTAGAGTCTTTTGTCTATGAGTGAATTTATGAAATCGTTTGTTGTTTTTCTTTCTATGGCAACTTCTTCGCTGATTTGGTAGTCTGCAACCGCCATTGATTTTATGATTACTTTGATGTCCATTCTAGTTAATTCTCTTAAAACTCGTGAATTGACTTCTCTAGAATCGGCATAGACAATATATTTGCTCTTTGGGGTTTTTTTGTGTTCTATAGCTCTGGATTTTATCTCTATTTCCATGTTCTTCGCTTTTTGGAGGTGTTTTTTCATTTTATTTTCTTTGCGTATACTTGACCAGTAGTATGCTTCGTCTCGGGTTTTTTCTGTTATCATCACCATCATGCGGCCCATTCTTTTTCTTCCTGTGCGGCCGCGTCTTTGTATCATTCTTATCTCTGATGGTACTGGTTCGTATAAAATTACGAGGTCGACGGATGGTATGTCCATTCCTTCTTCCGCGACACTAGTTGAGACGAGGATGCTATATTTTCCTATGCGGAATGCTTTTATGATCTCTTTTTGCTCTTTTTGTGTTAGGCCTTTGGCCCCTGTTCTGGTGCCTTGGCCGTAGAATTTGGCGGCTTTCATTTTTTCTTCTTTGCATTTTTTGTATATTTGTTCTACTGTGTCTCTAAATTGTGTGAATACGATAATTCTTTTTATGTCTTCTTTTTTAAGCTCCTTTTTAAGTATTTTCATTAGTTTGTCAAGTTTTGGGTGTTCTATTCCCCTCCTGTATGCTCTTCTTGTTTCTATCATTGCACGTGAGAAATTTGGATCTGTTATGAGGCTTTTAGCTGCTCTTGTATTCCTTTTTTGTAATCTTAGGAAGTATTGGTGTAGTGTGCTTATACCTTGTGTTTCTAGGAGTTCTATGGCGTGTTCTATATTGATGGCGGCGGCTAGTAGTGATATTCCCATGTAGTATTTTTTGGGTGGGTTTGTTGTCCTTGCGATCATGTTTTGGATTTTTTTTCTGGCCTTGAGGAGGTCCTTTTTTGTTACTGTTATTGTTGGTATGATGTGGAGGTGTTTTAGCATTTTTAGTCGGTGTTTGCGGGCTTTTTCCAGGTGTTTTTTTATATTTTTCAGGTTGCTTCCCATTTCAACCTTTATCCATTCTATTTCTATGGGGTTGAAATAGGGTGATACGTCTGGGTCGTCTTCTGTTTTTATGATGATTTCTTTTATGAAAAGATTTTCGCATACTTTTTCTATTTTTTCTTTTTCAAAGCCGGGGGATGCTGTCAGTCCCATTATGAGTGGGTTTTGGGCTTCTTGTTGGTAGCGTGATGCGAGGTATACATAAGAGTAGGAGCCTATTGCATGATGGCATTCATCAAAAACTAGGAGTGAGACGTCCTTGAGGTTATATCTTCTATTTATTATGTCAGATTCGACTGTTTGCGGTGTTGCACATATTATTTGGGATTCTTTCCAGCGTTTAGCACGTTCTGTTGGGTTGATGGCGCCTGTGATGGATGTGCATGGTACTGTTAGGAATTCGTGGAAGGTGTCTTCATGTTGTATTGTGAGTGGTTTGCTTGGTGCGAGAATTAGGATTTTTGATTTTTTATATTTTCGTAGTCTTTCAGCGGCTACTAGTGCGGCTATAATAGTCTTACCCAAGGCTGTTGGGGCCACTATCATGGAATTGCCTTTTTTGAGGACGTCTGCTGCAATTTTTTGTTGGTATAATCTTGCTTCGATTTTCTCTGGTTTTATGAGGGGATGTTCGATATATTTTACCATGGATTTTTCTATGATGTATCCGTTTATATAATGGTTTCAAACCCCCCCACAGTTAAAACTTATAATTTATAAGTTATAATTAGTTTTTTCCAATCATCAAAAACAACATCCACTCCGCACATGCCAGGAATATAATTAGCTGCTTTAGCAGAATCAACACCAACCACTTCAAAACCAAGATCCTCTATAGGAGACACAACCATACAAGTATCAGATACCATAACACCACCAGACTCTACTATAAGATCACTGTACCCCATCCGATCCGCAGCAGCCTTAAGAGCATGAGAAGTACAAACCCAAAGATCACATGAGAGCTTTCGACGACGCAAATAATGAGCCAACAGCCTAATTTCACCTAATGAACAATGTGGGCAACCAACACATATCAGATCCGGTTTATCATTAGTGGTGGAAAGCTCATCCATAGAATCTTTGAGGGACCTGCTGTCAACAGATATTTTATCCTCAAATTCACACTCAGCAGCTGGGGTTAAACCCTCCACATAATATAATGCAATAGCACCCGAAGATGCGAGCGCAGCACCCAACGATTTAAATTCATCACTTGAAGGCTGGCCATGAAACTGGAAACTTGGGACACCATCCCCCACAATTTTCCCAATATGGTATCCAAGAACACCATACTCATAACCCTTTAAGGGGTCTTCAACTTTCACAAGAATATTAGCAATCCTATTTTCATCTAAGTGATAACCATAAGCAGGCGTTCTCCCACAAATGGCAGCTGCAAGGGCGCCAGGACCGCCCTCCCTATTGGTCCTCGCCCCCAGGATAGAATTTGCATATATAACGGCTGAAGACTCCGACCAAGCAATATGGGACCCCCTTGTTGGAATGTTCCCAATAAGATATGGGGTGCAAGTACAAGTGTTCATCACATCCATCCGCATATAAGCCTCTATGATCTTAGATTGCCTATCTGCAAATTCTCTCGAAAATCCTAACTCATGCCATTTATCCAAATCCATGCCTGCGGGGTTCAGGCTACTTTGAACCTTCACCCTAGCAGAGGGGTCCTTTGAAAGTTCTTCCAAATATTCTAATCCAGCATCCCCTATGGTCTTATAAGAGACACCCGATATTTGGGCTGATGATATTTCTATCATCTTTTCAGCCCCGTAAATGTCACCAAGGGCTACTAAAATTTTCATGCTTTTTTCAACAGCCTCTCCATATTCTCCATTGTACATCTTCTCTTCTTGGGCTGTGAGATACATCCTAGCTCTCCTTTTTTTGGCTCCCGATTATGTTATCTACAAGGCGCAGGAAATTTTCAAGCTCTCTATGAGGGATCATAGCCCCCGCTGCTATGTCATGACCCCCACCCACACCCCCAAAGTTCGAAGAAGCGTCCCTGAGGGCTCTTCCAAGGTCGACACCCTTTTTAATGATCTGTGGGGTGGCCCGTGCAGAGACTTTTACTTGGTTATCCATCCTTGAAAGGGCGAGTATGGGTAGGTTTGGGTCAGATAGTTCTAGTGAGAATGATATGCTGGCTATGGTTCCCATCACGCCTTTGAGTGTTTTTTCTTTAGTGTAAATGTATTGTATGTTTTCCATTTTCTTTGGCCTTTCCCTTTTGATCCATTCAAGACCCTTAATAATATCTTCACGATACTCTCTTTGAAGGTTTAAAGCTTTTTCCAGGGATTTTTCTTCTTCGCCAAGGCATATTCCTATGGCTAGCCCATATTCTTTATTTTTGCCGCAGGCGTCTAGGAGTTTCGCGAAATCTGAAAGGTACTTTATACTTGGTGGGAGCCTTTTGTCTGTGAAGACCTCTCCAAATATTTCCGGGTTTATTTTAATCAATTCTCTTTTTAGAATGTCTTTTTCTTCAGCTGCAAGTTCTTGGAATTTTATGGCATATGATAGTCCTATTTTTTCGAGGAATTCCCTGGAGCCTTCTGTGTTGGCGGTTATCCCTGGGAGCGTGGGATTGAATGTATATGCGAGGGCTTTGTATAATGGTTCGTCGTATCTTGATGCTATCCTGAGATCTTCATGTGTTTGTACTGAACCATTTTTGATCCCTTCTTCCATTATGAAACGGTTCATGCCTATAAATTCATTATAGTATTGCATGTCACCGAAGGCGCCTACTAGGGCGAATGACGCGAGTGATTTATCCATGCCTCTAATGATTAGGTAGGCGGCTCCTGAGGCGCTGAGTTCACGGCTTCCATCAAACCCGAATAGGTGTGGATTTACATGGATTATATTAGAGTTGGTTTTGGAATCTATGGGCTGGTGGTGGTCTGCTATTATAACATTTCCATGGAGATGTGATAGTGTGGGTAAGTTGGCGCTACCCATATCACAAAAAAGGAAAACTTTATATTTTTCATTTGTTAGTTTTTTCATGAAATTATCAGTTAGTCTAGAGATGATGGAAATATGGAATTGGCCATTTCTGGTGGAAATGGCTTTACCTATCATACCAGCTGCTGAGAGACCATCTGCATCATTGTGCGATATGATGCGTATGATGTCCCCATTATCTACATGTTCTTTAAGTATTCTGCAAGCTTCATCGCCTTTATTTAACAATGAGCGCTGCTTTTTCTGGGTCATATTTCCATCCTTCTGGGAGTACACCCTTTTTCACGTAGTATTTTACTAGTCGCCTGATTTTTGATTCGACAAGTTGCAGTCCTCTTCGGCTATGAAGATCCTTTGGGTGTTCTTTTAAGTGTTCTCTGATATTAACGGCTTTTTTCATGAGGTTTATTAGATCCTCTGGGTACTCTAATTTTATGTCATGCTTTTCTAGGATCTCTGTTATCTTCATTCCTGTTATTGATTTGACGTTTGGGATCCCGTGTTGGTCCCTTAGGATTATACCTATTTTACTGGGGGGGTTTCCTTCCTTGTATAATTTTATTATTAGTTCTTCTATTTCTTCATTGGAATATTCAACCCAGTCTGGCTTTATCTTCATAGGATCACCTCTTTTTTGTACCATTTTGCGAATTTTCTGAAGGATTTGCTTCTGTGGGATATTTTATTCTTCTCTTCTCTGGTTAGTTCCCCGAAGGTTTTATTTTTCCCTTCTGGGTAGAATATGGGGTCAAATGCGAAGCCTTTATCTCCTTTTTCTTTAAATCCTATTCTGCCTTTCACCACGCCTAGAAAAGTCTCGGGTTCGGTGTCGGGTGCGCAGTACCCTACAACCGACCTGAACTCGGCGTAGCGATCATTTATGTTCTCCATTAATTTGAGGATGCCCTTGTTACCGATGGTCTTTTGTACATATGCTGAGTATGGTCCTGGGAACCATTTTAGGGCTTTTATGAATAATCCTGCATCCTCTACTATGACGGGTTCTTTGAGGAGTTCTGCAGCATACTTTGCACCATATTTTGCCACTTCTTCGAGGGTGCCTTGGAGTTCTGGGTATCCGATGTCTGCTTGTTCCACTTGTATACTGAACTCCTTGAAGATCCCTTTTGCCTCCAATATTTTATGTTTGTTGCCTGTTATAAATGTTATTTTCATCTTAGTCTACCTTTATTAGTTAGGTGTATCGTCCCCTATCTTCTATCTCTTCAATCTTTGACTTTATTTCAGTGGATGATTTCTTTTCATAGCCCCTGAGAACCTTTTTAAAGCATTCTCGCCATATATTATAATGGGTGCTCTTGAGGGCCTTTTTTAAAACTAGAAGGTCAACTCCCCTATCTTCTATTTCCTGTGAGAATCTCCCAAGGCCGAAGTCGATGAAAACGAGATTTTTATCCTTCAGGATAATATTAGAGGTTGTAAGATCCCCATGGATGATCCCATGCTCATGGAGTTTGGCGATATCCTCTCCAATACTTTCACAGATTTTTCTCCTTTCATCCGGGTCTAAATCTTCTATGATATCGTTTAATGGTTCCCCTGTGATATTCTCCATTTTAATGGAGGTTTTCTCGAGGTTTATATCGAATAAAAGGGGTGTTAGAACACCACATTTTTTCGCTTCATTAAACAATTTAGCCTCATTTCTTGTTCGAAACCTTCTAAGGTCTCGGTCAATTTCTTTTATGCGATAATCCTTTTTTATCCTTTCCTTTACTATTACATTGTAATGGAGCCAAGTTCCATTGTAAATGTTTGCCTCAGCACCTTTCGCTTTAAGGGGGGTGGGCAGTTCTAATTTTTCCTTGCTTTCTTCCATCCAAGGGATGTCAACTTGGTCTGTCCTGTAACGTTGAATGATGGTTGTATCCTTTATAGGATCTGGTCCTTTATACTTGTATGTGAGTTGGCCCAGCCATGCTATCATGGCACCGTTGTCTCCACAATATTCTGGTGGTGGCATGAAAAATTTAGCATAATGTCCTTTGCACATTTTTTCTAGCATCGTCCTTAATCTCTTGTTCACAGCCACCCCACCACAAAGTAGAACTTCTCTTTTTTTTGTATGGGCAAGAGCTCTTTCTGTGACCTCCACGAGCATTGAAAATGCTGTTTCTTGGAGACTATAACAAAGATCTTCAAGTTCTGCGCCGGCTTCGTATTTTCTAAGGGCTGCTGTGAGTAAACCTGAAAATGCTAAGTCCATCCCTTTGACGGTATATGGTAATTTGATATAATTTGAGGATTTTCCAGCTAATTCTTCGACTTTGGGGCCGCCTGGATGCCCCATTCCTACTTCACGGCTGAACTGGTCTAACATGTTCCCAACAGCTATATCAAGGGTTTCTCCGAAAACCCGGTAACGGTTTTCTTCGAATGCTATAACTTGGGTGTTCCCACCACTTACATAAAGTGAAACCGGGTCTTCGGCGCCGGTGGTAAGCCTTCCAATCTCTATGTGTCCGATACAATGGTTAACCCCTACTATAGGTATTTTTAATGTTAATGCTATTGTCCTTGCTGCTGTTGCAACGGTTCTGAGGGCAGGGCCAAGTCCAGGGCCGCGTGAAAAAGCTACCAAGCCTATATCATTGGCTTCGACCCCGGCCTCTTCAAGAGCTTCCGTGAAAAGTTCTGGTAAGTATCTAGAGTGGTGTTCGGCCGCTTCCCTTGGATGTATTCCGCCAGTGCCGGGGATTAGTGATTTTCCGACTGATGATAAGATATTGCCTTTATCGTCCACTATACCGATACCTGTTTTTTCTGCTGTTCCTTCTATGCCTAGGCATAACATCTTTGACCCCATTGTCCTTTATTATAAAGTGATTATATAGTTTGTTTAAAATAAGTTTTCACAGGGGGTTGAAAGTAATGTTCAGAGAATTGAAGGTTTATGGGTCTGAAGATTTCCTCCATGAAGTAGGGGATAAAGAACCGTTATTTTTATGCGTACTTGCAACTACAGCTACTTCACATATACCAGGTATAACAGGGGCTGGTGCTAGCCCGGACCTTACAGGGTATACTCCAGCAGCTGACGTTGAGCTGATAGTCCATGAGGCTCCGTTGTGTCTTCCTGAAATACCCAAGACTGTGGTAGAGGGAGGGTCAACACCCACTCCAGCGGTGATAACAAAAGCTTGTATAGAATTGGCTGATATACCTTTCCTTGTGGCTGACGCGGGTGCCAGGATAAAACCTAATCTGCCATATATTCATATTAATGAGAAGCCAGGGGAGGATATACGCACTGGGAAGGCTGTGGATAATCCAAGGAAAATATTTGAAAACGGTAAGCTACTTGGAGAGATGTTATCCAACCTAGCGGACCATCTTATAATAGGTGAAAGCACACCTGCGGGGACCACCACGGCACTGGGGGTTTTAACAGCCCTAGGATATGATGCAAGTTTTAAGGTGAGCGCGAGTCTCCCTGAAAACCCACATAACCTTAAAAGGGATGTGGTCATGGAGGGACTAGAAAATGCAGGTATAGGATGGGGTGAAAAGGTCGAGGATCCATTTAAGGCGGTTGAGGCTGTTGGGGATCCTATGATACCTGCCATAGCAGGCATATGCATGGGAAGCGACACGCCTATTACTTTAGCTGGTGGAACTCAGATGACAGCCATATGCGCTTTTATCAAGGCCATTGATGAAAGCTTTGATTTTTCGAGGACGCCCATTGCAACAACGATTTTCGTGGCTGAGGATGAAACATCAGATATTAATCAGATAGCGGAGCAGATAGGTGATATAACCATTTATGCTGTTGATCCGGGTTTTGAAAAGGCGGCCCATAAAGGTTTGCATGGTTATCTCACGGGATCTGTTAAGGAGGGTGTTGGTGCGGGGGGCATGCTTCTTGCAGCCCTTTTGAAGGGTGTGAGCATGGACACCATAAGAGATAGAATTGATGAACTATGCCAAAGGTTATTTTAAGATTTCTCAAGAGTTTGAAACCGTCAAATCCGATTATACTAGTTGCTTTATTATTCTATATAGGTGGTTTTGTCTCCTATTTTTTTATAAAAAATTTTAATTTTGGCTTTTTAACTGGGGATTTTATTGTGTATTTCAAATCACGTCTTATAACGTGGGATTATCTTAGGATGCAATTTGTGGATTATCTCGGGACTGTGACCTTTAATATGTTTATTTCGAATATTTTGATAATATTTTTTTGTATATTCTTGGGGTTTCCCATTATTAAGGTTGTATTCGTAGATCTTATAGGATTTTCTGGTGCTTTGTTGAATGCTTTGATTTCTCGTTTTGGACTTAGGGGTTTGATAATATACCTCGGCTTATTTCATTTGCATTTTGAGATCCTGGGGGCTCTGCTTTCAATAGACGCTTTCTTAGCTTTTTATATTTCCTTGTATCATTCATTGAATGCTGGTTCAACTAAGATTTTCATTAGGGAACTTAGGAGTGGATTTTTGCCATTATTGTTGAAGATAGTTATCATATTTTTAGTCGCAGCATTTATGGAAGTGTTCTGGAGCACGTGGTGGGTTTACATTTGGACTCATAAATATATCCCATGGCAACAGTTTTATTTTGAAGTTTACAATGTGAAATTCATAAGATGCTTATAAGGAGCGTTAACCCCCCTATTATCCAACAGTAACATGAGAATAAAATTAGATTTCTCGTTCTTATAAATTTCAAAAAATATTTAATGGCTAAATAACTGGAAATCGTGGCCGCGATAAATCCTAATGTGAAACTTTCTGTTTCAAAATGGAATCCGCCCATTATATCCTTTAATTGGACTAATGAGGCCCCCAGTATCGCTGGTATGGATAATAGGAAACTGTATTTTGCCATGAATTCTCTTTCAAGTCCAAGTGATAGACCAGTTGCTATAGTCGCCCCTGAACGGGATATACCTGGCATTATAGCACATCCTTGGGCGAAACCTATCAAAAGGACATCGGCCAAGTTCATGCTCTCAAAAAGTCTTTTCCTTGGAAACTTTCTATATAATATCTCAGAAGCCCATAATATGAGACCTGTGGTAATGAGTAATGACCCAACTGCCGGCAGATTGTTGAAAAGTCCCTCGAAAAAGTCCTTGAAAAAGACACCCATTAAACCCGCTGGGATGCTACCAATTATTATAAACCAGGACAATCTCTTAATGGGATCATTTTTAATCCCTTCACTAAAAGTCCCCTGGGGGATGTCTAGTAGGCTCGAAAAAAAGCCTTTAAGAATATCCACCACTTCAATTCGGAAATATCCGATAACAGCAACGAGGGTAGCTATGTGAAGAAGAGTGTCAAATGCAAGATCTGAATAATTCATACCAATAAGATGTGGCACTATTACAAGATGGGCAGAACTACTTATGGGTAAAAATTCTGTAGCACCCTGGACTATTCCCAATATTATCGCTTGTATAACATCCAATAAAATCCACCTTTTGATAAATTGTGGAATGGGTCTGCTACCACAATTTTATTCAATGTATTTTAGCCATTCAAATCTGTCATCGGCCTCTGCTCTTAAAATTTCGAAGAAACTTTCTTGGAGTTTTTCTGTTAGGGGGCCTCTTCTCCCATTTCCAATCTTTATACCATCAACTGATCTTATAGGTGTTATTTCGGCTGCTGTTCCCGTGAAGAACAATTCATCTGCTATATATAACATTTCACGTGGTATGCGCTCTTCTTTCACATTGATATCCATTTCTTTGGCTAATTTTATAACTGAATCTCTTGTTATCCCAGGCAATATTGAGGAGGATATTGGTGGAGTGTAGAGTTCACCATCCTTTACTATGAAAATGTTTTCCCCACTACCTTCACTTACCATACCATTGTAATCGAGCATTATACCCTCGTCATAGCCGTGCTTTATAGCTTCTATCTTCACTAGTTGAGAGTTGAGGTAATTTCCACCTGCTTTAGCCATGTTTGGGAGGGTGTTTGGCGCCATCCGCCTCCAAGTTGAAACTCCGACATCAACACCTTCTTCTAATGCTTCCTGTCCAAGGTAGCTTTCCCATTCCCATGCTGCGATCACAACTTCCACTGGACAGTTAAGGGGGTTTACACCAAGCTCTTTATGGCCTCGGAAAACAACAGGCCTTATATAGCATTCCTTAAGATTGTTAATCTTAACTGTTTCGATTACAGCTTCACATATCTCCTCTTCGGTGTAGGGGATGTCAATCATATATATTTTCGCTGAATCAAACAGTCTCCTGACATGGTCTTCCAAGCGAAAAATGGCAGATCCTTCCCTGTTCTTATAGCATCTAATTCCTTCAAAGACACTGGATCCATAATGTACTACGTGTGAGAGTACATGTATTTTTGCTTTATCCCATTCTACAAATTGGCCGTTAAACCATATCTTACCTTTGTTGGATAACATAAGGATAACCTCGGCTTATTTTTTTAGAGTATTTGCTACTGTATATACAATGGTATTGGGGGGGAAACTTTATATAGATTAGATGTAGTATTTTCTAATCAAGGGCCGGTGGTCTAGGGGTTAGGATACCTCGCTTACAACGAGGTGGTCGCGAGTTCGAATCTCGCCCGGCCCACTTTTTAGGATAAAGATTTATATTATCACATAAAAATAATTGGGTATAGAAAAAAAACTTCTAGTTTTTCTATGCACTAGATTATGGGGGGTGAATGATGAAAAAGATTTGCACTGATACTTGCACTGGTAATGCTAGTTTCTATGATGGCTATTGGAACGGTTACAGCACAAGAGAATGAGAAGGAGAAGCAGATTTAGCAGTTGATGTTACCTTGATGGACTCTGAACTTAACCCTATAGAGAATGCTACTGTTGGTGATGAAGTTGTAGGTGTCGTTCAAACAGCGAAACTTGGACCAGATGATGCGACTGATGTTGAGGTTTCTTTATGGCAGCAAGGATTTGGGAACCCTGACGTGGAAAACATTGTAAACGGGTGGTCTGTTTCATGGGATAATGGTACCACGTGGAACGATAATGATCCTTCATTTGATCCTGAAGAGGCAATATGGTATATAGGTGACATGCCAGTCGAAGACGTTTACACACTTTTAGTAGGTTTCACGGCAAAGACTGCGGGAGAAGGAGTCCTTGGAGCTTACATATTTGAAGGTTCTCAATATGATCCGGATCCCACAAACAATGAAGACGAATATACCATTGATATCCCAGAATCTGTTAGTCCTGTCTCTGCCGGTGAGGTTCCTATGCAACCTACAGGCGCACCATTAGCACTTGCAGTACTCTCAGTACTCATGACACTCGGCGGTCTAATAATACCTAAAATAAGATAATTTTTATTATATTTTTTTTAGATGAGTATTATGATTATGAGTATTAGGAGGGATATGAAAAAGACTACGGTGCCCCGGAGTAATATGAACATTTTCTCCTTTTCTCCGATGGGTGTTATACCATATGACAGGATAAATGAGAAAAATATTTTCAGTATCCCGAGGATCCTATCATCTAATTTAACAAAGGTTTCTATAAGTTGTGTGAGTCCAATCGAGATTCCAACCACTAATAAGACTAGAAAGAATAGGTTTTGGAATAGTACTCTAAATTGTTCGAAGATGGGGGTTTTAGGTTCCCTCCGGGATAATGAACCTCCCTTAATATTAAAATTGGACTCTTTAGGCGTGTAGGACTCTATTTCATCATGGAATTCTTCTTCTAGTGCTTGGAGTCTTTTTGAAAATTTTTCGGCCAAGGATATTATCCCTGCCCTGTCTATAAGTTTAATATTTTTCCTGGCAGCATAATTAAGGGCTTGTTTCGTATAATCTGATGTGGTTACGATAACTATTTTAGAAGCTTTAAGATTTTTTGCAACCATCTCCATTTCTTTTAAAACATCTAACCCTACCTTCCATTTTTTATCATAATTTTTACAAGCTACAACCACGCTAAGATCACCGACAGCGGTGGGAATAACGCCGTAGATGTCCACAACATGCCTTGAGGTTCTGAAATCCTTATAAACCTTGAAACCAGATTCTTCCATGATCTTGGCTATGAAATTTACTAGCTTCTCTTTCTTCAAATCTCCCACCTGAAAATTGATTCCATTGTCATATATATACCTATAATAATTAAAAATGTTGCCAATAAGGGGGATGAAATTAAAATGATCTTGATAACCAATGATGATGGAGTGAATTCTTCGGGTATAATAGCTGCAAAGGATGCTGTGAAAGGCCTTGGAAAGTGTGTAATAGTGGCCCCTGCCACGCAGCAGAGTGGGATAGGACACGCTTTAACACTATTTGAGCCTATTAGAGTTAATGATGTTACATTAAGGGACGGTACCATGGCCTATTCTGTTTCTGGGACGCCAACTGATGCTGTTATCATTGGCATTTTTGAATTGGCAGAGGAAAAACCAGACCTTCTGATTTCTGGGATAAATATGGGTGAAAATCTTGGAAAATCGGAATTGACAACATCTGGGACTATTGGGGCTGCAATGGAAGCTGCTGTACATGGAGTGCCGGCTCTTGCAGTTTCGTTGCAAGTGAAAAGGGGTGATATTAAATTCCATGATGGACATGTTGACATTGATTTTTCCACTGCAAAAAAGATAACATATAGAATAGCTAAGAATATCCTAAAGAAAGGTCTGCCAGAAGGTGTTGACTTCTTGAACCTTAATATACCTTTGCACATGAAAAAAGAGGAAATCAAGCTCACAAGATTGGGTGACAGAATGTATAATGTGCATGTGCAAAAGAGGCTCGACCCTCGTGGCAGACCATATTATTGGATTGATGGGGAGCCTGCGGGCCACGATCTCCCCGGAACAGATGTTTATACGCTTAAGGAAGAGAATGTTGCTACGCTCACACCACTATCCCTTGACTGCACATCTGATCTTAAATCGATGGAAGGGTGGCTTTAACCCATGGCAACTTACATAATATATGGGGTATTATATGGTTGATAAGATTAACAGACAATTTTTAAAGTTTAAGGGCAAAAGGGTGCTTGTCACTCTAAAAAATGATAATGAACATGAAGGCAGACTTATATCCATTGACAATTATCTTAACGCTGTCCTTGAGACAGAGAGTGGGATTCGGTTTATAAAAGGTACTAAAATAGCCTTCATTTCACTGTTAGGGTAGGGTTTCTACTTCGATTCCGAGGATTTCTTTTTTTCCGTTGTAGATGTCCCTGGCTATCTGGGCACTTCCTAGCGATCCTGAAGTGGCTGGTAGCCTATGAACCGTCACTGGACAGTTTAATTGTCTTTTGAGGATATCATAAAAGTTTATGGGCTCTTTCATAGCCCCCATGGATCCTGTGAGTACTATGCCATCTATCTTATCAGCTATGCTTATAAGTCCCCAGATTTCCATTGTTATGGTCATTGCCATTGTATCGATGGCTAGTCTTGCTTTATGGTCGCCTTCAAGATATTTCTTTATGAGTTCATCCTTCGCCCTTGCGACCTTTGTATCTATATCTGCTATCTTCACAGCCCCTGCATGTGAGAAGCATTCGTTGGCAGTGTTATAACCGTCATCGATCGTCCTGATCATTTCAAGATCTAATGGGCCATGTATGACTCCCATTGCGCCTATACACGCGTCCATAGCCCCTCTTATAATACTGTCTTGGATTAGGATGGTTACTGTGTTGGAGCTTATATCTGAGACTATCATGTTTTCCCAGCCAGTCTCGAGATGAGCATTGTAGGATATGCTGACCTTTTCTGCACTTCCATGGTGGGAGTATGCTGCTTTGAAACGTTCATCTAGACAGGGAAGGTTCCGGTGTAGGCCAGGGATTAGGACCGTTGGTATTCCTGACTTTTCTATCTCTGAGTATACTGCTGTTCCACCCCCTGTGACTTTACCAGCACCACCAATAGAGATTATACCCCTATTTTCAACCTTTTCTAGGGGTTTGATGGTTGTTATGGCATCCCCCATCGCGTAAGTTATTGCCATGAGTTCGATTTCTGAGGGGTCTATTCTTTTTGAGAGCTCTTTTATTGCAGATACTTTACCCTTTGAGAGTTCCTCACGTCCTAGTTTGAAGTGTTCAATTTCCTTTGATAGAATAGTGAAGGATATGCCTGTGGTGCCATGGTCCATTCCAACGAATGCCAATATTTTTTCCACCTTATCTTTGTAGACCGCAAAGTTTTCGCAGTTTGGATCCTATTTTTTCAATCTTTAACCCTGCTTCAAGTTCTCGCATTCTTTTTAACATTGGCCTGCCGGCTTTGTTCTCTAGTGTCCATTCTTTTGCGAATTCACCTTTTTGGATCTCTTCTAAAATCTTTTCCATTTCTTTTTTTGTGTCTGGGGTGATTATTCTTGAGCGTCTTGTGAGGCCTCCGAACTCTGCGGTGTTGCTGACATTTTTCCACATTCCAGTGAATCCTTTTTCATATATGAGGTCTACTATTAATTTTAGTTCGTGGCATGTTTCGAAGTATGCTAGTTCTGGTTGGTAGCCTGCCTCCACCAGAGTTTCGAAGGCTGTTTTTATGAGTTCTGTGACACCACCACAGAGGACGGTTTGTTCACCGAAAAGGTCTGTTTCGGTCTCCTCCTTGAAAGTTGTTTCTAGTATCCCTGCTCTCGCGAATCCACAAGCTTTACCCATTGCGAGGGCTATTTCAAGCGCTTCTCCTGTTGCGTCAACTTCAACCGCCACTAGTCCGGGTATTCCGAAACCTTCCAAGTATGTTCTTCTGACCATGGCCCCAGGACCCTTTGGTGCTATCATTGTAACGTTAACTCCCCGTGGGGCTTTTATGTACCCGTAGTGGATGTTGTACCCGTGTGAAAATGATATGGTGTTTCCTTCTGTTAAATATGGTTCTATTGACTGTTCATAGACTGTTGCTTGTATTTCATCAGGTATGAGAATATGTACGATGTCGGCTTCCCTTGAAGCATCCTCTATTGTCATAACATTCATACCATCCTTTTTTGCCATATTCCATGAACTTCCACCGCTCCTCACACCCACTATCACGTTTAGTCCGCTATCGGCCATGTTTCTGGCTTGTGCTCTTCCTTGGCTACCATATCCTATGACTGCTATCTTTTTATCAGCTATCACATCCATTTCTATGTCATTTTCGTAATAGATTTTCATATTCAATCCTCCTCCAATTTTATTTATATTGTCTTGGAGCCTCTGGACATTGCTGTGGGGCCTGTTCTTGCCAATTCTTTTATGCCGAAGCCTGTCATGAGTTCTATGAATGCATCTATCTTGTTGGTGTCCCCTGTAATCTCCACGGTTAGGGTTTCTGTGCTCACGTCAACTATTCTTCCGCGGAAGATGTTTGCATATTGTATTATCTCTGATCTTGCTCTTTCTTCGGGGGCGTGGACTTTTATGAGGCAGAGTTCTCTTTGGACTATGTTTGTGGGTTCAAGGTCCCTTACTTTAATGACATCGATTAGTTTGTTTAATTGTTTTGTTAGTTGTTCTAGGAGCTTATCATCACCTTTTGCTATGATTGTCATGCGGGCGAGCCCTGGGGTTTCAGATTCCCCAACTGTTATGCTTTCAATGTTGAAACCTCTCCTTGTGAACAATCCTGACACCCTCTGTAATACCCCTGGTTTGTGTTCGACTATGGTGCTAATTATATGGGTTTTAACTTCCATTGTTCATTCCTCCACTT
>LDZQ01000387.1_pt1 | contig 30483 bp, 29 predicted proteins | sample 615361 | NCBI WGS metagenome assembly LDZQ01 (sample SAMN03408297, study PRJNA278302) | terrestrial metagenome | isolation source: oil reservoir sample I2 | place: USA: Alaska, North Slope, Ivishak formation | collected 2013 | reverse complement strand
GCGCATCACAGAACGTGAGTGGTTTGTCGGAAGAACTATCTTCCATAGCGGAGAGCTTGGTGGAACAGGTGAGAAAGTTCAAAATATGAAGAAAAGCTCATCCAAACGGGCCCATCCGGGCCCGTTTTTTTTAAGTTTGTCGTGCATTCATCACATCTGTCGTCAATTCTTTCTCGATTATTAGAGTTCCGTTAGAAATCATCTGTCTTCTCAAGATTGAAGTCTAAAATATCGATGACAAAAACAACGCCGGGAGGGTGGTTTCATGAGGCGATACGTCGCTTTCATGCTGATCTTAACGCTGGTTTATCCAATCTTTGCATCCGTCACGGACGCTCTGGAGAGCTACAAGAACAACAGTCCAGCCTATTTGAAACTCACGCTGGATCGTCAACAGGCAGAGGATGATTATCAAAAGGCGTTGCTTGAGGCAAAGAACAAGAGGCAGGAACTTTCCGCGCAGCTTTCGAAGCTCAAAGCAGACAGTTCTTACAGAGAATCGCTGAAAAGCTTCGTGAACGATTTCATAGACACGTATTTTGCTGTGGTGGAAGCTCAACTCACTCTCGAAATGGCACAACTGAGCTCGCAGGTTGCTCAGATCGATTACAACGAAAAGAAGGACCTCTACGATAAAGGTATTGGAACGCTTCAGGATCTGAAGAGCGCGAGTGCCACACTCATCGAAACCAGCAAAGACCTGGACGCGGCGACTCTGACTCTTGAACAGGCAAAACGCGATTTCGAGGCTCTCATAGGTGCGAACGTCAAAGTGGAAGAGCCGACGCAGATAAATTTCAACTTCTCTTTGCCCACGGTCGATCAGCTGATGGATAAATCCCTCACGCTCGCGATGGCCAGACTGAACGTTCAAATTGCGCAGATGGATCTCGACGGGCTGGTCAATCCATCTCAGTACACGAAGAGTTATTACGAAAGGAATCTCAAAAAAGCTCAAGCAGACGTTCAATCCTACCTGCAATCGCTGAGGAAATCTTACGAGAACCAGCTTCAGACAATCCAGAATACCGTCAAATCGATTCAGGCGCAGATGGAAAAGATAGAGGTTGCAAAACTTCAGCTTGAAACTGTGCAGAAGAACTTCGCAGCCGGTGTGGCTTCAGAACGAGACGTTCTGAACGCCAAACTTTCCCATCTGAACGCGCGAAAAACTCTCCTGACACAGGTGAAGTCTCTCTTGAAGAACGTGTGTGCTGTTTACATCGATACAGAACAAGATTTCTCCAAGGTCCTATCAACGATCCTCGGGGAGTGACGCATCATGTTAAGGAGAGTTCTTTTGCTTTTGCTGTTACCTGTTTTCGCGCTGGCTTCTTTTTTGGACGAGGTTCAGAACAACCTGCAAACGGATGTAAACTATCTTTCTGCGAAGCTTTCCTACGAGGAAGCGGCGTTTCAGGTTCAAAAAGACAAAAACGTACTCATACCCTACGTTTCCCTCGATAAGTTCAGTTTCAACACCTCGATCTTTGACAACGCAACGAACTACATCGTGAACGTGCCATTTTCGATAACTTTTTCAGACCTTGCGGGCTTCAACTTCTCGATCTCCAACAGCTGGAAGTACTCTTCTTCAGACGACAAATGGAGCGATTCTGGTTGGACCTTCTCCGTTTCGAGGAGTCTGTTTTCCAACTTCGATCTGGACCAGCTTCAGAATCAAAAAAACCTCTTCGATACCAGCTGGAAACTTCTCTCGGCGAAGAACAACGTCTTTGTGAACGTGGCGAACGAAGTTTTCAACAGCATTTATTACACCGAGAAGCTTCATATAACTTCCAGAAGGCTTCAGCTTCTGAGCGATCAGGTGGAAGAACTCCGAAAAGCCTACGAAGTTGGCAGCGCTGCTTTCGAGGATATCGTGAACGCTCAGAAACAGGTGCAGAACCTTGTACTGCAGCTGGAGAAGGTCCGTCAGGCAAGGTTCAGTGTTTCAAAAGACTATCCTCAAACCGTGCTGGATGAGATGATGAACCGTTTGCGCGAACTGACTTCGAAACTTCCAGCAGAACAGGAGGCACTCGAAGCAACCAAGGCGCGGTACGACGTTCAGGCCTCGTACATAGCTTTTGAGATTGCCAAAAGGCAGAGTGACAGGGCTTATCAAACGTGGTTGCCAAACCCAACGTTCAGCGCCGGGATGACGCTCAAGGAGGATGGCTATTCTGTCTCACTTGGCTTTTCGTTCAGTTACAACCTGCTCGACAGAGGTGAAAGAGCACACAACTACAGAACCGCTCAAGAGAGTCTGAATCTGCAACGTGTGATCTACGAAGAAAAGCTGCGTAATCTCGAGAAAGCCGTGAAAGATGCGTACGCATCGATAAGAATTGCCGAGATCTCAAAACGGCTTGCCGAACTCGATCTGGAACTCAAAAAGATAAACCTGGACAGGCTGAGCAAGAAGAAAGAGTTCGTTTCGACACATGACCTTGAGACGGCCACACTCGACGTTGAGGAAGCCGAACTCGAGCTGCTCAAAAGTGAGTTCGATCTCCTCATGAGCAAGGTGAACCTTTTGACGATCCTGGGGATCGATTTGATTGAAGCTGTGGGAGGTGCTTGAGCGTGCGTAGAACACGCTGGTTAGTCATCGTGCCGCTGATAATTCTGATCTTCACTTCGTGCAGCAGAAACACCGCACAGACCAGCACCGTTCAAGTGAGTGAATACGTCGTTTCGAGAACGAACCTGACAGACACGATAACGCTGTCAGGGACCGTCCAGGCGAGGGAATACGCTGACATCAAATCGCTCGTTTCCGGTATCGTGAAAAAGGTGAACGTGTCGAAGGGTGACACCGTTAAGGCAGGGGATGTGATCGCCGAACTCGACGATACAGAGTACAGACTCGCCTACATCAAGGCTCTTCAAAACTACGAGACAGCGAAGAACTCTGGTTCGAAACTCTTGATCCAGCAGCGTGAAATCGAGCTTGAACTGGCCAAAAGAGACCTTGAGAACTGCAAACTGCTCAGTCCCATCAACGGTGTGGTGACTTCCATCGATATCAAGCAGGGTGATTTGATAAGCACCGGCAAGACCATCGCCAGGGTCGTGAACCTCGAAAAACTCTATGTTTCCGCCTCTGTGGACGAGGTCGATTATTCGAGGATCGCTCTAGGACAGGTTGCAACGGTCAGTTTTGATGCGATAGAGGGTCTCACGGCTGGAGCAAGGGTAACGTACATCTCAAGCGAGGCACAGACGTCTCAGGGCATTGTCGTCGTACCCATAGAACTGGACCTGTTGAGCGTCGATGCCTCACAGCTGGGACGCAGCATGAGTCAGACCGGGATCGATCAAGCTCAGTTACAGCAGAAGTTACAGCAGCTGAGAACTCAAGGAACTCTGGCGCAATTTCTCCAGAGACAGACGCAGAGTAATTCGCAGAATCAGAGTGGCAGGATCATACCTGGACTTTCTTGCGAAGTGAACGTCGTCACGATGAGCAAAGAAAACGTTCTGGCCGTTCCGATCAACGCAGTGAAGTTCAATTCTGGAAAGGCTTATGTCACTGTGAAAAAGGCCGACGGTTCCACCGAAGAAAGAGAGATCAGCGTGGGTATCAGGACCAACAGTTTCTACGAAGTTGTGAGTGGCCTTGAGGAAGGTGAGGTTGTACTGGTGACGGGAAGAATACCCGCGAGTAGCACAACCCAAAGGGTGCCTGGTGTTCTGTTCAGACCGTGAGGTGAAAGATGTGGCTGAGATCATAAGAGTCGAGAACGTCAAAAAGATATACAGAATGGGCGATAACGAAGTCAGGGCGCTCGACGGCGTCAGCCTTGTTGTCGAAGAGGGAGAGTTTCTGATCGTCATGGGACCTTCTGGAAGTGGCAAAACCACCTTACTGCATCTGATGGGTTGTCTGGACAAACCCACCGAAGGTGAAATATACATCGCCTCCACACCGGTTTCCAAATTGAACGACCCACAGCTTGCGAAGATAAGGAACAAGATGGTCGGATTTGTGTTCCAGCAGTTCAACCTGCTCCCTCGCCTCACCGCGCTTGAAAACGTCGAGTTGCCCATGATCTACGCTGGTGTTCCAAAGGCAGCGAGACGAAGGAAGGCGAAAGAGTTGCTCGAGCTGGTCGGCCTCGGAGATAGGCTGCACCACAGGCCAACACAGCTTTCCGGCGGGCAGATGCAAAGGGTTGCTATAGCCAGGGCACTTGCGAACGATCCGGTGGTACTGCTTGCCGACGAGCCCACCGGTAATCTCGACTCGAAGAGTGGAGAAGAGATACTCAAGATCTTCTCCGGGTTGAACAAGAGAGGACAGACCATCGTCATAGTCACCCACGATCCTGAGGTCGCCAGGCACGGAGATCGAATCGTTCGCATGCGCGATGGAAAGATCCTCAGCGAAGAGGTGAACGTGCATGCTTGACATGCTCAAGGAGGCCTTTCGCTCGATCGCTCACAACAAACTTCGCACGGCCCTGTCCATGATCGGAATCATCATAGGCGTTGCGGCCGTCATAGGAGTCGTCTCTGTGGCCGAGGGTACGAGCAGAAGCATCAGACAGTCTTTGACTTCCATAGGTTCGAACCTCATCCTCGTCTCGCCGGGCTTCACGAGAGGTGGTGGGGGACGTACTGCCACAGCCCTCACGGAGGTGCTCGAAAAGGAGGATGCGGACAGGATAGCCCAGCTTTGTCCTTCAGTCAGGTACGTCACACCCATTCAGCAGGGAAATTTCATCGTTCAGCACGAACGTCAGAACAGCATGGCGACAGTCATGGCAGCAAGACCAGTGTTGTTCGACATGATAAACGTCAAGCTCTTTCAGGGTGAGTTTTTCAACGAATCCGACGAGAGGGCCAAACGGCGCGTTGCAGTGATCGGAAAAGAAGTTGCGGACGAACTCTTTCCGAACGGGGATGCTCTTGGACAGACCATAAGGATCACGAGCGGTTCGATCAGGCAGACCTACATGGTGATAGGAGTACTTGAAAAGAGTGGAAATCTGCTCTTTCTCAATCCCGACAGATCAATCGTGGTGCCTTTCGCCTCTGCGGAGAACAGACTCTTCAGACGTAAGAACGTCTCAATGATAGTCGCTCAGGCGATCTCAGAGAACATGGCAAATCAAGCGGTTTCTGAGATAGATTCAGTGCTGTTCGACAAGTTCCAGAACGAAGAAAAGTATCGCATAGTCAGTCAGGACGCATTGCTCGAGACAGTCAATCAGACCATGGCCGTGCTCAGCTTCATGCTCGGTAGCATCGCCGGTATCTCTCTGCTGGTCGGCGGTATAGGCATCATGAACATAATGCTCGTCACGGTGACGGAGAGAACCAGAGAGATAGGCGTAAGGAAGGCCATCGGTGCCAGCAGAAGGCACATTTTGCTTCAGTTCTTGCTCGAATCCATCGTGCTCACTTTCGTGGCGGGATTGCTCGGTATTGCCGCTGGTTTTGGCCTGTCCAAGCTCATAGCGAAAATAGGATCCGTCCAGACAGCAGTGACGCCCACGGTTGTTCTCGTTGCGGTGTCTGTGTCCATAATGGTTGGTCTGTTCTTCGGAGTTTGGCCCGCAATGAGGGCTTCCAAGCTCGATCCAGTGGAAGCGCTCAGATATGAATGAACTGGTGGAGGCGGGGGGAATCGAACCCCCGTCCGAATGTGAGCACCCCCAGGCTTCTCCGAGCGCAGCCTGTGTTTGGATCTCGGCCCTCAAGAGCCCACAGGCAGGCCCTTGCAAGCCACAGCCCCTCTTAAAACCGCTGAAAGTCGGGGCGAACCTTTCAGCGGTCGACCGGCGATCTCACGCCCCTTCCGCAGGCACCGGTCAGACCTCGCGGGGGACGGCTGCCTATTCTCTATTAGGCAGCGAGAGCCATTTCGTAGTTGGCACTTCTTTTTGGCTCCACCTTTTTTACGAGGTGGTGGAGACCTCGGCTCGCTTCCTGGGGGATCTCACACCCGTCGAAACCGTTCGCCCCCAGCTTCTATGAATTATACACCATCTTTTCTGACGGCTGTACCCTGAAAAGGTTCAAAGCATGTACGCTTCGCTGATCACATGGAGCGCCACGGGTGGAAGCACCTTGAAAGGTTCGACCAGCTGACCCTCCACTGGTGAGTAGGCTTTGCTCCTTTCGGTCAGATAGGAGAACAGCACTTGCAGAGATCTTTCATCGAACTGGCTCCTATGCTCTGAGATGGCTTGGAATTTCCTGCTCAGATGTTCGTGCTCGATGGGATAGAACGTGTTTGGGAATGCCGTGTTGAAGAATCCAATCGCTGTGACGTCGTGGTTCGATGTGCCGGGAAACAGCTTGGGCAGTCTGTACAGACTCACAGCTTGTGCCGTGGACATACCACACTTCAGATGGTCAGGATGGACTTCGTAAGGTGCGAACGGATCCACGGTGAAAACCGCATCGGGTTCGACCTTCCTGATGATTTGTATTAGTTTCTCTCGCACCTGCTCGATCGTATAGTCGCCGAGATCTTCAAACCCGAGCCACAACAGCTCGTGCACGCCCAAAATTTCTGCCGCCTTTTCCTGTTCCCTTTTTCTGATCTCAGCGAGTTTCTTTCCGACCAAAGATTCGTCACGTGTTCCTGCCGAGCCATCCGTTATGGTGACGTAATAGACCTTGATCCCCTTTTGTGAAAGCTTGGCGATCGTGGCACCCATGGAAATATCCGCATCGTCCGGGTGAGGCTGTACGCAGAGTATCTTGCCGAAGGAATCCAACTCTGGAAGTTTCATCATGCCTTTGAGCTTATGAACTAACTGCTTCAAGTTCCTTCACCCCTTTCTGAACCAGATCTTCTCGATAGCCCAAGAAAAGATCGTGAGAGATATCGCGATGAAGCCAAACGTGAGGTATGCTGGTTCTGCCCCCATCTTCTCCACAACAACACCCCCAACGCTGGAACCCAAAAGTGGGCCTATACCCTGCAGAGACATCCAGAAGACTATCTGTGTACCTTCCAGTACATGTGCCGAAAGTTTCTGTCTCATCAAGAACAGTGTTGCGTAGTAAATCACGATATAAGTCCAACCATGGAGAAGCTGGATCAGTAACAGCTGCGCTTCCGTGGTCGCGAACGACGCGAGCACCAGTCTTAATCCCACGACGAAAACACCACTTGACAGCAGTTTGAAGCTTCCCAATCTCTTCACTATACGTTCGGCGAAGAGCAGAAAAGGAGTCTCACTCAACGCCATGAGAGCGAGACTCAAACCAACACTCGATGCCTGGAAATTTTTAGATTTGACGAGAACCGGCAGGAAGATGGTGTTGAACAGGTTGAAGCCGACAGCAACAGTAACGATGGCGAAAAGCACAGAGAACCTTTTGTCAGTCGCCCGTATCGATGGCCTTCGGTGAAAATTCATCTCGAGATCGCTTCTCCGTACAACTGATGCCATCAAAAAAAAGAGCACCGAATAAACTATGAACAGCGCTACGAAGCCTTCATTCACCAGATTGGCCACCAGGAAAGAAGCGGCAGCGTAACCGAGGGTACCGAAGAACCTTATTCTGGCATAAGAAAGCCGGGATCGAGTTGCAAATTCTACCAAAGAAGATTCCAGCAGAGGTACCAGACCACCCTGCGAGAGCATGAGCGAGAAACAGAAGATGAAGGTCAGGATGATACTCTTAGACAGGAACAGGATCCACAGCGAAACGATCCCAATTGTTGCGGCGTAAACGATCACTCTTCTCACGCCAAGTTTGTAGGCCAGTAGGAAGTAGAGCTGATTTGCCCAAAGAGCGTTGACAGACGGAAGGGCCATCAAAACGCCAACGAAAGACGGTGGAAGGCCGATGTAGACAAAATACTGACTCAACAGAGTCATGCAAGCGATCAAAGCATAGGCTAAGAATTCACTTGAGAAAAGCGCAAGTTTTTGTTTTCTCATACAAAAATTATAGAACTGAGGCTGCGACGATTGCAAGATCTCTTTGTAAAACTCAGCCCTTCAAAGCAGCCTTCCTTTCCCTCCGTGCCTGCTCCTGTTGAGCGTTGGAACCGTAGAGGACTTTGAGCTGTCTTGCTTCTCTCAGAACCCTTTCTTTCTCTGCTTCCTTGATGAGCTCCTCATGCCTGAGCTTCGCCAACATGTACTCCAACATGTTCTCACCTCCGTGAATAAGTTTATCACGTCCCTCAGATTTTGTCAAGTACGAATCGAAAATATCAATAACCAGTCTAAATATATATTAGTACCCCAGTCTTCATATCAATATCTTTGAACCATAGGTTCGATTTTTCCAAAAAGAAACCCGCCCTGTGGGCGGGTCACTCGGTCGGTATGTTCACGATCACTTCTTGTACTTGGTGATCTGCCTCAAGAAGTTGTGCCTCCATTCTCTGTCCTTTTCCGATTCAACTCCCTTGACGGCGAAACCGTCCACCACACCTATGACCGACCTACCCTGGTCGGTCTGTACCACGAGCACCTGCAGGGGATTTGCAGTGGCAGCAAATATCCTGCAGACTTCCTGAACGTTCTTGATCTGATTGAGGATGTTGATGGGATAACCGTTCCTGATCAAAAGCACAAACAGATGGCCTGCTCCGATTCTTCTCGCGTTGTCGATGGCCACGTCGATGAGCTCCTGATCGTTCCCTTCGTACCTCACTAAACACGGTCCACTCGCTTCGTTGAACGCGAGGCCAAAGTTCATGTTTGGGTTGGTCGTGACCACAACTTCGTAGAGATCCTCAACTGTCTTGATGAAGTGTGAGTGACCCAAGATGATGTTGGCCCCTTCAGGTATGTTCAGCTGGACCACCTCAATGTTCATACGATCACCTCTCACGAGTGCTAGGTATGCTCGAAAAAATTATACACTCGGCAAAGTCGATTTCTCCCCTTGCATTGTGGTGGATGTTGGTCTATAATTTGAGTTGCTGGGGCCGTAGCTCAGCTGGGAGAGCGCTACCTTCGCAAGGTAGAAGTCGTGGGTTCGAATCCCATCGGCTCCACCAAGCGGGGCAGAATCGCCCCGTTTTTTTGTATCATCTCATTGAGGTGATCTTTCATGCCACTCTTACCCCCGCACAACCTGGAAGCAGAGGAAGCGGTCATCGGAAGCATATTAATCGATCCGAGCGTTGTGAACGACGTGATGGAAGTTCTCAGGAGCAGCGATTTCTATTCGAAAAAACATCAAGCAATATTCGCTGCCATGGAGAAGATGTACGAGCGTGGCGATCCGATCGACGTGCTGTCGGTGTGCGAAGAACTGAAGAGAACGGGACAGATGAAGTTCGTCGGTAGCGAACTGGATGTTGCAAGACTTGCAGAGGCTGTGCCGACCTCCGCGCACGTGATGCATTATGCCAAGATCGTGCGAGACAAATCGATCCTGAGAAGCTTGATAGAGGCTGGCAGAAACATCGTCGAATCGGCCTACGAGGAACGCGAGGTGGACGAGATCTTAGACGAGGCCGAAAGGATCGTCTTCGACATCGCCGAATCGAGGGCCACGAAAACTTATGATCACATTGGATCGATAATGCACGCAGTTTTCGAAAACCTTGAAGAACTCAGGTTGAAAGGTTCATCAGTTCCTGAACCCGGGGCAGTCGTGAGCGGTTTGCCTACCGGTTTCAGAGCGCTGGATAGACAAACCTCCGGTTTCCACAAATCCGATCTGATCATCATCGCAGCAAGACCATCCGTGGGTAAGACCGCCTTCGCACTCACAATAGCGCGCAACATGGCGGTCAAGTTCAACCTGTCCGTGGGCATATTCAGTCTGGAAATGTCCAAAGAACAACTCGCGCAGAGACTCCTGTGCAGTGAATCGAGGGTGGATCTGCATAAGATCAGAACCGGTTATTTGAGCGATCAGGAGTGGGAAAGACTGACCATAGGTGCTTCAAAACTTTACAAAGCCAACATCATTGTGGACGATGAACCTTCTCTGGATCCGCGCACTCTGCGTGCGAAGGCAAGGAGAATGAAACGAGAATACAACGTCGACGCCATCTTCGTGGACTATCTTCAGTTGATGCACACGCGGGGTGGTCAGGAAAGCAGACAACAGGAAATATCCGAGATTTCAAGATCATTGAAGCTGCTCGCGAGAGAACTCGACATCGCCGTTGTCGCGCTTTCTCAGCTTTCGCGAGCCGTGGAAACCCGCGAGGACAAAAGGCCAAGGTTGAGTGATCTGAGAGAATCTGGAGCGATAGAACAAGATGCCGATACGGTGCTGTTCATTTATCGAGAAGAGTACTACAAGAAGAGTGAAAAGCTGCACGAACCTCATGAAGCTGAGATCATCATTGGAAAGCAGAGGAACGGACCCATAGGCACGGTGAAGCTGATGTTCGAACCACAGACGGCTTCATTTTACGAAGTGGAAAGGATCGAGGTGGAATGAACCTAAGGGTGGGGATAGGCACCGATCGTCACCCGCTGAAAAAACCTGGAAGGATGGTACTCGGAGGCACCGTCGTGAGCGAGGAGGTGGGTCTCGAAGGCCATTCAGATGCGGATGTGGTCTGTCACGCGCTGATCGACGCGCTGTTTGGGGCGGCGGGCATTGGGGACATCGGTGAGTACTTTGATCAGAGCGAACGCTGGCGGGGCGCTTCCAGTCTGGTGATGCTAAAACAAACAAAAGAGCTCTTGGCGCAGAAAGGCTGGACCATAGTGAATGTCGACGTGACAGTAACCTGTGGAGCTGTGAAGCTCTCACCTTTCAGAGAAAAAATGATCGAGACGCTCGCAAGCAGCCTCGGAATCGATATGGAAAGTGTGAATGTGAAGTTCAAGACAGCCAACGGCCTGGGCTTCGAAGCGAGTGAAGGGGCTTCGGCAATTGCCGTCTGCCTGATCTCAAGGAGCCCTTCCGGTTGATGGCCTTTCGCCCTTCAACACCTGCTCGGCAAGCTTCAAGATCCATTCTTCATCACTGAAGACGAGCACACCCCCCGCCGCGAAGGGATCGTTCACCGAGATCTTTTTCACAGATCGATTCAAAAGCACGATCGCCCCCTCGAGGGCCTTCCTTCTGATCCGCTCGACGTCCGAAAGATCTATAGGCGGCTTCACGTTCAAAACCGGCAACTTTCCAAGCAACTCACCCTTGCCCGTCACGAACACAACATCGAACCCCATTTCTCGCAGTGTTTTCGCTTTCTCCTCGTCCTCCACCAAGGTTGGACAACTCATCTTTCGAGTCAGCAACGATCTGACCACATCGGGATTGACCTTCCCGGTCGCGTTCAGTATGGGCACTACACCCGCCGAGACGAAGCCTTCTATCATGTAAGAGAGCACCTGCGCGGTTATGAAAGGAGATCGAGAGATCTTACGCAGCGGATCTGCATCGCTGTCTCTCAGCACATCGAGTGTTCCAAAGACAACGCAGTCAAAGCCATAAGAGCGCGCCACCATGCCCGCAGCGTACGCGACGTCCTTCGCAATCTCCATATTCTGATTACAGCCGAGTGCCAGCAAAGATACATCCTTCAAAAGCTTCTCCAGAGGAACGTTCAAAACACAGGATTTCTCACAGAATGAAAGCTGATCACACAGTTCAATCGAACCAGCCGCGATCGAACAAATCGAGAAGGAAATTGCCAGGACCACCAAGAAAATTCTCCTCGACAACGACATCCGCCACCTCCTTCAGGCTCTTCGTGCCGTTGCGCACCGCCACTCCGAGACCGACGCTCCTCAAGAGTGCCACGTCGTTGTCGTTGTCACCGAAAGCCACAGCTTCTCGAAGATCGAAGCCGAGTTTCTCAGCCAGGACTTTCAGCGCACGTCCTTTGTCCGTCTGAGACGGTACAAAATCGAGATAGTTGCTGAAAGATTTGAAGATAAGAACGTCTTCAAACTCTTGTCTGAGCTCTGGAATGATCGCATCGAGCCTTTCTGGTTCAGCAATCGCAAGCAATTTCGTCGCACCGTGCTGTTCGACGAGTTCTGCAAGATCGTCCACGAAGGTCAGCTCGATCCCTGAATGTTCGCTGTACGCCCTCGCGTGCTCGTTGTCCTCCTCCACCACGAGCTTGTCATCCACGTAGGCTTGTCTGTGAACATTCAAAGATCTGAGCTTTCGAACTATCTGGGAGGCACGCTGTGGTTTTATTTTTAATTCCATGATCTTGCCATGCTCAGGTGTCCACACGACGGAGCCGTTGTACGCGATGATGGGAAACTCCTTGTCGAAGTAACGCTGCAAGAGTTTTCTGACCGAAGGGAGCATCCTGCCACTGGCGAAGACGATCTTTTTGTTTTTCTCAAGCAGCAAGCCTATGGCTTTCAGATTCGAAGGGTGGATGCTGTGAGAATCCATCAGTATCGTTCCGTCCAGATCGAAGACAAACACCTTCAAGGTTCGTTCCCCTCCTGCCATATGTTTTCGAACAACTCCTGATAATGCCGTACCAGGGACTTTTCTCGAATCACCATCATCAGTTCCGCGTTTCTCCCGTAAGCACTCCTGGTCGCGTTGGCCGAACCGCTCACGACCACTCGCCCGTCGATTATAAACAATTTCGTGTGCAGTGTGAAGGGTTCAAAGACTCTCAGTTCGATACCGGAGTCTGGAAGATTCTTCAGCGCGGAGTTGGTCAAGAACCAGCGATCGACGAGTAACCTGACCCTCACGTTCCTGCTTGAAAGGACCTTGAGCATCGACCAAACCTTTGGATGCGTCAAAGCAAACATCGCAACATCGACAGTCCTGCGCGCCTTAGAGAGTTCCTTCAGCAGGAGATCTTCAAGATCAAAATTTCTCAGCAGAATTTTGCCGTGTGACACTTCAAACCGTTTCAGTTCCCCGTTCCACAGGGCATCGAAGAAACTCGCAAGTTGAGGGCCAACCGCGCGATCTTCGATGTACAGAAGATCGTTGATTGATCTTTTCAGGCTGTTTTCCGTGAAGTTTGCCGAACCCACAACGATCCTTTCCTCATCGACCACGACAAACTTGAGATGCAGCAGAGAACTCTCAACATCCATTCTAACGCGAACGTTCTTGGGTGCCGTACCCGTCTCGAAGATCACCCTCACATCGACACCGCGACGTGCCGCTTCACTTAGGGTGTGCAGAAAACTTTCCTCGTCAAGCGAATAACTGCAGACGTAGACAGAGTGTGAAGCCTGGTCCACCAGTTCACAGAGCCAGTCCGTCGACTGCAGCGGTGTGAACATGATCTGAACGCAGAAAGATGAAACTGCCACAAAACACAGCAGTAGCGCTTTCATGGTCTATATTATAAGCCGAGGTGATGTGCGTGCGCATTTTACGCATCAACGATTCGGTTCTCTGTGTTGTCACAGGACCTATCGGTACGAACAGCTATGTGATCGACGCAGAACCCAGCGTGGTCATAGATCCGGGTTATGGTATAGGAGCGTTCGTTCAGAAGCCCTGTATCGTGCTGCTCACTCACGGTCATTTCGACCATATCTGTGGTCTGAAGGAGTTACAGGTCAAGAAACTTTACATCTCTGAACACGACGCATCGTGGTTGGTTGATCCTTCTCTGAACCTGTCACTGTGCTTCAAAGAGCGTTTCGTTTTCGATCACGAAGTCGAGTACCTGCCGGAGAACTTCACGGTGGGAAAATTTGACTTCAAGGTGTACCGCACACCCGGACACACCCCGGGCTCCGTGATGTTCAAAACCGGCGGGATCATATTCAGCGGTGATACAATCTTTTTAGACAGCATCGGAAGAACGGATCTTCCAGGTGGCGATGAGACAGCAATGAGGAAAACGCTGACTCTGGTAAAAAAGCTCTTGAGTTCTTTGAAACCGAACGAGCTCGTGCTTCCGGGCCATGGTGAGATCGGAACGGTCGAGGAGGTTTTGAGGAACAACTTGTTTCTCAGGGAGGAAGAAAGGTGAAGAAGATCTTTTTTGCGCTGGCGATCTTGCTGTTCTTGAGTGGCTGTGTGATGAGAATCGCAGAAGTTCCTCCGAGGGTCTATTCGCTCGAATCCGCAGTGCAAATTCCCAGCGGTAAGTACGCACTGCTACACCTCGAGAGTGTATCAGGCTACGAAGATATCGAGTTGAAAGGCATGGTCGCTGTTTACGAAGGCCCAGATGGGTCGATGTATCTGCTCTACGGTTTTAAGAGCTTCGATGATGAGCCGAAGAAGGCCTGGAAATCTATCGTCAAGAAGTACGGTGTCTGGAATCTTGGGGTCTACATCGATCTTCCATCGGTTGGTTATTACAGCGTCGAAAAGAAGGGCAAACATGTTGTCGCGTGGTGGAAGGATGTGTGGCTGTTTGTCGTTGAATCGAAGGGTAATCCCAGAGGTTTCGTGAAGGATACGATGGACGCCTTTGCTCGACTGGGAGGTATGCTGAGATGATCGTGCTCGCTCACAGGGGCTATTCGGCGCGTTATCCTGAAAACACGATGATCGCCTTCAAAAAAGCTCTCGAGCTTGGTGCGGATGGCATCGAACTGGATTTGAGAGGTACGAAAGACGGCAGAGTTGTTGTCATCCATGACGAAAACCTGAAGAGGTTGTGCCAGGTGGATGTGAAGGTCTCCGAAGTTACTCTCGAAGAACTGAAAGGATACAGGCTGAACGGCGAGACCATACCGAGCTTTGAAGAGGTGCTTTCGATTCTCGATGACAGGCACATTCTGAACGCGGAGATCAAGGAAGCGAACGTTGCGGAAAGAGCTTTGCAGCTCATAGACGAGTTTCGCCTGACTGATAGCACCGTCATTTCATCCTTTGACCACGAACTCATCACGCATCTGATCAGAAAGAGACCGGACATGAAGTTCGGTTTTCTCGTGGGAGAAGAGCTGAGGAACGATCCCGTCGGCCTGGTAGATAAACTGCTCCAGCACAAACCTTATTCTATGCACGTGCCGCACCAATTGTTCGATTATCCGATGGTTTTCAGAAAGATCGTGAAGATGCTAAAGAAAGCTGGCGTGAAGATCTACGTCTGGACGTTGGACGATCTTGAAAAGTATCAGCGGATCGAGAAGCATATCGATGCGGTCATAACGAACCAGGTTGAGCTCTTCGTGAACGCGTTGAAGAAGTCTGAACGGGCCGAGGGAGCGTGACATGTGCCGTCAGTTTTTCGACGAGCCACTGAGTCTACACACGAGTTTCAGAATCGGTGGCCCAGCAAGACTGTTCCTGGTGCCAGAATCTGTGGAACAGCTGCTGTGTGCATTGAAGTCGTTCCCTGGAGCGAGGTTGTTGGGTAAGGGCACGAACGTTCTCGCGCCTGACGAAGGTGTTGACGTGGTGATAAGTACGCTGGGCCTGAACAAGTTTCGCTTCGATGAGAACCTTGTGATGAGTGAAGCCGGGGTTTTGCTCAGTAAACTGTGCGTTGAATCGGCAGAGCGTGGTCTTTCCGGACTCGAGCTGCTTTACGGCATACCCGGTACAATCGGTGGGGCGATCTTCATGAATGCAGGTGCATACGGAGCCCAGATGGCCGACGTGGTAGAATGGGTTGAATGTTTCGATGGAGAGCGAGTAAGGGTTCTCCAGCGCAATCAGCTGGAGTTTTCTTACAGGGACAGCGTTTTCAAGAAGAGAAAATGGCTGGTGCTGAGAGCCTGCCTGAGATTGACGAAATCTGACCCCGAAGCGGTCCGTTCGAAGATGGAAGAAATCATGAAAAGACGCTTAGAAACACAGCCACTGGATGTTCCAAGTGCAGGCAGTTTCTTCAAACGTCCGCGCGACAATTTCTATGTGGGAAAGGCTATAGAACAGCTGGGCCTGAAAGGTTTCAGAATCGGAGATGCGCAGATCTCAACGAAGCACGCAGGTTTCATAGTCAACCTTGGTTCGGCGACGGCGAGGGACGTCATCTCGCTTGCACAGACAGTGAAGGGACTCGTCGAAAAGCATTTCAACGTGGCGCTTGAACCGGAAGTCGATATCTGGTAGGTGCTGAACGTGAAAATGAACCTCGAGCGGTTCCTTTTGATTCTGCTCACGGTTTTTGCCCTCCTCTTTTTGCTCAGCTTTCAGGCGTTCGTGTCCGTGAGGTCTCAGCTGAAGAGGAGCGAGAAGATGCTGGAGGCTTACAGAATGTACGTAAGTGAAGACTACGAGAATTTCGAACGATACGTTGAAAAGAACGATCTCAAAGAGTTGAAGAACCTCAAAGACAGTTTGAAGCGAAGGTTGTTTGAGAAGTACTACACCTCAGGTGTTACGAAGCTGAACGCGGGCGATTTCTCTTCGGCCTACGAAGATTTCAAAAAGGCGTTGCAGCAACTGCCGCAGCAGGATGAAAGGCGAGCAGAAGTGGTCTATCTCATGGGCCAGAGCCTGGTGAAAGCCGGACGCCTTGTCGAAGCGAAGACCCAGCTCAGTACTGTGATCAATATGCCGAATTCGTTTTACAGAAATCAGGCAGTCAAGCTGTTGATAGATCTCTATAGACAAACTGGAGAAGACGCGAAGGCCGAGGAACTGAGAAAGATCTACGAGGGGGTCGTGGAGCAATGAAGAACCTGTTTGGAACAGACGGACTGAGGGGCATTTACGGGGACGATCTGACAGATGAACTTGCCTACAGACTTGGCCTGGCTCTGGGGGAACTTTACGGTCCATCCTTGTTCGTCGTGGGACACGACACGAGAGAGTCTGCGGAACCTTTGCAGAAAGCTATCGTGAAAGGTTTGCTGGAAAAAGGTGCGAAAGTCAAGCTTGCGGGCGTTCTACCCACTCCCGCGGTGGCCATGATCACCAAGATCCTGAACTGTTTTGGCATCGTGATCTCCGCATCCCACAATCCTTACCAGTACAACGGAATAAAGATCCTCAGATTCGGTTTCAAACTGCCGGACGAAGAAGAAAGAAAGATCGAACTCGTCATGGAGACAGTCTCAGCGGGTGTGGAGAAAGGTTTTGCAGAGTTTGATCCGCATCTTCGTGAACTCTACATAGAGGCGCTTTTGAAGTCCTTCCACGGGCTCGATCTGTCCGGTTTGAGAATCGCCGTGGACCTGGCCAACGGAGCCGCCATCATGACCACACCAGAGGTTCTGAACGCTCTCGGCGCGAACGTAACGTGTTTTTCGAAAGAACCGAACGGAAAGAACATAAACGAAAACTGTGGTTCTCAGCATCCAGAATTCCTCGCCCAGCACATGAAAGGATTCGATCTCGGGATCCTGCACGATGGGGACGCCGACAGGTGTATCCTGCTCGGTGAGAATGCCGAAGAGATACACGGAGACAAGATCATGGGAGTCGTTGCAATCCAGATGAAACGCGAAGGCAGGCTTCGCAACGACATGGTTGTGGCGACGATAATGAGTAACAAAGGTTTAGAGGATTATTTACTGGATAGGGGTATAAAACTCACTAGAGTGAAGGTTGGAGACAGGTACGTCCTCGAGGGAATGCAGCGGTTCGGTGCGAGCTTTGGAGGAGAAAGATCTGGCCACATCATCTTTCTGGACAGATCCACGACTGGCGATGGACTCATAACTGCTCTGGAGTTTCTGAGGCTGATGCTCTCGATGAACAGGGCTGCTGCAGAGCTCTCGAGAGAGGTGGAGGACTATCCACAGCTGTTGTTGAACGTACCAGTCGAGGACAAGTCCGTAGCGGAGCACCCAGCACTCAAGAGAGAGATCGAAAAGTATCTCGGGCGCTTCAGGATTGTTGTCAGGGCCTCAGGCACCGAGAGGTTGGTCCGGGTCATGGTGGAGGGAAAGGACGAGACTGAGGTCAAAAAAGTGGTAGAAGAGCTGTGCGGACTGATAAGCGAGCTGGATCGGGGGTGATAACACAGATGCGCCTTGCCATCTGTGTGGGTTCTTCCAGCGTATCAACCTTTGGAGAACAGGGATGGCTGTGGATTCCGCACAGCGGCGATCCTGTTGGGACCGTTAGGAGAATCCTGGAAGATTCACCTGAAGAGCTCGAACTCGTCTTCACAGGCAGAAAGCTGAGAAAGATTTTCAAAGCCCCGAACATCCCCGAGTCGCTTGCCGTACAGTACGCCTACAGAAAACTCAGAGAGAAATACGGCCACTGCGATGGTATCGTCAGTGCTGGCGGAGAAAACTTCGTGCTTTATCAACTGGATGAGAACGGTGAAGTGAGCATGATACACGTTGGAAGCAAGTGTGCATCGGGCACCGGAGAGTTTTTCCTTCAACAGTTGAAAAGGATGGGACTGGACCTTTCAGCGATAGATTCGGTAGGCGTTCATGGTTATTACAGACTCTCTTCGCGCTGCACGGTCTTCTGCAAGAGCGATTGTACTCACGCCTTGAACAAGGGTATTCCAAAAGAGCTCGTGCTCAACGGCCTCGGCAGGGTCATGGCAGATAAGATCTTACAGCTCGTGAGCAACGCAAAGGTGAGCAGGATCCTTCTGGTCGGAGGCAGCACAAAAAACAAACTCATGCTGAAACACCTGGACGGTCGCATAGACTATGTGATTCCGGACGAAGCGACATACTTCGAAGCTTACGGGGCTTATCTGTGGTTGATAGAGAATTCGAATCAGAAGATCAAAAAATACCACGTTATACCGAATGAGATACCATCGGCTTTCCTCAGACTTCCCCCGCTGTCAAAATATGCACCGATGGTCGAGTTCAAAACCATGGAGAGGGCCAAGGCCGAGGCGAACGACGAGTGCATTCTGGGTGTCGACGTTGGCTCGACCACAACGAAGGCTGTGCTTTTGAGAGTGAGAGATAAGAAGATACTCGCGAGCAGTTATCTCAGAACACTCGGCGATCCCATCGGCGCTGCGAAAAAATGTTACGAAGAGATCCGTTCACAACTCGATGTCGCCGTCAGGATCGTGGGAATCGGCGTTACAGGCTCCGGAAGAAAAATCGTCGGTTTGCATGCGCAGACCAGGGCCGTGTACAACGAGATCATGGCGCACGCGAAAGCTGCGGCGCATTTTGATCCAGAAGTGGACACGATCTTCGAGATAGGTGGCCAGGATGCCAAGTACACTTACTTGAACGAAGGTGTACCCTACGACTACGCGATGAACGAGGCATGTTCGGCTGGAACAGGTTCTTTCCTGGAAGAAGCGGCGCGCGAGTCGCTGAACATAGACTACAGACAGATCGCAGACTACGCATTGAAAGCAAACAATCCCCCAAACTTCAGCGACCAGTGTGCGGCCTTCATAAACAGCGACATAAAGACGGCGATCCAGGAAGGCATGTCGGCCGAGGACATATGCGCCGGTCTGGTTTACTCTGTCTGCATGAATTATCTCAACAGGGTGAAGGGTAACAGACCCGTAGGGAACAAGGTCTTCGCTCAGGGAGGCACGTGCTATAACAGAGCTGTTCCACTCGCCATGGCGGCGCTGACAGGGAAAAAAGTGATAGTTCCCCCCGAACCGGGGCTCATGGGAGCCTACGGCGTTGCATTGATGACGCTCGAAAACATAGAAAAAGGCTTGCTGGAAAAAGGTTGTTATGATCTTCGAGAACTCGCGAACCGTGAAGTGAAGTACCTGAAGCCGTTCACGTGCATGGGTGGAAGAACGGGTTGCGACAGAAAATGCACCATCAGCGTGATAGAAGTGAGCGGGAAGAGAATACCCTATGGTGGTGCGTGCAACCGTTACGAAGCGTTCAGGGAGCACGTCTTCGACGCCTCGGAACTCGATTTCGTTGCGAAGAGGGAAAAGAAAGCGTTCGAGATCAAGGAAAACACTCATGGAAAGCGCGTGGGGATCAGCAGATCGTTTGGGATGAACGTGTTTTTCCCGTTCTTCTCGACCCTGTTCACAAGACTGGGATTCGAGATCGTTCTGCCCGACGAGCCTGACGAGTCGGGCAAAGACAGAATGGGTTCGGAGTTCTGTTTTCCTGTTGAACTGTCGCACGGTTTTGTACTCTCTCTTTTGAAGAAGAACGTCGACTTCGTCTTCCTGCCGAGAATTCGAGGAACCAGGCCTGCCGTTTGGGACAAGAACGGCGTGTACTGCCCGTTTGTTCAGAGCGAGCCTGATTGGTTGAGAGCAGATATTGAAGAGCTCAACAATGTCAAAGTTTTGACGTGCAACATCGATTTCAACGACCCGGAAGATGTTGTGTTCGAAAACATATTCAACATGTTCAAAACCCTCGGCTTCGATAGAGAAAAGGTCAGAATTGCCTTCGAGGAAGCTAAGAACCGTCAGAAGAGTTTCGAAAAGGATCTAAAACGGATTGGTGAGGAGTTCCTGAAGAAAGTAGAAGAGATAGGAATGGGTGTTGTTATCGTTGGGAGAGCCTACAACGCCTTCCAGAGTCATGCAAATTTGGGTGTTCCAAGAAAAATCGCCAGCTACAACGTTCCTGCGGCAAGCTTCGATGTCCTTCCGTTCGAAACCCGGCAAGGTTACGAGAACATGTACTGGACCTGGGGAGAAATGATCTTGAAGGCAGCCAGGTACATCAAGGACCATCCGAAACTCTATCCTGTCTTCATAACGAATTTCAGCTGTGGACCCGACTCGTTCATCCTTTCGTACTTCAAATCGATCATGCAAGAGAAGCCCACCCTCGTTTTGGAACTCGACAGCCACACCGCGGACGCCGGTCTCGAGACGCGCATCGAGGCGTTTCTGGACATCGTCAAATGCAGAAAAGAGAAGAAGAAACAGGCTTCAAAGGCCAAACCGCTGGAAGTCACGATCGACAAAAGTGGCGTTTTCATCCTGAAAGGTGAGGAGAAGATCTCCTGGACCGATCCGAGGGTGAGGCTGGTCTTTCCAACGATGGGTGCGTTTGGAGCCAGATGCTTGGCCGCAGCGATCGCGCGTTTTGGTGTTCGAACCCACGTTTGCCCACCGCCGGGCGAGCTCGAATTCAAACTGGGCAGGGGCAACTCACTGTCCAAGGAATGCTTGCCTTTGCACCTGACGCTTGGTTCGCTGATAAATTACCTTCAAGAAAGGCCGAAAGATGAGATCACCCTGTACTTCATGCCCACGACGTCTGGCCCATGCAGGTTCGGTCAGTACAGCAACTACATGAAGCTGTGGCTCGAGCAGAACGGCGTCAAGGACGTCGGTCTGGTCTCGTTGAACTCCGAGAACGCTTACGGAGGTTTGGGCGTGAGCTTCACCTTGCGCGCATGGCTCGCGATACTCGTATCGGACCTTTACTCGAACGTGGAAAAATCTTTGAAGACCCTGATCAAAGACGAACAATACGTGCGATCTCTCATTGAGAAACACCACAAGATGATCCTCGAAAGTCTGCAGAAAGATTCGTTCTCGGGTTTCTTCAAGACGGTAGACAGAATCTGCGACGAACTCGAATCGCTTCGCCTGAAGGATGCTTACGAAAGGTCTGCCAGAGTGATGATGACCGGAGAGATATACGTACGATGGGACGAATTCAGCAGAAAGAAGATGGAGGATCTGTTTGCCCAGGAGGGCATCATCCTGCAGATCTCACCGATACACGAATGGATCTATTACACTTACTACATTTTCATACAGAAACTCGTGAGCAAAGACTCCACAGTTGTTGAAAGAATGAAGAAGCGTGTAGAAATGCAAGTTTTGAGGCACTTCGAGCGAAAGATCAAGCGCTCTTTCGAGCGGGCGGGATTGTGCGATGCACGCATGCTGAACGTGGCACACGTGGTGGAAACGGCAGAAGCTTATCTTTCGCCAACTCTGACGGGAGAGGCCATTTTGACCATAGGAAGCACCCTAGCCGAGATCGGTGAATATTACGATGGCGTTGTGGCGGTGGGACCTTTCGCGTGTATGCCGAGTCGCATTGCCGAGTCCATACTCAAGAAAGCCGTCGAAGACAAGAAGAGAAAGCTCGGAAAGTCCGTGCCGTTCATATCCATCGAGCTGGACGGTAATCCTTTCACACCATCCATAGAGGCGAGGTTGGACGCGTTCATCGCGCAGGTCAAGCAACTGAAGAGGGGAAGTGAGGCTGTTGCCAGCAGTCTTTCTTGCCGGTAACGCGAAGGTTCTGAAAGACGAGTACGTGAGGGAGATCTGTGAAAAGAAGAAACTCAGAAGAATGAAGGTGTCTATCGAAGAGAAGGAGGCAGCGTTCAATTTGCTGTCTCAGGGAGACCTCTTCTTCGGTGACTTTCTGCTCGACATCGTTGACTTCGATGACTGGAAAAAGGACGAGCGGAAGAAACTTTTGGAACTGGCAGAAGCGGTGAAAATCGATGTGGTCGTGAGGACCGAAGAGACTGCGAAATCTAAGAATGTCCTCGTTATGTCATTACCCAAGCCGTGGGAACGCGAAAAATGGATGAAGTACGTCAAGGAACGACTGGAAAAGCACGGAATATCCGCTCATCAAAGCGTGGTAGAACTGATCTTCGAGAGGGTCGGGCCGAACGACGAGCTTCTGGAGAGGGAGATAGAGAAACTGGCTTGTGTGACGAGCCAGCCCACCGAAGAGCTCGTTGAACAGATAGTTTCTCTTCATTCGAGGACCGACATCGAGGAATTGTGCTTCATGGTCTCGATGGGAAACTTTGAAGCAACTCATCAGCTGTTGAGTTCGATTCTCAAAAACACCGAAGCGGTGGTTGTGGTCTCAGTGCTTGCCAGACATTTCCTTGATTTGTATAAACTTGTGCTCTTTGTCGAAAACAGAGAAAGTTATCCCTGGCCCGTGATAAAGAAGACCTCCGAAAGTCTCGGTATAGGGCTCGGAAAAACGGCCAGATTTCTTGGCTTCTCCTTCAAAGGTGGTGACAGAGTTTTGAACCACATGACGCTGTACGACACCGAAAAAGTTGAGAAGATTCTGGATAGACTCTACTGGCTCGATCTGACGGTGAAGAGCAGTTCCACACCGAACTTAGCGATCCACAGTTTTTTAGATCAGGTTCGACAGATCATCGGTGAAGGCGCATGAGGTTGATCTTCAGGCAGACGAAATTCAACCGTTACAGCGTTGTGGCTTTGCTCAGTGCGGTTGTGAGCAAGCTTGATTGTGTTGAGGTCCACATCGCAAAAAAGATCGAAGATATCCTGACCCAACCCAAGGACAGCTTCGTAGCGTATTCCTTCATGAGTTTCGATTTGAAACAGGTTTGGGAAGAAGTCAAGATACTCAAGTCGAAGGGTTACACCCTTTTGGCTGGAGGACCTCACGCCACGGCGCGAGCAGAAGATTGTCTCAAAATGGGCTTCGATCACGTCTTCGTGGGTGATGGGGAGGAGAACCTGATCGAGTTCCTGAAGGGGGAAAGAAAACCCATTTTCGATGGCCTGAGCAAAAGGGTTGATCTGAACGATTATCCTCCTTTCTGCGTGGAACTGTCGCAGTTCATGCCCATTGAAATCAGCAGAGGCTGTCCATTCAACTGTGCTTACTGTGAAACTTCTTTGATCGCTGGAAGGGTCGTTCGACACAGAAGTGTTGAGCAAATAGTTCATTACTGTCAGCTCGGTCTGAAAAAGCACAAGTACGTGGCGAGGTTCATAGCGCCCAACGCCTTTGGTTACGGCTCAAAGGATGGAGTGACACCGAACGTGGACTGCCTGGAATCTTTGCTCTTCAACCTGAGAAAGATAGGCATGCGAGAGATATACTTCGGCACCTTTCCATCGGACGTGAGACCAGATTCGGTGAACGACGAGGTTGTGAGCATGATCAAAAGGTACGTGAACAACAAGAGCGTAACGATCGGGGCCCAGAGTGGCAGCGATAGGATCTTGAGGATTCTTAAGAGGGGACACAGCAAAGAGGACGTCCTGATCGCCGTCGAAGTTTTGCTGAGACATGGCTTCACTCCACACGTGGACTTCATATTCGGTTTTCCCTTCGAAACTCAGGACGATCAACACGAGACGATGCAATTCATCGAGAAGCTGGTCCAGCTGGGATGTAGAATCCACGCGCACAGCTTTTTACCCTTGCCTGGCACGGGATTGGAGAAGGCTGGCTTTGCTCGTTTACCCGCCTGGCTCAAGAAGAGTCTGTCCAGGCTCGCGTCTGAAGGAAAACTCGACGGCTACTGGCAGAAGCAGGAACAACTGTCCCGTGAACTGATTTCGGAAGCCTGAGCACAAGTTCGATGGGCAGATCGTTATAGTTTTCGTGAAACGTTGTTAAACTGACATCACGGTGATCGTGTTACAATGTTTTCGCGGAGGGATTTTCGTTGCCGGAGAAGTTCTGTTCTTTCTGTGGTAGACCTGCGAGCCAGGTTGGAAAGTTGATAGCTGGTCCAAATGCTTACATATGTGACGAGTGCGTGGAATTGTTCCACGATCTCTTGGCAAACGACAAGCGTGTCAGAAGAGAACGCAGGAAACCACTTCCAAAGCCCGCTGAGATAAAGGCGGAGCTCGACAAGTACGTGATCGGTCAGGAGAGGGCTAAAAGAATCATCTCCGTGGCCGTGTACAACCACTACAAAAGGGTTTTTTACGGCGCCAACTTCGACGACGTTGAAATGGAAAAATCGAACATCATGATGATAGGTCCCACCGGGTGCGGTAAAACGTTGATAGCCCGCGTTCTGGCAAAGATACTGGATGTACCTTTCGCCATAGCCGATGCGACCCCTCTCACTGAAGCCGGTTACGTGGGTGAGGACGTCGAGAACGTTATACTGCGCCTGCTGGAAGTCACAAACTTCGACATAGAGAGGGCCCAATACGGGATCATCTACATAGATGAGATCGACAAGATCGCTAAGAAATCACCGAACCCTTCGATAACGAGGGATGTTTCCGGCGAAGGTGTACAGCAGGGATTGTTGAAGATCGTTGAAGGCACCATTGCGAACGTACCACCCCAGGGTGGGAGGAAACACCCGTATCAGGAGTTCATCAAGGTGGACACGAGGAACATACTGTTCATAGTGGGTGGAGCCTTTGACGGGCTGGAAGAGATCATCAAAAGAAGGATACAGAGCTCGTCAATGGGTTTTGGAGCCGAGATAAAGAGTAAGAAACAAATGAGGATCGGCGAGATCCTCGCACACGTCACGCCAGATGATCTTGTCCAGTACGGTCTGATTCCCGAGTTCGTGGGACGCTTCCCCGTTATCGCAACCTTGGACGATCTCACTGAAGAGGATCTCGTGAGGATACTCAGTGAGCCGAAGAATGCGCTGATAAAACAGTACAAAAAACTGTTCGAACTCGACAACGTCCAGCTCGAGATAGAGCCCGAGGCGCTGACTGCTATCGCGAGAAAGGCTCTGTCTCTTGGCACAGGTGCAAGGGCTCTGAGAAACGTTTTTGAAGAGATCATGATAGACGCGATGTTCGAGCTGCCTTCCTCACACGACGTCGAAAAGATTATCATCACTGCGGCGGCAGTTGAAGGGAAGGAAAAACCAAAACTGGTAATGCGGGAGATCGCGTGATGCTGGTCCTTGCCGTGGAGACTTCGTGCGACGAAACTTCAGTCGCAGTGATCGATGAGGATAAGATCCTTTCAAACGTTGTATCATCTCAGGTGAAGGTACACGAACCCTTCGGCGGGGTTGTTCCAGAAGTTGCAGCGAGACACCATTTGAGGAATTTACCTCGGATCTTTCAGAAAGCTGTCGAGGATGCGAAGCTCAATCTGAACGAGATCGATCTTGTTGCTGTCACCCATGGTCCCGGGCTCATTGGTGCACTGATGGTCGGTGTTTCCTTTGCCAAGGGCCTCAGCCTTGCTTTAGAAAAACCCATCGTCGGCGTGAACCACCTGTTGGGGCACGTCTACGCAGCGAAGTTGAGTTTCCCACAGCTTGAACCACCGTTCCTTGCCCTGCTCGTTAGCGGCGGACACACCGAGTTGCTCCTCTTCACGGAGGATCCCACCAGACCCGAGCTGATTGGGCGAACTGTGGATGATGCTGCGGGAGAGGCCTTCGACAAGGTTGCGAGATTGCTCCAGCTGGGTTATCCCGGCGGACCCGCGATAGAGAGGGCAGCCAGATCTGGAGATCCGCATCGTTATCGTTTACCAAGGGCGATGCTGGAGAAGGACAATTTGAATTTCAGCTTCTCTGGTTTGAAGACAGCGGTGCTGTACCTGCTCAAGGACGAACCGAACGCGAACAGATCTGATGTGGCGGCCTCGTTTCAGGAGGCTGTGGTGGATGTGCTCGTTTGGAAAACCTTGTGCGCCGCGGAGCTGAAGAAGGTGAAGAGGTTGGTCCTGGTGGGTGGCGTGGCTGCCAACCTCAAATTGAGGGAAAGACTCGCGGAGGAATGTTCGAAGAGAAGCTACGAATTCTACGTTCCACCTGTAGAACTCTGTATGGACAACGCGGCCATGATCGCTCGGGCCGCGATAGAACTCGTGCGTAGAGGAATGTTTTCCGATCTCAGCTTGAACGCCGTTCCATACCTTTCTTTTTGAGCAATTTCTGCCTTATTCTCGTTGCTCTTTCTGACAAAATCAGCACGTGTCCACTGTCAATGTAGATGGCGCTTCTGGCCTGTGAACCGTAGGTCAGGTTCACCATCTTGTTCGAGTAGGTTGCGTTTTCTCTGAGTTGCTTGGCCGTCATGTTGTTGACGGGAACTATCGCCCTGATCCTGTCAACGTTCACGAACACGCCTTTCGCGACCTGTACAAACATACCGTTCACTTCCAATCAGAACCAGTCTCTCATGGAAAAGAGCATTGGCTCTCCGTGAGGGTTCAACAGCTTGTGGTTCACGACCAGACCGTTGTAGATCACATGATCTCCACTTTCAAATCTGCCAACGAGCTCACACTCGAAGTACGCGATCACGCCTTCGACAATTGGCAACTTCAACTTCTCGCTTTCGAACCACTGAACCTTTGAAAACTTATCGACGTTCCTGCTTGAATGATACCCGAAGAGTTCGCCGATCTCTTTCTGCTTTTTGTCCAACACCTGGATCGAAAATTTCTTGCTCTTCTCTATGACTTCCGCCGTTTTTCTTGTCGGTCCGAGCGCGACGGCCAGCATGGCCGGTTTGAAAGAAGACTGCATCACCCATGCAGCAGCAAGGCCAGCCCTTTCGCTCTCCGTACAAGTAGAAACTATGTAGACACCTTGAACAAGGCAGTCGAAGGCACTCTTGTACACAGATTCTCACCCCGCAAGAGGCTTTCACAACAATTATACCTCAAACGAACAGTGCTTTCTCAGCTCTTCGTTGAACGGCAAGTTCAGGATCTCATCGATGACCGCAACGACCTGCTGGTACGATCTGGTTCGTGGGTCTCTGATGAGAATCTCTTCCAGCACTCTTCTGTCTCTCGAGAAGAATGCCTCCAGGTTCCATTCCATCCTCAATATTCGAGGCCAGAGGTAGAATTTCTTTATCCTTTCCGTCAAATCCGGTTCGACTTTCTCTCTGTGAATCCCTTCTCTGTCCACCCACACGGGCAGTTCCATCACCAGATCGTCGGGGAAATCCTTCAACGTTCCCTGGTTCTCCACATTCAGAAACAACCTGACCTTTCTGCCGTTCGAAATCGCGTTGATGAAAGGAACGTGCTGCTCTCCGCTCATTCTGCCCTTTCTGAAGATCTCCGCAAAAGCTTCCGTCACCCTCACGCCCGGATCGAGCTCAACCTGTCGTGCGAGCTCTATTAACCGTTTTCTGGCATTCCTGAGTGATTCATGAAGCTTGGGTCGCTCCACTTCGTTGTCTATTCCTCCAAAATTGCCGAACCATCTCTTTTTCGTCTCGAGATTGTAGTGATACTTCCATGTCCCGTTCCTCACGGTGTCACCTATCGGCAGCATGCCGTAGAACCTGTACATGTCCATCGCGCCGGGCGACATTTGAACGTCCCAGGGGCTTCTCGCCTTCCAGTTCGAAAGCTCTTTCTCTATCCATTCATCCAGAAGTGGATATGCGTCCTTTCCTTCGTATCTGAACCTGTTCAACCAGATGCCGTGATTCACACCGGCAACCTGCCAGTCGACTTTTTCTGGCTCGAGCTTCAACCTCTCGAAGACCTCGTACACCCCAGCGACACCGTGACAAAACCCCACGATGTTGACTTTCGTGGTTCGTCTCACCGCCTGCGTGATTTCAAAAACAGGATTTGCAGTCTGCATGAGATAGGCCCTCGGTGCCAGTTTTTCCATCGTTTTTGCGATGTCGATCGCAAGCTTTACATCCGGATAAGACGCCAGAACGTAGGTGTACGTCGAAACCATGCTCAGTTCCTGACTGTCTATACCCCTGTAATAGCCATGCTTCTCGGCAATTTCTGTAACGCTGTCCCACCTCTGAAATCCATCCTCGTGGTATTTGGGATCGTATGGAAAAGCTGTGTTTATCACAAAGTCTGCTCCCTCGATGGCTTCGTCCATCCGGGACGTCTTGACGATCCTGACCGGCGAATCGAGCTCGTGAACGTACTTTCTGGCGAGAACGTACGATGCGTTCAATCTCTCCTCGTTGATGTCCATCAAATAGATGTGCGTATCACTCCTGGAGAGCTCCTCCGTCTGCGCTATATCACCTATGATCTGCTGGGCGAACCTCACGCTTCCTGCGCCTATTATGGAGATCTTCACGGCTACCACCTCCTGATCTCATAGCCTTTTCAACGCGAAAGTCTTGTTTTTTAGATCCACCTCGAGTTTCACATCACCCGACCTTGTGCCGAAAGACTCGATCGAATAAGAAGGCTCATCGTTGAAAATGTTAACTACCTTCGCCCTTCCACCGAGTAGCCGAAGTGTCTGCTGGAAGATCCTTTCAGATGATTCGTCGTAGAGTGACAGATCGTCGCTCAGAATTATCATGTTATCCAGCGCAGCACAGGTGTAAGCATAGATCTCTCGCTCAACCTGACTCAGCTCTGTTTTCTGTGATCTGAGCAAAAGGCAATCTGGATCGTTCTGCCAGAGTCTTCTGTTCATGAAAGATCGCGTTATCACGTTCCTCAGAGCCCATTTCGCTGCAGGAAGACCGCGATCGGGCAGATCCTCTCCCCAGTACGGTGCGGTGTCTGGACCTATCCTCATTCCGTCCACCAAACCGACCGCAGGGATCAAAGGCGAGCCACATCCCAGCACGAAGGCATCTTTGACGGCACTTCGTATGACTCTCAAGCCCTCTCTGAAAGCCTCAACTGGGCTGATTCGTGCGAACCTTTCACCGGGCATCGCGCCTGCAAAAAGAAAGTCGATCTTGAAGTAGGAAAAACCCATGTTTCGGAGCGATCTGAACAAGTCGAACAGCCATTGCTTGACGTCCTCTCTGCTCAAATCAAGCGCGTAGATCGTTCTGTTCCAGTTCCTGTACACCTGTTTCGGTGAACCGTTCTCCCTCACCACCCAGTCTGGGTGCTGCTGAAACAACTTAGAAGTCTCGGAGACGCTGAACGGCGCCGTCCATATGCCGGGTTCCAAGCCCTGTTCAAGGATTGTACTGGCGATGCCATCAAGGCTTGGAAAGTTCTCCTTCGTATCCAGCCAGTCTCCTATGTCTGCCTCATAGCCATCGTCGATCTGAAAGACCTTCAGTGAATATTTCCTCGCCAGCTTCAGATTCTTCAAAACTTCTGGCCAAGTCAAGTCCAGAAAGTAGTGATACCAGCTGCACCATCCAGTGAACCGATCTTCTTTGAAACGCGCTTCATTCTGCTTCGCCACCATCTCGCCGTACTCAGTGAGCAGTTCGTAGTTGTCGCGATTCTCTATCAAAACGAAGGGTTCGAGGGGAACGTAGTCTTCAAAAAACGTATCGAAATACTCCAAGTAGGCAACCAAATCCTGATTCTCGAACGCAAAGAACGGATGTGCAAACTGCGAGGTGAGAAAACCATACAGCTTTCCGTCCTCTGCCACAAAATAATCACTCAGAAGCGTTCTTTCCAGCAGCTCAGGCACCAAAGATACTGCGTACCGCCAGTCTTTGTCCACACTGCCAACCTGGAAATGCCCAAGATCCACCATTCTACACGGACCCCACGACTGCCAGTTGTTCAGAAGAGCTCGCCTGGGCGCCTCGGCTCTGAAGACCTCGATCCTTCCGACTCTGCCCTTCAACCATCCACCCAGCATCCAGCCGAACTCAGTCCTTCGAAGTTCGGCTTTCAAAGAAAAGTCCTTCGTTTCAATCGAATATTCGCCTTCCACCATTTTCTTTCCGAATATCTCCACTTCCATTCCCTCCCGGTTTCAGTCCGAATTCTCCTTGATGAACTCCACGATCTCTTGAACATAACCAAAGGCGAGAGCCACGTAGGTGTCTGCAGCACCGTAGTAAATCGCAAGCCTTCCAGTTTTTCCATCGCACAGCGCCGCGCACGGAAAGACCACATTAGGAACGAAACCACACACTTCGTAGTCTTCTTCGGGTGTCAGCAAATAATACTTGCTCCTGTACAAAACCTTCGCGGGGTCATCCAAATCCAGCAGCGCTGCACCGAAACTGTAAACGTAGCCGTTGCAAGTCAATGTCACACCATGATAGATCAAGAGCCATCCTTCGCTTGTCTCTATCGGTACAGGCCCTGCTCCTATCTTCAAGTTTTCCCACCAGTTGTTGCTACTTCTTCCCATCACCCACCTATGGTTGCCCCAGTG
>LDZQ01001159.1_pt1 | contig 30606 bp, 35 predicted proteins | sample 615361 | NCBI WGS metagenome assembly LDZQ01 (sample SAMN03408297, study PRJNA278302) | terrestrial metagenome | isolation source: oil reservoir sample I2 | place: USA: Alaska, North Slope, Ivishak formation | collected 2013 | reverse complement strand
CGGGGCATCCGCATGCCATCGCCTCGAGGGGCGGAAGCCCAAAGCCCTCGTACAGCGAGGGATACACGAAGAGGTCGGCGGCGTTGTACAGCGCCACGAGGTCGTCCTCTGGCACATACCCCGTGAACAGCACATCGTGCTCCAGCTTGAGCTCGTGTATTGTGTCGAATATATCGTCGTACTTCCAGCCCCGCCTTCCCGCAATCACGAGTAAGGGGCACACACCGCTCTTTTTGAGCCTGTAGAGTGCTCTCAGCAGGGTGGGTATGTTCTTTCTCTTCTCCAGCGTGCCCACATAGAGCACGAAGGGCTTTTTTATGCCATATCTTTCCTCGAGGTCTTTCAGTATCGCCTCTCTGTCCTCAAGCGGCCTGTACTTGGGGTCCACCCCACAGTACACCACCCTTATCCTCTCCTCGGGGATGCCAAGATGCCTCATGCAGTCCAGCTTGGTGGCATGTGAGTCGGTGGCTATCATGTCGATCCTGTGGGCTATCAGCCTGAGGGTGGGTGCCCATGTCATTACCGTGATGCCTGTATGTGTCTCTGGAAGCAGGATTGGGACGAGGTCGTGTATGGTGAGCACCTTTTTTGTCCTGTTGAGAAGGAAGGGTGTGAGCTGGTTGTACCAGTGGGATGGCACGTGCAGCACATCTATGCCGCTTTTCATGACGGCATACGGCAGCCCCACGGCGAACTTCATCAGTGAGGGTAGCCTCGGAACGAGCACGTCGTGTGCCATCGAGTACACCTCATCATCGCTGTGCTCGTAGTGGATGAGGTGGAGCTCATCGCCCTTTCCCATGTCCAGCATGCAGCGTATGAGGTTGTAGGTAAAGTTGCCAATGCCCGCTCTTTCCATGTCTATAATCCATGAGAGTATGCCGACCCTCATTGTCCCACCGATGGTGGATGGCAGTACATGGGCACACTTGAGTTCCACATGACCAAGACCCTACAGCTCCCTCAATGTGGGCCATCTCCTGTCCTTCTCCGAGAGTATGGGCTCGTCGATGGGCCATTGTATGCCCACATCTGGGTCATTCCATATCAGCCCAGCCTCGTGGTCTGGGGCATAGGGCGCGTCCACCTTGTACTGCACCTCTGCGACCTCTGAGAGCACACAGAAGCCGTGGGCAAAGCCCTTGGGCACGTAGAGCATGCGGTGGTTGTGCTCTGAGAGTATCGCCCACACGTGCTCACCGAAGGTGGGGGAGCCCCTGCGGATGTCCACTGCCACATCGAATATCACGCCCCTCGTGCACCTCACGATCTTCGCCTGCTCATAAGGGGGATGCTGAAAGTGCAGACCCCGCAGCACCCCGTGGGTCGAGCGGGAGTGGTTGTCCTGTATGAACTCTCCCCTGATGCCAGCCTCCTCGAACGCCTCCTTTTGGTAGCTCTCCATGAAGAAGCCCCGCTCATCCTCGAACACCTTAGGTTTGATGAGCACCACGTTCTCGATGCGCATTCTCTCGAACTCGAACGGCATAACACATCCCAGCCCTCTTATGAGTATCATGTATTTATACGATGCACACGCTATACGATGCACACGCGTAGGAGCTGTCATTACAGTATCCCCCGTGTATGCTCATACTGGGGGTTAGCTGTGTATCAGAACGCCTTTTATAGCAATGGCGCATCCATTCTGAGGGGGACTCGGATGATAGGGTTGATACTGTGTGGTGGTAAGGGAAAGCGGCTGCGTCCGATAACAGAGGACATCCCCAAGCCCCTCGTGGAGATAAAGGACGGCTACACCGTGCTGGACAGGCAGCTTCTCGACTTCTCTGCCACCGATATCGACACCGTGATACTCATCACGGGGTACCTCGGAGAGAAGATAGAGGAGAGGTTTGGCAGCGAGCACAATGGGCTTGCGCTGGAGTACGTGCACGAGGAAAAGCCCAGCGGTACGCTAAACGCCCTCAGGGCAGGAATCGAGCGTGCGGGGGACGATGTGCTCGTCAGAAACGGGGACGTGGTGGCGGACATCAACCTCTCCAAGATGATGGAGCACCACTATACCTCCGAGCTGCTCTCAACGATGTTCATAACCCAGATGAGAAGCCCGTACGGCATCGTGGAGTTAGCCGATGGCAGGGTGAGGTCATTTAGGGAAAAGCCCCTTCTGGACTACCACATCAACGGGGGCGTGTACTGCCTTGCGTACGATGTGCTCGAGCACTTCGAGCAGTTCACGGGTGGAGAGGTGGAGAACACTGTGTTCCCACTGCTCGCCAGGATGGGGCAGATGGGCTACTACGAGGAGTCCTCCACATTCTGGAAGTCCATAGACACCATAAAGGACCTGGAGGAGGTGCGAAGGGAGTATGCCAACCGCACAGACAAGCCATGGGGCTATGAGAAGGTGCTCATAAGCACCGACAAGTACCTCACCAGGGAGCTGTTCATCTTCGAGGGCTACTCCACCTCGTACCACTACCACCAGAACAAGGACGAGACGATGTACGTGATAGAGGGCAGGGGATATGTGGAGTTCGAGGATCACTCAGAGCCCTTCAGAAAGAACGACACCGTCAGGGTAGAGCCCATGACCCCTCACCGCATCGTGGCAACTGAGAACACCGTGCTGTACGAGGTGAGCACGCCGCACCCAGACGACACCGTGCGCATAAAGGACTACTACAGGGCACGGTAGCTCGCATTGGCTTTTTACAAAAGCCAGCAAAACAGCGCATTAATGGGGATGGCATAGCCATCCTCCATTAATCCACTCACGTCGGCTTTTTACAAAAGCCAGCAAAATAGCGCATTAAGGGGTGTGGCTTAGCCACACCCCATTAATCCACTCACGTGCCAGCTTCGTTAAGCTGTTCCCAACAAGACCGCAAACCCCTTAAATGTGCGGGGAGAGGTGGATACGATGGCGCTGTTTGGAACGAACGGAGTTAGGGGCATAGCCAACGAGTTCTTGACGCCAGAGCTTGCACTCGGGCTGGGATTGAGCTTTGGCACGTTTCTGGGAGAGGGCACCGTGGCAGTGGGCACGGACACGAGGGAGAGCCGCCACATGCTAAAGGCGGCAGCCATCTCAGGGCTTCTGTCTGCTGGCATGCAGGTGGTGGACGTGGGAATCGTGCCCACCCCGTGCCTGCAGCACTTTGTGAGGGAGCATGCGGATGGCGGGCTCATGGTCACCGCGTCGCACAACCCCAGAGAGTACAACGGCATAAAGCTCATCGCTGGGGATGGCACTGAGCTCTCGCACGAGGACGAGCAGAGGATAGAGCAGATATACCATGAGGCGAGGTACAAAAGGGCGGGCTGGAGCGGCTGTGGACACATCGCGAGCGCAGATGCCATCACCCCTTACCTTGACGCCATCATCGAGAGGGTGGATGCAGAGCGGATACGTAGAGCGAGGTTCACGGTTGCCGTGGACACGGGATGTGGGGCAGGAAGCCTCACGCTTCCATTTCTCCTGAGAAGGCTGGGCTGCCGTGTGCTCGCGCTGAATGCACAGGTGGATGGCACGTTTCCAGCCCGCAACCCAGAGCCGGTAGAAGAGGTGTTGGGAGAGCTTTCTGCAGTCGTAAAAGAGAGCGGCGCAGATATTGGTATAGCGCAGGATGGAGATGCCGACAGGGCGGTGTTCGTGGACGAGAGGGGGAAGTTCGTTGACGAGGACTCCATGCTGGCTCTGGTGGCAGACCACGTGCTCTCTCAGCCCTCTCGCAGGCAAAAGGTGGTGGTCACGCCAGTGAGCTCGTCGCTCAGGGTTGTGGATGTTGCAAAAAGGCATGGTGCGAGGGTGGAGTGGACTGGTGTGGGCAGCATATACGTTGAGCAAAAGATGCTCGAGCTCGATGCGGTGTTCGGTGGAGAGGGCAATGGTGGATTCATATTCCCAGACCACCAGTACTGCAGGGATGGCGCAATGGCAGCTGCGGTTGTGCTCGAGATGCTCTCTGCTGGCACCCCGCTCTCAGAGCTCTTAAATAGGGTGCCACAGTATCACTCTGCCAAGACAAAGGTCTCCCTCGATAATCCGAGGCAGGCAGTGGAGGGCATAAAGCCAGTGCTCGCCTCGATGCCAGAGGTGCAGAGGGTGGAGACCGTAGATGGTGTCAAGGCATGGTTCGAGGACGGCTGGGTGCTCATACGACCCTCTGGCACGGAGCCCCTCGTGAGGGTGTTCGCAGAATCAAAGAGCGAGGAGAGGGCAGAGCAGCTCATGCGGCTTGGGGTATCAATGCTCCAGAGGTAAAAGGAATGGCACATGGGCTCTGTGGTGGCTGTGGTGGCTGTGGTGGCTGTGGTGGCTGTGGTGGCTGTGGTGGCGGTGGAGAGCCCACGGGCACACCACCGGGGCGATGAGGAACGCCTTTGGGGAGCTGATACCCAAGGCATGAGCACCTCAACGCTTATCAGAATAATGTTCAAAGGGAGCCGCATGAGACACATAACCCATATCCTGTTCTCTATTCTCATAATAGTGGGAATCTATGAGATGTGTCCCTCTCTGAAGCTCTATGTGCCCTTTGTTTATGCTACGGTTCTTGCACCCATTGGAGCCTTGGTTCCAGACCTCGACCATCCCCATTCATACATAAGTCAGAACTGGAAATTTCTTTCTGTTGTCATTCGGAAGACAACCCCTCACAGGGGCTGGACCCATAGCCTGACAGGTGGTGCGTTTTTTACGGTGGCTCTGGGGGGCATGTTTTGGTACGCTCATGCCAGCACTCTCAACACAATCCCGTTTTTCGTGGGGTACGTATCCCATCTGTTGAGCGATAGCCTGAACCCCACGGGAGTAAACTGGCTGTGGCCCAAGAGCAGGAAGAAATACAGCATCTGCTCAATCAGGACGGGCTCACATGAAGAAAAGATATTTCAGGGAATCGTCTCATTCGGAATCGTGGGGTTATTTGTGTATGATGTGATGTTTAATGCTGGCAGTCTGCTGTCATAATCACTCCACCCGGTATCTGAGCAGCGCCGCCACGCCCCCGAAGGCGTTGTACAGCTGCTCGCCCTCCTCATAGTCGGTGCTGATGAACTGCACCCTCGTGCCCATCTGGTCGGCGATTGCCATGAGCTCCTCCACGATGTCCACCTGCTCCTCTATGGTGAGCTGGGATGCACACTTGGGGCACTCCCCAGCATCGATGCTGCCGCTTGGGGGCACGGGCAGTGTCCTCGTGTTCGCATAGCCACAGCTCGGGCACGCCACCCTCACCCTCGCCCTTCTGAGGTTCTCTGAGAGCAGCAGCACGTCCACCGCCCCCATCTTGAGCGCCCTTCTGACGTGCTCCTCGCCGTACGTGGCAAGCCCTCTGTCGCTCACAAGCTCACGCATGAACCGCTGGGCGATGCGCTTTTCTGCGAACTGCTCCACGTGTGCGAGCGCATCCTGTGCTGCATCCACCAGCTCATACAGCCCGCTCTCGTCGGTGTACGCAGTGTCGAATATGCCTATCACCTTCTTGCGTATCTCGTGGTGCAGGTACTCCCCGTTCAGGAACTCCTCCTTGGTGGGAGAGGGTCCCCCTATGAGCACACCCTGAAGCTCCTCGTGGGGAATCTGCAGGAATATCTCGGATGCCGACTCCGCAACCCGCTTGTAGTAGGCGTCTATCGCGATTAGCCTGAGCTGCTGGAACCTGCGGGCGCTCTGGCCTCCCTTTCTCTGCTTTCCGGGCACCGAGGAGGTGGTGTGCTTTACCACCTCGATGTGCCGTCCCCGAAGGATGCCGATAGTTGCCTCCCGCTTGTCCAGCACCAGAAGCCCGTACACCTTCTTCTCCCTGAGCATGTCGAGCAGGGGCTCGAGGTAGAACTCCGAGGAGCAGTGGTACTTGTACGACGTGATGGGCTCTGGCGGCTCTATCACCGTGGACACCATGGTGGTCCTGCCTCCTCCCCTGTCTATCGTGCCCACGAACAGCACCATACCGTTCTCTGGAGGTGTCCTGTAGTACTTGAGCCTCGAGAGCAGCGATTCTATGGCGCTCTGCACGTTGGTCCTCGTGCTCTTGCTCTTGATGTTGGATGCCTGCCCGTACTCCTGCCGAAGGTGCGATACCACCTCGTGAATCTGCTTGTCTGGTGGGATGTACAGCGATATGAGCTCAGTGCCCCTGCCCACCATGGACTGAAGCTCCTCGAGCCTGCGCTTGAACTCGTATTTTTTGAGTGCCGATTCCTGAGCCATGATGACCTCCAATTATGATAAAACAGGCGGGTCTGGCATCTGGGGGTGGCTGCTAAAACCCGCAGTGTGCCATGCCAGACATCACCTCTCTACCCGTCCCGATTCTATATAAATGTTGGGGGTGCTGTGGGCGCATCGTGGATCGTGGGCACACCATGGGAGTGTTTTTCCGTAATCAACTAGACCAAACATTAAATACCGCGATGTCAATCCAGCATCAGATGACGCTCAGGCTTGCCATATTCGGTTTTGGAGTGGTGGGGCAGGGGCTTGCGAGGATGCTCCAGAGGAAGGGGGCACAGCTCGCCTCCTGTGGCATCGACCTCAGGCTGGTGGCGGTTGCGGACTCGAAGGGGGTGTGGGTCGATGAGGGGGGCATCGCTCCACAGGATGCCATCGAGAAAAAGCGCAAGGAGGGCACCGTTGCCATGGAGCGGGTGCGGCCAGAGCGTGTGGTTGCGGATGTGCCGTGCGATGTGGTGGTGGATACCACGCCCACCAACATCGAGGATGGTGAGCCCGGAATGTCCATCATGCTCTCGGCGTTCGAGAGCGGAAAGCACGTGGTCACCTCCAACAAGGGACCCCTTGCCCTGAGGTTTCACGCGCTCTCTGAGCGGGCAGAGGAGTGCGGGGTGCACCTGATGTACGAGGCGAGCGTGGGGGGTGCGATGCCCATATTCAGCCTCGTAAGGTGCTCGCTTGCCCCGGCCCACATCACGAGCATAGAGGGAATATTCAATGGCACGTGCAACTACATCCTAACCAGAATGCGCGAGACTGGCTATTCGTATGCCGATATCCTCAATGAGGCTCGGGAGCTGGGCATCGCCGAGGCGGACCCCACGTACGACGTGGAGGGCATAGATGCGGCATGTAAGGTGGCGATACTCGCGAACGCCCTGTTCGGTATGGATGTGTGCTACAGAGATGTGAGCACCACGGGCATCTCACAGATAACCCCAGAGGCGATACACCTCGCTGCAGCGGGCGACTTCTCCATAAAGCTCATAGGCAAGGTGAGCCCCACAGAGCTCAAGGTCGCCCCCATGCTGGTGCCCACTGAGCATCCGCTCAACGTGGGGGGCACGCTGAACGTGGCGTCCATTGTCACCGACATAGCGGGCACCATCACGGTGATGGGCAGGGGTGCGGGCGCGGTGGAAACGGCGAGCGCGCTGCTCAGCGACATTGTGTGGATACACAGGAGCGTGAGCCCATGACGAGGTTTGGCTTCATAGAGCGCAGGACGAGAAGGGACATCAACCTCATGCCCCTCCAGACTGGAGGCACCCTCACGCCAGAGGCAAGGCGTGCACTCGTGGAGTGGGGAGATGGCTACTCGGTGTGCGACTTCTGCCCCGGCACGCTCGACGACATCAAGAGCCCTCCCATCGATGAGTTCGTGCACGAGGCGCTTCCCAAGTTCTTGGACATGGACCACGCACGGCTCACCGGCGGTGCACGTGAGGGAAAGTTCGCGGTGATGCACGCTCTTGGTGAGAGGGGAGGATGGATTGTGGTGGACGAGAACGCCCACTACTCCACGTTCGTGGCGGCAGAGCGGGCGGGGCTCGAGGTGCAGGTGGCAGAGCGCACGCCCTATCCAGAGTACAGGATAACCCCGGAGGCATACGAGAGAGCCATCGAGCAGGGCACAGAGCGGTTTGGAAGACCTCCCGTGCTCGGGCTGCTCACATACCCGGATGGCAACTACGGCAACCTTCCAGATGCCGCCTCGATAGGAAGGGTGCTTCACGAGCACGACGTGCCCTATCTCGTGAACGGTGCGTATGCCATCGGAAGAATGCCCTTCTCTGGCAAAAAGCTCGGTGCCGACTTCGTGGTGGGAAGCGGGCACAAGTCCATGGCTTCTGCTGGTCCCATCGGAGTGCTGGGCGTGAGCGATGAGTATGCGCCCATAGTGCTTCGTAAGTCCAAGCGGTTTCCCATCAAGGAGGTGGAGGCTCTGGGCTGCACCGCGAGGGGCGTGGTGGCAATGACGCTCATCGCCTCGTTTCCCCACGTGGTGGAGCGCACCACACCCGAGCGCTGGGAGAGGGAGGTGCAAAACGCCCAGTGGTTCTCAGAACGGCTCGAGGAGCTTGGGATGGTGCAGGTGGGCGACAGACCCCACATGCACGACCTCGTGTTCTTCATCACAGAGCCCCTGTACGAGATATCCAAGCGCACCAAGAAGGGCGGATACTTCCTGTACCGGGAGATGAAGAAGCGGGGCATTCACGGCATAAAGCCCGGGCTCACCCGCCACTTCAAGCTGAGCACCTATGGGGTGGAAAGGGAGAAGCTGAAGATGGTGGTGGACGCCTTTAGGGAGATTATCGAGAAGTACTCGTGATGTCTTTCCGCCACGGCAATCACCTCAATATCCTGGCGATGTCCGGTCCCTCCCTCCCGACGACGTCTGCAAATTCTATGTTGAGGCCAATTTCGTTTTCTGCTGTAATCTGCTCGAGTCCCTCCTCCCGCGCAACTTTTGCATAAAACTATAACGATTTCTTGTCTGACCTTCCCCGACGAACGCCTTCGTCAAGTTTTCAATCGTGGTCTTCATAGCCCCCACCCTATTTACCTGTTTCCATTTTAGCTTATTCCGGAGTGCGCCCTTCCTGAAACGGCCCATCAGCCATTCAGTTTCGGTTCGTTGAACTATTTCCCATAGCCACAATACTTATAATGTTCGGGAGGGAAGCCAATCCTTCACCCAATAGGGGACGAGAGCATGTATGAGTGGAAACTTCATGAAATTGTTGACAGTGGTTTGTGTGCAAAATGTGGAACGTGTGTGGTTGTATGCCCCAACAACCTTTTAAAATTCGAAAATGGTCCAAAAATAATTGAAGAATGCCTAAAAAAGGGAAGTGGAATGTGTTATGAAATATGTCCAAGAGTCTCATCTGATAAATATCAGATAAAAATTAGAGAGGGATTTAAAGAGGAGTGTTACTACGGAAGGGGGGACATAGAAGGTCAGGATGGAGGAGTGGTCTCAACATTTTTGAAGTATCTGTTGAACAGCAAAAAAATAGACGGCGCAATTGTGGTGGGGGACGAGTGCTGGAAGCCAGTTTCGATTGTGGTTCAGAATCCAGACGACCTGATCAAATGTGCAAAATCAAAGTACACGGCATCGATCCTCGACGCCCTGCGGGAAGCGGGGGAGATGGGATTGAAGAGGGTTGCGGCCGTTGGTCTGCCATGCCAAATAGCGGGTCTCAGAAAACTCCAGTACTTCAAGTATCTGGCAAAGCACGATGAAGAGCGTGCAAAAGATGGAAAAGCCGCGAATCTACCAAAAATCGAGTATCTTATTGGTCTTTTCTGTACAGAAAAATTTGAATACGACAGTCTGGTAGATGTTTTAAGCAAACATCATATCCAGATAAAAGATGTAAAGAAATTTGATGTTAAGGGGACAAAATTATGTGTATACGACGGTGAAGAGCATGAAATACCCCTAAAAGAAATAGAAATAACGTCAGGATGCAAAATGTGCAGGGACTTTGACGCGAGCATGGCCGATGTATCCGTTGGCTGTATTGGAAGTCCGGACGGGTGTTCAACGGTCATAGTAAGAACGAAAAGGGGCGAAGATATCAAAAAGGCAATTGAACTGGAAGAGGGCGTAAACGTCGAAGAGATCGATAAGCTGAGGAGGCTCAAAATAAACAGATTTAAAAAAGAGCTTGCGAGGAGGAGGAAAAACAACGAGAAAGTCTCATTCTACTGGCTTGCAGATTATGGTGGTATTGGAAAGAGGGGAGATGGAGATTATTTCGTGAGAATCAGGGCAAAGCCCGGTGGATGGTACAGCTCAGAGGAGATGAACTATATCTCAAAACTGGCAGAAGAATACAATGGAAGGATAAAGCTGACAAACAGGGGCGGAGTTGAACTGCATGGAATCACGGGATATGATGCGGAGGATGTTGCACTGAAGCTCATCGGCCGTGCCCTATTACCCGGCTCCGAGGGGCCACTGGTCAGAGCGACGCTGGCGTGTCCCGGGGAGGGGAACTGCGCAGGCGGGCTGATAAATACAACAGAACTATGCAATCTCATAGAAGAGAAGTTCAAAGAAAGACCTGCCCCCTATAAAGTCAAAATTGCCATAAGTGGCTGTCCGAACAAGTGCGTTAGACCCCAGATCCACGATATGGGCATCGTGGGAGTCAAGTTTCCAGAGGTGGACGAGGAGAAGTGCAACGGCTGTGGCAGATGTGCGGACGTCTGTAAGGTGGAGGCAATAGACGTGATGGGACAGCTGTCGCACACAAATTACAACGTATGCATTGGTTGCGGAAAATGCATAAAGGAGTGCCCCAGCGAAGCAAGAAATGTGAAGGAGGAAGGATATCTGGTCTACCTTGGAGGAAAAACCGGCAGGGAAGTGGTTGAAGGAATAAAGATGGGAATAATGGACAAAGGTGAGATCATCGACACGATCGATAAGGTGCTGCTTGTATACGGCAGATACGCCGAGAAACCTCAAAGGGAAAGGCTATCGGCGGTCATGGAGAGAGTGGGGAAGGGGAAGTTCCTGGACGAAGTCAGGGGGCTGATGAAGGAAGGGGTCAGGACCTGAATTTCTGCCTGTTTTTCGCAGTATGACACATAATTCATCATGGCCTTTTAGCGTTCTGGGTTGTGGGAATCTCCAAGCTTTTCGTAGAGCTTAGCAACGTCTTCCCAGAAAACTCCCTCCTCCGCTTCTTTGAGATAATACTCCCGTGCCTCTCTCCATGCCCTTTCAGACTTGGAAACAGTGGAAATGGCTGCCGTCCACTTGGCTTTTTACAAAAGCCAGCAAAATAGCGCATTAAGCGGCTTTTTACAAAAGCCGGCAAAACAGCGCATTAAGGGGGATGGCTGTGCCATCCCCCATAATCCACTCACGTGCCAGCTTCGTTAAGCTGGCTCATCCGTAAGCGGGTCAGCGTACCACTCACGAGAAGCAAAGCTTTAATAGGTATAACTCAGCTTGAAGGCTCGCTCATATTACTGTGCTGATGAGGTGAGGTATGATGAAATGGCAAGGCAAGTCCAAGAGAAAGCCCACTGGCGGAAGGCTCATCCTCTCAAGGGGCAAGAGAAAATATGAGCTTGGAAGGGAGCCCACCCACACGCATCTTGCACCAGAGAGAAGAAAGCGCATAAGGGGAAGGGGAGGCAACTACAAGCTCAGGCTGCTTCGAGGAGAGTTCGCAGTGGTGAGTGATGAGAATGGCAGAGCCAGAAAGGTGAGGATAGAGAACGTGCTCGAAAATCCAGCAAATGAGCACTATGTTAGGAGGAATATCATTACCAAGGGATGCATAATACTCACCGAGATTGGAAAGGCAAAGGTGGTCAGCAGGCCAGGGCAGGATGGCATTATAAACGCCGTTCTGCTAAATGAGTAGGGCTTGAGTAGGGCTCACCTTCCCCTGATGAGCCTTGCCATGTTGCGCATAAAGTCCATGAGCATGCCCATGTCCCTGTATCTTATGAGGTATAGCAGAGCCCACCTCGGAAGCACAGCCCCGAGCAGCAAGAGGTGATAGTAGTACACCCATCTGGGGAAGTTCCTCCTTATTAGGGTGAAGTAATCTGGAATGTTCCTGATGGATGTGAAGCTCTCCTTTCGCTTGCCCCTCGATATGCCCACCTTGTGCCATACCTTGGAGGAGGGCACATACACCACCCTGTATCCCTCCCGCCTCGCCTCAACACAGTACTCCACATCCTCGTTGCCAAAAAAGTACTCTGGGTTCAGCTGGCGGGTGGGCTGGCGGGTGGCAAGCAGCGCTGTGCTGAGCATGATGGCACAGCCCGTGATCCAGTCCACATCCCGGACTTCATCATACTGCCCCTCATCCACCTCTCCGATGCCCACGTGGCGATAGAGCATCTCCCTCCACACATCAATCTTCCCCCCCGCAAACCACAGCACGTCTCTCCTGCCATCAAAATCGTAATAGTATATCTTGGGCCCCAACACTCCGATGCTCTCGTCCTGCTCTGCCACCTTCACGAGCTCGCTCAAAAAGCGCACATCCACGACGGTGTCGTTGTTGAGCAGCACCACATATTCTGGCTTTAGCACCTTTAAGCAATAGCGGATGGCGATGTTGTTGCCCTCGGCAAAGCCAAAGTTCCTCTCGTTCTTTATCAGTATGAGACGTCTCGATGGTGGAATGGAGCCTGTGCTCTTTGCCACTCCAAGCTCTGCCTCCTCTCTGGTGTACTCTATGAGGTGTATGGGCTTGTTCTCCCAAGAGTGCTCAAAGAACATCGAGTTCACCTTTATCCTGCCCTCACAGTACTCCCTTATCATCTCAACCGATTCATCAACAGAACAGTTGTCCACCACTACCACATCATAACAGGGATAGTCTATGCGATAGAGGGACTCGAGGCACTCGATGGTGTCCTGCCAGCCGTTCCAGTTCAGAATGATGATGGCCACGCGGGAAGTGCGAACGGGCTCTCGTGCACCCATGATGTGGTAAAGAGCGTGAGCGATACTTAACCCTTTAGCAGCTGCTCACGCCAAAGACTATATACATAAAAGCCAAGGGAAAAACGGGATGATATCACTGCTGGAAGCCTACATCTCCGATATCGCAAACGGCACCCTCGTTCTCAGGCTAATAGTGGCCGCCATTGGCCTCGTAGTGATGTACATACTCGGAAGGCTCGCATCCAAGGCAATCGACAGACACTATGAGGCGCTCGTGGATAGGCTGGGTGAGCGGGGCGTGAACATCACGGCGGTAAACCTGATGAGGCGCATAGTCGTCCTATCCATATACCTCATGGGCCTCATGTTCATCATCTCGCTCTTTCCCTCCCTGAATTCCATCTCAATAACGCTGCTCGCTGGTGCTGGATTTGCCGGCATCGTGGTGGGCTTTGCTGCCCAGAAGGTGGTGGGCAACCTACTCTCTGGCGTGGCAATAAGCGTCTTTCAGCCCTTTCGAATAGGAGACTACGTCACCATCCAGGGAGAGTATGGCAGGGTGGAGGATGTCAACCTCCAGTACACAATCATCCAGACATGGGAGAACAAACGGCTGGTCATCCCCAACGCCGTGATCAGCGAGCAGACGATACAGAACTGGACGATTGGGGAGCCTCCAGTGTACTGGACGGTGGACGTGGGGATAAGCTATGACTCTGACATAGACCTCGCGAGGAAAATCATGCTGGAAGAGACCCGCAGGCATCCAGACGTGATGGGATACGAGCAGCTCGCAAGGTATCGCAGGGGGCTGGCACACGGCGATGATGAAATACGGGTGAGAGTGATAGAGCTTGCAGATTCCGCTGTGGTCATGAGGGTGGGCTTTTGGGTTAGAGACCGCCCCACGGCATTTGCCACTGGATGCGACATACGGGAGGCCATAAAGAAGCGCTTCGATGCAGAGGGCGTGGAGATTCCGTTCCCATACAGAACAATCGTGTACAAGATGCCCCGGCCAGAAAAGCTCAAAGAGGAGCTGGGAGAGGGGGGTGCGTCGTAGCCTCAGGGGTGCTTGATGTCCAGTATCTCAGAGACCACGTCTGCCCTCCTCACGAGCTCCACGGGCGCATATCTGCCCGTCAGGATGACCGCCATGTCCTCTGGAAGCTCATCGAGCAGCTCGAGCACCTCATCCACGCCTATGAGCCCAATGTGGCATGCGAGGTTTACCTCGTCCAGTATCAGCATATCTGGCTGCTCGATTTTTGCGAGTTCCTTTGCCCTCTCGAGGGCAGTGTGGGCAAGGTCTCTATCCTGCTGGGAGGGGTTCTCCAGATCCACCCATCCGGGTCTTCCACACTGATACACCTGAAAGTCTGGATACAGCCTTTGCTGGATGAGATATTCCCCTGTTCTGTTCCTGCCCTTCATGAACTGCACCATCACCACCCTCTTGCCCTCCCCCACGAACCTGATGGCTCTGCCCACGGCAGCGGTGGTCTTGCCCACCCCCGTTCCCGTGAACACATATATCCTTGCCCCTCTCAGCTTTGCTCCTTCGCCTTCCATAGCTACCTCCAAAACTACTCAAATATCCTGTCGAGAAGCCACTCGGCATCAAAGGGCACGAGGTCATCGTAACCCTGTCCAGTGCCCAAAAAGATGATGGGCTTTTCAGTCTCGTGGGCAATCGAGATTGCAGCCCCACCTTTGGTGTCGGCATCTATCTTGGTGAGGATGGAGCCATCAAACCCCGTGGTGGCGGCAAACTTCTTTGCTCTCTCCACCGCATCGTTGCCAGCCGTTGCCTCATCCACGAACAGCGTCAGGTCAGGGGGTGCCACCCTGCATATCTTTGCGAGCTGCTCCATCAGGTTCACGTTGGTGTGCATCCTGCCCGCAGTATCGGAGAGCACCACATCCCTGTGCTTCGCCCTCGCATACGCCAGTGCATCATACAGCACAGCAGCGGGGTCTGCCCCCTCCTGATGCTTTATGAGCTTCACCCCGAGCCTGTCCGCATGGGTCTGGAGCTGCTGTATCGCCCCTGCCCTGAACGTATCTCCAGCAGCGAGCACCACTGAATAGCCCCTGTCCATGAGGTACTTGGCAACCTTGGCAATCGTGGTGGTCTTCCCAGTGCCGTTCACACCCACAAACAGGATGTGCACGGGCTTTTCGTGTTCTTTCACAAACGCATCGAAATCAAAGTGCTCTATGGTGAGCACCTCCTCCATGGCCTGCCTCAGGGCATCCTCCACGAGCCCGTGCACACTCTCTCCGATACCTCTCTTCGTGCCCACCAGTCTCTCCTTCACGCTCGCGCATATCTTCTCTGCCACATCGAAGGCAACATCGCTCTCCAAAAGCAGGAGCTGAAGCTCCATCAGCACATCATCCACTGCCCCTTCCGAGATCACCACCTTGCCCTCGAGCAGGCTTTTGGCTTTATCTCTAAGACCCACCTTGGGCACGCGGGGCGGTTCTTTCTCAACTGCCTCCTCAACTGCCTCCTCCAGGGAGGAGGTTAGCTTCTTTAGCTTCTCCTTTAGCGAGCGGAACATCCTCATACTCTCATGTATCTTTCGAGCACCGAGCCAATCTGCTGCATCTGGCTCGTGATGCTGGCGAGGGTGGTGGTGCCTGCCTCATAGTTCTTCGAGAGTGCCTCCTTCCTGCGCTCGAGATATGCCCTGGCCTCATCCAGTGGTCGCTCTATGCTAAAGCCTGCACCTATACTCACCACCACTGTATCGCTCCTTTCCAGCGTTGCCCTCATCATGGCTCCCGAGCCCACTGGAACGAGCACCTCGGCTCCACCTTTTTCTTTCAGAGCATCCAGCCCGTCCACCGCCCTCTGAAGCTCGGCAATGGAGAGCCTCAGGATATCGAGCTGCTGGGCCATGGACTCTGCCTGTGCCCGAAGCTGCTGATACCTGATGTACATCTCACTTATCTCCTCTTTCGAGGGGGCACCCTGTTCACCCTGTTCACCCTGTACCATGTTAGACCTCCTCTACCTCGCGAATCTTGATGAGGTTCCTGTTGAGCTTGTGGTTGCTGCCTATGGTGGAGAGCACCTTCTCGATGGCGTTCTTCTCGTTCTCGCACTCCACGAGCTTGGTGAACCTCTCCCACTCAGTTCCAGCCTTGAAGCTTCCCACTACCCTAAATCTCTTTACAGGCTTCATAACGCCACCTCTCTATTCCACGAACTTGAGAGCCCTCTCGATTCTCCCGAGCTCAAATCCCGTGGTATCGCTACCCGCAAGATAGCCCTTGGTGTTGGCTATTATTCCCGCTCCCACGAGGCTTGAGCCAAAGTTCACGGTGCCCACATCTGCTGGCACCTTCAGCACGTCCTCAACAAGGGATACTTCGCTGCTCGTGGCTCTTGGATGGACGAGTGCGCCCTCGTTGGTGGCAACTGCCGCCATTCCCACCGTGAACAGCCCGCCAACGGTGCCCCTCACCACCCTGACGCCGAGCGTCTCCTCTATGAGCTCGATGGAGGTGTCGGATAGCTCTGGGTGAACGAGGGCACCGTGGTCGTTGGCAAGCACGATGTTGCCGCATGCCGTCATCCTATCGTGCAGGCGCTGTACAGCACACCCCGTGGCTCTCTCCAGCATGGCCACCTCCTCGTCTGATGCAAAGCGAGTGAGCACAATCCCAGAGGAGTTGGCACATGCAAGTGAGCCCACCACCACGCTGGAGCCAAGCGTAATCTCCACCACCTTCACACCCAGCCTCTGCTCAAGCTTGTGCACCACCGCCCTCGGGGAGGGGCACACGAGGACATACTCCTCGGTGCATCTTGCAAACACCCCTATGTTGGAGCTGCCCTCCAGAGATAGCCTTCTGGCCTCAAGTGCCCTCTCATCCATGAGCATACCTTTACTCTGCAAGCTCGGCCTCGAGGGTGCCGTCCTCGAACTTGACTGCCCTCACCCTTATTCTGGATGGGGGTTTTTGGATTCCGCGTTCCCACACCCTGTGATTTATGCTGGGGTCGAGCCTTATGTGCTCCAGAGGAGTCTTGGTATGTCTTGAGAGAAACAGGTAAATCTCCTTTATCGCCCTGTTCGCCCTCTTCCATCTGGGCGCCTTCTTGGCATCCCTCAGCGGAATCGTGTACACTCTCTCGTCCTCTGCCATGCTCCCACCTCACTTGTCGAGGGTCGTTCTTCTCCAGTGCCTGCGCTTTGGATGGGTGCGAACCCTGCGGTTTGTCCTGAGGATCACCCACACTGGCACTCTCGAGTTCTGCTTAGCAGCCTTTGCCAGCCTGAGCTTTACACCCTTCGTGACCTTGCTCATTCAATTCCTCCCTTTCTCATTCCTATCACATGTGATTGCACGTGGTGCTGGGGGAATATCCTTCCCACGGCAGAGGGGCCTCCCATCTCCTCCACCATGGCACGCAGCTCCACCTCGTAATCGGCCTTGCGCACCTGTGGACTCTCGCCCTGCTCGAACTCGAAGAGTGTGCGGGCAAGCTCATTTATCGTGGAGCTTCCAATCCCCCAGAGAGGGCACATATACTGGATGCCGAGCCTGTCCTCCAAGCTCCTCGCCTCCGATATCGTGAGCTTGGGCACCCTGTCGTCCCTCCGTGTGCCATCTGCTATGCGTGTGACGCCCAGCGACGAGAGCAGCTCTATGGAGCGCACATGGATGTGCTGAATCGCCCTGCTGGGATGGCCGTCCTCGAGACACATCTGTGCTGCTTCCTCCACAACATCGCTCGGAAGGTTCACCACCCTGTGGCTCATCCCAAGCGCGCGAGCACTGTCCCTCGCATGCACCCATGCATCACATACCCCAAAGCTCACCGTTATCAGCTCCACATCGAGCAGGTGTGAGAGCATGAGCCCAGCGAGGGAGCTGTCCTTGCCCCCGCTGAACAGCACGGCTACCTGCATCACTTTCTCGTTATCCTGAACTCTCGCTTTTTGGGCTGGAGCTGGAGCAGCAGTGCCTTAATCTGCTTGTCGGTGAGCTTTGCCTGAATCCTGCCACTCTGGGCGAGCGCCACCAGCTGTGCCTCAAGCTGGGCGACGAGCTCTGGCCTCGTGAGCCTGAGTGTGCTCAGCCTCTCCCTTGCCTCTGGTGTGAGTATCGTGCGCAAAATGGCTTGCTTGCGTGCCTCCACCTCAGCACGTAGCTGCTCCTCCCGTGCGGCAGCCATCTGCTCCCGCATCTGCTGCTCCTGAAGCTGGGCAAGCCGCCTTCTTTTCAGCTCCTCGAGTTCATCGTCCCCCATATTCCACCTCAGCAGTACCTCTTTAGCTCCGACCTTTCGACCAGTATTTCCTGCATGACCTCGTAGGCAACGTTGTCCAGAAGGGACCTCCCCTTCGGGCTTATTGCCCTTCCGCGCTCGGTGCTGACGACCAGTCCCGCTGCCTCGAGCTGCTGGAGGGCATGCCTTATCACCGAGCCGCTTCCTTTCGCAAACTTCGGGGGACGCACCCCCCGCCTGTGCCTTCCTCCATAGTACGTCCTCAGCCGAGACACACCCACCTGTCCATCCACGTACAGCCTCCTCAGCAGTGAGGCACATCTAACGTACCACCAGTCTGGGTCGTGGGGGGAGAACTCCCTATGCACCCCTGTCTTCACATACGCTGCCCACTCGGGAGGCTCTATCCTATATCCAGCCTCCCCGAACTCGCCCTCCTTCAGCTTCTTTGCGAGGGCCTCTATGAGCTTTCCCGCTGGAACGTCATAAACCGTGACCATGTGTTCACCCAGTGCGAGCCTTCAAGTTGGGGTTGAATGCGTATCTTGATATAAAAGTGTTGTGTATGAGGTGTCGTATATTGATGCATTGATGCGAGCCCCATAGTGAGGTGTGCCATCGGCGATGATATCCACTGACCCACACGTGCAAAAAAAGGTGCTCGAGATACTGCACATAATCAGAGAGAGCAGTGGCTCTGTGGGTGCTGGAAAGATAGCGGATAAGCTCAGGGAGAGGGGGTACGAGATTACCGAGCGGGGTGTGGGATACTACCTGAGACTGCTGGACGAGATGGGACTCACGAGAAAGGTGGGACATACGGGCAGGACAATAACCTCACGAGGGATACGAGAGCTCGAGGAGGCTCTGGCAGTCCACAGAGTGAGCCTCACGCTCTCGAGAATAGAGGAAAAGGTGTACATGACCAACATCGACATCGACTCCGGAAGGGGAGATAGTGTGGTCAACGTCACCTACATCCCCAAGGAGGCTTTTGAGCGAGCGTGGGACTTGATTCGAAGGGTGTGCTCGAGCGGGTTTGTTGTGTGCAGGCGGGTTGGGATAGAGGATGAAGACTCCGAGGTCGTGCACGTTCCGCCTGGCAATGTGGCCTTGCTCACCGTGTGCAGCATGACTGTGGATGGAATACTGACCAAGCACGGCATTCCTGTGGACACTCAGTATGCTGGCACGCTGTACGTCAGAGATGGAGAGCCCCAAGCGTTCGTGGAGCTTATAGGCTATGGAGGGGTATCCATAGACCCCATGAGGGTGTTTCTTGCAAGGCACACCACGTCGGTGCTCTCGGCACTCGACGGCAATGGGATAGTGCTCGCAAACGTCAGGGAGGTGCTGTGCACCAGTGTTGAAAAGACGAAAGCGGTGCTCGCCAAGGCACAGAGAATCGGCATCGGGGGTGTTGTGGGCTATAGTGAGAGTGGAAAACCCTATCTGAGGGTGCCCGTGAGGGCGCGCAAGGTCGCACTGCCCATATATGCCGGAGTCAATGTGGGTGCAGCCCTCAAGGAGGGGGGCATTGAGGCCGAGACATACCCAGTGTATACAGTGCTGGATTACGGCAGGCTAAGGGATGTGGATGATGCGGTGGGCTGAACATAGGGACCTCGAGGCAATCGTGGAGGTGCTAAAATGCGCGGATGATCTGTTCTTTCCACCCCTCTCCAGCCGAAGACGGGGCATCGAGGAAAGAGTGATGGAAGTGCTAAACGACGAGAACTCTGGCTATCTGCTCTTTGAGGAGGATGGAAAGTGCGTGGGGGTGGCAGGATACACACTCGGGAAGAATGGACGGGAAGGTGCATACATCAACATGCTGTGTGTTGTGCCCCATGCACAGGGCAAGGGAATTGGGGGGTGCATGCTGGACTCGCTGGAGCAAAGGCTGTATGAGATGGGGGTGAGGAGCGCATGGGTGTGCACATGGTCCACCAACGAGCGGGCGCTCACCTTATACCTTCGAAGGGGGTACACCATAGAGAGGATTATGGAGCACCACAGGGCAAGAGATGTGCACACAATCGTGCTATCCAAGCCTCTTGGAGGGATGGGCGATGGATGAAGATGTGCTGCTCCCATCCTCGAAAAGCAAAGAGTCCATGCTGAAGGCACAGAGGCTGGTAAGGGAGCACGTGAGGCTCGATGATGAGCTCGGGGAGGTGAGGAGGGTGGGCGGAGTTGACTGTGCATACACGTCGTACAACACGGTGGCTGCATGCGTGGTGCTCGATGCCCGCACATTTAAGGTGGTGGAGAGTGCATGGGCGATGGCTCCCACAGAGTACCCCTACGTGCCCACATTTCTCGCCTTCAGGGAGTGCAGGGCGTGTGCGAGGGCAGTCCGCTCGCTCGAGGCTGTCCCAGACGTGCTGTTCGTGGATGGTGCTGGAGTGAACCACCCCCGCATGGCAGGTCTCGCATCCCATCTTGGTGTGCTTCTCGACCTGCCCACCATCGGAATCACCAAAAAAGTGCTGTGTGGTACGGCACGCACCCCCACAAGAGTGAGACAATCCCACCCCCTACTTTACGGGGGGAAGGTGGTGGGCCATCTCGTGCTCACGAAGGCGAGATGCAAACCCATCGTGGTGGCGGCTGGACACAGGACGACCCACGAGAGGGCTCTGGCACTCTGCCTCGAGATGCTCGATGGCCACAAGCTTCCAGCCCCCATAAGGCTGGCAGATGCGATGTGCAGACAAATCAAAACACACTTAAACACGAATACAGATAATGAGCGTGGCGATAGGTGGCTGAGGTGGCGTTTTTAGAGCAAGTGACCTCTCCCCCTCGCTTCGCAAGGAGAAGTGAGGTAAGAAGATGGTAGATAGGATGGCAATCAACATACTGAGCCGTGATGAAAAGGGTCTGCTCAGAAACATCACGTCTGCCATATTCGAGCATGGTGGAAACATCACCTATACCCAGCAGTTCATCATCGACAGGGGCAAGCACAGGGGAAAGGCCGACATCTATATGGAAGTCGAGGGAATAGCCCATCCAGAGCAGCTGGTGGAGGAGCTAAAAAGACTGCCCACCATAGAGGAGGTATCACTACACGCTCCTCTCGAGCAGATATATGGCGGCAGAGTCATCATCATAGGAGGGGGGGCACTCGTGGCGCAGGTTGCACTGGGAGCAGTGACCGAGGCAGACAGGCACAACATAAGGGGTGAAAGAATCAGTGTGGACACCATCCCGCTCGTGGGAGAGGAGGCAATTGCAGACGCCGTGGGAGCAGTCTCGCGGCTTCACAGGGCTCAGGTGCTCGTGCTCGCTGGCTCTCTCATGGGTGGTAAGATTACCGAGGAGGTGGAGAAGCTCAAGGAAGAGGGAATACCCGTGATAGCCCTCAACATGGCTGGGAGCGTTCCCGAGCACGCAGACCTCGTGGTCACTGACCCCATACAGGCTGGAACGTTTGCAGTGATGCACATAGCCAAGACCGCATCCTTTGATATCGGAAGGGTGAGGGGGAAGAGGTTTTAGGAGTAAGGAGTAGGAGGAGGGGAAAACCGCCAAGGGTCGGCGGTGTCCCATGGCTTTAGAAAATTTTTTTGTGTTAAATAAAACTTATTTGTTTGTGGGTGGTCATTGTATTTAAAGATTGCGCTTATTAGCTGCTTTGGGAGGCTGTGCTGTCTTCCTTGCCACCACCGCCTCTGCTATCTGAAAATCCCTGTAGAACAGCACCTCGCATCCCCTCTCCAGTATGTGGGGCAGCAGGTCGGCTCCCCTCGCCCTCCATGCCCACGAGTAGAACCTGCTAAACAGTCCCATGGGGTCGAGGTATCTCTTCGTTCGCTTAAGATGCACGAAGCTCATCGTCCCCCCGACCTTGAGCACCCTCAATGCCTCGGCGAGCACCACCTCCGGTGCGTCCACTGTGTCCATTCCATATGTGCAGAACACGGCATCGAACGCCCCATCGGCAAAGGGCATCCTCTGGGCCATGCCCTGCACTAAGGAGAGCCTGTGCTGCCCCCTGTTTCTCATGGCGTTGATACGAAGGGTTGCTCTGGACACATCAAGCCCCACCACACAGCCATCCTCCACGTACCTTGAGAGCAGCTTGGCGTTTCTCCCCGTTCCCGTGCTGATATCGAGCACCCTCGCGTCTCTTCCAAGTCCAGTGAGGGAGAGGAGGCGCTTGCGGTAGTACTGCTTTATACCCAGCCACAGCACATCGTCCAGGTCATACAGGAAAGCGAGCCTGTTGTAGTGCCTCCACGTCTTTCTGATCTCCTCATAATCAGCGGCAACCATCTGAAAACCCCCATGCAGTGATGGTGTGAGCTGCCACATGCCACATCCTACAACAGCCGCTCTGGCAGGAGCTGGTTTGCGAGCAGATCGTCCACACCCTCCGCCCTTCGTATCAGCTCAGCCCTGCCATTGCTCACGAGGACCTCCGCGCATCTCGGACGTCCGTTGTACTGAGAGCTCATCGAAAAACCGTATGCTCCGGTATCCAGCACTGCGAGCACGTCCCCTCTCTCGATGGCGGGCAGCCACCTGTCCTTTGCCAGTATATCGCCGCTTTCACATATCGGTCCCACGATTGTGTACTTTTGTGCTGCTGGTGCGTCCGCCTTGTTGGCCACCACCACGTGATGATATGCATCGTACATAACGGGCCTCACCAGCAGGTTGAAGCCCGCATCCACGGCCACGAAGCTGGCATGGGCATGCTTTATAGTGTTCACACGCACAAGCAGCACTGTGGAGTCTGCCACCACATATCTTCCTGGCTCAAGGCACAGGGTGGGCGAGATGCCAAGACGCTCGCACTCCTCCCTAAAGATGGGGAGCACGGCACGTGCGAGGTCAGATGGTGAGGGGGCAGGTACCCGCTTGTCATATGGAATGCCAAGTCCAGAACCGATGTCCACGAACTCGAGCTCGATTCCCAGCTCACCCACCTGCTCCACGAGGGTCATCATCCTCCGCACAGCCTCAGCAAAGGGCTCGGTGGACAGTATCTGCGAGCCTATGTGACAGTGGATGCCCACGGGAACGATGCCAGGAAGGGACTGGGCAAGCTCGTATGCCCTTCTCACGTGCTCATGGGGTATGCCAAACTTGGAGCTTCTGAGGCCAGTGGCAATGTTGGGATGGGTCATGGGGGAGATGTCGGGATTCACACGAAACGCAATCCTGACCTCGCTGCCATGCTCGTGTGCTATGCTGGAGAGGCGCTCTGCCTCCATCTCCGAGTCCACGGAGACCATCACACCGCTCTCCACCGCTGCCAACAGGTCATGGTCGCTCTTGGAGTTGCCATTGAACAGTATTTTCTCCCTCGGGATGCGGGCGAGCAGCGCCAGATACAGCTCCCCTGCCGAAAACACGTCTGCCCCCATCCCCTCCTGAGCCACAATCCGCAAGATGGCAAGGTTGCCGTTGGCCTTTACAGCATACAGCAAATGTGCCTCTGGAAATGCCCTCTGTATGGTGCGGATGTTCTGCCTTATACGCTGCTCATTACTCACATACAGGGGGGTGCCAAAGCGCTCTGCGAGCTCCACACAATCCACATCCCCAATGTGAAGATGCCCATCCCTAACCTCCAGATGACCTGCAATCTCGAACTCTGCTGGCATTGATGCTGGATTTCAAAAAGCAGTATATAGGGCTTTGCACCCACCTTTCAAAGGGTTTTTATCCTCATCCCCGAGAGTAGTAAGCATGTCCAGCACTACCTATGAGAACATAGAGATCACATGGCTTGGTCATGCCTCCTTCAGGCTGAGCGGTGTCGGGAAGGTAATGTACATCGACCCATACGTGTTGGATGATGAGCCCCCCATGGCCGACATCGTGCTCGCCACCCACGAGCACTACGACCACTGCCCTCGCGACAACATCATGCGCATCCTCAGGGAGGACGGCGTGGTGATTACAACGAGGGGGTGTGCAAGCTCCCTTGTTGGCATTCAGTGCCGCAGGGTGAAGGACGGTGATGTCATTGATGTCGATGGCGTGAGGGTGGAGGCAGTGCCAGCATACAACATCGGCAAGCCCTTTCATCCAAGAGGGCTCGGTGTGGGCTTCATCATAGAGATGGGTGGTGTGCGCATCTACCACGCTGGCGATACCGACCTCGTTCCCGAGATGGAAAATGTGAGGGCAGATGTCGCCCTTCTGCCCATAGGGGGCACATACACCATGAGCCCCACGGAGGCTGTGGAGGCTGCGTGCAAAATCAGCCCCAAGGTGGTCATTCCCATGCACTACAACTACCTCTCAGGTCTCGAGCAGGACGCCCATAGCTTTGCGCTACAGCTCAAGCAGCGCGCCCCACATATTGAGGTGAGAATACTCGAGTGAGTGACATGAGGACGATACTGTACACTGGCAAGGGAGGAGTGGGCAAGACCACCGTGTGCGCTGCCACTGGAATACGGTGCGCAGAGCTTGGCAAACGAACGGTGGTCGTGTCCACCGACACCGCCCACAGCCTCTCAGACTCCTTCGATGTGGAGCTGCACGACGAGCCCACCAAGATAACGGAGAACCTGTGGGCAATGGAGGTCAACCCCATCGAGGAGCTGAAGAAAAACTGGGGTGCGATTCAGGACTACTTCATGACGTTCCTCAGGGCCCAGGGCGTGGAGGGAATGGAGGCAGAGGAGTTCATACTGTTCCCGGGGATGGAGGAGCTCTTCAGCCTCATGCGGTTAAAGGAGTTCGATGAGAGTGGAAGGTTCGATGTGGTGCTCGTGGACTGTGCCCCAACGGCAGGAACGCTGCAGTTTCTGACGTTCCCAGATGTGATTGAGTGGTATATGGAGCACCTGTTCGACATAGAGCGCAAGGCAGCAAAGGTGCTAAGGCCAGTGACCAAGCATGTAGGCATACCGCTTCCAGAGGACAGTGTGTTCGACTCGCTCGAGGACGTGTATGAGCAGGTGAGGGCGTTTGCCAGCATCCTCAAGGACCCCTCGAGGACCACCATCAGGTTCGTGCTCAATCCAGAGAAGATGGTGATCAAGGAGACCCACAGGTTCTACTCATACCTCTCCCTCTACGGGCTCACGGTGGATGCCGCCATAGTGAACAGGGTGATTCCCCCAGAGGAGGCAAGAGAGGGGTACTTTTCCAAATGGGTGAGGCTGCAGCAGGAGTATCTAAGGCTGATAGAGGAGTCGTTTTCGCCCCTTCCCATCTTCAAGGTCAAGCTGTTTGAGAGGGAGATGGTGGGCATCGAGATGCTGAAAAGGCTGGCAGGAGAGCTGTACGGCGATGTGGACCCCACGGGGGTGCTGCACACCGAGCCCCAGTTTACAGTATCCTCATCCGATGGGACGTACACGCTGAGAATGCACCTCCCCTTTGTCACCAAGGAGAGGGTGGAGCTCTTTCAGAGGGGCGAAGAGCTCGTGGTGGTCGTGGGTACATACAAGCGAATAATCGCCCTTCCGACCACGCTGGCGGGCAGACGTGCCACAAAGAGCACCCTCAAGGATGGAATACTCGATATAACGTTTGTGGAGGGATGAAATGGAGAAAGAAAGGACAGAATGCTGGCAGCTGTGCCCACTGTGCTGGCTTATAAACACGGTGTACAGCCCAGAGGCGGCAAGACATCTCAAGAACGCCAAGAGGGAGATGCTGCTGGCACTTAGGGCAATGGCCGCCAAGCAGCTGAGTGAGGAGAGGAGGGAAATCAAGAGGATAGACATCGAGGAGGAGTGAGTTACTCCCTCCCGCGGAGCACCTCGAGCTGTGAGAGCAGGTGCTCTCTCGCATCGTGATGGTTGCTCTGGATGAGTATCCTGCCATCCTCCATCACCTTTTCGAGCACTGGCTCCATTCCATCCACGTGTGCTCCAAAGGGCGTAATCCGCCCCTCAAGCGTATCCCAGTTCCTCCACACCTGCTTTCTTCCACCCCATTTACCCCGCTTGGCACACGGCACACCCTCTTTTTCCACGATGTCGAGGGCGAAGTCTATGGGAGGTGCTGCAGACACGCTGGTGCCCACCCCAAAGCCGTCCACAATGTCGGCAAGCTCTGCCACCGAGTGTTCGTCCATGCTTCCGCTGACGAATATGCCCACATGTGAAAAGCCCCTGATGTCGAGCTCATACCTCACCTCCTCCACTATCCTACGGATGTTTCCTCTTCTGGACGAGGTGGTGTCCAGCCTCACAGCGCTCAGCCTATCCCCAAGTGTCTGTGCCGCCATGATGCTCTCCAGCTTCTCGTCCCAGTACGTATCGCACAGACACACCCTTGGCACGTCCTCCTCCAGCACCTCATCGAATGCCCTCCATGCCGCCACCTGATCCCCAAAGCATATGATGAGGGAGTGGGGCATCGTGCCGCTCGCTGGAATGCCGAGAGCCTGTGCAGCACTCACGTTGCTCACACCATCCATGCCCCCAATCCATGCACTGCGCTCCACCACGTGGGCAAGGGCGGGATGCACCCTCCTCGTTCCAAACGAGATCACGGGCTTATCCCCGGCAGCCAGCTTGATACTCGCCGCCCTCGAGGCAATGCCGCTCGCATGGCACAAGAACCCCAGCAATGGGTTCTCATAGCGCGCGAAGGAGAGGTATCTTCCCACGATGTACAGCACGGGCTCCCTTGGATAGAATATTGTGCCCTCCCGCATGGCATACACGTCGATGGGCAGCCCCTCGAGAAGCTTGAGGGCATCGTGAAGTCCAGCAAACACGTTCAGGTTCGTGGACGAGGATGTCACCTCGGCAACCACGGAGGGGTTTACCCCCTTCTCCTCGAGAACTCTCTCGGTCCTGATAAAGTACACATCGGTGGTCCTCCCAGCTTTTATGTCGTCCTCTGATGGCATCTCAAACATGGCTCAGCACCTCTCACCCCTTTCCCTCAGCAACCTCTCAGCTATCACAACATCCTCTGGACGATTGATGTTCATGGCAGCGTCCTCCCTCTCCACGATGAAGTGAAAGTCCTCCTGCTCCTCCTCGATGTAATCCGCATCGAGTATGTTGATGCCGCTGGGCACGATTAGCTGCCCATTGTAGTTGAACACCGTGTCGGGATATATGCCAAGCCTCCTGCACAGCTCAAGCGGAACGTGCACCGAGAGGGCTCGGCTGCCGCACTCCATGTATTTGCCTATCACGAGGTCCACGAGCTCGGTGTTCATGAGGGGAAGGTCTCCCATGGTCATGAAGAACGGTCCCCTCATGTTCGCCCTTCTGACTGTGTGCCGCATATCGGTGATGTAGCCTCTACCTTCCGCAGCCAAGACGTGCACCTCTGGGTAGTGCTCCTCTATCCACCGCTTGGTGTTGGGCACGTTGGGGGATGTCGCCACCACCACCCTGTGGATGTGTGTGCTCGCCACCACGGCATCGAGCACCCTCTGCACGAGGGGCTTGCCGCACACCACGAGTATCGGCTTTTCTCCCATCCTCAGGCGGGTTCCAAGCCCCCCAGCCATCACAAGAGCCTCCATGCACCACCTCCCACCGCTGCGCCAACGCCCATGCACAGCAGTGCCGCAAGCCTTCCAAGCTCGTTGGATGCCCCGAGCACATCACCACTCACCCCCCCAAAGTGGGCACTTGCCCTGTGCACCACCATCACCGAGGTCAACGTGGCTGCAAGCACTGCAATGATGCCCACCATGCCCGCGATGAGGGCTCCAATGAGCACGCTGAGCACGAGAGATGTCAGAAGACTGGAATATCCCGTGTGCCTTACGAACACCGAGCCGAGCCCCTCGTGCAGTGGCGTGCCCATGGCCGCCACGCCCACCATGGTGTGCTTGGCACACACCTCTGACACCGTGAGGGCAGCTGCAAGCACCAATGGACTCACACTCTCCACAAGTGTGAGCAGCACGGCATACAGGGCGATAAGATACATCACCACGTATCCCATCCCACCCACGCCAATGGAGGTATCCTTCATGGCACTCACCTTCTTTTCCCTTGCCCCATGGGCAGTCATCCCATCTCCAAGGTCAGAGAGCCCGTCGAGGTGGTTGAGGCCACACAAAAAATATATGGCGTACATCACGGCAAGGGGCATGAGGGGCGTGGCTGCCTCTGGAAGAAGATGTGCCACTGCGCCAGCACATCCAATGAGCGCCCCGAGCACAACTCCCACGGGCACAAACACAAACATGCGCTTGGATAGAGCATCCACATCTGCATCAGAGCACCTGACGGGAATTGTGGAGAGCACCCCAAAGCCGGCTCGAAAGGCATCCACAAAGCCACTCATCGACATCCCAGCGTAGATACTCAAGCCAATGTGCCATCACTTAAATAATTTTTCAATTTTTCAAGCCCTCGGGTGTCGGAGAGCGTACCCCCCCCCTTAGGTTTCATCGTTGGCGTTGCCACCCAGGGGTGAGGTAATTATAAACAAAAATGCGAAAGGTATAAGTTAATCGGTAGGATGTGTGCTCAATACAACGATTACAGTCCACAAAAAGCGCAAAGGGTGTGTGTACAATGAATGGTTATCACCTGTTTCTGATGGGATTTGCTGCCTACATCCTGCTGCTCGTGGCCATAGGGCTGCACTTTGTGAGAAGACAGAGGGACATGGTGGATTTCTGGATAGCGGGCAGGCAGGTCGGCTGGCTCAACGTGGGCTTTTCTGCAGCGGCCTCATGGCTCACCGCTGGGGCGATGCTGTTCGTCACTGGGCTGTTTGTGATACGCGGCGTGGGCTCGATGTGGCTCTTCGTGGTGCCCAATGTGCTCGCCCTCATCGTGATTGCCCTTCTCACCGGACGCATCAAGCGCCTTCCCACCATCACCCAGCCAGAGCTGCTGGAGATGCGCTACTCCCCCCTGCTCAGAGCTCCCATTGCCGTCTTTATAGCCATGATGATGGTGATGTTTGCAGTCGCCGACTTCAAGGGCTTCTCATACGTGCTCTCAGTGTTCTATGGCGTGCCCGAGGTATATGCAGTCCTCCTAATGGCGGTGGGCGTTGCGATATACACGTCCCTCGGCGGCTTTAGAGCAGTGGTATGGACTGATGCCATCCAGTTCGTTCTACTCGCACTTCTTGCCCTCGTGGTCGCCCTGTTTGCGTGGAATGTGGCTCCCCACCCCATCCCAATGGCAACCATTGAAGAGAAATGGTGGAATCCCCTCTCGCTTGGCAGTGTGAGTGCCATCATCATAATGCTCATCGCCCTGCTGCCCGGGTGGATTACAGAGCAGGACACATGGCAGAAGGTATGGGCTGCGAGAGATGTGAAGGAAGCAAGAAGGGGAATGCTTTTTGGCGCGCTCCTCATGGGGCTGGTGTTCATGAGCCTGTTCATCACCGCCATGGCATTCAGGATGCTGTATCCCGTGCCAGCGAGCGAGCCAGAGAGTGAGAGGCTCTACCTGCAGTTCATCCTCACCAGCACACCCCCATGGTTGCTCCCTCTGTTCGCCCTCGGGTTTGCAGCAGCAGCCATGTCGTGCACAGACACCTTTGCCACCTCTGGAGCATCGTGCATCTCGAGGGACGTGTACCAGCGATTCATGCACCCAGATGCCCCCATGTCGAGGATGCAGATGATAAACCGCATAGTCGTGGTGGGCATAGTGGCGTGTGCTGCCATAATCTCGCTCTTTGTGGACAGTATATTCGACGCCATCGTGATGGGTACGGTAATCGGCTCTGCCTCTGTGTTCTTCCCCCTGCTCGGTGGTATATACTGGAAGCGCGCCACAAAATGGGGTGGATTCTTTGCAATGGTGCTGGGTGGTAGCACGCAGGTGGCGCTGCTGCTGCTCGAAGCTCTCATGGGGATACCGCTTGAAAGCATAAACCCCCTGCTCGTGGAGCATGGGGTGCTGCTCTCACTCGGTGTGAGCATGCTCTCGTTCGTGGGCATCTCGCTGGCAACGAGTCCAACGAGTGCGATAAACCTCGCTCCCTTCTTTGAGGATGTGGCAAGGAGGCTGTCTGGCGCGCAGCACGTGCTGGTCTCTGAGGACGAGTACAAGGCATTTCTCACCATGCTCGAGGAGAAGAGGCTGGGAGACGTGGTGTACATGCATTACTCCCTGCACCTTCCAGAGCCCATAGACTGGGGCGCCCTCGTCTCCCGTCTGGTGCTCAAGGCAGGGTGGATCGCCCCCACGGGCGAGGATACGGTGTACCGTCTCAGTGGCGATGACCTGCTCTCCAGCATACAGGCGGTCAGGGGAAGGGAAAACGAGATATGGCTTTCTGTGGAGTACCCCGTGCACTCCACGCGTGATTACAGGAGAGAGATGTTCAGCGCCATCCAGGACATCAGGAGCACTCTTGGGATGAGGGGAAAGGGCGTCGAATAGACGCTACACATACCCCCTGGATGAGGGGGCTTCTCTCCCCTCACCACTGAGCTTGGTGGCAGCGTACTCGTGGATGAACACCGCCATGTTGAGCAGCCTCGTAAAGCACCTCATGAACTCTGTCTTCGTGAGACCATCCTCATACAGCTCGTATCCCACCGCAAACCTCACGTTTCCCCCCTCCTTCAAATCTGACATGTACACACACTCTGGAAATCTCGAGCACAGCTCCATCCTCAGGGTTCCCACGGGCTCTGTTCCCCCCTCCTCAAACAACTGATACATATGCTGGGGCATGCTCAACAGCTTACCGAAGCTGGCACGTGAGTGGATTAATGGGGTGTGGCTAAGCCACACCCCTTAATGCGCTATTTTGCCGGCTTTTGTAAAAAGCCGACGT
>LDZQ01000448.1_pt1 | contig 30637 bp, 25 predicted proteins | sample 615361 | NCBI WGS metagenome assembly LDZQ01 (sample SAMN03408297, study PRJNA278302) | terrestrial metagenome | isolation source: oil reservoir sample I2 | place: USA: Alaska, North Slope, Ivishak formation | collected 2013 | reverse complement strand
ACATAAATCTCTTCTATGTCCACGTTTAAATATTCTGAGCTGGTTATAAACTCCCAAAAATCCACCACATTAGGCTTTAAAAGAGAGTGTGCCATCCTTAAACCACCTATATGATAAGGGCATACCACTTTGTTTGCCCCTGCCATCTTTAGTTTTTTTCTGGCTGACTCTTCTGCAGCCCTGGCTATGATAAAAAGGTCAGGGTTTAAAGCCCTGGCACTTAACACCACGTAGAGATTATCGGAATCTGAAGAAAGGACTGATACAAGCCCTTTTGCTTTTTCAATGCCTGCTTCTTTAAGAATCTCATCTTTGGTTGCATCTCCTATCACAAATAAGTATCCCTCTTCCTTAGGGTCAAGATTTTTTTCTATCACCACTACCTCCTTACCATTAGCCTTAAGTTCTTTTGCAATAATCCTTCCCATCCTTCCATAACCACAGATGATGTAATGACCTCTTAGTTTTTCTAACATCTTTCTTCTCCTCCTTTCGTTAAAAACATCTTTTAGCTCTCCCTCTATCAAAATTTGAGCAATGGTTGTGGCTGCATAGGTAAAAACCCCAAAACCCAGGACAATAAGAACTATGGTGAAAACTTTACCTACTTCACTAAGCTCTTTGACCTCTCTAAAACCCACGGTAGCTAAAGTTATAACCGTCATGTATAAAGCATCCAAAAAACTTAATTCCTCGATTACCATATAACCAACAGTTCCTAAACCTATCACCACCAGAAGTAATGTTAAAATAAAAAAAAGACGTTTACCTATCGAATATGAATATTCTGTAGGCATTAACTTAACACCTTAATAACTCCTCTTCCTTCAAACTTGGCTTTGTAAAGTGCCTGGTCTACTTTAAGTAGCAACTCCTCTAACTCCCTATCTGGCTCTATCTTAATAATACCTATACTGACAGAACCTACCACTTCTTTTCCGTTTGCTTTGATGCGGATTTTTTTAACCTCCTGTAAAACTCTTTCAGCTAATTTTTTTACCCCTTCAAGGTCTGCTCTAAGAATTAAAAGAAATTCGTCCCCTCCCCATCTAACAGCAATGTCCTCTGCCCGAGTATTTTTCTTTATTACCTCAGCTATAGCTTTTAAATATTCATCTCCTACCAAGTGTCCAAACTGATCGTTTATTTCTTTTAGATAATCCACATCCATAAAAAGTAAACAGTAGTTTTGCCCTCTCTTTACCAACTCGAAAATCCGTTTGATAACATCCTTTAAATATACCCTGTTATAAAGTCCTGTAAGTTGATCTTTAGTTGCTATATCAAAAAGTTGTTCCACCCTTTCTTTAAAGTAAGAAACATCATATCCTATCACTAAGTAATACAGACTGTATTCTTTTATAGGGATTATCTCAAAGCTGAAACACACCTCTTTTCCATTTTTTACTTTTAAACAAAACTCAAAACTCTCATCTTTTTCTAAATCTTTTGAATCCATTAAAGACAAAAAGGAAGATAAAGATTTATCGTCCATCAAGTTTTTCCATAAACTGTTTGCATATATCAAATTTTTTTCTTCATCAAATACCGCAACCACCAAGTTAGACCGTTCTGCTATCATCTGATAGATCTTCTTAGCTTGGTTGATTTCTTCAATCTGGAGTTTTAAGAGCGAATAAACTTCGTTAAAATGTGCTACCAGTTCAACAAGCTCATCTTCTCCTTTTAAGGTGATCGTTTCCTTTTTACCCTGAGCAATCTGTTCTATTTCATCTTTTACAGAATGTATCCTTTTTAACACTTTCATCATATGAAAATAATATATTCCAAAAATAAGTGCTAAAAATAAGGCTTGTATCAGGATAAACTCCCAAAGATATTTTTCAAACATCAACTTTCTTGGAGCAGTAAAACTCATAGCCAAAGGATTCCCAAAGAAATCTTTAATTGTGGTGACAACCTCATAAAACCCTCTTTCATCGAATTTAATGCTATTCTCGACCTTTCTACCTTTATAATAAACAAAACTTACTTCGCTAAGCCCAAAAATGTTTTTAATCAAATCTAACTTCTCTTCGTCTAAAGGAGAAACCATAACCAAAATCCCTACAGGTGGCTTTATGCCCTCTGAATCACTTACAGGATAAAAACTGACTATAGATGGAACGTTTTTATAAAAAGAAAGCGCGGTATAAACAGAAGTTAAGGTTATCTCTTTATAAAGAGAACGATAATAGTGATAGTGTTCCTCTAACCATAAATGGTCTAAAGGAAGGATCTCTCTAGTTTTCTTATCAAAAAAGCCTCCTGCCTTTACCCTTCCGTCAGGATAAAGATAGACGATCACAGAAAGTTTGTTGTTTTCATAGGATTCTATGTTTAGGTTTGACTTGACAAAAGCAGTGGTTTCACCCTGTAAAAATTTATATGCCTCATCCCAAACCGCCCAATCTCTGGTTAAAAGTTCAACTCTCTTTTTCTCTGCTTCAAGGTATTTTACTATTTCTACACTTGTTGAAGCAATCCAGTTTTTTTCTATTTCAAGTAAAACTTTTTTAAAAAAACCAGAATAAATCCCCCAACTTAAAACTAAGAACAGAAAAAGTTGAACAAAAAGCCAGAACAAAATCTTCTTTTTAAGCCTCATATAAAAACCTTAGTTTTTTTAATCTATACGCTAATTTTAATAAAAAAAGCAAATTTTACTACTCATTTTTAACCAAAAACTTTTTTAAAAACTCTATTTCATCTTCTTTAGTTTTAACCTTTCCTTCTAACCTTTTTAAACGAAGGATCTTTAAAATCTCTCCTATTTCTTTCCCTGATCTAAAACCCAATTTTTTTAAATCTTCACCGTTTAACTCAGGTCTAACCTTAGAATAAACCTTTAAATACCGAAAAATTTCTTCTTTAAGTTCAGGGAAAATAACTGCAAAAGCACAAAGATACTCCCTCCGAACTTTATCAAACCACTCTAACTTTTCTTTCAAGCTTAACGTGTTTATTTTATGATAAAATCCTCTAAAGTTATTGAGAAGACTTTCAATCCTTGTAATCTCTACCTCACTAAAACCTAATCTCTCTAAACCACTTAAGCTTTCAACCATCCCTAAAAAATAAACCTTTTCCCTTTCTTTGGGACTAAACTCTTCTTTTACCTCTTTTAACACCTCACAAAGTAACGGAAAATTTTCCCTGGCTACCTCAAGCCCTGCCTCTTTAAAAACCTCAAGCTGATAAGTAGTTTCAAGGAGCTTTAACAGAATCTCTTCCCCTTCTTTAAACAAATAAAGTTTCAGCTCATTGGCCAACCTTGCAGAAGAAAGCTTTTTTAAAGCTTCCTTTTGATAACAAACCTCTAAAGCCTGATAAAACTCCTCAGAAAAATCAAATCCAAGCCTTACTTTGTACCTTATCCCCCTAAAAATACGGGTAGGATCTTCCACAAAAGAGTTAAGGTGCAAGGGTTTAACAAGAGAAGCTTCAAGGTCTTTTAAACCGTCTAACAGGTCAAGCAAAAGCCCTTCATAAGGAGCAGAAAGCCCTATGGCTAAAGCATTTATCGTAAAATCCCTTCTTAAAAGGTCGTCCATGAAGTTAGAAGGAAAAACCTTAGGAAGCTGGGCAATTTCTTCATAAACCTCTCTTCTTGCTGTGATAAAGTCCACCTCCAGAGGTTCTCCGTCTAAAAAAAATCTTACTTTGTAGGTAAGAAATTGAGACTTAAAAAGGATTTCTTTGTTTAGGTCTTCGTTTAGTTCCTGTAAAAACTTCTCTAAGTTTCCCTCTAAAACGATATCAAAATCTTTAGAACTTTGTGGGTTTAGTTTGCCTTTTTTAAAAAGGAGGTAATCCCTTACCACCCCTCCTGCAAAATACAAAAACTCTCCTCTCTTTTTGGCTAACTTCCTAAGTCTATCCAAAAATTCTTTGGTTTCCTCTTCCTTAGCCACAAAATCTAAAAAATCTTCGAAATCAACAGGATAAACCTTAGGCCCTTGGGTGATGTTTGTCATAAACTTCTCTAAGCCTCTTGTAGTCTAAGTGGGTATAAATCTGGGTGGTAGCTAAGCTACTATGTCCAAGCATAAGTTGAAGGGCTCTTAAGTCTGCCCCTCCTTGCAGGAGATGAGAAGCAAAGGAATGTCTTAACACATGAGGAGAAACCTTTTCAGGGTCTATCCCGGCTTTTAAGGCATACTGTTTAATTAACTGCCAAAATCTTTGTCTGGTAAGAGGACCTCCCCTTCGGTTTAAGAACACATAGTCTTTACTTTTAGGGTTGGCAAACAAAGGCCTTATGTTATAAAGATAGCCCTTTAAAAACTCAAGGGCATAATCTCCCATCGGAACAAGCCTCTCTTTTCCACCCTTACCCATAACCCTTAAAAAACCTAACTCAAGGTTGAAATCCTTGATCTTTAGTTCTACCAATTCAGAAACTCTGAGGCCTGTGGCATACATCACCTCAAGCATCGTCCTATCTCTATATCCCAACGGATGGGTCAGGTCTGGTTGAGACAACAACCTTTCTGTCTCATCAATACTTAATACCTTAGGGAGTCTCATCGGAAGTTTAGGGTTTTCAAACCAATCCGAACCGATGGTAAGTCCCTTTTCTACCTGTAGAAATTTTAAAAAACTCCTAAGACTTGAAAGCTTTCTTGCCACGGTAAAAGGATTATAACCTTTGGTCTTCAAATACTCTAAGTATTCGTTGAGATTGCCTATGGTTTCTACATTTAACACGCCTTTTTTTTGTAAAAACTCTTCTAAATCTCTCAGGTCATACCCATAGGAAACAATCGTGTTGAAAGAAGCATTTTTTACTGCCAAAAGATAAGACAAAAATTCTTCGATATATTCCTTAATCAAAGGGAAAGTTCCTTTAGAAGGGTTTCTACCTTAAAACTTATGGTTTCATCCTTAGAAGTAAGCACCAACGTTTTTAGCTTAGAAAGCATACCCTGTTTTTCTGTGGTAGTCCTTTGAGGAAAAAGTTCCTTTATTTTTTCTAAGGTTTTGATTACCAAATTTTTGTCGTCCAGGTCTAAAAAAAGCATAAGGGTCCGCCAATCTTCAGGCAACCCATATCTTTCCACAAACTCTTTGGCTAATTTTTTGAAATTCTTATTTCCATATTGCTGGTGTAACCGCTCTAAAAAACTCTGCTTTTCCAGCTCTTCTTTATCTACAAAAAGTTTATCAAGCTCTTTAAGGTATTTTTGTTTGTTTTTGGTGTCTATCCCAGAGGAAGCCTTATCTTTTCTTTCAAGTTTTTTTCTGATTTTACTTAAACCACTTTGAGACTTTAGTTTGTCTATCTCTCGCCAGGAAAGTTTTCTGTCTCCATCGTCTTTCGACATGGCTACCTCCTACTTTTACATTTTACCTGAAAAAATTTTATATCTGGTAACATAACCGCCGTTAGAAAACCTCCATACACACAACCTGTGTCTATACCTATCCTATCAGGACCTAAAAATGGAGTTGGAAAAGGGGTATGACCAAAAACTACTGTTTTAGGTAGAACCTTTTTTGACTCATAAAAGAGCCCTCTTATCCATAAAAAATCTTCTTCTGTTTGATCTTTCAAACTCTTATAAGGATTTATCCCAGCATGCACAAACAAGTAATCTTCACACTCAAAAAACAACCTTAACTCCTGAAAAAAAATCTGATGCTCTAAAGGAAGCTCAACCATTCGTTTTTCTGAATTATAATACTGACTAATAGTGACCTCTCCTCCGTTATAGAAAAAAAGTTCCACGTTTTTCCCCTCTAAAAACCATTCAAACATCAACTCGTGGTTTCCTTTAAGGGTAATTACATGCTCTGGATACTTCTTTTTTAAGGTTATAATTTTTTCTACCACCCCTCTCGGATTTTCTCCCCGGTCTATGTAATCACCTAAGAAAATCAACAGATCCTTTCCCCAGTTAATCGGCAAGATTTCCAGCAAGGCTTCTAAACTTTCCAGACATCCATGAATGTCTCCAACAGCAAAGATCTTTAAACCCTCATACATATACAACCTTACAGATCCCAAAACCTTGCCCTGCGATCATCAAGACGCTTAAGCCCATACTTTTTTGCCCAACCTAAGGCTCTTTTCCATTCCTCTTGGGTAATCTTTCTATCAAGGGGAGGATATTTCCAGGCATCTCCACAAGGTCTGTACTGATCCATAAGGTTAAAGTAGGTATCCTTTGAAACCTCTTCAGCGATAAACTTAATCACCTCTTCTGTCTGAGAAAGGTCTTCAGGTAAAACTAAATGTCTTACAATCAAACCTCTTTTGGCTATACCCCCTTCTATCACCAAATCTCCCACCTGTCTATGCATCTCTTTTACAGCTTCCCTTACCACAGAAGAGTAGTTTTTTACTTTAGAAAGTTTTAAAGCAATTTTATCATCCATATATTTGATATCAGGCATGTAAATATCTACTATGTCTTCCAATAATCTTAAAGTTTCTAAAGATTCATAACCTCCGCAGTTATAAACAATCGGAAGCCTTAGCCCCATTTCTGCTGCTAACTTTATAGCCTTTACAATGAAAGGAACTTGATGGGTAGGAGTAACTAAGTTGATGTTATGACAGCCCCAGACCTGAAGGATAATCATGATCCTTGCTAAATCCTCTACTTCTAATAAGTCCCCTTCTCCTAAATGACTGATTTCCCAGTTCTGGCAATAAACACAAGCCATATTGCAGTAAGTAAAAAAGATAGCTCCAGAACCGTTTTCCCCTACCAGAGGTCTTTCTTCTCCAAAATGAGGGCCATAACTTGAAATCATAGGCTTATGTAAAACCTTGCAAAAACCTCTTTCCCCCTTGAGCCTGTTAACCCCACACCGATTGGGACAAAGGTCACAACTTTCAAGCTTGGCATAAAGAATTTCTATCCTTTTATCTATCTCTCCGGTTTCCATCAGTTTAAGATAAGAGGGATAGGCACTCATAACAACTCTAACCAATGCTTTATCTGAGGAGGTGAGCTTAATACCATGTTAAAATTAAGAAAACAACCGGCACAAAATGTGGCAACAACCTTTACCTTTACTAAGTTTTGAATCCAAACCCGTTTATATTTCTCCGGAAAACCTTCCCAATAAAGAGAAATCTTTGGAGAACCACAACAAAACTCACTTACCTTTATTTTATTTTTTACCAAAGAAAACTCTTCTGTCAAGTGGCAAGGAAGATGAAAAAGAACAGAACTATCCTTTGACCTATCAGCTAAAACTTTTAACTCCTCTTCTCCAAACAAAGAAAGGGCTTTATAGGCAAAAATTCCCCTTTTAGCTAAATCTAAAAAATCTTTTTCATAAGAGGTGCCTTCGAAAAACTTAGGATAGACCTTTTTAAACATCCAGAGACAGGTAGCACAGAAAAAAACCACAGGAGCCTCTACTTCTGACAAAACCTTAAGGTTTTTAAACGCTCTTTCTTTTACCAAAGAGGGGAACCCTAAGCTTAAAAAATGAGCCCCACAACATTCAGAGTCCTCAACTACCCAAACGTTTATTCCTTTCTTCTTTAGCAAACTTAAAAATTTTTCTAAAACCTGAGGATAAAGATGTTTTAAGTCACAAGAAAAATAAACCAACAAATCTGGTTTTCCCTGATTTTCTTTAAAAGAATAGATCTTTTTAGGGTTAACTTTACCTTTTTCTGGTAATATCTTGTCAAACCTGTCTAAAAACCGAAGTTTAGATAGGATTTGTAGGGGATGACCCCCTATAAGGTCAGAGGCTTCTTTCAAAATTATGGGTTCTTTTTTATCCTTTATAATTTCAAGGCCTGACTCTACAAACCCAACCCTGTTGGGGCACACCCTTTCACATTTTCCACAAAACAAACAAGCCTCAAGGGACTGATGATATATTCCTCTTTGAAAAAAAAATAACCTACCTCGTGGGGAATAAGTCTCAGACCTAAAAACCCTGTAGGTTGGGCAATGAGGAACACATTTGCCACAACGAGTGCAGAGGTTAGCGTTGATGTTTTTTACGGTAGAGGTCATTGTTTTTTATCAAAAAATCATACCACCAGCTACACCAATCAGTTTCTAAAATACTTTCAACCAGGGTTTTAGCAACCTCGGTGATTAACTTTGGCTTGGCATAATCGATCCATTTTTGAGCATAAGGGTTATTGAGGTCCTTTTGTTCTTTAAGCTGTATGATAAGGTCGATTACGTCTGCGTCATGAACCAGTCTTGCCTCTAAAGAGTTTAGGCTTCTATACTCCTTCCATAGCTCAAGAACTTCCTCACTTAAGGGTATACCCTGAAAGGCGTCTTCAAGAGCCTTTTTTTCGTCAGTTTGGTTGTAAAGCTTGTTTAAAGCATTAAAATCTCCAGTCCTTGTCTCTGGAAGGTCATGTATTAAGGCTATCTTGAAAAGCTTTTCTTTATCTACTTTTTCTTTTACAAGCTCTGAAAGTATCCAAGAAATAAAAGCAACTCCAAAGGAATGAGAGGCTACATTTTCATGCCCTGTACCAAGATAGGGATATCCTGTCCTTTCTACTCTCTTTAGAAAAGCTACCTCAAAAAGAAAGTTAGCATATCTACTATAAAAGTCCTTCATTTTTAGCGGCCAAATAAACAGCTACCTTAAAAATAAGTTTAGCTGCCAAGAACTCTGTAACAGGATTCCCAGGGTCTGGCTTTACCTCAACCAAATCCATACCTATCAACCGATGCTTTACCAGGATTTTAAGTATGTTTAACGCTTCCCACCAATCAATCCCTCCTGGTTCAGGAGTTCCAACCCCAGGGGCTACCGCAGGGTCAAACACATCCATATCAAAACTAAGGAAAATATAACCATCTTTGAGAAAACTTTCTATCTTTTTAAGGCATTCTTTAAGATCAACCTTTAAATCTTTAGCCCAAATGACAGGATAGTTTTCCTGTTTTATAAACTCATACTCTTCTTTACACAGAGTACGAATTCCTATGCTTAAAACAGGAACACCAAGTTCATAAATCCTTCTCATAACTGTAGCATGGGTGATTGAACTATGGTTATACCGGTCTCTAAGGTCTAAATGAGCGTCAAGATGAACCACCTTTAACCTAGGAAAAAACTTTTTTAAAACCCTTATACTTCCTAAAGTAACCGTATGTTCTCCTCCGATAACTAGCGGGAATCTGTTTAAACTAAGAGTTTCCTCTACTTTTTGAGATATCTCTTTTAGCGATTCTTCAGGGTCAAAGGATAACTCCTCTACCGGATAGGTAAAAAACCCCATCTTTTCTGAAGGGTCTAAGAAATATTCTTCGTCAAAAAACTCCATGTTAGGACTTACTTTAAGGATTTCTAAGGGAGCTTCTTTTGTGCCCTTTTTCCAAGAGGTAGAATACTCAAGAGGAGCTGGGATAAGGGCTACCTTGGCCTGAGGATGGTCAGGTAGCCCTAAAAAAGAAATTTTCATAAACCTATATTATAAGGTCCTTTCTTTCCATCTTGATAAACTTTTCTACTGCCCTGATAGAACGCGGGAACTCAAGACCTCTGTCAAAAAACTTTATCTCGCTCTTTTGGATTTCAAAAATTCGGGTAACGTCACTGATAACCTTGTCAGCATCAAAAGGTTTACAGGAAAATACATCGATGCTGAGGTAAAGCTTCTCTGGGAAGGTATGGATGCTTATATGGCTTTCTGCGATAATAACAAACCCAGAAATACCCCAGTCCTCAGGCACAGGAGCATAATATTTAAACACATAGGGAGGCATAATCTTGGTCATTTCTATCTCTTCAGGATATTTACTAAGAAAATTATATATAAAATCTAAATCCATAAGCTTTTCTCTGTTAGCACCATAACCATCTATCACCAAATGCTGACCAAAACCATACTCAAACTTTTCCATCTCTTTCATCTTTATATCCCCCCTAACCTAAGTTAGATTAAACCTCAAGTCGGCTTTTAAAATATATCAGAAAAAAAATTTGTCAAGATTTTTCCTGTAAAATTTTGAAAAATTTTTAATTATCTAATAATAACCTGATTAAAACCCTAAAAGCTTTAAATTTTTTTGTTTATTCTTTATTTTTTGGTAAAATTTGTCGTTGACTTATTAAACTTTAATTTTTATAATATGTTTATAAATAATTACCTTTTTGAGTTGTGCCTTGGTTCGAAATTTTTTGAGAGGTTTTAATTTTAAATCAATTTTTTATGATTAAAAGTACAAAAGACATTTTTTTAAAAAAATTTTTAACAACCATTTACCTGTTTTTGGTGCTTTTTGTTTCTGGTTGTGCCAACTCTAACGGACCTTTTTTAAACTTAATTCCTGAAGAAAAAGAGATAGAATTAGGGAACCTATATGTCTATCCTGCTATAGATGAATATGATGGGCTTTATCCTGAGAAAATGGTGCAAGAGTATGTATCAGGCTTAGGACAAAGGCTTGCCAGGTTTTCTGAAAGAAAGCTCCCTTATAAATTCTATGTAGTAAACTCTGACGTGGTAAATGCCTTTGCTCTACCAGGAGGTCCGGTGATAGTTACCAGAGGTCTACTTTTAACCTTAGACAAAGAAAGTCAGCTTGCTGGGGTTTTAGCCCACGAAATAGGACATATAACCGCTAAACATCATGTAAAAATGTTAGAAAAACAGCTGTCCCTAAACTTTCTTCTTCAAATAGGAAGCCTGTTAGTCCCACAAGACCTTACAGGAGAAATTTTGTTAAAATTAGGGGCTGTGTCTGCTTCACTACTCCAGCTTAAGTTTAGTAGAGATCAAGAAAAAGAGGCAGACTACTATGGTTTTCTCTTTGCCTATAAAGCAGGATATTCTCCGCAAGGCATGATAGAGGTCTTTGAAAAGTTTAAACAGATGGAAAAAGAACGACCTCCTGAATGGCTTTCTACCCACCCCTTACCTGAAACGAGAATTAAAGAAGCTCAAAACTATATCAACACCTTTAAACCCTCTGGTGCCTTTATCTCTGACACCGAAAAATTTCAAAAAATAAAAAACTTGTTGGTTACCACTAAACCTTCTTACCAACAAGTATCCAAAGGTAAGGCTGAGTATAAGAAAAAGAACCTCGATGCAGCAGAAGCTTATTTTAAAGAAGCCTTAAGTTTATATCCTCAAAACACTGTGGCCTTGGTTTACTTAGCTTCTATTAGGTTAGAAAAGAAAGATTTTGAGGGTGCAAAAACCTATGCCATAAAAGCTGTAGAAATAGACCCTAACTTTTTCTCAGCTCAGCTAATCGCAGGTATTTCCTGCTTCAAGATAGGAGAATTAAGTAATTCCCTTGTTTACTTAGAAAAGGCCTCACAGCTTATTCCTTTTAACGGGATTTCTTATTATTATAAAGGTAGAGTTTATGAAACTCAAAAACAATTCTCTTTAGCCTTAAAAAACTATCAAAAAGCCTTAGAATTAGGCCCAAAACAAGCCTCTTGGTATTCTGACTGTAAAGCACGATATGAACGATTGAGACTACATTAAGTATGAAAAAAATGGATAATCTCTTAGACCTTTTATTAACCTCTTTACCTTGGGTTGTAACCTTTAAGACTTCAGGGGTAACCACCTCTCTTCTACTACCTCCTTTAGTTGCTTTTGTCATCTCTTTTCTCTGTGCCTCTGGAGGAATAAGCGGTGCTTTTTTACTTTTACCTTTTCAGGTAAGTGTCCTTAGGTTTACCACTCCTGCGGTTAGTGCAACCAACCATCTTTTTAACGTGTTTGCCATTCCTTTTGGGGTCTATAGGTACTGGAAAGAAAAACGTTTTTTCTATCCGTTAACCTTAATAATTGCTGTAGGCACCTTACCTGGTGTGATTATAGGATATTTTTTAAGAATAGGCTATTTTCAGGAACTGTTAAGATTTAAGCTTTTGGTTGGAGCTGTACTTTTGGTAATAAGCTTAAAGCTTCTTTATGATATCATATTTCCTCCTAAAAAAGATGCCTCTTTTTCTCCAGAACCTCCAAAACTTCTCCAGTTTAACTGGAAAACCTTAGCATTCATCTATGACCATAAAACCTACCAAGTAAGTTCTTTAGCTATATCTCTGGTTGCTTTTTTTATAGGGATTATAGGTGGTATTTATGGGATAGGAGGAGGGGCGTTGATGGCCCCTATCTTGCTTGGGTTTTTTCACCTACCTCCTTACGTGTTTGCTGGGGCCACTCTTTTTGGAACTTGTTTAACCTCAGTCGTGGGAGTATTGGTTTTTACCTTTGGAGGGAATCCACCAGACTGGGCGCTTGGAGCTCTTTTAGGTTTAGGAGGAGCAGCTGGACTATATTTAGGAGCTAAAGCTCAAAAAAAAATGCCTCAAAAGCTTATAAGGGTTATCATAACAGCGTTGGTGCTTTTTATAAGCTTAAGATACCTCTATTCTTACTTTATGCGGTAAAAACATCGTCATAAAAAAGTTTTAACCTAACCTTTTTTAATTCTTTTAAGGTGGTAAGCATAAGATATTCAGTGATATCTATTTTCTGAGCCAGTTCTTCTATCAACTTTATTTCCTCTTCGTTTTTAAAATGACACATCGTATATAGGTTATAATCCCAAAAAGGATAGGTCTTTCTTTCATAACAATGAGTGATAAAGGCTTTCCTGGTAACTTCTTTAACAAAACTTTCTATCTTTTGTTGAGGTACCTTCCAGGCTACCATGACGTTAGTTTTATATCCTAAGCGGTCATGTTTTACCAAGGCCCCTAACCTTCTTAAACCGCCTTGCTTTTTCACTTCCATCAACCAAGAAAAAATCTCATCTTCTCTGACACCGAGTTTTTCAGCTATAGGTTTAAAAGGTTCTTTTATCAAAGGAAGAGGCTCTTGAAGATGTTTAACAAACCACACATCTTTTTCTGAAAACTTCTTACTTGTTTGCTTATAAAAACCAATTTCTTCGTCTTTTTCGTTTTCGTAATTTTCTACTTCTAAAACCGTAGATATCTTAAAGACCCTTAAAGCAGGTAAAAATAAAAAATCTTCTACTTGACATCGCTTACAAAGATTTTTTGCCTCAGTCAAAAGGTCTTTTCCTGGGGGTACTACTAAAATAAACCAGAGGTTGTAATCATGAGATCTTAAGTAGTTATGACTTACTCCTTGATGACTGTTTATGATCTCTATTATCTGAAGAAGGTTTTCTTCCTTAGCCTTTAAGGCAAAAAGCCCAGACCTATGTCCAAAAAAAGAAGGGTTAAAAACTGCAGAAACCTGTCTTATTATTCTCTTTTCTTGCAACTCTCTAACTTTTTCTAAAAAAAAATCTTCTTCTAAACCAACCTTTTCAGCTAAACGTAAAAAGGGCCTATTTTCTAAGGGAAAATCTTTTTGGATAACAGAAAGAATCTTTTTCTCAACATCCATACGTTAAGAACTATAAATAAGAAAATTCTTTAAAAACTTTATCCTTTGAGGATGTTTAAGTTTACGCAGGGCGATGTTTTCTATCTGTCTGATCCTTTCTTTAGTAACCCCAAACTTGTTTCCAACCTCCTCTAAAGTGTAGGATTCTCTTTCACCTATTCCAAACCTTAGCCTTATAATTTTTTCCTCTCTAGGGGACAAACTCTTTAGAAGTTCTCTTACTTTTTCTGATAAAGCTTGGTTAAAGGTAATTTCATCAGGTTTTAAAGCTTTTTGGTCTTCTATAAAATCTCTTAGTGTAGAATCGTCTTCTTCACCTATGTTGGTTTCCAGAGAAATAGGTTGTTTCATGATCTTAAATATATAGTTAAGTTTTTCTATAGAAAGGCCTGTTTCTTTAGAAAGTTCCTCTAAAGTTGGGTCTCTACCATATTCTTGATAAAACTTATTAGAAATAAGTTTACTGATTTTGTATATAGTTTCTATTATATGAAGAGGAATCCTTATGGTCCTGGTATTTTCTGCCAGATATCTGGTGATAGATTGTCTTATCCACCAGGTAGCATAAGTGCTAAACTTAAATCCTTTTCGGTAATCAAATTTTTCTATGGCTTTAAGAAGCCCTATGTTTCCTTCTTGTATTAAATCAGAAAGAAACATCCCTTTAGGAGAATACTTGCGGGCTATAGAGATGATAAGTCTTAGATTAGCTTTTACTAATTCCTCTTTACAGGCCTTGATAACTTGAAAAGCCTTATAAATCTTCTCTCCGCTTTGGTATACTTTCTCTAAAGGTTCTCCAAAGAATTCATCAAAATGTTTCATAAACTTACGATGTTCGTTTACTTCTTTAACCAGCTTATCTAAATCTATCTTATCGATAGCGAATCTTTTTGCTAAACGAAGAAAATTAATCTGTCTTCTGTTAACTGAAAAAATTTTTTCTATCGTGATAGATTTGATCTCGTATTTAGTTTGTAGTTTATTTTTTAATCTATTTAGGTTGTTAACCCTTTGATAGGTTTCTAAAATCTCACAACAAAGCTCATCTAAGAGCAGTTTACTTGGTCTTACTTGATAAATAAGTTCTATGGTCTTTTCCAACAGCTCAGGGTTAACACCATGAGAATTAAAAGACTCTAAAATGTCACTTAAGCTTTGCTTTAAACTTTGTATCCAATGTTCAAACTTTTCTTTATGTTTTTGTAATTCATCACAGTCCTTAAAAAGCAGGCCTAACTTGCCATATCTTTCTGATTGAATAACCAGATGAAAAAACTTGGCAGTAGTAGCATAATAGCTAAAGACCTCATTCAATATTTCCTTTTCTTTTTCTTCTATAGTCTTCCCTATCCTTATTTCATCTTCTTTGGTAAGAAGTTTATGAGAAAAAACTTCCTTAAAATAAATCTTTATAGGGTCTTCGTCTTTAACTCCAGACTTCTTTTCTTCTTCTTCTTCTTCAGGTAACCAAAATTTTTCTGAAGAAGCCTCCTCTAAGAGCATTTCATCTTCTTCAAAAAGACAAAAAGTTTTTTTATTTCGGAGGCTCATCCAATCCTCCTTTATTAAAAATTTTTATACAAACTTTTGTTTAATTATCTACTTTAATTATCTACTTTGTCTAAACCACAAACCTTATTAAGCAAAGTGGATTTCAAAAGGCAAAGATACTGATTTTTTTCTTCTTTTGCCCCTATATTTTCTAAATTTTTTATACTCTCTGCAAGTTTTTTAAGTTCCAGCTTGATTAAAGACTTTTGGAGAAAGGATTTTATGTCTTTGAGAACCTCCTCTCGACTTTCAAAAGGAGGACTAAAGAGAAGATCGCTTAGAATAGACTGAAATTCAGGATCAGAGACACAAGAAAGTTCTCCAAGACCTTTTTTCAAACTCTCGATTAACTTTTTTAAAAAAACCGCATACTTAGAAACACAAACTTCTAAATACTTAGAAAGTCCTGACTCCTCTAAAATTTCTAAATCTTGAGGATAATTTACTAAATATTGAGCGATCATCCTCAAACAACTATCTTCCCTAGGCTCAGCTGAATTTTTTTCAGAAGATGAAATAAGTATAGCAGGTTTTTTAGATACTTCCTTTTTAGATAAACTTTTTAAAATCTCTGTTTCAGACAAATCCAGTTTAAAGCTCAATTCCTTAGCTACTTTTTTCTTTAAAAACGGGTCTTCTATACCCTGAAAAACCTCAATCAATTCTTGATAGGCCTTAGAAGGATTTTGTTTGAATTTGTCTTGGAAAAAAGAAGCAACAAAGGAAATTCCATCTTGGGTTAAATCCTTTATTTTTTCCTTAATCTCTGAGGAATTCATCTTAATTTTTTGGACAAAAGAATCAGGATCCTCCCCTTCAGGTAAAACGACACATTTAGGTAAAATCCCTTCTTTTACAAACAAAGACACAGCCCTTACCGTAGCTTTTTTCCCAGCTTCATCGCCGTCGTAACACACCAATATCTCTTCTGATAATCCTTTAAGAATCTTTACATGATTAGGGGTAAGGGCTGTACCACAGGTAGCAACCGTATTTCTTATCCCAGCCTCCCAGAAAGAAAGGAAATCAAAGTATCCCTCTACTAAAAAACAGGTTTTTTCTTTCTTGATATATTCTTTAGCCTGATAAAAACCATAAAGGATTTCTGATTTTTTATAAATCTTAGACTCTGGGGTATTTAAATACTTGGGCTCATCTTCTTTAACAAGGGCCCTTCCTCCAAAACCAACACATTCTCCTTTGGAATTAAAAACAGGAAAAATTATCCTAAACTTAAAAAGGTCTACAAAAGAACCATCTTGTACTTGTTTGATCAAGCCAAGCTCTTCTGCGTGTTTGAATTCTTCTTTCGAGGTTCTTAAATAGCTAGTTAATACCCTACCTTCTTGAGGAGCAAAACCTAAAAGGAAATGCTTTATAGTTTCCTCTGAAAGACCTCTTTCTAAAAGATATTCTCTTCCTTCTTTAGCCCCGGGATGAAAAAACAGTAAATGATGGTAAAACTTGGCTACTTTATAAGCCAGACTAACAAGCTCGTTTTCTTTTCTTTTTTCTAGAAAAATCTTCTCTTCTACATAAATCCCCGCTTTCTCTGCTAATTCTAAGATAGCTTCTTTAAAAGATAACCCCTTTATCTTCATGTAAAAAGTCACCACATCCCCAGACTCTCCACATCCAAAACATTTGAAAATCTGTTTCTCAGGACTGACTACAAAAGAAGGGGTTTTCTCTGAATGAAAAGGACAAAGCCCTACAAAATTTTTGCCTACCCTCTTTAACCTTACATAGTTAGACACTACTTCTACAAGGTCATAGATTTCTTTTATTTTTTCAAAAAGTCCTTCCAAAGGTTACCTCTATGAACTTTGTTTGGTCTTTAAAGTTAAAGTATTAAAGATAAAGATTGAAAGAAATTTTTTCATCAAAAATTTTATAATACACTTTTTTAAATATGCAATAGTAAAATAAAAAACCTCCTTAATAGTTTTTTTCCAAGAAAACTACGGTAACCCCTGTCCCTCCCTTACTTTGTTCTGCAAACCTAAATTCTCTTACCAGAGGATGGTTTTTCAGATGTTTATGAATAGCTTCTCTTAACCTTCCTGAGCCATGCCCATGAACAAGATAAACCTCAGCTACCCCTTCTAAAAAACTCCTGTTAAGTTCTTTTTCTACCTCTTCCAAAGCCTCATCCACTGTCAAACCCAAAAGATAAACGCTTTTCCTAATTCCTTTAGATGTTTGAGACGTAGGAGAAGCTTTTAGAGAAAAGCCCTGAAATTGATTTGATTTTAGTGTATGATTCTCTAAGGTAACCTTAGATAACCTTTCTAAGGGTAACTCTAATTTTAAAGCACCACATACAACCTCTGCTAAATTATTATTTTTTATCTTTATAACCTTTCCTTTCTGATTAAACCCTTTTATTAATACATAATCTCCTTCCTGAATAGTTTCTTCTTTTTGACTTTCTTTTAAAACCTTAGTCACAAATTTTTCAAACTCTTTAACCCCGCCTTTTTTACCTATACCCTTTTCACTCAATTCCTCTATCAGTTTCTTAAACTCCCTTTCCCATTCTTTAAACTTGAGTTCGAGTTGTTTGACATAATGTTTTTCAAGTTCTTCTTTTTTATAATTAAGTTGAAGCTCTCTTAATTCTAATTCTTTTTCTTTGTTTTCTAAAGATTCTTTAAGCTTTTTAACCTTATCAAACTCTTTTTCCCAAAGTTTATACCATTCCCAGTATTCTTTATTTTGCAAGTATTCAGAGGCTCTATCTAAAATTCGCTCAGGAATACCTATTTTTTTGGCCAGCTCAAAGGCTAAAGAATCCCCATAAACATCATAAACCAAACTGTAAGTAGGTTCTTTAGTCTCAAGGTCATACTCCATCGTAGCAACCTTTAACCCCTCTATCTTAAACCCTAAGGTTTTCAAAAACTGAGAATGGGTAGTAACCACTACTTTTACCCCTCTTTTTAGAAGCTCTTCCAACACCGCAGCAATAAGTGCCATACCTTTTTCAGGGTCTGTGCCTCTGCCTGGTTCATCAAGAAGCACCAAGGTTTGACTATCTGCCTGGTCTAAAATCTCTTTAAGACCTCTTAAATGAGAAGAAAAAGAAGACTCGCCCTGGAAGATATCCTGATCATCTCCTATATCAGCAAAAACTTGGGTAAAAACCGGGATTTCAGCTCTTTCTGCAGGTATTAAAAAACCGGTCTGAGCCATTAAACAAATCAAACCTATGGTTTTTAAAGAAACCGTCTTACCACCTAAGTTCGGTCCTGTAATAAGCAACCCCTTTTCTAAGAAAAAATCGTTTCTAACTGCCTTAACCTGTTTTTTTTCGGTTTGAGAAAGTAATAAAAAAGGATGAACTCCTTGCCAGATCTTAAGGCTCCCTTGAGGTTTTAAATCAGGGAAAATCCCTCGATAAACCCTTCCTAAGTTTACCTTCCCCCAAGCTATTTCGAACTCTAAATAAAGGTCTTCAAGCTCAAAAAAAAGATCTCTTTTTAAAAACAACTCTTGAGAAACTTCTTTTAAAATCTTTAATTCTTCTCTTTGCTCTTGGTGACGAAGGGTTTCCACCTCATTTGAAAGCCCTATGATAGAAACCGGTTCTATAAAAGCAGTAGCCCCACTTGAAGAAAGTCCATGGAAAATCCCTTTTACCTTATTTTTAAACTCAACCTTAACAGGAAGAACATACCTACCTTCTTTTTGGGTATAAAGATTTTCCTGTAGATAACCTTTTTTAAAAAAATGTTCTCTAAGTTTATCAAGCTTAGTATAAAGAAGGTCTAAAGCCTCTCTAATCTTTTTTCTTATTACATAAAGTTGATAGGAAGCTTTGTCTTTAATTTCCTTTCTTTCATAATCAAGTACACGGTCTAAAACTTGTTGCTCTAACTCCATAACACCTTGATAGACCTCCACAAGCCGAGAAAAAGGAGAATTATTGAGAACTGAAGATAACCTTTTTAAAACTGTAAACCACTGCTTAATCTGTATAAGTTCTAAAGGAAGAAAAACAGAACGTTTTTGAGCCTTAAGAAAAAGAAATCTTAATGATTTAAGGGGGACAAGGTCTATCCTTTCCCCCTTTTCTATAAGGTTCCAAAGATAACTTGTTTGCGCCTGAAGTATATAGGCTTTTTCAAAATCAAAATTAGGTAATAATTGTTTTACTTCTTGTTTAACAAAATCACTAACTACATTTTCCGAAAAATAATCTAAAAGTTTAGACCATTCAAGTTTAACAAAAGATTTCAACACTACGTTCTAAAATTTTAGAGGAATACCCCTTATTTTTCTTTCATTTTTTGTTGCAACTTCTTAAGTTTTTTCAGCAGTTTTTTACGGGCTGCTTGCATCTTTTTTCTACGTCTAACTCCAGGCTTTTCGTAAAACTCTCTTTTTTTAACCTCAGAAAGTATTTTTGTTTTTTCTACAAGTCTTTTAAACCTTTTTAAAGCTTGTTCTAAAGACTCTCCTTCTTTAACGACTATCCCCGCCAAAAGATAACCCCTCCTTTTTTAAAATTTTGGTTTAGTCTAACGGGTTTTCTGATTTTGTCAAGTTTTTAAAAGGCTTAATATGTATTTTATAATAAGGTTTACAAACACCCAAAAACTAAAGCACAAAACTTTTAAAAGGGTTGTTTTTTAAAAATTATTAAATAAAATTATTGTATATGGAGAATACTGCAAAACAATTAAAAGATTTACTTATTGAAAATCTCAACAACTTTCTTGTTTTCAAAAAAATTCTAGAGGATTACGAACAAAAAATCCAACCTTATGAGCTTTTAGACATTTTAATAAGTCTTCTTCAAAAAAAAGAGGCATTAAGTAAAGAGGTAGAGATTTTCCTCTTGTCAAAGCTTGCCTATATTTGCGAAAATATCTATGAATTTAAAAAGGCCTTTAACATCTACAAACAGCTATTTATTTCTACTTCTGACCCTAAATATTTAGAAAAAACAGAAAAACTTCAGGTACTAAAGAAGCTTGAACGATTAAAGTTTGTTTTTAAAAAACTTAATCTTAAAATAGAAGAACTTTTAAAACTTTATACCGAAAGTTTAGAAACTAACAAAAGCTTAGAACTTTTACTTATAGAACGTTATAAAGTGAAGAAGTCAGAAATACTTGAGTCTGTTAAAAACGTTTATCAAATCCCGGTTATTGACGCAAGAGATTTAACAAAGTATTCTAAAATGCCTCAAGTTTTAGGGGTAAAAAAACAGTTTTTTTTAGATGCTCTTTGTGTACCCCTAAAAGAAACCGGTAGGATTTATCTCGTCTGTTATGATCCTGAAGACCAAGAAAACATAGAAAAAGTTAAAAAAGTCCTTCAACTTTCTTCTGAAAGCTTGGTGTTAAGTTTTGCGATCAAGGAAGATTTGATAGACATCGTAGATAGTTATTTTTCTGAAGGGAGCTTGTCCATACTAGAAGAGGTTGGGATAGAAGAGGTACAGGAAGAGGAAGAAATAGAAGATGTATCTTTGATAGATAGTGCCATCGTTCAACTGGTTAATTTTATCATAGAAGAGGCTTATAAAAGGAGAGCCTCAGACATTCATTGGGAAAGTTTAACCGGGAAGAAGGGGTTGCAAGTAAGGTTTAGAGTGGATGGAGAGTGCTTTCAGTATTCTACCATCCCTGAACATCAGAAAAGACAGGTTATCTCTCGTATTAAAATCATGGCCAATCTTAACATTGCAGAAAAAAGATTACCCCAAGACGGAAAGATAAAATTTAGAACCAAAGAAGGCAAAGAGTTTGAAATAAGGGTAGCCACCATTCCTACCATCGAAAATAATGAAGACGTAGTGATGAGAATTTTAGGAGGGATCGAGTTTAGACAATTAGAAGAGATAGACCTATTAGAAGAAAACTACCAAAACTTCAAAAAAATTTTAGACTATCCCTATGGGTTGATCTTAGTAGTAGGGCCTACTGGTTCAGGTAAAACCACAACCCTTCATGCTGCTTTAAAATATTTAAATAAGCCAAACAAAAAAATCTGGACAGCTGAAGACCCAGTAGAAATAGTACAAGAAGGTCTTCGTCAGGTACAAGTTAACCCTAAGATCGGGCTTACCTTTGCCAAAGTACTTCGAGCCTTTTTACGTGCAGACCCTGACATCATCATGATAGGAGAAACAAGAGATGAAGAAACAGCTCATACTTTAATAGAGGCCTCTCTTACCGGCCATTTAGTTTTAAGCACCTTACATACTAACAGTGCCCCTGAAACCATCACCAGACTTTTAGGGATGGGTATAGATCCGTTTAACTTTGCAGACGCTTTACTGGGAGTTCTTGCTCAAAGATTGGCTAAAAGACTCTGCAAAGAATGCAAGGAACTTTATACCCCTTCAGAAGAAGAGATAGAACGTCTTAAAAGAGAATACGGATTTCATCCTACTAAACCTCTGACCGATGAAATGATTGAAAAAGCTACTTTTTTCAGGCCTGTAGGGTGTCCTCAGTGTAACTATACAGGTTTTAAAGGTAGGATGGCTATACATGAACTTCTTATTCCTGATGAAGAAATAAGAGAATACATTATAAAAAACAAACCTGCTAACGAGATTAGAAACTTAGCTATCACTAAAGGATTTACGACCCTTAAACAAGACGGTATTTTAAAAGTTTTAAAAGGCGAAACTACCTTAAAACAAGTGCTTGCTGTAACCGTAAGGTAAATGCCTTTACCTTCACCGATCAAATTTAAAAAAGTATGGAAAGTAAAGACTAACCAAGACATATCTGAGTTTGAAGATTTATTAGCAACAGAAACCAAAGTTAGGCTTCTGATAAACGAACAGGAAATCCTCTCCCTTGCAGCAACCCCTATGCACCTTAAAGAACTAATCGTAAGTTTTATCCTTACAGAAGGTCTGATACAGGATGTCTGGTGTCCGGAAGAACTTGAATTAATAGAAAAAAACGGAGAGGTCATCGCTAAAGTATATACCTATGAAAAAGTGGATCTTCCTTCAAAAACTCTTTCTTCAGGATGCTTTGCCTCATACAGTTTTCTCTCTGAGATACAACCTTATAACTCTTTTAATTTTAAGGTTGACAAAAACTCTATATTTAACTTGTTTAAAGCTTTTGTTAGAAAAGCAGAACTATTTAAGCTTACAGGTTGTTTGCACTCAGCAGCCATTTGTAGCCAAGAAGACATAATTTTTTATGCAGAAGACATAGGAAGACATAATGCGGTCGACAAAGTATTAGGATATGCCCTTTTAAATGGTCTTTCCTTCGAAGACAAGCTTATCCTCGTAAGCGGTAGGATTTCTTCAGAAATGGTACTTAAGGTGGGGAGATGGAAAATTCCCTTTTTAATAAGCCGCAGTGCACCCACCTCCTTAGCCGTTGAACTTGCTGAAAAAATCGGAGTCACTTTAATAGGCTTTTTACGAGGTGAAAGGTTTAATGTTTATACCTACCCTCAAAGAATATTAGAGTTTGCAAACCACGGAGGGTCAAATGGGAATTAAAATCGGATTTTATGGAGGAGCGGGAGGGGTAACGGGAAGTTGTTTTCTTTTGAACATAAGAAATACAAAGATCTTGGTTGATTGTGGGCTTTTCCAGGGACTTGAGAGTTCAAAAAACCAGAACTCTTTTCCTTTTGACCCTAAGGAAATCTCTTATCTTATTCTTACTCATGCCCATATCGACCATTGTGGAAGGCTTCCTCTTTTAGTAAAAGAAGGCTTCAGAGGCAAAATCATCTGTACTAAACCTACTTCTCAAATAGCTAAGATTATGCTTCTTGACGCAGCAAAAGTGATGAGAGAGCATTATAAAACTCTATATAAAAAATCACTAAGGAAAGGGTTAGACCTACCTCCTCCCCCTCTTTATGACGAATATGATGTAGTAGAAAGTTTTAACTTTTTTAAAATAAACCTCAACTTTAATACACCTTTGATTTTAGAAAACAAAATAAAAGTCCTTTTTAAAGACGCAGGCCATATCCTTGGGTCCTGTTTTGTTCAGATAGAAGACTTAGAGACCAAACAAAAAATAACCTTTTCTGGAGATTTAGGAAATAAGAACAAACCTATCGTAAAAGACTTTGACTATCCCTTACCTACAGACTTTTTATGTATAGAAACCACTTATGCAGATAGAGATCATAAATCTTTTGAAGAATCAAAAAAAGAACTGTTAGAAGCAATTCTTGAAACCTTCGAAAGAGGAGGAAACGTCTTTATTCCCACTTTTGCTCTCGAGAGAGCTCAAGAAATTCTTTACACGTTGAGAGAATTTTATGAACAAAAACTTCTTCCCCCTTGCTATGTCTTTTTAGATAGTCCTCTTGCCATCAAGGCTACCAAAATATTTAAAGACAACCCTGAATTTTTTGATGAAGAGGCTTATAAAGTGTTTACTCAAAAAGACCCTTTTGAGTTTCCCTATCTAACCCTTACAGAAGACGTAGAAGAATCTAAACAGATAAATAACGTAAAATCACGGGCTATAATCATTGCAGGAAATGGCACCATTACTGGAGGAAGAATTCTTCATCACCTAAGAAACAACATATATCGCCCAGAATGTAGTTTGGTTTTTGTAGGTTTTCAGCCTAAGGGAACCTTAGGGAGGCTCATCGTAGATGGAGCTAAAAAAATACATATTTTTGGTGAAGAACTACCTGTTCGACTAAAGGTTTACACCATAAACGGTTTTTCCTCCCATGCAGGACAAAAGGAGTTGTTAGAATGGATTTCTCGTTTAGACCATGTTAAAAAATTGTTTTTAGTACATGGAGAACCTGAAAAGATGGAGGTCTTTAAAAAAATCCTTTTAGAAAAATATCCTGAAAAATTTGATGAAATCCATATTCCAGCATTATTTGAAGAGATGGTTTTAAACTAAGCAAAAAAATTGGAGTAAGACATGGAAAAAGAGAGATTAGTTCCAGATACAAGTATTTTTACCAATCCTGACGTTTATAAACAGTTTGGTTCAAACCCTTCAGAAGCCTTCACTAACTTTCTTTTAATGGTAGCAGAATTAGAAGGAGAGATAAACGTTTATTTACCAAGTTCTGTGTTCGAAGAGCTAAAAAGGATGCTTAAAAACCTTAAGCTCCCCCCTAAGGCAAGATCAGTGCTTAAGGTGAAATCTCCCAAAAAATACGAGCTCTATATTCCTGCTTTTTTGATGTATGAATTTATAGAAGAATTAAGAAATAGGATCAACAAAGGCCTTAGGATAGCAGAAGAGGCGGTAAAAGCTTCTACCTACAAAAAACCAGAAGAGGTGCTTAAATTTTTAAGAAGAAGATATAGAGAGGTATTAAGGGAAGGGATAGTTGACTCTAAAGAGGACTTAGAGATTATCCTTTTAGCCCTTGAGCTCGATGCCCTTGTACTTTCTGCAGACAAAGGGGTTCTCAACATGGCTGATAAGTTAGGCCTAAGATACCTTGAACCTCAGGATATAAAAGAAACCTTAGAGGGACTTAAACTCTGGTAAGGGTTTTATAGTTTCAACTCGTTAAACATTATGTCTTGAAGTATAATTTCAGCTAAATCTTGAGAAAGAAGTTTTAAGGCCTCTTCTCTACCAGGGTCTAAAAAATTAACCACCTGTTGTTGAGCTACACGATAAATCTCATAACGGCTAATCGGTCGTTTTAAAATAACCTTTCCGGTTTTTCTTTCGATAAGCTGATATTCTCCCTCAAAAAATATCTTTCTTTCTTTAGTAACCAAAAAAGTTTCATAAGAAATCGGATCTAAGTAGACCTTTTTCACCTCACCTTTTAAAATCAGATCTGCTTTTTCTTCATCATATACAGGAAGTAAAAACTGACCTTGTGCAAACTTATGTCTTAGGTAATAAGAAAGATATTCTCCCAAAGAAGTTTCAGAAGAATAGTTTTTCCACGGGGGGATATAAATAGTCTTCCAGTCTTCTTTTAAATATAAAGGGCGCTGGTAAAAACTATAACCACAACCTAAAAGTATAAAACTAAACCACAAAATTAATAAGTTTCTTAGGGACAAAAACCACATTTTTGATTGTTTTTCCTTCTAAATATTTTTTTACCTTTGGTCTTTCTTTTATCATGGCTTCTAACTCTTCTTTAGTAGCCTCAACCGAAACCTCTACTTGATCTCTCACCTTACCGTTCACCTGAACAACAAGCGTATAGGTCTCATCTATCAACCAAGCTTCTTCGTACTCAGGGAAACGTTCGCAGGAAATAAAAGTCTTATTTCCAAGCTCTTGCCATAACTCTTCTGCCAAATGAGGACATACAGGAGATATAAGTAACACCACCTTTTCTAGACACTCTTTTATTAGTTTTTTATGCACCATGTTGTTTAAATCCATTTCTTTTAGATAATCCTGAAATAGGTTTAAAAATTCCATGATAGCCGCAATCCCTGTGTTAAACCTGAGTCTTTTTTCAAAATCTTCAGAAACTTTTTTAATAGTCTTATGAAGTTTTTTTCTAAGAGGCACTAACTTGGGATCAAGATTTTTAAACTCTTCAGAGGAATATTCTATTCCTCTTAAGTCCTCTGCATATTCTAACACTAAATGATAAAGTCTTTTTAAAAACCTGTATGCACCTTCTATACCATGGTCACTCCACTCAAGGTCTTTTTCAGGTGGAGCTGCAAAGGAGATAAAAAGTCTTACGGTGTCTGCTCCGTATTTTTTAATCATCACATCAGGGTCTACTACATTACATTTACTTTTTGACATCTTTTCAAACTTACCTACGATGATTTTTTGATCACATCCTGGTTTTAAACATTTTCCCTCAGGAGAAACCTCTTCAGGATAAACCCATCCATGCACCGGACATTTATAGGTTTCTTTTATAACCATCCCTTGGGTAAGTAATTTTTTAAACGGCTCGTTTATCTTAAAATAACCAAGGTCTCTTAGAACTTTGGTAAAAAATCTAGCATAAAGAAGGTGTAAAATTGCATGTTCTATACCACCAATATACTGGTCTACAGGTAACCAGTAATGGATATCCTCTGGATTAAAAGGTTCAGGATAATCAGGACAGGCAAACCTTGCGAAATACCACGAAGACTCCATAAAAGTATCAAAGGTATCAGTTTCTCGTTTAGCTGGGCCTCCACACTTAGGACAGGTAGTATTAACAAAATCAGATAACAAAGGCAAAGGAGATCTCCCAGTAAAGTCTATTTGAACGTCTGTAGGTAAAACTACCGGAAGGTTTTCCAGTTTTTCAGGAACAATTCCGCATTTATCGCAATAGACCATAGGAATAGGACAACCCCAATATCTTTGTCTTGAAACTCCCCAGTCTCTAAGCCTGTAAGTTATCTTTTTTCGGCCCAAACCTTTTTCTTCGAGATAAGCAGTTATTTTACTTTTTCCTTCTATACTTGGGAGACCGGTAAAAGGTCCTGAATTTACCATAATCCCAGGTTTTTCATAAGCTTCTTTAAGGTCTTCAGGGTTTAAGTTCATACCCTCTGGTTGAATTACTATTTTTATAGGAAGATTATATTTCTTGGCAAACTCAAAGTCTCTTTGGTCGTGCGCAGGAACACACATAATAGCTCCGGTTCCATATTCCATAAGTACAAAATTGGCTGCATACACAGGAAGTTTCTCCCTGGTCAAAGGATGGATAGCATAACTTTCTAAGAATAAACCCTCTTTTTCTGCCATACCTGTTTCAATTTCTCTTCTTTCCTTCCTGACTTTATCTATAAACTCAGCTAACACCTGAGACAACCCTTTTTTTTCAGCTAATTTTTTAGCTAATGGATGTTCAGGGGAGAGAGAAATAAAGGTAGCACCATAAAGGGTATCAGGGCGGGTGGTGTAAACTATTAAGTCTTCTTCTATGTCTGGTAAAAAGAACTTTATTTCTGCTCCTTCACTTTTCCCTATCCAGTTCCTCTGCATTACAATAACTTTTTCAGGCCAGTATTTCTCAAGCTCATCAAGATCTTTTAAAAGTTCCTCAGCATAAGCTGTTATTCTTAAAAACCAACCTTCCATTTCTTTATAAGTGACCTCAGTTCCACAACGCCAACAACATCCATCCTCCACCTGTTCGTTAGCAAGTACCGTATGGCAAGAAGGGCACCAGTTAACCAACGAGGTTTTCCTATAGGCAAGTCCATTTTCATACATCTCGATAAAAAACCTTTGTTCAAACTTATAATAACTTGGGTCACAAGTAGCTAATTCACGTTTCCAGTCGTAACTAAAACCAAGTTTTTTTAACTGCTTTTTCATGTAGGCTATGTTATCATAGGTCCATTTAGCAGGATGAACCCCATGTTTTAAAGCCGCATTTTCTGCAGGGAGTCCAAAAGCATCCCATCCCATAGGATGAAGCACGTTATACCCTTTCATCCTTTTTACTCGGGCTAAAATATCACCTAAGGTATAGTTTCTTACATGCCCCATATGTATTCTTCCGGAAGGATAAGGGAACATTTCAAGAACATAATATTTAGGTTTAGAGGGATCGGTTTTGGCTTCAAAAACCTGATGTTTTTCCCAGAGTTCTTGCCATTTTTCTTCTATAGTAGAAAAATCATACTTTTTCATAAGAACCCCCTTCTACAGAAATAGCTTTTACAGGACAATTCTCTATGGCAGATATACAATCACAAGATTTACATCCCTCAAAATTATAAACCAAAGCCTTTCCTTCCGGACCCCACGTAAAAACCTCAGGACATATCTCTATACAATATCCACAGCCTATACAACTTTCTTGGTCTACTTCTAAGGAAGTAATCATTATATTTCTTCCTTGTAAATGTTTTCTACTATAGCTTCAGCAAACTCAGAACATTTAACCTCTTTGGCCCCTTCAAGTTGTCTTGCTAAATCATAAGTCACTATCTTTTGTTGAATGGTTTTGGTAAGACCTTTCCAAATAAGTTCAGCAGCCTCTTTCCATCCAAGATATTCAAGCATCATTTTTCCAGAAAGTATCAAAGAAGAAGGATTAACCTTGTCTAACCCAGCATACTTAGGAGCTGACCCATGGGTAGCCTCAAAAACAGCATATCCATCTCCTATGTTAGCACCAGGTGCCATCCCCAAACCACCTACCTGAGCAGCTAAAGCATCAGAAAGATAGTCTCCGTTTAAGTTAGGAGTAGCAAGTACCCCATAGTCCTCTGGTCTAAGTAAAGCCCACTGAAACATAGCATCGGCTATTCTATCGTTAATGATAACCATACCTTCAGGAACACCCTCGGGGAACCTTTCTTTTAGCTCTTCCTCTAATACTACCTTGTCTGGAAACTCTGCCTTAGCTACCTCATAACCCCAAGCCCTAAAAGCCCCTTCGGTATATTTCATGATGTTACCTTTATGCACCAACGTAACCGTTTTATATCCATTATTTAAGGCATACTGGATAGCTTTTTTTACCAACCTTGCGGTTCCAAACTTACTGATAGGTTTTATCCCTATACCTGAATCTTCCCTTATTTCCTTTCCAAAAGTCTCTTTGATAAACTCTATCAGTTTTTTAGCCTCAGGGGACTCTGCTGGAAACTCTATACCTGCATAAACATCCTCAGTATTTTCTCTAAAAACTACCATGTTTACCTTTTCAGGATGTTTAACAGGTGAGGGGGTACCAGGGATCCATTTTACAGGCCTTACACAGGCATAAAGATCAAGAACCTGTCTTAAAGTAACGTTTAAACTTCTAAAACCTCCTCCTACCGGAGTAGTCAACGGTCCTTTTAAAGCTACTACTGAACTTTTGATAATTTCTAAAGTCTCCTCAGGAAGATAGGTACCTGTCTCTTTATAGGCCTTTTCTCCTGCTAAAACCTCTTTCCATAAGATCTTTTTCTTACCTCCATAAGCCTTGTCAACCGCTGCGTTCAATACCTTTAAAGTAGCCTTCATTATATCAGGCCCAATTCCGTCACCCTCGATATAAGGAATTTCTGGATCGTCAGGTACGATAAGAGAGAAATTTTCACCAATTTTAATCTTAGCCATCCTGTCCCCCTTATAGAAAAATTGATTTTTTTTCAAATCTACCACATCTTAGTTAAACTAACAACTTTTTATCAACCTGATTTTAAACAAATTTGATTGAATACTTAAAAAAGAATTATTTTTTAGACTTTTTTGTTTTAGAGGTTTTTACCTTTTCCTTACTTAACTCGTAAAGCCTCTTAAGACCTTTACTAACCTCTTTATGAAAACTTTCAGGTTTTTTCCCGGTAAGAAGCTCTATCACATCGTCTATCGTTTCTACAGTATATACCTGAAAAACGCCTTTCTTTATATCTTCCAAAACTTCTTCGTCTAGAAGAAGATTATCAAGATTTTGACGTGGTATAATAACCCCTTGATTCCCTGTAAATTTTTTTACTTTACAAACCCTATAAAAGCCTTCTACCTTTTCTTTAATACCCCCTACAGGTTGAATATTACCAAACTGATCGATAGACCCAGTGATAGCAAGGTTTTGTTTGATAGGAATTTTTGATACTGCCGAAAGGATAGCCATAAGTTCTGCAGCTGAAGCACTATCTCCTTCTACCGGTTCATAAGCCTGTTCAAAAGTAAGGATGCAAGAAAACTGAAGAGGAAAGTTGGTGCTATAACGATGGTAAAAATAAGAAGAAAGGATAAAAACACCCTTTGAGTGAATAGGTCCACTCATATCTATTTCTCTTTCTATGTTAACCACCCCTCGACTTCCAGGGAATACATTAGCGGTTATACGAGAAGGCCTACCAAAACTGTAATCTCCGAGCATATAAACGCTGAGTCCGTTTACCTGCCCAACCTTTTCACCCTCTACATCTATGATGATTTTTCCTTCTCTTATAAGCTCCCTTATCTTTTCCTCTATGATGTTAACCCTGTAAATTCGATCTCTAACAGCCTGTTTTATCTCTTTTTCTGTTATATATTGATTCGAAGAAAGAGTGTTTGCTTCTCTTAAAAGGTCGATTAAATTTTGTACGATTAAACTTATTTTCCTTTTATGTCCTGACTGATAAACCGCATACCTAAAGAGCTCGCTAAGACCTGAGCTATCAAGGTCTTTTAAACCTTCTTCTACTATTACCTTTTTTACAACCTTGGGAAATAAAGATACTAGCTCTTCATCTATAGAAACCATAGGTTCAAACTCTGCTTTAAGTTTAAAAAGTTGAGGAAACTCAGGGTCATACAACATAAGAAGTTGGTAAAGGTAGGGATCTCCTATCAAAAAGACTTTAGCAGAAAAAGGCACTGGCTCTGGCAAAATACCTACATGAGGTACAGGGATCTCCTCTATCATACCCCCCATAAGATGAAGTTCTTTATGAAGAAGTGTTCTCTTTAAAAGAAACCATACATAGGGATTCTTCAACACCTCCCAAAGATCAAGAACTACATACCCTCCGTTAGCCTTATGAAGAATACCAGCAGCTAAACTTAGATGATCAGCATAAAGTATTCCCATCTCTGCCTTATAATTTATTTGTCCAAAAAGCCCTTTCAAAGTAGGTATTCTTTCATAAACTACAGGTGCACCCTTGGTTTCAGAATTATCAACCAGTACGTTTACTCTAAAAATGTTTAACGCACGGTTGATGTTATTCTGAACAATGACGTTACCTTTTAATTTTTCCCAGTCTATAAATAGTTGAATATTTTTAACAAGTTCTTGTTTAAAACTTTTTAAATATCCCTGAAAACCCTCTACCTCAGAAAATTCTTCTTCTAAAGTTTTACACGCTTTATCCACCAAACTTTCAGC
>LDZQ01001158.1_pt1 | contig 30767 bp, 36 predicted proteins | sample 615361 | NCBI WGS metagenome assembly LDZQ01 (sample SAMN03408297, study PRJNA278302) | terrestrial metagenome | isolation source: oil reservoir sample I2 | place: USA: Alaska, North Slope, Ivishak formation | collected 2013 | reverse complement strand
AAATTTTGAAGACGCTCAGTGAAGCGCCTCTCAGTGCAATATTGGCATATGTCTACAGCAAATACATTCCAGATACCGCTCAATGATTCGTATGTGGGTATTGTTGGCCCCTCAATGAAGCTGGAGCAGTGCATCTTAGAGCTCGTTAGCAGGCTGGACGATGATATACCACTTAGAGAGTTTTTTGTTGGGAATACATTTTCAGACCTTTTTAAGGAGCACCGTGATTTCCACACATTTGTGAGCTCGAAACAAATTTTTCCAGCAGTGTATCTACAAAACTCTGGGCATGACACTCTGGACTTTTTTGCTGGGATGCTTCAGGGGGCTAACGCCGTATTTCAAGAGAAACTCAGCAGAAATCTGGAGGACGTATGTAATAAGGCGGTTGATATCGGGATTTTTGAGCCTCAAACCTATATTGATGAGGTGAACGGCAAACTTCATTTGGTGCTTGGAAAAGATGACAATGGAAATCCACATGAGACTCGTGGGATTTTTTATAAAATTTCTGATGATTTGTATGAGTTATGGATAAAACCAGAGTATATTGGTAAGATGTTGGAGGTGTGGGTGTACACACTCTTAAAAAAGCACTTAAAGCAGCTGAACGTTCTCCCCAATGTAAGCGTTCGAAAGAAACCACATACAGTGCCCAAATCTGCAAAGGAAATCACACCTGAAGAGGCGTCCTATGTCCTAACTGAGATAGACTGCATGATAATGGACGATGGAGGAGTGCTCGGCATAATAGAGTGCAAGATGAAAGATGTTGGGTGGGAAGATGTGTTAAAGTTTTATGGAGCACTGAAGTTTTTGAATGCCCATTTTGGGGTCATTGTTGTGGGACGTGGAGAAACATTTAAGACAGACATGGAGTTTGAAGAGATAAAAATAATTCCGAATGCTGTAAAAAGACAAGATTTTCCTGAGATTCTCATAAAATGGGTGGATAGGTGGGTAGCCAAAGAGAGTTAACCCTCATCCCACTCTCCTGAGGTGCTCTCCATCTGGACAGTACATGCCAAGGGCATCCTTGAGCTCCTCCAGCATGCCACACGCATCGTCTGGAGCGAGCCCGAACACGTCCGAAGGCACGGCAGAGCTCCCGCTTGGGCATGCCGTAGTACACGCTCTCCCGCACACACTCGTATATGCAGCGCTTGTGCTCTCCGAGCGGGAGCGCATCGCTCACCTATACTTTAACCTTATGCCGACCGTGACGAGTCTGCCTGTGCACCTCGCATATGTTGGCGGTGTATCTCAGCATGTGGGCACTGCGTTGCCATGTATATCTCGATGTGTCTCTCACTCCCTCCATTGATGTGTGCCATCCGCTTCCTCGGGGTCGCTCACGTAGGAACAGGAGGATGTGGGAGAGGGGAGGTAGCGCTCCATCTCGTGGAGATGCCCAGCGGCCATGCACTGGCACCAGAGCTCGTGGTGCTATCGCGTACGTGAGGGATGTGAGTCCTCCTCTCTCATCATCTCCACCAGCCTCTCGATTGCCGCATGCAGGCTCTTCTGGTCGTGCACCGAGACCTCGATGTCTGCCTCCTTCACACTCCTGAACAGGGGGTGGTCCCGCTTGCTTGCAGCCACCAGCACGGGCTTTTTTGTGAGGCGGATGCGCTCGAGCAGGGCGAGCTGGTCGGAGAGGGCATAGCCGCACGTCTCGGTGCTGTCCACCATGAACAGCACCACGTCCCCAGTGCACGAGAGCACTGCCTCGGCAGTGCGCTCTATCGTGCTCATCCTCTCTCTGTCCAGCAGCCCGGGGATGTCCACCAGCTGGATGCGCCCCTTCTCATGCTCCACATGTCCCACCGTTATGCCCTTGGTGGTGAAGGGATATGGGGCGACCTCCGGTGTCGCAGAGGACACCGCAGCCACGAAGCTGGACTTGCCGACGTTGGGAAAGCCCGCCACCACTATGGTGGGTGCATCCTGCAGCTCTGGCAGCCCGTCAAGAAACTCCCTCGTGCGCTCCAGCAGTTCGAGGTTCCCCCTGACCTGCCTCACCACCGAGACCATGCGTCCAGAGGCCTTCCTTCTCACGGCATTGGGCTCTCTGCCCTGCCGAAGCTCCCTCAGCGCCTCTTTTCGGAGGGCGGCAATCTCCCGAGCAGCCCAGTCGAGAGAGCCCAGCGCACGGCGCACATCGTCCACGCCCACGTGGATGTCTATGAGCTCACGATACAGCGGGTGCATCGCGGTGAGCGAGGGAAAGCGCCGTGGCAGGCTTTTGAGGTTGTCCGCAAGGATGCTGGAGGCGGTCATGATGAACGCCTCTTCTGCCCTCTTTCTGTCCGCTGGGGTGCGTCTGGGCTTTCCCCTCCTCGCCCTTGCTGCCCTTCGAAACGCCTTGTCGATGAGCTCGTCTGCCCTTGGCACGTGTGGTGCTCTCATGCCTCATCCAGCGTCTGCCGTATTTTCTCGGAGAGCATGGCGCTCACTCTCTTGCCGTCCACCTTTCCACGAAGCTCGCCCATCACCACACCCATCAGGGGTCCCACCGCACCCATGCCACGCTCTCTCACGAACTCCATGCGCTCTGCCACCACCCGCTCGATGAGCTTCTGCACGTCATGCACGTCCACGCCAGAAAGCCCGCGCCTCTTCATGGCGTCCCGTGCGGTGAGCTGGGGTTCGTGTGCCATCTCGGAGAGCACCTCTGGGATGCCCTCCTTGGCGAGCTCGCCCTTGGCGTACAGCATGATGGCGTCCCGTATGTGCTCTTCGGTGAGGGCGTGCACTGGCACCCCCTCCCTTCTGAGGTCGGTCAGGGTGGACGTGAGCGTGCCAGCCACGAGGGAGGGCGGGGCGCCCTGCTCCACGAGGGACTCGAACAGCTCAGCCATGTCGGAGTACACGATGTGGGACGCCACGTCCCTCGCGATGCCATACTCGCTCGCAAGGCGCTCCACCTTATCATCGAGCAGCTCTGGTATCTCGATTGCCTTAATGCGCGCGGGGTCTATCACCACAGGAGGTACGTCTGTTTCGGGATACATGCGGGCAGAGCCCGGAAGCGGCCGCATGTACGCCGATGTGCCGTTGGGAAGCGCCCGTCTGGTCTCGTTGGGCACGCCCTCAAGGCACATCCGCGCCCGCATTGCCACCTGCTCCATCGCTGCCCGTGCCCGCCTCTGCTCGTGCGCCACGAGCACCACGCAGTCCTCGCTGGATGCGCCCATCTCCCTCATGATGGTGTCCACCTCTTCCTGCGTGATGCCGTATGCGGGAAGCTCGTCCGTGTGGAATATGCCCCCGACGCCAGCCTTCTTGGCATAGTCGGAGAGCTCGCTTCCAAGCCTCCTGTTCGGCTGAATCTCTGCGCCAACGAGCCCTCCAAAGCCGTAGAGCGTGCACGCATACACCACACCTCCCTCATCGATGGCACGGCGTATCACTCGGCTTTTGGTGTCCCTGAGGAGGGGAGTGATGTCGCGCGGCTCTCCCACGTGCGCCCCCCGCCTCACGAGCTCATCTCGTATCCGAAGCAAGTTCACCTGCCGCATCGCCTCGTATGCCACGCTCGCCTCCACGAGGGATAGCTCCTGCACCCCCTTGATTTCGATGCGCGCACCCCCTCTTATGGACACGTTCACATCCTGCCGTATCGTGCCTATGCCCCGCTTCACCCGCCCAGTGGAGCGCAGCAGCATGCCGATGTAGCGTGCCACCTCACGGGCGTGTGCTGGGCTTTTGATGTCTGGCTTTGTGCCAATCTCCACCAGCGGTATCCCGAGGCGGTCGAGGGACCACACCACCTCGTCGCCCCTGTCCTCCACCTTCTGGCACGCCTCCTCCTCGAGGCACAGCACGCTTATGCCCACCTCCCCCTGTGAGGAGGGTATGTGCCCGTCCGTGCCTATGAGGGCGGTGCGCTGAAAGCCCGAGGTGTTGGAGCCATCTATCACCGTCTTGCGCATGGTGTGCACCTGCTCTATGATGTGCACGTTGAGCATCTTCGCAATCAGCAGGGCGATGTCCAGCGCCTCCTCATTGAGGGTGGTCGGAGGCTCCTCGTCGCTCTCCACGAGGCACGTGGTGTCGTACCCCTTGTACACGTGCCTCTTCGTGTGCACAGCCTCGATGAGGGCTGCGGCGTCCACCTCCCCCATCTCGCTTCGTGCTGGCCGAAGGTATCGGAAGAACTCGTAGCACGCTTCATCGGTGTCCCGTAAGGTGGTGGGGCTTCTGCAGAACAGCTTCTCCTTGGAGTCGAGCTGCTGGTGTATCTCCAGACCTGCCACGAGCCCCAGCGTCTGAAAGTCCAGCTCTGAAATGTCGGAGATGAGCCTCATGATGAGCGCTACATAGATATACCCTTTAGATATAGTTTTGCTGAGAACATGGCACGGGACATTGTGATAACGCTCATAGGTGTGGTGATAGGCGTGGTGTTCGGCATCTCCGCCATATCCACGCTGGTGGACATGCTGGCATCCTCGCTCACGGTGCTACAGACGCTCGGTGCCCCATCTGCGATGTGGCTGCTCGTCTCGGTGGTGGTGGCGCTCCTGTTCATAGCGTACGTGCGGGTGGTCGCTGGGCTGATAACGGGCATCGTGCTCGGAGCGGTGCTCAACATGCTCTCGGTGGCATACTACGGGCAGGACATCGTGAGCATTATACAGGCGATGCTGTGATGTACGACGTGCTGGTGCTCGCGGGCGGCAGGTCCACGAGGCTGGGGCGTCCCAAGCACCTGCTCATCGTCGAGGGGGAGCCCCTCGTGCGAAGGGTGGTGCGAAGGCTCGGAGGACGGGCTGTGGTGTGTGCATCGAGTGGCACCGCACGGGACGTCGAGCGTGTGCTTTCGGACATGGACGTGCAGGTGGTGCTCGACTCGGTGGAGGGCATGGGTCCTGTCGGAGGTATGGCGAGCGGACTTGCGGCGTGCACACGTGAGTGGGCGGCGGTGTGCGGGTGCGACATGCCCTTTGTTTCGAGGGAGGTGCTCGATGCGCTCTATGCCAGAAGGGAAGGGGTGGATGCGGTGATACCCGTCTGCGGAAAAAGGCAGACGCTGCACGCCCTGTATCGCAGGGAGAGTGTGCTTGCGGCGTGCGAGCTTCTTTTGAGAAGGGGAGGGGGAAGCGTGCTCGATGCGCTCTCTGGCTTGAGCGTGCGGTACGTGCCCGTTGAGGAGGAGAGGTGCTTTTTTGGCATAGACACGGTGAGCGACCTGATACACATATAGTCCAGGCTCTGACGTGCTGACCTCAATCTTGCCAATCGACAGTGCCTCTGGGGCATCCACGGAAGAGTGGGTGCACCTGCAATAGTGCAAACCTTTTAATAATACTCCCCTCTGTTTAGGTAGAGCTTTACAAAAGCGAATAGCAACCCCCACAGCGTGGGTGTGCACTTGGACGGGTGATGGGATGGAAGTAGCGGAACTCGACCCAAATTTCAAGTACGAGGTGATGAACGAGCCTGGTGGTGAGGAGATACGGATGTGTTTTAGCTGCACGGGGTGCACCGTCAGCTGTCCAGTCTCTGAGATAAACCCTGCATACAACCCGAGGAGGTTCATCCACGAGGTGCTGCTGGGAATGAGGGAGCAGGTGCTCTCTGACCCAGCCCTGTGGTACTGTGTGCAGTGTCACTCGTGCTACGAGTACTGTCCCCAGAACGTGAGGGTGACCGAGGTGATGGGCGCCCTGAAGAGCATCGCAGCACGGGAGGGCAAGAGGGGCGGCATCAAGCTCGACACGAGGCTCCCAGAGTTCGAGGAGTCCTTCACTGAGTCCATCATAAAGCATGGCAGGGTGTACGAGTCAATGGTGTTCATGATGCACATTCTCAAGACAGGGGGCCTGCGGGGGCTTCTGGACTATGCCCCAGTGGGGATGAAGATGTTCTTCAAGGGCAAGCTTCACCCCCTGCCCCACGACATAAAGGGCACAGAGCAGATAAAGGCAATACACCGGGCGGTTGAGGAGGCGACAAGATGAGGGCGTACTCGTACTATCCGGGATGCACGCTCGAGGGCACGGAGGCAGAGTACAACAAGTCGTGCGTGAACGTGTGCAAGCGCCTTGGCGTGGAGCTCAGGGAGATAGCGGACTGGAACTGCTGTGGAGCGCTCGAGACCACCTCGGAAAAGGCGCTCGCTCTGTCCCTCTCTGCACGAAACGCAGCGATAGCCGAGGGCATGGGGGACATGGACTGCGTGGTGCCGTGCAACATATGCTTCAACAACCTGAGAAAGGCACAGCACGAAATCGTCAACGACACGAAGGTGGGGAAGATAATAAGGAGGTCGCTGGAGAGCGCTGGGCTCTCCTATGAGGCGAAGGTGAGGATAAGGCACCTGCTCGACGTGCTCGTGAACGACGTGGGTCTGGAGAGGATAGGCCATGAGGTAAAGCGCCCGCTCGAGGGACTCAAGGTAGCGCCATACTACGGATGCCTCGTGGTCAGGCCCTCGGTGATATGCCAGTTCGACAACCCCGTCAACCCCACCTCGATGGACGAAGTGCTGAAGGCGCTTGGAGCAGAGGTGATAGAGGACTTCTCCCACAAGGTCAAGTGCTGTGGGGGCTCCACCCTCATGGGCGACATGGAGACCTCGTTTGCGCTCACGAGGGCTGTTCTCAAGGAGGCGAAGGACAGGGGGGCGGACTGCATAAGCGTGGTGTGCCCCATGTGCCACACGATGCTCGATGCTCAGCAGGGCAGGATAGAGAGTCATTTTGGTGAGAGGTATCGCATGCCTGTGCTGTACCTCACGCAGCTCATGGGGCTGGCGTTCGGCATGGACCCGGTGGATGTGGCCATGGGCAAGAACATCGTCTCTGCAAAGAATGTTTGGGAGGCTATAAGATGACCGAGAAGGTGGGTGCTGTTGCGGTTATCGGCGGCGGCATAGGCGGAATTCAGGCGTCGCTCGACCTTGCGGACAGCGGCTACAAGGTGTACCTCATCGAGTCCGACGTGTCCATAGGGGGCGTGATGGCACAGCTCGACAAGACGTTCCCCACCAACGACTGCTCGATATGCATCCTCTCGCCCAAGATGGTGGAGGCGAGCAGACATCCCAACATCGAGCTGCTCACGTTCTCTGAGGTGAAGGGGCTCAAGGGGGAGGCTGGACACTTCAAGCTCAAGGTGCTTAAAAAAGCACGCTACGTGGACGAGACGAAGTGCACTGGGTGCGGGCTGTGCATGGAGAAGTGCCCCGTGAAGGTGGACGCCGAGTTCGAGGAGGGGCTCGCAAAGCGCAAGGCAATATACATCCCGTTCCCGCAGGCTATACCGAGGGTGGCGCGCATCGATGCGACAAAGTGCCTGTACCTCACGAAGGGCAAGTGCGGCAACTGTGCCAAGGTGTGCGGTCCAAAGGCGGTGAACTACGAGGACAAGGACAAGGAGATAGTGCTGGACGTGGGCGCGGTCATCATAGCCACGGGGTTCGAGCCCTATGACCCCTCGCACCTCGCACAGTACCATCCAGAGCACCCAGATGTGATAACCTCGATGCAGTTCGAGCGGCTGCTGAACGCCTCTGGCCCCACTGGAGGGCACGTGGTGCGGGGCTCTGATGGCAAGCCGCCCAAGCGCATAGGCATCATCCAGTGCATAGGGTCGAGGTCGAAGAACCCAGAGGAGGGAAGGCCCTTCTGCTCGAGCGTGTGCTGTGCGTACGCCACCAAGGAGTCCATGATAGCGGTGGAGCACGACCCCAACCTCGAGATATACATATTCAACATCGATGTCAGGGTGTTCGGCAAGAACTTTGAGGAGTTCTACCAGCGTGCCCAGCGGGACTACGGAATCAAGTACATAGACTCCAGACCCAGCGGGGTGAACGTGCGGGAGGACGGCTCGCTGTACGTGGTGTACGAGGACCACGATGCTGGGGGCGTAAAGACGATGGACCTCGACATGGTGGTGCTCTCCGTTGGTCTGGACACCAACCCCTCTCTCAGGGAGCTCGCGAAGGCACTTGGCATCGAGCTGGACGAGTTCGGGCACGTGAAGACGTCCACCGTGGCGCCAGTGAACACATCGCGCGAGGGCGTGTACGTGCTCGGTGCAGCCTCTGGTCCCAAGGACATCCCGGACACCGTGGCGCAGGCATCTGGAGCCGCAGCCAAGGCAGAGGCGCTGCTCGCAGAGGCACGGGGCACCATGGTCACCGAGAAGGAGCTTCCGCCAGAGAAGGACGTGAGCGGCGAGGAGCCGAGGGTGGGCGTGTTCGTGTGCCACTGCGGTCTCAACATAGGGGGCGTGGTGGACGTGCCCGCGGTCGCGGAGTACGCGAGGACGCTACCCTATGTGGTGTATGCGATAGACAACAAGTACACGTGCTCCTCGGACACACAGGAGGTCATCAAGCAGGCAATCAAGGAGCACAACCTCAACCGTGTGGTGGTGGCGGCGTGCACGCCGAGGACGCACGAGCCCCTGTTCCAGAACACGTGCCGTGAGGCTGGCCTGAACCCCTTCCTGTTTGAGTTCGTGAACATCAGGGAGCACTCCTCGTGGGTGCACATGAAGGAGAAGGACAAGGCGACCGAGAAGGCGAAGGAGCTCGTCAGGATGGGGGTCGCCAAGGCCGTAAAGCACAGGCCCCTGTACAGCGAGCACGTGCCCATCGTGAAGCGGGCGCTCGTGCTCGGCGGGGGCGTTGCGGGCATGACCGCGGCGCTCGACCTTGCGGACATGGGCTTCCCCGTGGTGCTCGTTGAGAAGGAGGCGGAGCTTGGAGGGCTGGTGAGACATCTCACCGAGCTGCACGACGGCTCCTCTCCGAGGGACATCCTTGACCCCATGATAGAGCGTGTGATGAACCACGAGCTGATCACGGTGTACACCGAGTCCGAGCTCGTGGAGAACGAGGGCTTCGTGGGCAACTTCAGGGGCGTGATACGCACCCCCAGTGGAGACGTTCCAGTGGAGTACGGCGCAGCCATCGTTGCCACGGGAGCTGTGGAGCTGAAGCCACAGGGGCTGTTCGGATATGGCAAGTACGCCAACGTCATCACGCAGCAGGAGCTGGAGGAGAGGCTCGCCAGCGGGTTCTCTGCAAAGAGCGTTGCCATGATACAGTGTGCTGGTGCGAGGGTGCCAGAGCGCACATACTGTGCGAGGGTGTGCTGCACGTACGCCATCAAGAACGCCATCCGCATAAAGAGGCAGAGCCCAGACACCGAGGTGTACGTGCTGTATCGGGACATCCGCACCTATGGCATGGCGGAGAGGCTGTACGACGAGGCTCGAGACCTCGGCGTGGTGTTCATCAAGTACGAGGCAGACAGGCCCCCAGAGGTCGAGGATGGGCATGTGAGGGTGTACGACCGCCTCGCCCGGCGTGAGGTCAGCATCCCCACGGATGTCGTGGTGCTCTCCACACCGCTCGTGGCGCCAGAGGATGCCGAGAAGACCTCGCTGCTGTTCAAGGTGCCGATAGACGTGGTGAGCGGGTTCTTCTTCGAGGCACACGTGAAGCTGAGGCCAGTGGACTTTGCCACTGCAGGCGTGTTCCTGTGCGGTGCCGCACAGGGCCCGAAGAACATCGCAGAGAGCATATCGCAGGGCTCTGGTGCCGCAGCGAGGGCGGCAACTGTGCTCGGCAAGCCCCACCTCGAGACCGAGGCAATCGTCTCGAAGGTGAATCAGGACAGGTGCATCGGGTGTGGTGTGTGCGTGCCCATGTGCCCGTACTCTGCCATCTCGCTTGAGGACGTGGAGGTGGAGACGTGCGGCGTGGTGCAGGTCGTGAGGCGTGCGTACATCAACCCGGCGGCGTGCACGGGCTGTGGCACGTGCGTGGCGGCGTGCAACCCCGGGGCAATCGAGCAGATGCACTTTACCAACGACGAGCTGCTCAACCAGATGAGGGCTGCGTTTGCCTTCAGAGAGGGAGGTGAGTAGTGATGAGCGAGGAATGGGAGCCCAAGATAATCATGTTCTGCTGCAACTGGTGCTCGTACGGAGGCTCGGACACGGCAGGGGTGGCGAGGTTCCAGCAGCCCCCCACCACCCGCATCATCAGGGTGATGTGCTCTGGCAGGGTGGACCCCACGTTCGTGCTCGACGCCTTCCTCGAGGGAGCGGACGGCGTGCTGGTCACGGGCTGCCACATCGGAGACTGCCACTACATCAATGGCAACGAGAAGACCAAGGTGAGGTACGAGTTTCTAAAGCGTGTGGTGGAGGAGTTCGGCATAGAGCCCGAGAGGCTCAAGCTCGAGTGGATATCGGCGTCCGAGGGCGACAAGTTCGCCTCGTTTGTTAAGCAGGCGACCGAGGACATCAAGAAGCTTGGACCCTCCCCGCTCAAGCCCGAGGTGGTGGAATGAACGTGGGCGAGTGCTACATCGGATGGGCAGTGGACGAGGACGTGCGAAAGAGAGGGGGCTCTGGAGGGCTCGTGGTAGCCACGCTCGCCGCAGCCCTCGAGAAGGGGCTGGTGGAGAAGGTGCTCGTGCTCAAAAAGCACAGCACGTACGATGCCGAGCCAGTGCTCACGAGCGACCCAGAGGAGGTGCTCGCCTCTGCGGGCTCGCTGCACGCCGTGCCAGCTGCCCTGTCCAAGAAGATACCCTATGGGGTGAAGGTGGCAGCGGTGGGCAAGCCCTGCGACATACGGGGCATGTACCAGATGGCGCTGCGCCAGCAGTTCAACCTCGATGACACCTACCTCATCGGGCTCAACTGTGGAGGCACGCTGCCCCCAGTGCCCACCCGCCAGATGATACGGGTGATGTACGGCATCGACCCAGACGAGGTGGTGCACGAGGAGATTGCCAAGGGCAATCTGATATTCACCACGAGGGACGGACAGGAGCACGCCAAGAAGATAGACGAGCTCGAGGAGGCTGGCTTTGGAAGGAGGGAGTCGTGCAGGTACTGCATCGTCAAGATTCCGACCAACGCAGACTTGGCGTGCGGCAACTGGGGCGTGCCCAAGGACAAGCTCGGGGCAGCCACGTTCGTGGAGGTGTGCACCGAGAAGGGCGTGCAGCTGCTCACAACGGCGGTGGACGCTGGGTATGTGCAGGTGGAGCCGGCATCGGACAAGAGCAAGGAGATACGCAAGAAGGTGGAGAAGGCGATGCTCGACCTCTCTGCCAAGTGGAGGGAGCGCATCTTCGTGCCGATAGAGAACAGGCTCGAGTTCTACCGTGAGGCGCTTCGGCACTGCATACTGTGCAATGCGTGCAAGGAGGTGTGTCCCGTGTGTGCGTGCGGTGAGGACTCCAAGTGCACCACGATGCCCTCCTCGCTCGAGACGCACAACCACGAGTTCTACCACCTGATTCGGTTCCTGCACATCATGGACTCGTGCGTGGCGTGCGGGATGTGCACCGATGTGTGCCCTGCCGAAATCAAGGTGAGCACGCTGCAGGCACGCTACTCGCTGCCGTTCCAAGAGGAGAAGGGATACGTGGCTGGCATGAAGCTTGAGAAGCCCCCATTCTTCGAGGTGGAGTAAATGAAGTCGGTATGTCCTGGGTGCAACTTTGGATGCGGGCTGTACATACAGCCTGCCGAGCCGTGCGGGGTCGTGCGGGAGTTTCGCAAGGGGTGTGAGGTGAACGAGGGCAAGCTGTGCAAGTTCGGAGTGCAGCTTGCTCGCTACTACTTCCCGCCCAATGCCTCCAGAGTGGACGGCAAGGAGGTGGCGCTCGATGAGGCTGTGGAGGAGGCATCCAAGAGGCTGTCCTCGCTGGATCCGGTGGATGCGGTGGAGTTCGTGAGCTTTGGAGGAGCCCCGTCCGAGGAGCTTCTGGCGCTCATAGAGCTCGCCCGTGCGAGGGGAGCGGTGCCCCAGATGGGGCTCGGCGTGCTCTCCAGGCTGCCGAAGGAGGCATACCCCTCGATAGCCACTGGTGCGGCGTATGCGGACGTGGAGAGCGCCAAGACGGTGGTGCTCGTGGGTGTTGACCCCCACGAGCAGTACCCCCTCATCCTGCGCCGCATTCTCAGGGCAAAGCAGAACGGTGCGAAGGTGGTGTTCTGTGGCTGGCGCGACCCGAGGGGGCTTGCGGACGAGCTCGTGCTGCTGAAGCCCTCCACGTGGCAGGAGCAGCTCGCAGGACTCAGAGAGAGCCTCGAGGGAGCAGAGGATGCCGTGGTGATATCGGACGTGCACCCCCTCACTGAAGGGGCGATGCTCGCACACACGCTCAACCTCGCGAAAGCCATCGGCGCAAAGCTGCTGCTGCTAAAGCCCTTTGCCAACGTGAGCGGCATGATGCTGCTCCTGACCCCAGATGAGCTTTCGGCACAGAAGAGCCCTGAGCAGCTCATCTCGGAGGTTGAGCAGGGCAGCATAAAGGGGCTCGTGGTGCACGAGGTGGACCTGCTCGAGGCGCTGCCCCAGCCAGAGAGGGTCAGGGCTGCACTCGAGAAGCTCGACCTGCTCGTGTACGTGAGCTCGCGCAGGAGCCCGATGTGCGACATTGCGCACGTGGTGATAGCCCCAGAGCAGTTCTGGCAGAAGCGAGGCATCGTGGTGAACAACGAGGGCAGGCTGCTCGAGCTTGGCGGCGAGGGTACCGAGGGGCTCACAGCGCTCTCGAGGCTCGCCGTGGCATGTGGTGGCTCGGAGCTCTCGTTCGAGGATGCGCATGCGAGGGTGCTCGCAGCCTCGGGCACGGAGCAGGTGGACGAGTACAGTGTGCCCTCCTATGAGAGGGGCGAGTATCCCGAGGTCGAGGTGCCAGCCGCCACAAACGCCGAGAGGGCGCTCGTGCTCGCATACACCCCGTTCACGTGGCGGGACAGCGAGGAGGCGTACGTGGTGGTGGGAAGGAAGCTGGTGAGCGAGGCACATCTCAAGAGGGGCAACCTCGCCATCGTGCGCACTGATAACGGCGAGGGCAGATACCCGTTCAGGCTGGAGCACGTGGCAGATGACGTGGTGCTCACGTTCGGAAAGCTGCCCCTTGCTGCCTCTTCCATCACACCCCTCACATCGGTGGAGAACGCCCGCTGGTATGAGGCAGAGTAGGCACATCGTGGTGTACACCACCTGTCCAGACGTGGACAGCGCCAAGACGATAGCACGCACGCTGCTGGAGAGAAGGCTGGCGGCGTGCGTGAACATGCTTTCCATCAGCTCGATGTACTGGTGGAAGGGCGCACTGGAGGAGGGCGAGGAGGTGGGGGTGCTCATCAAGACCACCTCAGATAGATATGAGGACATCGAGAGGGCTCTCTCCGAGATGCATCCCTACGAGCTTCCCGCCCTTCTGGTGCTGCCCGTCTCTGGTGAGAGGCGGTATCTCTCGTGGATAGAGGAGAGCGTTGCTGAGCAGGGCTAACACCTTCCGAGCGCCTCCTCCACCACCCTCGTGGAGAGGGGCGCCACTCTCCCCCGGAGCTGGCATCTCTCCGATGCACACGAAGTAGTGAAGCGTGCTTCCCGGGCTCGTGATGAGCACCCTTGCACCCTTTGAGCACACTTTTCCTGCCTACCATGAGGTACCCCTCTCCATACCTCGCATGCGCGGTCCTCGTGGGCTGGATGCGGGTGCCTCTGGGAAGCTCCAAAAGCGCGATATCGTATGCCTCGAGCTCGAGCACGCGGCATGGGCGCGTGCGCGCGTGCCATCCCCCACCACTATTGGGCGAGTGCATCCCTTTACCACGTGGGCGGCGGTGATGGCGTATGCGTGCTCTCCGTGCTGCACCACCATGCCGACCATGCCGCGGCTGCTGCCGCCACAGCGCACACGCGAGCCCGCACGAATCATCATTGGGAGAGTGTGCTCTTCATGCTTTAAGCCCTGCCGTTCATCACCATTGCGATGAGCAGTGCCATCCCGAGGGCGAGCAGGGAGCACGCATAGAACGGCGCACGTATGCCCCACGCCGCTGCAACCATGCCCGTGAGCACGGGCCCCAGCGTCTGCCCCAGCCGCAGCACCATTCCGTTCACCGACATGAATGCCGCACGGTACTCGATGGGCGCGAGCTCGGCGAGCAGCGTCTGCACGCTGGGGATGTTCAGCCCCTGACCCACTCCGAGCAGAAGGGTGGGTATGAGCATGAGCCAGGGGCTGGGCACGAGCGGGATGAGGGTGAGGGAGAGGGCATAGAGCAGAAAGGCGATGAGCACCAGCGCCCTCTGGGAGCGCCCACTTGCCAGCCTCCCCACCTGCGAGGACGTGAGTGCGGTCGTGAACGACATGCTGGACATCAGGGCACCAATCATCATGGGGGTGAGGTGAAAGGTGTGCGCAAGCAGCATGGGGAAGAACGTCAGGTATGCCCCATACAGGATGATGAACGTGGCGACACTCACCACGAACAGCCCGAGCACCTCGGCGCTCATGCTTTCACGCACGCCCCTGAGATAGTCTCCAAGTGCCTCTGTGCTCCTTGGCTCTGGGCTCTTCAGCCAGAGCATTGCAGCGATGCCCACGGGCACGCCGATGAGGGAGAGCATAAAGGGATACCTCCATCCGAACATCGCCAGCAGCCCGCCAATCGCCGGGTAGCTCCCAGTCCCCATGCTGAGCACGCTGGCGTTGTATCCCATTGCCTTGAGGCGCTCCCTCCCCTCATACAGGTCACCTATGATGGTGACGTTGAGCGAGCCGAGTGCGGCTGCACCCACACCCTGCATGAGCCGCAGTGCGACAAGCTGCGCAAAGCTCTGGGATAGCGCACACATGCCGCCTGCGATGCCGAACAGCAGGAGCGAGGGCATGAGCACGGTCTTTCTGCCGTATCTGTCGGCGAGCACGCCCAGCACCGGTGTGAGCACCACGCCCGGAAGGGTGAAGCACGTGATGAGCAGCGCTATCTCCCCATATGAAACAGCAAGAGCCTTTGCTATGCGGGGAAGGGCGGGGGTGATGCTGGACACCCCGAGCACCGCCATCAGCGTGATGGCGAATATTATCTGCAGGTTGGTGTCAAGGTAGAGCCTGGTGCTGTGCTGCATACTTCGCTGCTACTCCTCGAGCCATCCAATGGTGGCATGGGGCACACAGTCCGCCCTTGCGGAGTATGGCTTGATGTCTATCAGGGGCGAGCCATCGAGCGCATCGAGCCCCCTCACCCTGAGCGTTGTGCCCTCACGCTTTAGAAGCTCTACCACGCACAGCCCGATGGGGTTTGGGCGATGGGGTGAGCGGGTGGCGAACACGCCGTGCTCCCTTCTGTCGTGGGGAGGGGTGGCGAGCAGCACGTCCCTTCTCGACCTGTGCTGCCAGTACAGCACGATGAGGTGTGAGCACTGCTCGATGTCCTTGAGCCCCTCGGCGTACTGCTCGAACACCTCAAGGGCGCCCTCCTCCCCTGCGAGTGCTCCCTGATGCGGGGCGTCCCGCACATCCCGATATGGGGTGTGCACTACCCCTATTGCCACAAGATGCATGAGGGACACTATCCATGGCATCATAAATATCCATCGATTGCGGGCTTGAGCCCAAGGCTTTAAGTGTGGTGCGTTTCATACTCATTGATATGCCGGTAATCACGGTGGACGGGCCCACGATAGAGGACATCGAGGTGAAGAGAGCACTCGTTGAGGAGCTCACACGTGCTGCCGCAAGGGCGTACGGGCTTCCAGAGCAGGCGATTATCGTCCTGATAAAGGAGAGCTCACCCGAGAACGTGGGGGTTGGGGGCAGGCTCGTGTGCGATAGGTATGAGCGCTGAGGGGGAGATTCGAACTCCCGAGGGGCAAAAGCCCCACAAGCTCTCCAGGCTTGCGCCTTACCACTGGGCCACCTCAGCACCCGCCACCACAGCACCCGTCATATACCGCCCACTGCTGCTTAATAAATGTTGCGAGGGGTCGAGGGGTGCAAGTGTGAGGCGTCCTCTACTCGGTGTGAGGCGTCCTATACTCGTGCACATCTATCCCTCGCTATCCCTCGGGCGGTAGCTTTTTCATGCTCCACCCCTAATAGGCGAGCACATGCACACACTCGCACCGCTCGAGCTCTCGGACGAGTTCTATCGGCTCATGGGCGAGGGGCTGGTGTACCTTGGCATAGCCGTACTCGTGCTGCTCGCCGTCATCATCGTGGTGGCGCTCTTCACCGCAGCGCTCATGGCATACTCGTTCAGGCGGGACAGGTACTACCTTCCGAGGTTCATCCTGTGGAGCATCTCGGTGATGGGCGGCATCATCAAGGCGGTGTTCACGTTCTTTCGCATGGACCCAGAGAGCGTGGACAGGGTGGCGGTGGAGCTCAAGAACAGGGTGATGCTCGAGCGCTTCTATGCGACGCCCCCAGAAAGGCGCATGATACTGCTTCCCCAGTGCCTGCGCTCTGTGGAGTGCCCAGCTCCGCTCACGCCAGAGGGAATAGCGTGCGTGAACTGCGGGCGGTGCCCAATCGGAAGGGCAAAGCAGAGGGCTGAGGAGCTGGGATACAGGGTGTTCATACTGCCGGGCTCGAGCGCCATCAAGCGGCTCATCAGGAAGTACGAGCCAGAGGCGATACTGGACGTGGGGTGCATCATGGAGGTGAGGGAGGGGCTGGAGCTGTGCCATGGAGCAGGGCTCACCGCTGTGGGGCTGCTGCTCCAGAGGGACGGATGTGTTGCCACCACGCTGGACTGGGATGCGTTCTATGCCCTCATAGATCCTGCACGGCATGGGGGTGAAAAGCAGGGGGCGACATAGACCTCCAAAAAAGGCGCTCTCGCAAAGTGTTTTGTGGGGTTTTTTGTAAAGCATGCAAAAGTATATATATGTGGTGCGATAGGGGTGTGGGCATGATAAGGGTGGACCCGAACCGATGTCCGCAGAACCACAGGTGCCCCATGGTTGCAAGGTGTCCGATGGGCGCCATCACTCAGGATGGGCACTCGCTTCCGAGGGTGAGTGCTGGGCGGTGCATCGAGTGTCTCGAGTGCGTGAGGCACTGTCCCATGGGCGCACTCTACCAGACGGTATAACAAAGTAAGATGGGAGGGTGGGAAGCATGGGCAAAAATGGGGCTGGAGAGACTCCAGCCCGTGAGCACATCTCACTTTGACTTGCCTGAGCCCTTCTTCTTGCCCATGGTTCGCCTCCTGCTGTGATTGGCAGCATCTGCCCTGCTCCATGTTTGAGTATATATAGCTATCTGAACAACAGCGCCTTTAGAATTGGGAGCATGGACATGCCCAGCTTCGAGGCTATTCTCCTCGCAAGCTCGATTGGTTTCTCCATGTCCCCGTGCTCGTTGATTACGTGCACCACCTCTGGCTTTGCGAGCGCCGCCACAATCTCATCGAGCTGTCCATCCGAGAGCCCGCTAAAGAACTCCTGAAGCCTGAGCCCCACGGAGAGCTCCTTTCCCACCTCTCCCCTCCACGCACGGTCGTATGCAGCGAGCGTCCCTGCCGAGGTGTCTCCATCATCGAGTGCCATGAGTGCCACCTCTGCCGCCATCTTGGCGCACCTCACCCCCATGTACACGCCTCCGCCAGTGGTGGGCTTCACGTGCCCTGCAGCATCCCCGACCACCATCACGCCGTCCGCACTCGTGCGCTCAGGCGTGCCCATGGGGATGCCCCCGAGCACGAACCCTAGGGAGGTGTGGGGGGATGCGAGATGCTCTTTCAGGGCGGGGTGCTCTCGCATCATGCGCATGAGGTGCTCGTGTGGACTCGTCTGGGAGAGCCCCGGCTCCATCGCAAGCCCGATGCGGGCCTGTCCGCCATGGGAGGGCACCGCCCATCCGAACAGCCCCGGCGCCCACCCCCCAAGAAACAACTCCACACCCTCCTCGTCTGGAGGGGAGTAGGGCACCTCGAGCTGCACGCCAGAGAGCACCTTTTTCACCCCGCCAAGCCCGAGGGAGCGGGTGATGCGCCCTCCCACCCCCTCTGCCACGATGCACACCCTCGCATCGAGCGAGAGGGGCTTCCCATCGTACACGCCCTCCACCACCACCCCCTCGTAGTGCGGGCGCACCGCCCTGATGTGTGCTCCAAGCAGCAACCGTGCACCAGCACGCACAGCATTCCTCGCCATCTCGCCATCCAGAATGCGCCTGTCCACACAGTACGCCCTCGTGCGCTCGTCCCCTATGCAAAGGCACCCCCCAGAGGGGGCGTATATGCGGGCACGCTTCAGTGGGCGCACGATGCACGCATCCGACACCTCGCACTCATCGAGAGCCCTCTGGCTCAAGAGCCCGGTGCACTGCACTGGAAAACCCACGCTCCTGTGCTCCTCGCACAGCAGCACCTCTGCCCCTCCCTCTGCGAGCTTTTTTGCAGCCATGCACCCAGCGGGTCCCGCTCCCACCACCACGACGTCAGTGTGCATCCAAACGTTAATACGCACCCCCGCTTATGTGCCTTTCCATGGTGCGGGAGAGCCCCCATGCCGCAGAGAGGGCGTGCGGCATGGAGGTGTACGGCTCGGATGCGGATGGCATTGGCGGGGTGCTCAAGGCGAGATGCGAGGACTTCGTGGTGAGGGAGCTGTACGAGCCCCGCCTGAGCGATGAGGGCAGGTATCTCCTGGTGGAGGTGGAGAAGACCGACTGGGACACACACCAGCTCGTGAGGGAGATTGCAAGGAGGCTGCACATCAGCTACCGACGCATAGGGTTTGCTGGCACCAAGGACAAGCGTGCCCGCACCATCCAGCTCATGAGCATATACGGCGTGCGCTGGGAGGACGTTGAGCCCCTTCGCATAAGGGACGTCTCCCTGAGGTTCGTGGGCTACTCCCAGCGGGACGTGGGGCTTGGCGACCTTGCGGGCAATGCGTTCGTGATAAGGGTGAGGGACGTTAGCGTATCGGGGGAGGAGTGTGAGGAGAGGCTCTCCCTCATCCACGAGCAGCTCCAGAGGCTCGGGGGTGCTCCCAACTTCTTTGGGATGCAGCGGTTTGGCACGGTGCGTCCCATCACCCACGAGGTGGGAAGGCTGCTCGTGCGTGGGGATGTGGAGGGGGCGGTGATGTGCTACATCGGGATGCCCTTTGAGCAGGAGCCAGAGGACACCCGCACCGCAAGGGAGCGGCTGTGGGAGGCGTACCGCTCTGGGCTAACCGCAGATGCAGTAAGGGAGGCGCTCAGGAGCTTTCCAAGACACCTTCGCTACGAGCGGGCGATGCTCGACAAGCTCATCTCTGGCACGGCTGAGGATGCGATGAGGGCGCTGCCCATCAATCTTCAGAGGATGTTCGTGCACGCCCTTCAGTCGTACCTGTTCAACCGCATGCTCTCCGAGCGCCTGAGGCTCGGGCTGTCCCTGCGGGAGCCACAGGTGGGGGAGTGGGTGCTCGTTGGAGAGAGGGCACAGCGTGTGGACGAGGGCACGCTGGACATGGCGGCGAGGCTCGTGCGGCACGGCAGGGCTCGTGTGGCTCTGCCCATCGTGGGCTACGACACCGATGTGGAGGCTCTGCCAGAGTACGCCCGAAGGGTGCTCGATGATGAGCGCATAGAGCCCGAGATGTTCTCCCTTCCACATCTCTCCGAGCTATCCCCTGCAGGCACGCTGAGGGAGGTCGCCACCTCTCTGCCCTCACGGTTGTGCGTGGACGATGAGGGTGTGGTGCTCCACCTCACACTGCCCAAGGGCTGCTATGCCACGGTGGTGCTTCGGGAGTATACCAAGTCGCCGTAGGATGTTGAGTGGTGGGAGAGATTAGTCCGATGCCAGGCTGATGCGACAGAGTTAAGTAGTGGAGTTCATAGTGGTGTGGCGGTGAAGGCATGCATTTTTGTCCCAAGTGCAGGAGCATCATGATACCCTCTGGCAGCGTGCTGCGGTGCAGAAAGTGCGGGTTCGAGCAGGAAAAGCCTCAGGACGGGACAATGGTGTTCACCAGCAGGATGCAGGCAAGGGACATCACCGTGCTCGAGGAGCAGGAGGAGGCTGGGCTTCCCACCACAAAGGCACACTGCCCGGAGTGTGGCAACGACACCGCCTACTGGTGGCTGCGGCAGCTCAGAAGCGCTGACGAGAGCGAGACCCGCTTTTTCAGATGCACCAAGTGCGGCTACACGTGGCGTGAGTACGACTGATGCGTGAGGCAGATATGGGAGGAGAGGGGCGTGAGTGCTCGACGCGGGGCTCTGGATGCCGAAGGGTGCTCTCCCTCGTGCTCCTTCTCGCCCTCATCCTTGCGGTGCTCGCCACTATATACATCGCCCTGTTTCCTCCTCCGGGAGAGCCCTTCACCGAGTTCTACATGCTGGGCGAGAGGGGAAAGGCTGCCGACTATCCCACGCACCTCATGGTCGGGGAAAAGGGCACGGTGATTGTGGGCATCGTGAACCATGAGCACGCCCCCATCACATATCGGCTGGTGGTGCGCCTGGATGGTGTGGTGGTGCACACCGAGAGCGTCCCTCTCGAGGACGGCAAAAAATGGGAGAAGTCCATCGCGTTTTCTCCCACCCACAGGGGAAAGCAGAGGCTGGAGCTTCTGCTCTATCGGAATGGCGAGGTGTACCGCTCGCTTCACCTGTGGGTGGATGTGGTATAGGGGAGCATCATCCCGACCCATCCCCTTCCATCCACGAGCGTTCTCAGCACTGCAGCGCCCAATAGGAGCACGAGCCCTATCTTGAGCACGTGGGGGTCTGCTATGCCGTACAGGGTGTGGTGGTAATCCATGAGCCCGATGTTGAGCCTCTCCATGGAGAGTGGCCAGAGATAGCGGCACCTGTTGATGATGAGCGCGTCCTCGAACAGGTGGGCACCAAACCCGACGCCAGCGAACACGAAGGAGTCTCTGAACTTTATTCCAAAGGGGTGAAGCAGAAACGCTGCTGCAGTCGCATACACCGCGAGCACCGCTATGTTGTGAAAGTCTCCGTGCCCTATGGGCTGACCCAGCACGAGCACCGTGATGCCAACCTTCCTGAGCAGCGCATCCGCGAACACATCGGCATCTGGGGCGTAGGCGCTCGCCACGATGAGCCAAGAGTGTTCCCTTCCCGTCGCCCTCCGATAGAGCATGCCGAACACGATGGCGATGGCTGTTGAGTATATAAGGTGCTCGAGTATCATCTACGCCCACTTGACTGACAAAACACAAAAGGTTTCCTCTGTTTGATCCCTTCCAGATAAAGCAAACCAGAGTCGTGAAATGATGATGTCGCAAAGGGAACTTAAATGGCATGAAACAAGCTGGTTTAAAGGAGGTGAGGGAGGATGTGTGAACTACCCCTTGCTTACTCAAGGAGCTTCCCGCTTCCCAGAGAGAACTTACCATCATCGGTAGCTCTTTCAGCCGACCTAGGCAGAGGTTCCCTCTCCACGGGCTTGACTTCGGACTGTCCCATCCCTAGGCTACCTTTCGGTAGCGACAGAAAGCATAGAGAATACAGTACAAATAGCTTGCTGGCTCTCATCCCCCTACGAAAGGGACTTCCCGCCCGCAGCAGTTAAATACACGATAATCATTGAAAAAGCTGAAAATAATTATTCAGCTTACTGCCCGGATGTATTGATGTATTGCCACTGGACAAACTGTGGAAGAGACGATTGAAAGAATGAAGGAAGCAATAGCCTTTCATATAGAGGGTTTGAAAAAGGAAGGGCTAAGGATTTCCGAAGCTACCACTACTGCTGTATCCATTGAAGTGGTTGTATGACGCCTTCCATTCAACAAACAAGCCTGAACAGAGAAAACAGCTGGGGTTGGTGATGGTGGGGCTGGGGAGAGGATTGTTGAGATAGCGGGATGTGAAGATCCAGCAAGAGGAGACAAATTTAATGGTGGTGCAGTAGTATGAGCAATATGGCAGGAGTGAGAGGTATTGGGAGAGAGAAAATCAGGGAAATTTTAAAGGAGCTCAAAGTCGATGTTACTGATGCGCTGGGAGACAAATTCGCTGATATGATTTTGTTTGGCTCCTACTCAAGAGAAGATTTTTCTGAATACTCTGATGTGGATGTTTTAATTCTGGTTAGAGATGAGTTAAGCAAAGATGAGAATGAAAAAATTGATGAGCTGGTAGCTGAATATTCTTTAAAGGACGATATCGCAATTTCATGCATAATTTATCCACTGAAGATATTTGAAGAGTACAGCACACCTTTTCTCTTAAATGTCAAAGAAGAGGGTATCAGAATATGAAGAAATACGAAAGGGAAATAAGAGCCTTAATAATAAAAGCTGAAAGGAGTCTCAGGGCAGCAAAAAGCTTGCTGCGTTCCGGAGATTATGATTTTGGGGTTTCGAGAGCGTACTACGCTATGTTTTACTGTACCGAGGCTTTACTCTTAACAAAGGATTTAAGATTTTCAAAACACTCTGCCGTTATTGCTTACTTTGGTAAAGAGTTTGTTAAAGAGGGGTTACTTTCAGAGGAGCTTCATAAATATCTCGTTAAAGGATTCAGGGAAAGACAGAAAGGAGACTATGAAGTTATAACTATGCCAAACAGGGACGAAGCTGAAGATCTGGTAGACAAAGCAGAGATATTTCTGAACGAGACAAAAGATTACTTAATAAATATAGGATATTATTTATAAAAATTGACAGGTGAATGGATGATGGCAATAGTCCCCGGCACTCGCCCTGAGATGATCAAAATGAGCCCCGTGATGATGGAATGCGAGAAAAGAGGGTTAGATTACTTTATTCTGCATACAGGACAACATTGCTCTTACGAGATGGATAATTAAGAATTAGAGCTGCCTCAGCCTGAGTATAATCTGGATGTGGGCGGAATTCATGCAGAGCAGACCGGCAAATGATGGTTGGAGTTGAAAAAGTTCTGAAGAGTTTTGATGAGGAAAATAGATGGAGAAGTTTTATTACGCTGAGAGTTGAGAATGAAAACATGTGAACAGAAAATGGGAGCAGTAGAATATATACTGAATGCTTCGGAAAAACTGGGTTACAGAAAAGAGGATTTGCTACGTGATGCAATAAACATGTTCCTGGCTGCAAATAAGGAACTGAGAGAAAAAATAGCCATGGAATTGTATAAAGAAGGTGAAATAAGTCTCGGTAAAGCATCAGAAATGGCTGGACTGTCTTACGAGGAGATGAAAGAGCTTTTAATCAAAAATAATATCACGATAAGGAGGGGGCCAGAATCGGCAAAAGAGCTGAGAGAGAAAGCAAAGAGGCTAAGCATGCTTTAGCTGACACAGGGTTTATCAGCGCTCTTCTAAAAATAGATCACCTGGATTTAGTCTTCAAATTGTTTGATAAGTTGTTCATAACAGTGAAAGTATACGAAGAACTGAGCAGGAGTAGAACCCTGATTAAACCACTGGTCAAAATGGGAGTGACCCCGATTTCATAAGGCAAAGCAGGAAAGATAGCAATGTGTATCTCTACTATCGACAAACTGGAGAACAGGGTTAAAGAAGGTGAAGAGAGGGGGATGGAGGCTCCGGACATATGATTTGACTATCCTCTGAAAGAATACGTTTGTGAAGAAGTAGGAGAGGGAATAATCCTAAAAGAGGGAAAAGTAATAGAGATAGAAGTCCTTTACTTTACTGGGAAAGATATACCGCTGGAATTTAAGACCATTGCGAAATCCAGCGTTGAGTAGAAATCTGAAAGTTTAACTCCTCTAAAAGCCTTATGTCGACGAACTTCATTTCAAAGCACAAGCCACTGTGAACCACTCACCTGCGTGTAGGTGGGCTTCCCTCAGCACGCCACCACGGCCGGGGTCGGGCCGTTCACGGGTCCCGATTGCCATCTCATGACTTTTGACGGGTGCCACATTTTCTTTTAAATAATTGTTAGATTATAAAGACAACCACCTTTGGGCAACCAGACTTCTGAAAGCTGTGGGTCAGCTAAAGCTGATCATCCAGTCTTCAGTTTGTGTTTTTCAATCTCACCTTTCAGCGATTCAATCATTTCAACCCAGCTGGGTCTCAGGTGCTTGGGTATGAAGTGATTCGTGGAGTTACCAATATATCTTGCATTCTTCCTGGCTTCATCGAGTTTTCCGGTAACGTTTTCAAAGAAATTTCTATCAATCCTGTAAAAATCCAAGACCAATTTCAAAGCGTTTTCAAACTTTTCCATGTCAAAATCGAGTTTCAAAGCGTAAAAGACGTCATAGATGTCCTTGCCATCCATGCGGTTGTGTAAAGCTATAAGTTTTCTTGCGAGCAAATCTTCCAGCGAATAAACGCGGAAAATCGTGGGATAAGAATCAACAAAGGGGGACTTAACCAGAGCGGGTTTAGCCTCGACAGAAGGGGGCTTGCTAAGATAAAACTCCACCCTGACTCTATCTCTATTGCCGAGTTCATTAATGTAATGGCAATCAAAGCGTAAAGTTCTGTGCAGAATTTTCGGGCCTGAAACATCGAAATCCTTTACCGCCTGCATCCCCGCATTGATGCTTCTGATGCTCTCGTCAAGACCCGAGACGTGATGCGCAACCTCGTAGCCCGCTGGCGCATTGATGCTTCTGATGCTCTCGTCAAGACCGTGCCCGAAGCAATCTACGGAGTAATCTAAATCAATATCTTCTGAGAAACGGCTGACTTTGAGCTTTGAGAGGTAAACTCTGTTCAGAGCTGTCCCTCCTTTTAAAATCACACTCTCTCCAAATATCTCCCAGATCTGGGAGAGCAGGTATGAGACTTTCTCGTCCTTTGAGATGTAATTCAAGCTCAAACCTGTCTTTGCGGCAAGATAGCGAAGCATTTCAAGCTCCATAAGCCCACCCCAGGATTCTTTCCTTTCCGAGGTTGTCTGTAACTTTCCAAGCTGAGATAAAACGCCCCTTAGAAGGGGCTGTCGGAATTAATCTGGTTCTGGTTTTAACCCTGCCTTTGAAAAACAGAAGGACGTTCTCCGGGACTTTAAAATCAAGCTCCCTCCTCATCAAATCCAAGATATAGCCAGTCCTCTGGCAGAGCGATGGCGAGGCAAACTTTTTGAAATAACTTAAAAATTCATCCCAGTCCATGTTTTTCACTTCAAACAGCGCTTTAGTTATTGTTTCGTAACCTCCAGCGTACTGGGGCTTATAAAAGCAGTCAAAGAAAGTTTTTGCTTTAGTTGAGATGTAAACCCCTCTGTAAAATGTGATTCCGATTGCTCTCTCCCCCATTGAAACAGCCCTCACGGTGTAGCTGTTCAGCTCAACCCTTCCAGATTTCTCAGGTGTTGCGACGAAGATAGTGAAGGGCTCGTATTCGATCAGATCGTAAAGCCTCAATGCCGAGGAAAATGCAATATATCCTTTAAAAATGCTCAGGGCAATTTCGTACGGGTTCTCGATGAGCGGCTCCTTTGAGGGAGTTTTCTGGACAAGATACAGACCTTTCTTCAGACGGTAGAGGTAACCCTTCCTTTCAAGGCTCGATGCAACCTTGTATATCATCTCCTCGCTCAACTCCGGAAATAAATCCTTGAGTTCGGTGGTTGAGATAATTCTGGCATTTTCAATAACCCTGAAGACCAGCTGTTCACTCTTCGTGAGGTAGTAATTTTTCTTCATATCCTTACCATTCTGGTCAGGAACTTGATAAAATTTTCGAAGGATTGAGAGCACCGTTGAAGAGAAATTATCTTTGAGCTCTCTTGATTCTATCTCTGGCAGGCCAGGCCTGTGAAACTCAACTATGACCTGTTGATTACAGGGTCAACAGTTGCTTACGGAGTAAACGACTCCGGTCTATTTATTCAAAAACTCGTAAAAATCTTGTTGGCTATTTGAAGAGAGTAGACGAGCTAAAATCTGAAAGGTCGGAAGTAGAATACGTCTTTTAATTAGGGAAACGTTGGCTCTTTATGGACAAAATACGTCGGTTTACTGAGAGATCGGTTGCTAAATTCGTCTATGCTAACGTACTTCTTATTGCAATCATCATCCGATTGGGATTTGAGGAAAAGAAAGCTCTGCAGAGGCTGGCTGAGTGGTGAATTTGGAGACACCCTAAAAGGTGGTTATGTTGACGGGTCCTGCTGTACAAGCACAATTTTTAAAAAGGTCACCATCTATAAGTGGTGAACACCATTAAAAAGTGGTGTTAATATGGAGGCGGTGAGATGGGTGAGATAGGAGTTAGGGCTATTAAGATAACGCCAGGTCTAATCTACTCAAGCGCGCTCGCAGCATTAGCCACAGTTCTAACCCAAACAGTAAACAATTACATTGCAATTTCTCCTCTGATACTTGCCATAATCATTGGGATGATTTTCAGAAATGCTACAGGTCTCCCGAAGATTTTCCGTCCGGGAGTGGAGTTCTCGCTCAAGCGCATCCTGAGAATAGCCATCATTATGCTCGGTCTAAAAATTAGCGTTGCGGAAATTGCTCATATCGGCAGCAAGGGGTTGATCGTAGTTATTGCAAGCGTTGTATTGACTCTGGCATTTTCAATTTGGTTGGGAAAGCACACCAGAATTTCGGAAGAACTGGCGACACTCATTGGCACAGGTGTTAGCATGTGCGGCGCTTCTGCAGTGATTGCAGTGGGAGGTGTTATAAATGCCAGAGACCGCAATATTGCCTTTGCTATTGCTACAGTTACGCTTTTTGGCACAGTTGCCATGTTCGTCTATCCTGTGCTGGCCAAGATCATGGGTCTGTCCAGCGTATTTTACGGCGTATGGGCGGGAGCCAGCATACACGAGGTGGCGCAAGTGGTGGCAGCAGGCTATGCCGTCAGCAATACAAGCGGCGACATCGCAACTGTAGTCAAGCTTTCGAGGGTTGCCCTTCTTGCACCTATAGCTATAGTCTTGGGCATTCTCTTAGCTAGGAAGGATGTCGGTGGCTTCAGTTTCCGGTCAGTACCAGTTCCATACTTTATCCTCGGATTCGTAGCGATGATTTTCATCAACTCGGTGAGAATAATACCTGACGCAGTCTCAAGAGCAATGATTCAGATTGACGATCTCCTGCTGGCTATAGCGATGGCTGCTATGGGGTTGAACACGAGTTTCCGGGACATGAAGGAAGTGGGGATAATGCCGTTCTATGTCGGACTTATTGCATGGATGTTCATAGCAAGTATTTCTTATGTGTTAATTTCAATACTATATTAAAAATTTATATTCAAATTTAGATGGTAGGGGGTGAATAATTATGGTGGAAGTATGTGGAATCGGCAATACGAATAAATTTAAAATTCTTGTGGCGACAGACGGGTCTGAAGCATCTGAAACTGCTGTTAAGCTTGCGGTGAAACTGACAAAAGCCCTTGACGGAAATCTACACGCGATTTCGGTAGTCTGTAACCAGTTAAAAAGACAGAATGCTGAAGAAGCCATTGCATCGGTTAGAGAGTTATTTCCAGATTCTTACACGGTTATCAGGGAAGAGCACCCGGTTAATGAGATCGTTTCGTACGCAAAAGAAGTTGATGCCGACCTTTTAGTGGTGGGGTCTCACAACCGTTCTGGACTTGAAAGAATGTTCATAGGTAGCGTTTCCGAAAAAGTTGTACGTCATGCAAAAACTTCCGTGCTTGTGGCACGTTCATCAGCACTTCCAGAGCGCGTGCTGGTTGCTACAGATGGTTCTGAATATTCACAAACCGCGATCGAGTGGGTACATTGGCTTCGAGAACGCATACCCTTTGAAATAACGGTCTTACATGTAATGGATACGTCCGATGCTGTGCCATCGCAGCTATATTTTGAAGAATTACAACGTCGCAGAGATCACGCTCTCGGCATGGCCAGAAAGATTCTCGGTGATACTGCAGACTACATTTCGATGAAGGGACATCCAGTCTCCGTTATTGTAGATATCTCAGCGGACTATGATCTTGTAGTAACGGCGTCTCATGGAAGAAGCGGTATAGATCATCTACTTCTTGGGAGTGTCGCTGAACGAGTGGTGCGATTTTCTAAGACAAGCACACTAGTGGTGAGAGGCAAAAAACTAAATAAGGCACAATCTCGAAGGATCGTTTAGAATGGATATAGTAATAGATGAGAGCTTTGTTAACGCACTCCGTGACTATGGACTTACCACGTATGAGGCAAGAGCGTATTATGTACTCCTGACTATAGGCGAAGCCAGTGCAGGAACTATAGCGAAATTATCTGGAATTCCACAACAGCGCATTTATGATACACTATCCTCACTTGAACGTAAGGGATTCATCCAAGGCAGACACACAAACCCCAAAAAATACGCAGCAGTGGGCGTCCATTGGGCTCTTACAAATCGGATCAGACAAATTAGTGCAGAGTTTAATGCCAGAATGGAAGAACTCAAAGAACGAATTAAAGAAATTGAAGAGCGAGCGCCCAAACTCCAAACTAGTGATGGAGGCTCTCAGGTATGGATAATCGAGGGAGAAGAGGCAATCATTGGTCGGATTCTGGAAATGATTCAGGGTGCAAAAAAATGTGTTAAACTTATGGGTGAACGACCTCTATTCACTCTAAAGTGCAAGAATGCGCTGAAAAAATATCTTCCAAAAGGCGTGAAACTTTATGCATTAGGTACATTTGAGCGTGTTTGTAAGGATGAAATCTACGCTCTGAGCGGAGAGGTAAGGGAAGTCGGATCCTGCAGTAATTACATTCTTGTAGTCGATGACTCGAAACTTCTCATGGTCTACTTCGACGACAATGGAATTCCATACGGTTTGTATACTGAAAACGAAGGCATAATTCGCCCACATATTTATCTGTTTGATCTGCTTTGGGAAAAAGAGACCCGTCAACTTTAACGCCTCAAATGGATATAATAAACACGTCAACAAAAGATTATCCTGCTAATAAGAAACCATATTTCATAACACTTTTTTCCCACTATTAAGAAATAATACTTCTCCGGCGGTCTTTGTATCTGTTTTTTCTCCCATACTTTTCTTTTGCCATCTCCTTTAAATGACCTTCAAGCGAATCTTTTGGATATTCTTCTGAGATCCTTCCCCCAATCGCAACAATACCACGATTTTTGAGAAATTCAATTGCTTCAATAATTCTCCACATCTCAATTCCAAGCTTTGTTCCACTCTCGAACTCAAAAACAACTTTATTACTCTTTCTCACAGATTGATACCCAATATCTGTCACTGTCACATAAACAATCCATCTGGTGTAATGTTTAGAACATATGCAATCTTTTTTGCCCCACCCAAGAGAGGGGTCCCCACCGGCCGGTTCACGCTTACGGCTCTCGTATGAGTGGTGTTGCCCGGTGTGAACTACCCGAAGACAGTGGCTTCCCTCAGCACGCCACCACGGCCGGGGTCTGGCTGTGGGTCGGGCCGTTCACGAGCCCCCCGATGCCACATGCCACATACCACTCCTCTCTCAACATCATGACTTTTGACGGGTGGCACATTTTCTTTTATAATTGTTAGATTATAAAGATAACCCACCCGCCTCTCCTATTTCACCACAAATTCACCACGCCGTCAAGACGGTGTGTCCTCTCAGCGACATTCTTATAGAAAAAGCGGAGAAGATTGCTGAAAGAGAAGGTTTATCTGTATTTAACATTCCAGAGTTGCTTCTGGTTTGTAAGGAGAAAGGACTCATAGACAAGGAGGAAATAAAGCAAATAATCGAAGAACTGAAGGATAAAGACAGATACCATTTCAAAAAAGAAGTTGGGGAAGTATTGCTGAGATAGAGTTGAAGTCAACTACCACAGTACTTGCTGATTGTTGCCAGACAACATTTCCCCGATTTTTAACTTAAGTTGCTGCCAACTCTCCTCCTGCCGTAGATCACGATAAACTCGAATATGTCGCTGTCCAGCCTTTCTCCCAGAGCCTTCAGCTCTTCCACTCTGTCAACGAACTTCATGATAACCGCCGTTATGATAATTTGAGTTATCATTTGGGTTTGCTATGTAAAGAAGGTAGCCCCTGAGTCCGGATAAGGTAGTGGCTGCGTGAACCAGCCTGTGGGGACCCCCCTCTTTAAGGCTCGTAAAGAACTCCTCACAGAGCCCCTTGCGTGAGGGGGCAGCTCACACATCCATCATTTTCCTAAGAATTCCTCTATTCTCCCTATAAACTCATAGAAATCTCCAATGTTTTCCCTTAATATCCCAAATGCAAGTTTGTCATCTATTCTTCCGTATCTGTGCACAACTATGTTTCTAAAACCCCTCATGGCTTTCAACTTTTCCCTCATTTTGTTGCTTAAAATCTTATTTTTTACCAGATTCTCTACGATATCCTCATCACTGCCTGGAATTCCAAGTTCAAGATCGGCATTTATGATGGCACAGATGTCAAAAACATTTTCAATCGCAAATTCTACCCTTTTGTAAATCCCATCTTTTACCAGTCCCATACTGGAGAATTCCTCAAATTTATCAGGTAGATGCTCTTCTACCAGTCCTATGCTTTCTTTTATCTCCTTTATTTTTGTTCTAATAATCTCTTCCCTCATCTGATGGCTCTCACCCCAATATAATCATAAAATCTATGTTTAAACCTCTCAAAATCTTTTATCGTCTCAATAGCAACATCATATAAAAACCTCTTATTTTTGCAGTAGATTACCTTTCCCCTCAAAACCTCCACCCTCACATAAATGGGGAGCTGCTGAAAAATGTGAACGTCATATCTGTCATCAAAGAGTTCTGAAAGTACTTTAAACCTGAATCTTGATGCCTCCTCCGGGGCACCATCATAATATATGCAGAGGTCTATATCAGAACCCTCAGTCATCCGCCCCTCTGCTGCTGAACCATAGAGGATGATAAATGCTACTTTCTCAAATCCCTCTATATTCTTAATTTTCTCAGTTACCTCTGCCAGCTTTTTCTGTATCATGTTCATGCGTTTCTCCCTGTGGGTTCTAGTGCACGTGAACTACTCCCCACGCTTACGCATGGGGCTTCCAAACAGCTTAACGAAGCTGGCACGTGAGTGGATTAATGGGGTGTGGCTTAGCCACACCCCTT
>LDZQ01000596.1_pt1 | contig 31398 bp, 33 predicted proteins | sample 615361 | NCBI WGS metagenome assembly LDZQ01 (sample SAMN03408297, study PRJNA278302) | terrestrial metagenome | isolation source: oil reservoir sample I2 | place: USA: Alaska, North Slope, Ivishak formation | collected 2013 | reverse complement strand
GATTAAGGAGGGATTGTGATGATGCGCTTTTCCAAGTTTCTGAAAGTTGAGGCAGACATCGTCGTGGCAAGGCACGCTCTGGTGATGGACGAGACGAAGAGCAAAGCTGAGCCCGTCATATTCCTCCATCCTGAATTCGCCAAGAGGAGCGGTGTGAAGGAGGGGGATGTGGTTGAGGTTGAGGCTAACGGCAGAACTGTGAAGCTTAGAGCAAAGCTATCAGAAAACGCTCCCGAGAATGGTGGGATAATGCCCAACGGCATCTTCGCGAGCTACCTGACAGGCTTTGATGGTTTCAAGAGGTTCAAGGCCAATATTGAGGTGGCTGAGGGGGAGCCGACATCGTTTGAGGAGATTCTCGAAAAAATAAAAGGTTAAGAAACAACAATATTTTTCACAACCACTTTTACAACCTTGTAGCTATAGTCAATCACGGCCATTTTCACCGTGTACTCCCCCGGTGAGCCGAAGGACATTGTTGTTGTTGCCCCCATCCTCATTCGGCCGTTGCTGAACACCCAGATGATCTGTTTATAGTTTATTCCTTCAACGTAGGCCTTGAAAGTAATTCTTTGACCTGCCTTTGGCTCTTCTGGCGTGTAGGTGAAGTCGGCAACAACCGCTTTCTCTTCGTAGGTGTAGCTTCCAACATTGCCCGCAAGGTCTTCCATGGTTATCTTAATGGTTGAATCTGCGATGCTGCACTTCCAGACGTCTCCTTCTCTCTGCATCTCAATACCGTTGGCCCTGGCCCACTTCAACTCTTCCGACGGTTTTACGATGAGCGTGTCGCTATTCTTTTCTACACTGAGAACTTCAGGTGGCTTTGTATCGAGAGTAAAGGTTAGCCTTTCACTTGCCGCATTCAAAGCTTCAACCCACCACGTGTGGTCTCCGTCAGCAATGTTTGCGTTTACAGTAATTTCCCCTGAACCATAGCCCTCATACACGGCGTTGCCGTCAACGTAGAGCGTAAAGGCAGCTTCAACGGGCAGCACAAATTTGAATTCTGCCTTGTTTGTTACGCCACTCGGCTCAAGCAGCTCTATCTGAATTTCAGGTAGGTTTATTTCAATGCTGTTAGCATTTCCGGCCTTGTCAATAGCGGTGAGCTTTGCATGGGTTGATTTGACCACAACATCCCAGCTAATTCCGTCTCCACTTACACTGCAGTCACCTTCATCTACTCTCAGCTCAACTTCTTCCGAGGTTCTGAGAACGACCTTGTAGCCATTATCGCTCCACCCCTCCTCAACTACAGTTATTTCAGGCTTGGTGATATCAACTGTAATCAGAACGGTTTCTTCAGCCTTGTTTCCGTCATGGTCGATGGCGACAACTTTGACCTCATGTTTTCCTTCCGTGAGGGTGAGCTCCGGGGCTGTTTCAACACCATCCAGCAGGTAAATCACCTCATCCACCGCAGTTTCCGCATCATAGGCGCTGACAGCTAAGCTTAGCTCTGTGTAGTTTATGTACTCTGGAAGGGCCGGAAGCTCAATGACGGGTGTGTTGATGTCCCTGAGTGTTATATTGACGGTCATGTCGCCATCCGCTATGAAGGTGTGCTCAGCATAGCCCTCGGCAGAAACTGTTACAACAGCACCCTTTTCAACCATCAACGTGAAATAACCGTCATCATCCGTCTTTGTCATTTCTGAGCCCGCTTCAACAACCGCATCAACAGGCTTTCCGAGGGAGTTGAGAACGTAGCCCTCAACTGTAACCATTGGCTCGTAAACTCTCAGGATTGTGGTTGTTGAGTTCTTTAACCCCTTGTCGTCGCATGCGGTGATTTTGACCTGATACTCCCCACTCTTCTCGTAAACGTGGTTGATTCCCGGAGCTACCCACGAAGTTCCATCGCCGAACTCCCACTTAACCCAGACAACTTTACCATCCGGGTCGTAGGATAGGGATTTGAAGAATACCGGCTCTCCTGCCACCGGCTTTTCGGGAGTAATTTCGAAGAGAACCACTGGTGGCTGATTCTTTGAAACCTGCATGTTCATCGCTGTAGCAAAGGCTTTGTAAGCGTCAACGATACCGCTGCCCGACTTAACGTCCTTCCCAGCAATCTCAATGTCCGTTGCTGATTCTTCAATTGCCCTCTTAACGTCTTCTGGCGTAAAATCGGTATTTGCCTGAAGCAGTAGCGCAGCTATTCCCGAAACATGCGGTGTTGCCATTGACGTGCCTGAAAGGGAAGCGTAGCCCCCATCCTTCCACGTTGAAACAACCGCCACACCCGGAGCGACGACGTCGGGCTTAATGTACTCTGGATTGTAGCCAACAGGCCCGCGGCTGCTGAAGTAAGCAACTTTGCCGGCTTTGTCCACAGCTCCAACAGTTATTGCGTTCTCTGCCGAGCCGGGAGAGGCTATGCTCCTTTCCCCAAGCTCTCCAGAGTTCCCTGCAGCGATTACCGCCACAACTCCCCTTCTCACAATGTCGTTCACAGCCTCGCTCAGTATGTCGTGTCCGTTGGACGGGTAAACCACGTAGGCTGTAACGTCTGCCTCAACCTTTCTGTCTCCCGAATTTGTGAGCCTGATGGTCCAGTTGCCCTTTTCGAGGACAGTCGATGGTGAATACTGGCAGTCGAAGTAAGAACTTGTGACGGTGCACTGAGGCTTTACTGCAGTCCCTGACGGTGAGATGAGCTGGAATTCGAAGCTTTCGGGAATTTCTTTGGACAACGTGTGCATTACGATGAACCAGCCATTTGCAGTCCAGCCAGCGTTGCCGGTCTCAACGTCATCGTAAAAGCCGATTTCGGGTATTGCTATGTTGTCTATCCAGACATAGTTGTCACCGTACGACTCAAAAATTAGCCTTCCCGCAGTGCTGGAGCTTAACTGTATGCTCTTCCAGCTGTTGTAGGTTGCAGAAGACAGAGAGAGCAGCTCCTTGGTTTCCCCGTTCGCCTCAAGCTTAACAACAAAGCTCCCTCTCACATACCCTATAATGTCGAACTTAAGCGTGAAGGGCCTGTCAACGTCCATTTCAAGGGTCCTTGTTCCACCGTAAGGCGGCGCAGCCCAGACGTAGTTCACCGTGTCGGGATTAACCCTCAGCTTAATGTAACTCGGCACGAAGTTGTCCATGTCATCGTAAACTTCTCCGAGGCTCGAATAAACCGGAAGATTAATTTCGTAGCTCTCTCCTGAGTTGAGAACTTTTCCGTAGCTCCCCCCCAATCCGGGCAATGCTCCAAGACTCATGCTTATCACGTCCGCACCATTTTCATAGGCCCACTGTATCCCCATGAGAACGGTTGAGAGCTTCCCGCTCCCCCTGCTGTCGAGAACCTTTGCTGCCATGATTTCCGCTTCCGGAGCGACTCCTGTTATCTCTCCAGCGATTGTTCCTGCAACGTGAGTTCCGTGTCCGTTATCGTCGTAGGGCTCAGTTTGCCCGTTGACGAAGTCAGCAAAGGCTACGATTCTATCAGCAAAATCCGGGTGCCTCGCAACGCCGGTGTCTATGACGGCAACCTTAACCCCGCTACCCTTGTAGCCCATTTTCCATACTCCCGAGACGTTTATGAAGTCAAGGTTCCACACGTCTGCTTCACTGACAGACGTTGCTGTGGTGGAGAAGAGATCAGGCATGGATAGCATCTGTATTTCGTCAACGGCCTTTACGTCGACGTCGGGATAGACTCCTTCAACATAGGGATTCTCCGACAGCTTTTTGATTTCATCTTCACTCAAATCAGCCGCAATGACGCTGAACAGCTCTATTTTCTTTGCTCCGTGCATTGTGGCAGCAACGTCATCCAGATATCCGTCCGCAACCTTTATAATCACTGGAACTCCTGCTGCCGTTTGGAGACTCACTATTATCACCAAGCTCATTATTATTATTGTCCTTATACTCATCATGAAAATCGGTCAAACCTTCCGTAAATAAATTTTTCTCACAAAATAGTAAATACCGAAAAAATTAGAATAACAAATTTAAGAATTAGTTAAAAAATATTAACAACATTAAAAAAATTTATCCAAACTCAAGATAAAATTTCGAAATTGCTACTCATTTTTCTCTGCAGTAGTAGAGCACACCGCCATGTATGAAGAAAAACACACCCTTCTCTCTGTCATAGAACAGATGCTCGAACGTCTCTTCAGCGGCCTTTGAAATGTCCTCAAACCTCTCCACCTCAACCATTTCCAGATTTGTTTCAGGCATTCTGGCAAAGGAAACTTCTTTCAGCTTCTTTTCCCAAGAAACTCTTTCTATTTCCCTTTCAAGGGAGGAAACATCGCTGTATTTAGTTCTGTAAACTACCGACAGGCCGGCGAAGATTATAGAAACTGTGCATAATGCTGCCGGAATTACCTTCATATGCAGCGGTTTTTGAACTTCAACGACTCTGGTGGAAGGCATTTCAAAATCTCTTGTCTCGTTAAGCGTTGAGAAGGAGTAGTAGGTGCTCTGCACGTCTATTGGTATCTTAAAGCTTAATGTTTCGTCAACGTCTTTGCCCGTAATCTTTCCGTAGTAATGCACGCTGACATCGATTCTGGCCCCTGTTTTTCCAAGATAAACACCAAAGGAGTTCTGAGCTTCGTTAATTTTTGACTTTAGGTCTGTGACATTTATTTTGAAGTTCGTTTTGATTTCTCCTCTGGATGTGTTGGATGCAGCGTAGTATACCTTCTCCCAGACGGGAGCGTCGCTAACCTCGTAGAAGTAAACGATTTTTGCTTCAGTTTCGATGGTTATATCCCCTCTTGGAGCTGTTGTGAAGTAAAATTCTCCTGAATATTCGGGGGTGAGGGAGTAGGAGTACACCGGGAGGGTGACGAAGGAGCCGTTGGCCCATATCGGGTTGTCCTTCTTGACCTCTGCCCCACCGCTGAAGTATGCGAGTGCGGAGTAGTGCCTGATACTAATTTGAGTTTCCTTTGTCTCGGGGATTGTGGCCCAGTAAAGTGCGTAGGCTGATGCAACCAGCGTGATGAGCGAGATTATCAGAACCGGGATATACCATTTTCTCACGATTAGTTTAAAATTATTCATGTTATTTTTTCACCCTCCTCCTATATGTTTCTTTCGAGGTTTGTAGTAAACTGGTTTGAGCAGCAGCGTTGCAATTGCTGAGGTAACGAGGGGTGTGAGCCAGAGGATGCCCAGCCTGTAGAGGGGATAGAGGAGGATTAAAGGCATTGCACCGTTGATAGCGGTAGTGAAGCTGTAGCTTGCAGACTCGCCCGGGTTGAGAACGGAGTAGTAAGGGGGCTCGGAGTGGAAAAGATAAACAGTGAGGAAGCCTTTGTTGATTACACCCCCATCAACGACCTCAAGCGTGGGATTGAAAGCGGCGAAGGAAATAATCAGCGCTGCAGCGAAGGTTACAACCAAATAGTGTGTTTTTAGAGCTTTTTTGTTTCTTCTCTCATGCATTAACTTGATTCTTTCCCTCCTTTTCAGTGTCTTTTCCTCCATTGTGAGATTCCTGAACTCTGAAGCCATCAAAACAGATGCGGGGATGAGAATGAACAGCAGGTACATCATAATATTCCTGTTCTTGAATTCGTGGAAGAGGTAGCCAATGTAAGGTATTCCGAATAGGAATTTGCCGTAAACGTCTTTTTCGTGCACATCAAAGGGGTCAACATCCTCAACAGCATCGCCCTTCGTCTTAAAGTAGCCATCTCCTATTTCCACAACTCTGTGGGTTATCAAAACGGACTTCTTCCCCGAAGGGTCCTTGAATGCCACAACATCCCCCAGAGAAACGTCCGAGCTTCTTTTAACAACAATGAGGTCTCCCGGATGCATGAGCGGCTCCATGCTGCTGCTCAGAACAACGAGGATGCGCACATCATCGCTATAAACCTCATAGGCGGAAAAGAGGATGAAAACAACAAATAGAGCAGTTATCAAACCACTAATATTCATTCTACTCCTCCAGAGTTATCGTCACGGGAATTTCAACGACCTTATATGGGTAAGAGGGATATGAGATGGTGAGTTCTCCGACATAGGTTCCGTTTGTATGTGGAGAAAGGTGCATTCCGACCTCCCAGTCATTCACGTTCTTCCTCAAAGAAAACTGAACAAAATCATCCCCATCCCAGCTCAGCTTTGGTATTCCGGGAGCATCAACTATTCTGAAAATTACATCGTAGCTGTAATCCTCATTGGGCTTACCGTAGAACTCTATTTTTACAGGGCTCTCCTTTTTTACAAAATTCACGGTGGGGTAGATTTCAGAGGCCCAGTGCCCGCTTTTGAAGGTGCTTCTCTGAGACTCTACGTCGTAGAAGTAGCTGAGAGTTCCTGAGACCATTATGAGGAACCCTATTACGGTTGCGAAGAGCAGAATTTTTCTCATTTCAACTCACCAACTATACTCCTTATCTCCATAATTAATAAAGCTATTCCCGGGATGAGGATTAAGAGCAGATAACCCGGCAGAGTTCTAACAACACTGCCAAGCAATCCAAGCTTCGGGATTTTTGCCACATAAACCCCAACAACGCTGTCATAGCTTACGGGCTCATCCTCTCTCGGCAGGTTGTCACCTTTCGTGATTATCGCCTCGGACGTTTTCTCAACCACTCTGTGCGTGATGAGGTAGGTTTTTCCATCAATGGTTTTCTTGTAGGTTACGATATCCCCTACTTCCACATCGGAAGGATTTTTGGGGAAAATTAAAATCAGGTCTCCCGTCTCCAGTTCGGGGAGCATGGAAGTGCCGTAGGTGTTCAGAACCCTCACTCCACTAAGGTAGAGGGCCAGAATTGTCAGAAGAATGGCTGATAGAAGATAAAGTTTCGGCCTCATCTCACAACAACTCCGTGGGCGGCGATGCAGTTGCCGTAGTCAACCACGTACTCATCAAAGTTAGAATTTAGCCCCTCGTGTTTGTAGGGGAATTTTCCCGGAGCGGACTTGGGAGGTGGACAGTCTCCGACGTAGAGGTGGGTTTCAGTCAGCATCCATCCACCATTTACGCTGTATTTCACCCTTATTTTCCCGCCAGCATCCTCGACTGTCAGGGAGCCCACGTGAATGTGCCGACCTGCGTAAATGGGAACCTGCAGCCCTCCACCGGTGTATGTGAAGTAACCACCCCATCCCTGTCCAAACTCATGGAAATCTCCGCCTATCGCCCAGCAGGTCTCCTCCTCACCTCCATTGCCATCAACCTGCTCAAGGGACAGCTCAAGGTCAAACTTTGCCAAATCTCCCTGATACTCATTCTCAGCACTGCTGTTGATGTGGAAGGTGAAGTGGACGTCGCAAACCTCCCCCGGAGCAATGGGTGAGGTGTAGAATTTTAAATCCTCAAGTTCCCTCAGCGTTTTGTTGTCGTTCTCCACAATCAACTGGGAAAAGCTCTCGCACTCCACCCATATGCCAGTGAAGGTCTGATAGGAGATGTTGTTTATTTCATTAAGATAGTCGAATCTCGCCTCTTCCTCTGTAAACACTCCTCCAAAGTCCCTCACGTTGAAGATTTTAAGGTCAACAACAGCCGGATTGTTTCCGGCGTTCTTAATCCTTATTATCTTCTCTTTGTATTCGCAGGGCTTCGCCTCGATGTCGATGAGCTTACCCGGGTTGTCAACCCATCCGTTTTGCCAAACTTTGAGGTCAATGTAGCCTGTTGTGTAGGTCGATGGGGAAGATTCAGCATCTGAAAAGTAGGCCAGAGTGCTTCCGGCAAATAAAATTAAAGAAATTGAAAAAAATATAAGGTAATTTCTCATTATTCGCTCGCCACCTGCTCAAGCTTCACGATGATGTCGAAGAAAGTTATGTCGCCCTGATACTTGTTGCCTGCGTCAGTTGAAAAGTCGATGTACATGGCCAATTCGAGGTAGCTGTCGGTTCCGTTGTACCAACCGTCGTTGTCTATTTCTGGCGGAGGTATGTTGTCAAAGCCTGTCATCGCCAAATCCTCCAAATCCATGTAGCCGTTGGAGTTTGCGTCAACGAGGTTGTAAGGTGCAGCAAGTCCGGTGGCTGTTGGCTGATAGTTGTCTATAATCTTGTCGTCCCTGACCAGAGCGTTATTGGTGTACCACTTGAAGTGCAGATGATGTAGTTTGATGTAGGCCCCCATTCCGTTAGCTCCAAGATGTCCGGTGGCGTAAGGGACGCCAATTATGGGAGACTGGCTGACGTCCGAATCACTCTCTGGCCCCGCAACAAATCCATCTGTTGCATTGCCGTTGTCATCCTCGTAGTACTCAAAGCTGAAGTTTATCTCAAGATGGTCTCCTTTGTTCTCCCCCCAGTTCCATATTCTCAGCTTCCCGTCCTCTCCGGGCTCGCCCGGCTTCCAGTCATAGATGTCGAGTGCAACGTGCCCCGGAATATCATTGGTAAGGCCTATGTCCATCGTTCCCGCTTCAAAGTAGTTCTCTCCCGTCTCTTCCACATCAGCAAAGTAGGCGTAGGTGCTGAGGGTTGCCATCGCTATGGCAGCGATAAACACAAAGGCTGCAGCGGTCTTCATTTTTCACACCTCAGTATGGGGCACCGTCATCATTAACCTGGAAGGCCTTGAAGACGATGTCAAACTGCATCTGGTCGCCCTGATACTCGTTTCCTGCATCGCTTTTCATGTGGAAGCTGAACAGCACATTCACGCACTCGTCTGGCTGAAGTGTTGTCAGCTTATACCAAGTTCCCTCAACGTCCCTCACTGTCAAAACTCCTTCCTTAACAAGAACGTTCCAGCCTTCACCTTTGTTGTAGGCCAAGTCAAACCACGTCACGTTCGAAAGGTCGTTTATCAGCCCACTTGGGTCAGCTTCAAGCTCCGGCTCGGTAACTTCATTGTTCGACTCGGTGATGTTGTCTATTCTCGTGTAAACGACGGCCGGATTTGTTCCATTGTTGCAGACGAGCTTGTAAACGCAGAAGTTCAAGCTCGGCTTTGCGTCATCCGTAACAATCACAGATGTAGTCCATGGATTCTCGCCGTCAACTGAGATATCAATGGTGCCCGCAGTGATGGTGTTGTTGTCGCTCACCTCAACGTCGTAGAAGTAGGTGAGGGTGCCAGTAGCAATCACTGCCATCATGAATCCGATGGAAAGGATGCTGAGCAGCAGTTTTCTCATTTCACTCACCTGAAAAAATTAGAGGAGTCACTCGAAGGGGTTGCTGTCGTCGTTGAGCTGCGTAACGGCAAACTTCAGGGTTGCTCCCCAGCTATCAGACTGGGCCATGTTGTCAGTATCGGTAGGTGTCCACTCCCAGTAGATGCCGAAGCAGTATGTCTGGCATGCTTCCATGTATCCTCCCGGTAGATACTGGCTGAGGTTGAAGTTCGCATCGGAGATATCTTTCAGGTATCCGCTCCACAGCAGCTGTTCGCTGCCATCTCCGTTTCCATCAACAAACGTATCCCTACAGCCGAAAGGACAACCATCGTAGAAGTCATACTTGTTGTCGCAGTCGTCATCCCTCCAGATCATCACGTGGATGTACTCATCAAGCTCTCCATACCAAGCTCCATCTGTGGTATCTCCTGCTTCCTGCTCTGGCTCCGTAAGGCCATTGTCATCGTCTTCCGTAACATCAACGGCAAACCACAGATAGCCTGGGTTGTTGTAGAGGTGCAGGCTAACTGTCATCTCTCCGCTATCTCCCGGCTTCACATCGTCGAGCTGCCAGAAGTAGTCCACAGATGCATTAAGGTCTTTCTCGCTAAAGTTGTGGTGGTAAACCTGACCATCCCACTTCCAGTATGTGCTGTTCAGGTCCACTTTCAGGTCGAGGCTGCCAGCCGTGAAGGTTCCCGGCGCCATTTCGGTGTCGCTGAAGTAGGCAAGGGTTCCCGCTCCAAGCCCAATTCCAATCAGCCCCACTACAAGGAGGCTGTACCAAACCTTTTTCACTTCCAATCACCTCAAGATGAAAAACGTCTTCATTTTTAATATGCTTATTGAAATATAATTATGAATCAAAAATAAGTATTGCAAATTCGGATTGAAAATCGGGAAAGAAGCTGTGTATTCATTTTAGGTAACACTAATACACATCAAGCCTAACCAACCTCCGCCCACTTTCGCTGAGCTTCAGCTTCAGGTTTGCTCTTTCGACGAAATCCATCTCCATCAGAAACTCCAGCACTTTTCTCAGCATCGCCCTCTCAACCCTCAGTTTTTCGGCCAATTCCCTTTCGGTCATCTCCTCCTCATTCAGAATGAGCAGAATCTCATCGATAAGTTCTGGAACTTTCATAATACTAATTTTCCTAAGATTTAATATGAATTTTGAAGTATAATTATGGATTTGCATTAAGTAACTGTCTTACGAAATCATTTTTCGTATTGGACTTTATCGCAAAGACCAAAAAATATTGTCAAAAAATTGAGTTTTCAACGGCATTTTTCAAAGCCTGAAGGTCTTCCTCAATTTCGCTGAATTTTTGTATGAATTCCCTTCCCTTTTCAGTTGTTCTGTACTTCGTTCTTTTACCATCAGTAACTGGCTCAATAAATCCTTCCTTCAAAAGGCAGTTAATGTAATCCTGAGCAACCTTAGAGTTCAAATTCACTCTGTAAACAATTTTGGTAATGTTAACTCCATTTCCGGAGCACGTCTGAAGAATTTCAGCCATGATTTCGATTTTGGACCTTCTCATTTCTGCCACCCTACGAGCCTTTGCAGATGCGGAGTGTAATGTTTATGTTTTTAATGATATTTATAGATTTCGCTAAATTGTAACTACCATAATGATGAGAGCCTTAAATTAATTGTATAAAAATTATTTTTATAAGCCCTCAACCGCACCTCGTAAACCCGCAGAACCTGCAGGTTGCGCAACCCTCCCCGTACTCAAGAACATTCCCGCATTCAGGACACACTCCGCCAATCTGCTTCGTCCTCGGCTCCTCTCTCTCCTCAGCCTCGCCGGTGAAGGCCGTGAGGGGCTTGATTCCCTCAACTTCGAACTTTATTTTCTTGTACTCTCCCTTTAGGTGCTTTTCGAGAACCTTTGCCACTCCATCCGCGCAGGATGTTATGACCTCTCCGTTGTCGAATCCTGGCGAGGGACAGCGTATGTTCTTGAGCTGCCTTATCAGCACCTCAGGGTCAATCCAACTCCTAAGCGCGACTGAAAGCAGCCTCCCCATTGCCTCTGTCTGCGACGCAGCGCAGCCTCCGCTTTTTCCAAGCTGCACGAAGACTTCGGCAATCCCGTACTCGTCCTCGTTGATGGTCACATACAGGGAACCGCAGCCTGTTCTGGTCTCAATCGTTCTGCCGGTGGTTATCCTCGGCCTCGGCCTCGGCTCGATGTACTTGGCAGGGGGTCTCGGCTTCGCCTCCTTCTTCTCCTCCTCAGCCTTCTTTATTCTGAGAACCTGCTCCTCTCTGCTACCATCTCTGTAAACGGTTATGCCCTTACATCCAAGCTCGTATGCCAGCAGGAAAGCCTTCTCAACGTCTTTCCGCGTAGCAGAGTTCGGCATGTTTATGGTTTTGCTGACCGCATTGTCCGTGTACTTCTGGAAGGCCGCCTGCATTCTCACATGCCACTCTGGAGAGATGTCGAGAGCGCACTTGAAGACCCTCCTTATGTCCTCGGGAATCTCCTCTATTTCCTGAATGCTGCCTTTTTCGGCAACTTTCTCAATCAGCTCATCTGTGTACAGCCCTCTTCTCCTTAAAACTTCCTCGAATATCTCGTTTATCTCGAAAAACTCTTCTCCATCGAGAATGTTCGTTCTCTTGTATGCTAAAGCGAAAATCGGCTCTATTCCGCTTGAACAGCCAGCGATTATGCTTATCGTGCCCGTTGGGGCGATGGTCGTGGTGGTTGCGTTTCTCATCTTTATTCCCTTCTTCTCCCACACGCTGCCCTTCCAGTTGGGGAAAACACCCCTCTCCTCCGCCAGCTGCTGCGAAGCCCTGTGACTTTCCTCCTGAATGAACTTCATCACCTTCTCAGCAAGCTGGATGGCTTCATCGCTGTCGTAGGGGATGTTGAGCAGAAAGAGCATGTCCGCCCAGCCCATAACTCCGAGACCTATTTTGCGGTTGGCTTTGGTCATCTGCTCGATTTCGGGAATGGGGTAGCTGTTGACATCGATAACGTCATCCAAAAACCTCACGGCAATCCAGACAACCTCCCTGAGCCCATCCCAGTCGATTTCCCCATCTTTAACGAACTTTGCGAGGTTTATGCTGCCGAGGTTGCAGGATTCGTAGGGCAGGAGCGGTTGCTCTCCGCAGGGGTTTGTTGCTTCAATCTGTCCCACGTGCGGAGTGGGGTTGAAGCGGTTTATGGTGTCGATGAAAATCATTCCCGGCTCTCCGTTGCGCCATGCTCCCTCCACAATCAAATTGAATATCTTTCTGGCGGGAACTCTCCTTACAACCTCCCCCGTTCTGGGGTTGATGAGGTCGTAATCATCATCTTTCTTCAAAGCTTCCATGAAAGCATCCGTTGCGGCAACGCTGATGTTGAAGTTTCTCAGCACGCCCTCCTCCCATTTCGCCTTTATGAATTCCTCAATGTCCGGGTGGTGAACGTTCAGAACGCCCATGTTTGCCCCTCTTCTCCTCCCTCCCTGCTTTATCTGCTCCGTCGCAGCATCAAATATTTTCATGAAGCTTACCGGGCCGCTTGCAACGCCCATTGTGGATTTTACTATATCTCCCTTCGGTCTCAGCCTTGAAAAGCTGAATCCCGTCCCTCCCCCGCTCTTTTGAACCTTCGCCATATCCCAGAGGGCCTTGAAAATGCCGTCAATGGAGTCCTCAACGGGGATGACGAAGCATGCAGAAAGCTGATTCAGCTCCGTCCCCGCATTCATCAGCGTTGGGGAGTTGGGCATGAACTTCTGCTCCCAGAGGAGCTTGAAGAACTTTTCAGCCCACTCTTCAGCATTGTTTCCGTAATTCTCCTCAGCCTTTGCAATTGCCCTGGCAACCCTCCAGCACATCTCTTCTGGAGTCTCAATTACGTTACCTTCATCATCCTTGAGAAGATACCTCTTTCTGAGCACAGTTTCAGCAGTACGATTGAGCTTCATCAGTTATGGTAGATAAGAAAGATAAAACAATTTTGCCTGCCCTTCGAGAGCATCTATTGAAGGAAAAATTGAATAGAAAAATTTTTCTTACAGCATCTCAAGAAAACTTGACATTAACTTTAATACTTTTCAAGAAGACAGGACATCATGGAGACTCTTATTTTGACTCAGGAGGAAGTAGAATCCCTGATATCGATGGACGAGGCGATGAATGCTGTTGAGGAGGCGTTCAGACTTTACGCTCTTGGTAAAGCTCAAATGCCGCCAAAGGTGTATCTTGAGTTCGAAAAAGGCGATTTAAGGGCTATGCCGGCGCATTTAATGGGGTACGCAGGATTGAAGTGGGTGAACTCCCATCCCGGAAATCCGGATAAAGGCCTGCCAACAGTCATGGCGTTGATGATACTGAACAGCCCTGAGACGGGGTTTCCCTTGGCTGTGATGGACGCAACCTACACGACCTCTCTGAGAACCGGTGCTGCTGGAGGAATAGCGGCGAAGTATCTGGCAAGGAAGAACAGCAGCGTTTTTGGATTTATCGGCTGCGGAACTCAGGCGTATTTCCAGCTCGAAGCTCTGAGGAGAGTGTTTGATATAGGAGAAGTCAAGGCCTACGATGTTAGGGAAAAGGCAGCGAAAAAGTTCGTTAGCTACTGCGAAGATAGGGGAATCTCAGCTTCCGTGCAGCCCGCTGAGGAGGCGAGCAGATGCGATGTCCTTGTCACCACAACCCCGTCACGAAAACCAGTTGTTAAGGCTGAGTGGGTTGAGGAGGGGACGCACATAAACGCAATCGGTGCGGACGGGCCTGGAAAGCAGGAACTGGATGTAGAAATACTTAAAAAGGCTAAAATTGTTGTCGATGACCTTGAACAGGCCAAGCACGGCGGGGAGATTAATGTGGCGGTTTCAAAAGGCGTCATAGGTGTTGAAGATGTTCACGCAACCATCGGGGAGGTTATAGCCGGTCTGAAGGATGGAAGGGAGAGCGATGAGGAGATTACAATCTTCGACTCCACAGGCTTGGCGATTCAGGACGTGGCTGTTGCAAAAGTCGTTTATGAGAACGCCCTTAGCAAGAACGTGGGGAGTAAAATAAAGTTTTTCAGGATATGAAGGTAGCGGCACTGATTTCAGGAGGAAAGGACTCAATTCTAGCGCTGCACAAGGTTGCGGAAAAGCACGAGGTTGTCTCTCTGGTGGGAATTTTTCCAGAGAATGAGGATTCTTACATGTTCCACTCCGTGAACCTCCACATGCTTGATGTTGTTGCCGAGTCTCTGGGTTTGCCGCTGAAGAAGCTCTACGTCTCCGGCGAGGAAGAGAAAGAAGTGGATGAGCTTGCAGGGCAGATTGGGGAAGTTGACGCTGACGCGCTGTGTATTGGCGGAATAGAGTCGAATTATCAGAAAAAGAGATTTGAAAAGGTTTGCAGGGAGGTGGGAATGAAGCTGATCGCCCCTCTGTGGAAAGCGAACCCCGAAAAGCTGATGTATGAGGTTGCTGAAAAATTTGAGGCAATAATTGTCAGCGTTTCGGCAATGGGGCTTGATGAAAGCTTTCTGGGAAGAAGGATTGATAAGGAATGCATTGAAGACCTTAAAAGGCTAAACGAGAAGTACAGCGTGCATTTGGCTGGAGAAGGGGGAGAACTTGAGACGCTCGTCCTCGACGCCCCGCTTTACAGGTTTAGGATAAAAGTTGACAGCATTAGAAAGTTCTGGGACGGGGTGAGGGGTTACTGTTTAATTGAACGATATTCAAAAATTTCGAAAACCTGAGTAGAAAATTTTTTGAACTCCTTTGCCTTTTATTTTCGAAGAGTTTGAAAATTGCGCGGTTTTGAATGTCTTTGAAAATTCGAAAACCTTTAATCATTAAAATATTTTTCGAAACCTTTATATAAGGCTGTGAAAAAAATACATCATAGGTTAGGAGGTGGAAGAGATGCCTTTAATTAAAACACCGCCACCGCACGGCGGAAAACTTGTTGAGAGAGTTGTTAAAAAGAGAGACATTGCTGAAAAAATGATTGCTGGATGCCCAACTTATGAACTGAAGCCCACAACGCTGCCCGATGGTACACCAATTCGCCACGTTTACAGAGAGATAATGTCCGTCTGTTACGGCTTTTTCAGCCCCGTTGAGGGATCGATGGTGCAGAACGAGCTTGAGAGAGTTCTTAACGAGAGGAGATTGCTGAGCGAATGGATTTTCCCCTATCCGATTCTCTTCGACATCAGCGAGGAGGACTACAAGGCTCTCGACGTCAAAGAGGGAGACAGGCTCTTGCTCATGCTTAAAGGTCAGCCCTTTGCAACTCTCGACATCGAGGAAGTTTACAAGATTGACCCCGTAGATGTTGCAACCCGCACCTTTGGCACTCCGGAAAAGAACCCTGAAGTTGTGAGAGAGCCATTTGACGACAAGCATCCGGGATACGTGATTTACAAGATGCACAATCCAATCATTCTTGCAGGAAAGTACACGATTGTGAACGAGCCCAAGTTCAAGGAGCCCTACGACAGGTTCTGGTTCCCACCGTCAAAATGCAGAGAAGTAATTAAGAACGAGAAGAAGTGGAGAACGGTCATTGCCCACCAGACGAGAAACGTCCCCCACGTGGGGCATGAGATGCTGATGAAGTGTGCTGCTTACACCGGCGACATCGAGCCGTGCCACGGAATTCTCGTAAACGCCATCATTGGAGCAAAGAGGAGAGGTGACTATCCGGATGAGGCAATCCTTGAGGGGCATGAGGCTGTAAACAAGTACGGCTACATCAAGCCTGAGAGGCACATGGTCACCTTCACGCTCTGGGACATGAGGTACGGCAACCCGATTGAGTCGCTGCTGCACGGAGTTATCAGGCAGAATATGGGATGTACGCACCACATGTTCGGCAGAGACCACGCTGCGGTTGGAGAGTACTACGACATGTACGCGACGCAGATACTCTGGAGCCAGGGCATTCCGAGCTTCGGCTTCGAAGCTCCGCCCAATGAGGTGGACTACGGCCTGAAGATTATCCCACAGAACATGGCTGAGTTCTGGTACTGCCCAATCTGCCAGGAAATCGCCTACAGCGAAAACTGTGGCCACACCGATGCGAAGCAGAAGTTCAGCGGAAGCTTCCTGAGAGGAATGGTTGCCGAGGGAGTCTTCCCGCCGAGAGTTGTCATGAGGCCTGAGGTTTACAAGCAAATCGTAAAGTGGTGGAAAGTGTACAACTACCCCTTCGTCAACAGAAAGTACCTCGAACTCAAGAACAAGGAGCTTGAGATCGACCTCCCGGCGATGGAGGTTCCCAAGGCGTGAGGTGATGGAGATGCCGCACTACATTTCCGTTTTCCTGGATGATGAGAGGTACGAGAAAATCAAGGGAACACCGCTTGAGGAGAAAATCACGTACCTCTTTGGTGGCCAGCTTAAATCTCTGATCGTAGAGGTGCCGGAAGAGAAATCAGAGCAGATTCTCAAGGCCTTTGACAAGGCAAGAATTGACTCAAGGGGCTACATCGAAGATGTACCAGTAGCTTTCAGAAGAGCACTGTTCGAGGAAATTGCAAAGGCAAAGTCTTTGGATGTCATAGACAAGGTCCTTGAAAGGCTGGATGAGCTGGTGGAGGCAGCAAAGAAGGAGGATGAGTACATACCTCCACCAGATATAGAGTAATTTAATTTTTTTTAGAAAAATGTATGAAAAGGTTGGAGGTGAGTTGAATGCCATCGTTTGTAAACCCGGAAAAGTGTGACGGATGTAAGGCGTTGGAGAGAACGGCGTGTGAGTACATCTGCCCCAACGACTTGATGACACTCGATAAAGAGAAGATGAAAGCGTACAACAGAGAGCCGGACATGTGCTGGGAGTGCTACAGCTGTGTTAAGATGTGCCCGCAGGGCGCAATTGACGTGAGAGGCTACGTGGACTACTCCCCGCTTGGCGGAGCCTGTGTGCCAATGAGAGGAACCTCAGACATCATGTGGACGGTCAAGTACAGAAACGGAAAGGTTCTGAGGTTCAAGTTCGCCATCAGAACAACCCCGTGGGGCTCAATTCAGCCCTTCGAGGGATTCCCTGAGCCGACCGAGGAGGCATTGAAGAGCGAACTGCTTGCTGGAGAACCCGAGATTATTGGAACGAGCGAGTTCCCGCAGGTAAAGAAGAAGGCTTAAAGGTGAGGTGGTAGAAATGGTGTATTATCCGAAAAAGTATGAGTTGTATAAGGCAGATGAAGTGCCGACAGAGGTTGTGGAGACGGACATCTTGATTATCGGAGGAGGTTTCTCCGGCTGTGGTGCAGCGTACGAGGCTGCCTACTGGGCAAAGCTTGGCGGTTTGAAGGTTACGCTTGTTGAGAAAGCAGCAGTTGAGAGAAGCGGAGCTGTTGCCCAGGGTCTTTCAGCCATTAACACATACATCGACCTTACCGGCAGGTCCGAGAGGCAGAACACCCTTGAGGATTACGTCAGATACGTCACCCTCGACATGATGGGATTGGCGAGAGAGGACCTTGTTGCTGACTACGCAAGGCATGTTGACGGAACGGTCCACTTCTTCGAGAAGTGGGGACTGCCCATCTGGAAGACTCCCGATGGGAAGTACGTCAGAGAGGGACAGTGGCAGATAATGATTCACGGTGAGAGCTACAAGCCAATCATCGCAGAAGCTGCGAAGATGGCAGTCGGTGAGGAGAACATCTACGAGAGAGTTTTCATCTTCGAGCTTCTGAAGGACAAGAACGACCCCAACGCTGTGGCCGGAGCCGTCGGTTTCAGCGTTAGAGAGCCCAAGTTCTACGTGTTCAAGGCGAAAGCCGTCATTCTGGCAACCGGAGGTGCAACACTGCTCTTCAGGCCGAGAAGCACTGGCGAAGCAGCAGGAAGGACATGGTATGCAATCTTCGACACTGGCAGCGGTTACTACATGGGCTTGAAGGCCGGAGCGATGCTCACGCAGTTTGAACACCGCTTCATACCCTTCAGGTTCAAGGACGGTTACGGCCCAGTCGGTGCATGGTTCCTGTTCTTCAAGTGCAAGGCCAAGAACGCCTACGGAGACCTCTACATCGAGACCAGAGCTGATGAGCTGAAGAAGTACGAGCCCTACGGCACAGCCACTCCAACACCAACACCGCTGAGAAACCACCAGGTCATGCTTGAGATCATGGATGGTAATCAGCCGATATACATGCATACTGAGGAGGCTCTCGCTGAGCTGGCTGGAGGAGACAAGAAGAAGCTGAAGCACATCTACGAGGAGGCTTTCGAGGACTTCCTCGACATGACAGTCAGCCAGGCTCTGCTGTGGGCCTGCCAGAACATCGACCCGCAGGAGCAGCCGTCTGAAGCTGCACCGGCTGAGCCCTACATCATGGGTTCACACAGCGGTGAGGCAGGTTTCTGGGTATGCGGTCCTGAGGATCTGATGCCGGAGGAGTACGCAAAGCTCTTCCCGCTGAAGTACAACAGGATGACCACAGTCAAGGGACTCTTCGCCATCGGTGACTGTGCTGGTGCCAACCCGCACAAGTTCTCCAGCGGTTCGTTCACTGAGGGCAGGATTGCAGCGAAGGCCGCAGTGAGGTTCATCCTCGAGCAGAAGCCCAACCCAGAAATTGACGATGCGGTCGTTGAGGAACTCAAGAAGAAGGCCTACGCACCGATGGAGAGGTTCATGCAGTACAAGGACCTCTCAACTGCCGATGACGTCAACCCAGAGTACATCCTGCCGTGGCAGGGTCTTGTCAGGCTGCAGAAGATCATGGACGAGTATGCTGCTGGAATTGCAACAATCTACAAGACCAACGAGAAGATGCTGCAGAGAGCTCTTGAGCTGCTCGCCTTCCTGAAGGAGGACCTCGAGAAGCTCGCTGCAAGAGACCTCCACGAGCTGATGAGAGCATGGGAGCTTGTCCACAGAGTCTGGACTGCTGAGGCACACGTCAGGCACATGCTCTTCAGAAAGGAAACCAGATGGCCCGGATACTACTACAGAACCGACTACCCAGAGCTCAACGACGAGGAGTGGAAGTGCTTCGTCTGCAGCAAGTACGACGCTGAGAAGGACGAGTGGACCTTCGAGAAAGTGCCGTACGTGCAGGTCATCGAGTGGAGCTTCTAAAGCTCTAAAATTTTTCTTTTTTCTAAATCTAAAAGTTTTTATTGCATTGCCTTAACTCTGCATCATGTACTGGAACCCTGCCATTGAGAGGCTAAATGCCAAGGAGCTTGAGGAGATACAGGAGCGCAAGCTCAAGGCCTTGGTAAGCACAGTCTATCAGTATTCCCCCTTCTATCGCCAGAGGTTCAGGGAGGCTGGAGTAACACCTGACGACATCAAAAGTCTGAACGATTTGCCCAAGCTGCCCTTCACGAAGAAGCAGGATTTGAGGGACACCTATCCCTTCGGAATGTTCTGCGTTCCGCTATCTCAGGTTGTGAGATTTCACGCTTCAAGCGGAACAACTGGCAAGCCAACGGTTGTGGGGTACACTGCCAACGACATTCGCAACTGGGTTGAGAGCCTTTGCAGGGCTCTTGTTAGCTGCGGTGTGAGCAGCGACGACATAATGCAGATTGCCTACGGTTATGGGCTCTTCACAGGCGGTTTGGGCTTTCACTACGCTGCGGAAAGGCTTGGTGCTACTGTTTTGCCAATCTCAGCCGGAAACACTGCAAGGCAGATTGAGCTGATGAAGGATTTGGGCAGCACGGTTATGGCGTGCACGCCCTCTTACATGATTTACCTCGCTGAGTATGCGTCGCAGATGGGTGTTGACATCGCCGAGGACACGAATCTGAGGGCTGGGATTTTTGGAGCGGAGCCGTGGAGTGAGGAGACGAGAAAGAGGATTGAGGATAAGACCGGAATTACCGCATACGATGTTTACGGCACATCAGAGCTAAGTGGCCCCCTGTTCACGGAATGCACTGAGAGGCAGGGGCTGCACATCTGGGCTGACATGTTCCTGATAGAGATAATCGACCCCAAGACAGGGGAGCAGGTTGGTGAGGGAGAGAAGGGAGAGCTTGTTGTTACAACGCTAACGAAGGAGGCTTTACCGCTGATAAGGTGGAGGACTGGGGACATAACCTACATGGAGACCGACAAGTGCGCTTGCGGGAGAACTCATCCGAGGATAATGCGCATCCTTGGAAGAGCGGACGACATGCTGATTATAAGAGGTGTCAACGTCTTCCCGAGCCAGATTGAGCACGTCCTTATGCAGATTCCGGAAGTGGGGGAGCACTACATGATAATCGTTGACCGCCGCGAGGATGGGCTGGACGAGCTTACGGTGCAGGTTGAGCTGAGTGACAAGGCGGAGATAGACACCACTGGAGACATTCTGAAACTGGAGAAGAAAATTGCGGACAAGCTGAAGAGCGTTCTTAACGTCTGGGCAAAGGTTGAGGTTGTCAACCCAGGAACGCTGCAGAGGTTCGAGGGAAAGGCTAAAAGAGTAATTGATAGAAGAAAGATATAAGGTGATAGCATGGTAAAGCAGATTTCCGTATTTGTTGAAAACAAGCCCGGAAGGCTTGCTGCGGTTACGGAGGTGCTTATGAAGCACAACATAAACATAAGAGCCTTCACCATCGCGGATGCGGGGGACTTCGGAATAATCAGGATGGTTGTTGACAAAACCGACGAGGCGTATCAGGCCCTTAAGGAGGCCGGATTCACCGTCAGGCTGACGAACGTCCTCGCTGTGGAGGTCGAGGATAAGCCGGGAGCGCTGCACAGAATTGCCAAAGCGCTTGGTGACGCGGGTGTGAACATAGACTACGTTTACGCCTTCACGAGTGAGAAGCACAAGGCGTTGATAATATTCCGCGTTGACGATAGGGAGAAGGCAAAGGAAGTCCTCGAAAAACTGGGAGTTCTTTTCAAAGGAGAAATAAACTGATATGTCTTCAACCTCCACACCTTTTTTAAAGATAGGTATCTTTTTATCCCTCGTAGTTCTCGCAGGAACAGTCGGTTATCACTTCGTTGAAGGGTGGGACTGGTTCGACAGCCTCTACATGACTGTTATAACCATAACGACTACGGGTTACGGCGAGGTTAAACCAATGGGGCCGGGGGGAAGAGTAATTTCGATGTTGCTGATGTTCGTGGGAGTTGGGACATTTCTGTATGCCGTAAACGTGTTTATGGGGCTGATAGTTGAGGGCAGAATTGAGAAAAGGTGGGAGAAGATGATTGAAAAAATGGAGGACCACTTCATACTCTGCGGATACGGGCTAATGGGAAGGGAAATAATTAAAGAGCTTCCAAAGGACAAGGTAGTCGTTATCGACTCCGATATCGGTAAAGTATCGGCGGCGAGGGAGGATGGATACGTTGCTGTGCACGGTGATGCGACAGACGACTTTACGCTTGAAAAAGCTGGAATAGGAAAGGCTAAGGCGCTAATTTGCTGCATGAGCGATGCCAGTAATGCCTTTGCCATCTTAACTGCCAAGGAACTCAATCCGAGAATAAAGACTGTTGCAATCCTCAGAAGCCCGGATGCGGAGAAAAAGATGAGGAGAGTTGGTGTTGATATCCTTCTCTCCCCCTACCGGGATGCGGCAAAGAAGATTATCTCCCTGCTTTCAGAAAAAGCCGTTGCAGAATTTGTTGAGACTGTTATAAGCGGGGCGAAGTCGCTGAACCTTGAGAAGGTTGTTGCCGATGAGTATATGGATGGAAAAACTCTGAGAGAACTTGACTTGAGGAGAAGGACTGGATGCATTGTTGTTGCAGTGGTGAGGAGGGGTGATGTGATACTGCCGGAGGCTGACACCAGGCTTGAAAAGGGGGATATTCTGTACATCCTCTGCTCCGGTGAAGCACCTCTCGAGCTTTAAGCCACGCCTGTCTTCTCCACAACGAGCTCAAACTCTTCTTTTGTGGGTTTTACAGCTTCGAGAATTGTGAACCTCTTTTTTCTGAGCTTCGTCGCAAGCATCAATGCCTCTATCACCTGCTCCCTTGTCAGGCCGATTTCCTTTGCCGTTGTCGGGGCATGGACCTTCTCAAGCGACATCTTAATCTGCTCCCAGTCACCCCTCCCGTAGTACTTTTCGTGGAGGTACTCCATTATTATCGTACCGAGGGCAACCTGCTCTCCATGAGTGCCGTTCCCGTAGCCGAGATAATCGAGAGCGTGGCTGAACTTGTGTTCCGCTCCGCTTGCGGGTCTGCTTGAGCCCACGAAGGCTATAGCAACGCTGCTCATAATCAGTCCCCTCAGCAGCATCAGCAGGTGGGGCGGGAGCGTTAAATCAAGCTCATCGGCCTTGCTCACCATTAGCTGCGCTGGCATCACGGCAATAGATGCAGCAACCTCATTGTAATCCTCCCCAACCAAGTCTCTTGCAAGCTGCCAGTCCTTCACTGATGAGATGTTTGAAACGAGGTCACCGTAGCCGGACCTGAGCAGCCTGATGGGACAGTTCTTTATAATGTTCAGGTCGGCAATCACCGCCGACGGGGGGTTGGTTGAAATGGATATCGGCTTTCCGTTCTCCTTGAAGCTCGCCACCGGAGAAGCTATACCGTCGTGAGAGGCTGTGGTGGGCACGCTTATCATCGATGCGTTAAGCTCTGACGAAACAACTTTCGAAACGTCTAGAACCTTCCCCCCACCAACACCGACAACTGCATCATAGTCTGCAAAGCCTCCTCTCAGCACGATTTTCCTTGCCTCCTCCATCTTTGCCGACTCAACGAGCATCATGTCGTATTCGAAGTCCTTTAGTGTTTCTTTGAGATTGACAACTACAAGATTCTTCACAACTTCATCCGTCAGGAGAAGAAAGTAGTTTGCATCCAAACTTCTCAGAACCTTCGGCAGTTTTGAAATCACGTTTTCGCCAATGTACACGTGATACGGAAGGTCAACCGTCTTGAATCTCATGCTACCACCTCTTCGTAAAACCAGTGTGTACAGTCTGTGGAATTAGTATATAAATCTAATCGACTATTTCTCAAGCAGCATCATAAGCTCCTCCGGAAAGGCGGTGGAGAAGCAGGAAAGGTTACCATCGAACCCCGTGCAGAAAACGGGGACGAAAGTTACCCTGACGGGAGTTTTTTCCCTCATCGCATCAACATAGACGGGGATGTAGTTTTTCCTGATGAATTCCATGGCAGACTGGTTGCTTCTGAAGAACTCCTTAAATCTCTTGCATACTCCGCACTCGGACGTGCCTATGAACACGAACATCTCCTTTTTTTGCTCTTCAGAAAGCTTTTTCCCCTCCTGGTAGCTGTACCAACCTTCCATTGAATCGCTTTGGCTGAAGAGGGAGACTGCGACCAGAGCAAGGGCAACAACTGCGAGTAGAGCGTAGATTGCCTTCACAGTTTTTGGAATGAATAAAGACTTATCAATATTTTGCGAAATTTGTTCATGGACGAAAAACTGTTGAAAACTATAGCCGAGTCAAAATACCTCGTCGCGTTAACGGGAGCCGGAGTGTCGGCTGAGAGCGGAATACCGACCTTCCGCGGAAAGGATGGGTTGTGGAACAGGTATCGTCCCGAAGAGCTTGCCAACCCTCAGGCTTTTGCTAAGGACCCTGAAAAGGTCTGGAAGTGGTACGCTTGGAGGATGGAGAAGGTTTTCAACGCTCAACCGAACAAAGCGCACCAAGCCTTTGCGGAGCTTGAGCGATTGGGGGTTCTGAAATGCCTGATCACTCAAAACGTTGACGACCTGCACGAGAGGGCGGGAAGCAGAAACGTCATCCACCTCCACGGCAGCTTGAGGGTGGTGAGGTGCACATCCTGCAACAACTCCTTCGAGGTCGAATCTGCGCCGAAAATCCCTCCTCTGCCAAAATGCGATAAGTGCGGCTCCCTTTTGCGTCCAGGGGTGGTTTGGTTTGGGGAGATGCTCCCTCCCGATGTCCTGGATAGAGCGATGAGAGAAGTTGAAAGGGCGGATGTGATAATTGTAGCCGGCACCTCAGCGGTGGTTCAGCCGGCAGCATCGCTTCCGCTGATCGTTAAGCAAAGAGGAGGAGCTATCATCGAAATAAACCCGGACGAGACACCTTTGACACCGATTGCAGATTACAGCCTGAGAGGGAAGGCGGGGGAGGTCATGGATGAGCTGGTGAGGCACGTCAGGAAAGCTCTGTCTTGAGAAACTCTCTCAGGAAGACGGTTGCGTAGCAACCACGCGGCAGGTAAAAGCTGAATGTGCTGTCAGTAAAACTCAGACCTGTGTGCTCTATGAGAGTGTCCGCAGGTCTGTAGGAGCCGCTGGATGAGAACTCCTTGTGCTTAGTCTTAAAGCTGCTAAGGTCTAAATTGTCCTCGCTGAGAAAATCGAGGGCTATTCTGCTCCACCCCTTCAGCTTCGTATCGTAACCAACAAGCGGCAAGGCCAGAGAAGCGACTCTCTCCTTTACGAGGAACCTAACTCTCGCCTCGTTAACTTCAACCTCGCTGCAGTCCGAGAAGGTTGGACGTGTTTTGAAGGTCAGGTAGCACGCAAAGTCCCCCTCTTCCAGAGTTTTTAGGCTGCCGAACTGTCTTATCCTCTCTGAAAGGAGCCTGTTAAAGATGTAAGACTGGTAGGCGTGAACGAACATCATTTTCAGGTTTTTCGGCAGTGAGAGCAAAGCCTCCTCCTCGCTTTTTCCCTCTCTGAGCTTTTGAAGCAAATTCCTCTCATATCGCAGGTATTTTGGCAGCTCTCTCAAACCGAGCTTTGCATCCCTCGTTTCCCACAGAATTTCCCTTATTTTTCTGACCTCCTCGTTCTCACCCTCAAAGGGCTTTGCGACGTAAACCCAAAACGCCTCCTCGTAGTTATTCTGAAGAATGAGCTTCCCCACCTCATGCGTGATGAACCTTATTGAGCCAAAGCGCTGAAGACCGAAAAAATTTGGAGTTCCCTTCTCCATTAACTCGTTTCTCGTCTCCTGAAATATCTCTCCGTCCCTGCAGCCGTAAACCCTGATTCTGAAAAAGTTTCCGAGCAAATCCCCTAGCTGAATTGCTCTCCTTGCATATCCGATGACCTCTATCTTCGCGTCTTTCAGGTTTACTCTCTCAATTTCTTCTTTCTTTACTCCGTAAATGGAAAAATACTGCACAGTCAGCGCTCTTTTGTCCTTCGTCCCAGCGAAGCTTATCCTTTTCTGGCTTATGCCGAGAGCGTTGGAAAGCACTCTGGCGAAGTTAAGCGTATCCCAGTTTTTCTTTTCCACCCTGATTATCAGAAAATCCCCTTCATCGCTCAAATTAAACTCTGCAATCTCTTCGACGTAGAAATCCTCAGGCTCAGCCTTAATCTCTCCACCCATTCCGGGAGTAGAGGTGATGTAGCATTCGATGCCTACCTTTTCCTCCACATTGCAGCATGACCCAATAGCTTTATATCTTTGCCTGAAGTAATTAGCAGAAAAAATAAAAAATTAGGGATCGGTGTCGATCTCAATGGAGTTCTGAAGCTCGTTGTATTTCCTCACGGTGGCTATGTTCCTCATCATGTAAGCCAAATCTCCCTGCAGCTTTAGCTTCCCCTGCATAATCATCGTCGTCGGGTCGATTTTCTTGAAAATCATCTCTTTGAATGCCGCATATGGCCCGCTGAGCTTGAACTTCGCATCCTCCTTCTCGCCCGGAGCAACGGGCTCGGCGTGTCTCATCTCCCCATGCCAGAAGTCCAGCCAGATGTAGAGTGCCGCACCCTTCACCTCGTCAAGCTTGATTTCGGCAACCTTTTTTGTTAGCTCGTCATAGTTCAGCGAGTCTACATCCATGTCCTCGTCGAGCGATAAACCGAGCTTTTGAAGGAAGACCTCTGCCGGGGTGCCCTTGAACTTCTCCCTCCTCTCCTTTGGTATTGCGTAAACCAGGGACAGGAACCCTCTGAGGATTTTGGGGTTCTGAAAGTCCTTCAGGGCAGCCTCGTCTATTTCGGAAATAACGAGATAATCCCCCTCCCAGTTTGCCGCCACCCTCTTGTACTCCTCATCGCTGTTAACGACTCTCAAAAGCTCGTCCAGCCACTCCTTCGACGGATACACAACTGCCATGTTTTTAAGTAGCCAGCACCTGTTTTAATTCTTTCTGATTTTTGATGATGATAATGGAAATAATCATTTTAAACATAAAATTTATATAATAATTGATTAACTTTTGCTATGAGGCTCGCCTTGGCAGTACTGATTTTATTGCTGAGTATCGCACCAGCCATGGCCCTCTGCAGCTACGAGGTTGTTGAGGAAAGGTACGCTGACCCCTTTACGGTGGATATCAGCAGCATGCCGTCCTTGAAAGATTTGCCGGTTGACGACCCAAGCGATGGGATAGACTGGGTGAAGGTGCCTCTTCCTGAGCCATGCGTGAATGGCGTGGGGGAGGAGACTTTTATAATGGTTAGAAAGGGATCTTCAAACAACCTGCTGATTTTCTTCGAAGGTGGAGGGGCATGTGCGGACTACGAAACATGCAAACCATTGCTATGCACCGACATTGAGAGCTGCAAGCCTCTGCTGGGAATTGGAAGCGTTGTTGCGCTGGAGTCGAAATTCTGCCTTCTCTCCACGCTTTACCGGGGAGGGATTTTTGACGTCAAGAAGGCCGAGAACCCGTTCAGGGACTGGACGATTGTGTTCGTGCCCTACAACACCGGCGACCTGCACATGGGGAACAGGGTAGTGAGATACTTTGATGATGGGAAGGAGAAGACGATATACCATGTGGGGTACGTCAATGCGATAGTTGCGATGAGGTGGATAAAGGAGAACGGTAACTTTGACAGGATTGTAGTTGCAGGTTCGAGCGCAGGCGGCTACGCAACTCTGCTTCACGGCTATACCGCGTGGAGTATTTTTGGTAAGCCTGTGACGGTGATAAACGACGCGGGGCCGGGAATAAATCCGGATAGCGACAGCAAGTTCCAGGTGAATGAGATTATGGAGAGGTGGGGGAGCAAGCAGAACTTCCCGCCTGAAGCGCTGCAGTATTTTGAGGGAAAAGACCCAGCCTACGCGATAGAGTACTTCCTAGATAAGTGCAGCGATTGCGTTTATGGCTTCTTCGAAGACCAGAAGGATTTGGTTATAGGGAGTGTTTTCAGCGCTTACTGGCCCTGGCAGTTTAAAACAAGGCTTTTGAAGGTAACCGATGAGCTGAGGGATTACAGCGACCGCTTCTGCAGATTCCTGCCCTACGACTACCAGCACACAGTCCTTACCGGCGGACTGCTTTACCCGCTACAGAAGGACCGCTTCTATCGCGAGAAGGTTGACGGATACAGAGTTTACGAGTGGGTATGGGAGGTGCTGAAGGGGAACTGCGTGGATTTGGTTGAGTGATTGTTTTTTATTTTTCTTTTATTCTAGTTTGTAGAATCTTAATGCGCTTTAGAAGTTCTGAAATATAGCCCAGGGTTTCATTTAGGTCAGGGAAGTAATCGCTTGGATGTGCACACTCATTTCTTTTACTTAAGAGTCCTTGAAATTTTCATGTCGATGTATTGCAAAATGTACGCGGTGAAAGAAATCAAAAATCTGACATGACATAGCGTAACTTTTTTATATCGACATAGAGTGTCAATGTCAGAGGTGGTATTACTTTGTTAGGCCACGCCAAGCAAATAGCTGCAAATAGGCGCTCCTGTAATTTCTTTGAGAAAACATACAGCCATCAAGCATATCGGGAGCCATGATGTCTCCAAAGCTAAAAAGCTTCCTGATAGGCCTTGTGATTGTTGGAATATTTTTTGCAGCATCCTCTGTTTTATTCTTTTTGGCACTGCTCAACGAATTCAACAACATACCATCCCACTTAATGTTCACTGTGGAATCGGACTCGTGGATTGAGAACGTCACTTTGCTCTTTCCAGTTTACACATACCTGAATCAAAGCATAGAGTTCTCGGAGTGCATAGGTGCAGAATGTAACATTTCTTTTGTTGAAACAGACTACGGGGGGATGTGGAGAATTGAGATGAGCAAAATTGGGAGAATGTTAGGACAGGAGGTTGGTGTAAGTAGAAAAATTGGAGGAACTGTGGTTCTTGCACAACCCTTCATCCCGAATCGACCACCGATTGACCTTTTCAGCATAAACATCCACCCAGCCTTAAGGGTTGAGGAGAATCGTTCAGAAAATGGCAGATACTATACTAAAACTGCCAGCATTACAGTCCCGGTATGCGTAAATTACGATGGTAACACTACAACGGTTAAAGTAAAACTACTCGTGCAATCCGGACTGAACAATATACTTGGCCTCATACCCGCTTCCCCGAAGCATGACGGCAGAGTTTACACTGGAACGAGAGAAGACGTATTTAAGGTAGATTTCAAGGGCTGCGGTAACGTTACCGGAATTTCGAGAATATCGATAGTATATCAGTAGTACGTAATTCGGTAAGTTGACAAGTTGTAGTCCCAATCTTTTTCAATCAATTGATATGGCGTCTAAGAATCTCCCGAAGCTCTCCGACTCCTTCTTCAATTTCTCAAAGTCGAGTTTTTCAGCGTATGATTTTAGGTCGCTTTTCTTGTAGTTACACTCCCTCTTCAAAACTCTGCTTGGTTTGCTGTCCGAATTGCTGCCGCTTTTGTCAAAGTTCAATCCAAGCGAGATGCAAATCCATTCCTCAATTTCCGGTTCTGTGGCTATTATCGTTATTTTCACCTTATCTTGCTCCTTCAGCCCCTTCAAATGCCTCCAGATGTCCCGGTTTTCGTCGTACTCGTAATTGTTTTCCTTGTCAATTATTATCAGAACTCGGTCAACATCCCTTACAACGGATTTTACCTTTGATACGTTATGACACTTTTTTATGTGCTTGGGAGTGTAGGTGCTGGCAAATTCAACTGCTGGTACGATTCTTTCCTTAAAAAGCCTGTTAATGATAGCTTTAATAAATCCCGAACCGTATTTATCTTCTGTAAAGATCGCTACTTTCATGTCAATCCGAAGAACACTTTATCGCCGAGATTTATTCCAAGCTCCTCCAGCTCTTTGAGCAAGTCCTCCTTGCTCTTGAACTCGGTGAGGTTTCTAATTTCGATGCCTTCAGTAGTGGGTTTAAAAATGAACACCTCCTCAGGTTCCACGAGATTCAGAACAACGGGGGAGTGGGTAGTCAGGAATACGCTTCCTTCGGATTCCTTTAAAACTTCCACAAGGAATTCGAGGATTTCCGGATGGAGGGAGTTCTCAACCTCGTCTATCATCAGTATGGCTGGATTCCGTTCAAGGGCTGTAAGAATTACTATCAGCTTCAGCATTCCTTCCGGTAGATGCTCCTTAGAGAACTCCGTTCTGGTGTTCAAGTCGTAGAAGTAGAAATTTCTTTCTTTGAAGTAGCCCCTTCCGTTAAAGTAAGTTTCAAGGGCGTATTCTATTCTGTCCGGTAGCTTGTTCTCTCTCAACTGAGTTAATGCCAGAATGTCGAGGGCATTCTCTCCTCTCTCTTTCAGCGGCTCATCTGTTGGTAATATGCGTTTGTATTTTATTTCTGTGAGGTTTAGCGGTAAAAGTAGGGCTGTTTTGAAGATGATTAGGAATGGGGCGTATGCTTTGGAGAATAGATAAGAGATGAGCCCACTTGACAAATCTATTTTCATTTTTTCTTCTTTTCCTAAATCTAAAATTGCTGTTGCCTCCAATTTTTGAACGCCTAATTTTTTTAGCCCCTTAGCAAGTGGTTCTTTTAATAATTTCTCATACATTTCATCAAACTCATCTAAGCTTTTTGATATCTCCATTCTTTGAATGCATACACTAGGAATAATTTGATCAACAAACAAGTCTTTTATTGGCTCTTCCGCCCAACCAAAGTCGCTAAATCTTAGAGAATCTTCAAGAGATGATATAATGAAGGAGTAGAGACTTTCCAGCCCAACTTTTTCAGCATCCTGCTTATACAATTTTCCGTTAATATCAACCGTCCAGACGTCCCCGCTCTTCTCAACCACTAGTTTAAAATCAAGTTCAGGAATTTTAAATTCCATACCCTCCAATAACATCTTCAGGTTCTCTGATTTATCTGCCCAAAAACTTGCGTAAATGCTTCTGTAAATCGTAAGCGGGATGATTTTCTCCAATTTTATTGCATCTTTCAGAAATGTCTGATCTTTTATGATTTCATTCAACGAGGCTCTCTCAACCGTTTCAAGCCTGAATTCTATCGGCAAACTTCTCTGATGATTCCAGACAACGTTCTCGTAGCCATCCCACTCCAAAAATGGATATGGGTTTCTCTCGACGTATATCTTCCTGAGAAGCTTGAAAAATTCTAAAAGGTTTGTCTTACCGCTTCCGTTGGGTCCAACCACAACATTGAACTTTCCTGGCTTAATCCTGACGTTCTTTAAGTTCTTGAAGTTGCGAACTTCAATTTCTGAGATTTCAATTGCCATATGATTTAATAGAGCCAAAAATTAAAAATCTTTTGTCATCATGTCTTTCTCTTTGAGTTTCTAAGACCACATCCCTCCAATAAACACCTTTTCCATACCACATGCGGAACACAACCCCTCTTTCAACCTAAAAAGTGTAGCCATGTATCTATGTAGTAAACCTTAAATTCGAAAAGCACAACAATTCCATTATGGGATACACCACAGTCAGAATCTCCGTTGAGGACAAGGAGAGGCTGAAGAGGATCGCAAAGAGACTGGGAAAAAGCCTTTCGGAGACTCTAAGCTATGCTATAGATGTTGCAGAAAGGGAGTCGGACAGAGTTAGAGGGGATGTTGACAGCGTTCTCCAAACTCTGAAATTTGGGAAGGACATAGGCAAAACCAACGCCGAAAAAGTTGACGAGTACCTCTATGGCGGCTCTAATTGATACTGGCATATTTTTTGGCTTTTACAGCTTAAAGGACGTGCATCACATGGATTCTGTGGCGATTGTAGTGCATGCAGTTGAGGGAAAGTGGGGCAGGCTGTTTGTAACGAACCACATTCTCGATGAGACTCTAACGCTTCTGAAATACAGAAAGCTTCCAGCAGACAAATTCTTAGAGGGTTTTGTTGAGTCTGGTGTGCTGAACATAATTTACACAGACGAGGAAGTTGAAAAAAAGGCTCTGGAAGTTTTCAAAGCCAGAGTTTACGAAAAAGGTTTTAGCTACACCGACGCCATCTCTGAGGTTGTTGCTGAGGAGCTTAAGTTAAGGCTTATCAGCTACGATAGCGGATTTAGCCTTCCCACCATCGGACGGGATTACTGGAAAAGTCTTGATGAGTCAGAAAGGAAGAGGATAAGTGCTATTCTGAGAGAGAAAGGTATCGACAGATAGCAATTTTTTAAACTCCCCAACCCGTTATGGTTGTGGAACACAACCCCTTCGCCAAGCGCTACAGGAAAGGGATGAGAAGGATTGCCTTAGTTTACCCGAACAG
>LDZQ01001189.1_pt1 | contig 31440 bp, 30 predicted proteins | sample 615361 | NCBI WGS metagenome assembly LDZQ01 (sample SAMN03408297, study PRJNA278302) | terrestrial metagenome | isolation source: oil reservoir sample I2 | place: USA: Alaska, North Slope, Ivishak formation | collected 2013 | reverse complement strand
GCACTATAAATGAGAAAATATTATCTTGATAATCTGCGCTGGCTTATAATTTTGTTACTGTTCCCATATCATGTTTTACTCATCTACAGCAATATTGGATCCTATTATTTCCATGCTGCGAATTCTGTTATTGCCAATACATTCATCTTGAGTCTTGCGCCCTGGTTTATGCAACTACTTTTTACCATAGCAGGAATAGCCACATATTACTCATTGAAAAAGAGAAGTGCAAGTGAATATCTGAAAGAAAGAATATCAAAACTACTAATCCCCACAGTAGCAGGGATCATCTTAGTAATACCAGTAAGTGTATACTTTGGTTCGCTCTACAGCGGATATACTGGAAGTTTCCTCGCCTTTTACTCGGATTTCTTCATTCACTGGTTGCCCAATTTAAAGTCAGGACTAATTATAGGCCACTTATGGTTCCTCTTATATCTCTTTATAGTGTCCCTTGTTGCACTTCCCATTATCATAGAATATAAAAATGGAAAATGGAAAGTTCTCCCAGAAAAGGTAACCATACCCAAATTATTATTACTGATCATCGCACTAGCCTTCGGCAGCCTTTTCCTCAATTTATACCCTGAAAAAAGCATAATACAATTCTTTTTAGTTTTTATTTTTGGCTACTTTTTATTAGCTAATGAAGAAGTCCAGCGAAAATTGGAGGATAAAAGATGGCCGCTTTTCATCTCATTTCTAGCTATAACCGTCCTCTATCTTTTGATAAGTGTACCTAACTTAAATTCCACAGGAAACTCTAACACCGAATTCAGTTTTCAGTCGATTCTAGGCGCATTTATAATGAAAATATTTGAAAATTCTATAATGTGGCTGGGAGTCCTTGGCGTGATGGGAATAGGTAAACATTACCTAGAATTTAAAAACCTAAAAACACTCTACCTTTCGGCAGTGTCCTTCCCCATTTACATCTTCCACTTGGCTTGGATCAACATTTTCGCCTATTACATCATAAACTGGATACCCAACCAGATACCCTTCCAGATAATCTTAATCATGTGCCTTGGTTTCATATTTACCATAGCCACCATTGAAGTGGTTAGAAGAATCAAGGGATTCCGCTTCCTATTCGGGATCAAAGGCTAATATCATTAACCATGGTATAGTATTTTTCATGTATAAGATCAAGGTTTTGAAATCAAACCCTCCCATTATCATCATGAAATTAGAGATTATCAAGTATACTTTAAATAGAGGAGGTGGGAGATTTGGGTTGGAAATCTAAAAAATGAGTTAAACCTCAATAAGATGCATTTCATTCAATGTATTACGAGGGGGGTCTTTCAGACTCAAGATTTTGTTATCATGGTCCCTATACCCCTTTTTGTGAAAATTTCTAATAATAAGGAGTGTTGAACTCTTCCATCGATGATATGTGCTGATGAGACCCCATCCCTTATTGCCTGGATACATGTAAGGGCCTTGGGGAGCATGCCACCTTTTATGACACCATCTTTGATGAGTTCATCCAATTTGCTTATACTAACCTTTTCTATTAAAGTTTCAGGATCTTCAGGGTCTTCTAGGATTCCTGGGACGTCTGTTAATATTATAAGTTTCTCCGCGCCAATCTCTGCGGCCACTTCACCTGCAACGGTATCTGCATTCAAATTTAGAGTTTCAGCATTCTTGTCGATTCCTATGGGCGAGATTATAGGTATGTACCCGTTACTTGTCAGTATCTCTAATATTTCAGGGTTGACGGATTCTATTTCACCGACTAGTCCAAGGTCTATTTTCTGTTCTTGGCCAGTTTTTTCATCCTTGATTATATGGGGTGCTTTTTTCTTGGCGAGTAGGAGTTGGTTATCCTTGCCTGATAATCCTATGCCTTTGCCTCCATGGAAGCATATCTTTGATACTATGCTCGTGTTTATTTTACCGACCAGGACCATTTTAACTATATCCATTGTCTCTTCATCTGTCACCCTTAAACCTTGGATGAATTTGGGTTTTTTCCCCATCTTGTTCATTGCACGGGATATTTCTGGTCCTCCACCATGGACTACGATTGGTTCCATCCCCACATATTTTAGGAGTACGGTGTCCCTTGCTGTGGAGTCCATGGCCTCCTCTTGTATCATGGCATGTCCACCATATTTTATTAGGATCTTTTTTCCATGGAATCTTTTAATGTATGGTAGGGCTTCCACAAGGATTTTCACTGTTTCCATTTTAATCGCATCCTATGTTGTATATTCTGCATTTATCTTCACATAATCGTAGGTTAGGTCGCAACCATAGGCTTTTGCGGTTTCTTCGCCGATGCCCAAGTCTATGATTATTCTTATCTTATCTTCTTTCATAAGATCTCTTGCAATTTTAAGTTCTTCACTATCTTCAGAGGCTATGATTTCGCCTTCTCTTATAAGGTCTATCTTTCGGTTTTCACTCTCCAAGATGATGGACATTTTTTCCTCTTCTATAGTGGCCTTTGAGCGTCCTATTGCTGCTACGATCCTCCCCCAGTTCGGATCAGCCCCAAATAATGCTGTTTTGACGAGTGGAGATCCTGCAACCGTCCTAGCGGCCATTTTAGCATCCTTTGAGGATCTAGCGTTTAGGACTTTCACTTCCATGTACTTTGTCGCTCCTTCACCATCCTTTGCTATCATCTTCGCTAGTTCCCTGCATGTTAAGTTTAGTGCTTTTTGGAAATTATCATCTATTTTTCCTGATTTTCCAGTTGCTGTTAATATGACCATGTCGTTGGTGCTTTCATCACCATCAACTATTAGCATATTAAAGGTTTCATCCACGGCTCTCTTAAGAGCATCTTTTAACTGCGATGATGATGCCCTCACATCAGTGGTTATGAAGGAAAGCATTGTGGCCATGTTAGGAGCTATCATACCAGAGCCCTTGGCCACACCACCTATCCTGGCTGTGCTACCATCTTCAAGTTCAAATTCAACCGCGAACTCCTTGGGGAACGTGTCAGTAGTCATTATGGCCTCTGCAAATCTTCTGGACCCCCTGGGTGAATTTTCAAGGCCTTTCAGAACCTTTTGGGTGAGTGGTTCTATTATGTTCATGGGCATTTTTCTGCCTATGACGCCCGTGGAGGCCACAGCAACCCTATCCTCTGGGACTGAAAGACCCTCTGCTGCTAGTTCAACCATCCTATGAGCGTCCTTCATGCCCTCCGGGCCTGTGAAGCAATTTGCATTACCACTGTTGGCTATGATGGCTGATAGTCTCCCATCTTCTAGGTTTTTCATGGTTAATTTTAATGGTTCAGCCTTTATCTTGTTAGATGTGAAGACGGCCGCTGCGGTGCTTTCACCAGTATATAATATGCCAAGACCATATTTTCCTTTTCTGGATCCCCCGGCGAGTATGTTATCTACAGCACATACTCCACCCTCTATTATCTTCATGGATGATCCCCCGCCATCCAAGGACGATTAGTCACGTTCTTATGGGTTATATCCGTTGGAATTTGTCATGTTACTTGTAATCGTCTCGTTAATCTGATTTGACGTTTGGGTCGGATTTGGGGCCTCTAGGCTTGCATTGTTATGGGCGGTTTCTGGGGTGATATTTTCGGGTGATATCGCTAATATTATCCCTAGACAAGAGCCGCAACCAAATGCTATCAATGAGATTAAAAGGGCAACCATTATTTTAGCTTCAGTTTCAGGCCGCATTGTAAAACTCCCCAGACTATATTATAGATAATCCTTTAAATAGTTTAAGATTATATGGGGGAATATGAGTAGGATTTCCTAGGTAGTGGCCCCATACAATACTGTTAGTAATATTGCGAGTAGTCCTAGTTGCCAATATCCAAGGTTCCAACCCAAGAAGGTTGCTATAAAAACGAAAATGAATATTATGATGAGTCTTGACTTTCTAGTGAATAAGTAATCTATTATGGCCCTTGTAAAAGGGTTGGGGATGAAATAACCGTAGAGTCCATCTGCAACATCGAATATTATGAGAGTGGCAGGGTTCCACAATTTTATATCATCTGCAAGGTGTGCTCTTTCAGCTGCTTCTCTTCTCGTTTTACCTATACCTGCTCTTATTTTTGCACCGTTTGCAAGTGCATGCCATGCAGCATCTATTGTGGCTTTTAGTGCCATGTCTTTACTTGGTAGGTTGGCGATTATGTCATCACCACCTTCCTTGTAACCTTCGATTTTCCCTTTACATTCCTTTTCAATGTAATTCTTGATGTCGTTCATTATTTCGACTAGGGCTTCTTTGCCATGTTCTTCGATAAATTTTGTGGAGTTGATAACGTCAATGAAAAGGTAATTGTCATGGGGTGATGGTTCACCCTCCTTTGGGGTGAATGGTGTTGGGAATATGAGGGCGAATTCGCCACCGAGTTTTGTGAAGCCCACCCCCGGGACTTCGCCGATCTTTTCGTTTAATTCTATGGATCTTTCTATTGCAGCGGCTCCTGTCATCCCCACAGCAGCCCTAACATTAATCTTCTTGGCACTAGCCAATCCTATAAGTTTTATAGCAGCCCTTATAGCATCATTCTTTGAAGGGAGTCGTGCAAGGACTTCTGTGGGACTTTTTTCAACAATCTCCCCTTTTTCTTTTCTTAGGAGTTTTATGAAATCGTTGATTATTTTGGCCTTGTTAAAAACTTCTATGTAGAGGTAACGGTCGCTGCCTATTATAATGTTACTGAAAAGAGCATATTCATCTACCTTGTCCAATGGTGGTTTTAATTCAATGAATCTCCTACTGCGGGGGATGTTCTCAGAGCCAACCTCTCTTATAAGATTCTTGAAGATGCCTTGGCTGTTTATATCTGCTTTTTTTATTTCTATGAGCATCGTCCTTGTATAGTTTATCATGTCAACGTATTCACGTTCACTGGCATTGTTTGGAGAATATTTGGTGCCTATGCCCAAAACTTTCTTTTTTAATAATAAACCTAATAGTGCTCGGAGGATATACTCTGTCAGCATCAGCTGCTTCCTCCCTTCTCCAAGATCACTTCGAATTCTCCGGGGTTTTCCATTAACATGCTAGGCTTAACAGAGACTATGGGAAATCTCCAAGATCCTATGCGAGCTGCCACAGTACTTGCAATGTTCCTTGAATTCTTCTTCACGAAATTATAGTCATGGTCATTGATGATTATGTTAATATCATATGGTGCTTCCTCCATGACCTCATCAGAATATAGTATATTAACCTCGAAACGGCCTTTTTTGATGAAAACATCATTTCTAACAGCGACAAGGGGTGCATGATCCAATTTTAAACGCTCAAAAACCGTCACTGCAATGTTACCAGCATATTTGACAACTTCTCTATAATCTTGAGGATTTACAAGTACAAATATTATAAAGTCCCCTGTTCTTTCAGCTTCCTCAACGAGTTCCATGAACTTGTCAAAGAGGGGTAATTTCATGAATAAACCTTCAAGTTTTGGTTCGAGACCTTCTTCTTCCACTTTTTCTATCCTGTCGATAGCTTCTTTTGCAATTGCTATACCACTTAATTTTTTACCCCTTTTAACCTTATAATAATCGAAGCCTTTACGCTCGAATTCTCCCAGTATTTCTGCGCAGATCTTCTGGAGGACGTTCTTAACCCTCTTAGGCTTTGATGGTCTGCCGATAACTATTTTATCCTCCTTGAAATTGTAGGGTATCCTTCTACTACCTATGTCCTGGAATTCGTCAGAATATTCTTTGAAAGCATCATTTGATAATATCTTAGCATTTTCCTCCTCTGCCAATTTCAAGATGAAATGATCCGCGTTGGTGCCGGGGGGCACCTGCTTAAACTCACCCTTTTCGAGATACTTCTTAAATTCTTCCTTATCATCGATCTCATGCCTTAATGATGCATCAGCAATTATAACAGGCTCATATCCAAGTTTACGAAGTTCTTCAGCGGCCTTTAATATATTCTCCAACCTGGGCTTATCATCATCTCCCTTCCTAGAATGAGCTACATTGGATGCATCTATAATAACCCTCAATCAATCACCTTTCTATTTTTTAGAATAGAGCTTATAAGACCCCATCAGATAACTTTTCCTTTGCACTTGATTCAATTTTATCTCTATCATATCGTCCTCGATATAATATGTATTATATGAATTAATATCTTTACCTCGAAGCTTGAGTGATGCTACTGTACCAGCCGTTACAAAGAATATGTCCTCAACCCTCCACAGGTGTGGAACATGTTTGTGGCCACATATAACTAGGTTAGCTCCACCCTTAACAATGGAACATAAAACGTCGCCTGCATCGGCTAAGACGTTCCTTTCACGTCCTGTTTTCGGTACGGGTATGATATGATGGTGCAATGCTATCACACTATACATGTCGGCCTCAGCAGCCTTTTTAAGCTCTTTTTCCATCCATAGTTGCTGCCACCTTCCAATCTTCCCATCATCTAAGTCTGGTTCACTACTGTCTAAGCCTATCACCTGCAACTCATCATTAACAGTTATAGTGTTTCTTTTTTCTCCTAGAATTTCTTCAAATGTTTCATAGCCTACATGTCTAGCGTCATGGTTGCCGGGGACGACCACCAATGGACTTTCTATATTACTAAGATAACTTGCCACTTGTAAAAATTCTAGGTAGTAGCCATTGTCTGTTAAATCGCCCGTGGCCACAACAACATCAGGTTCCATGTCATTTATCTGCCTTATAGCCTCTAATAGTATATCCTCTTTGAAATTTCTTGCACCTACATGCAGGTCTGAAATGTGTGCGATGAGCACCATTTTTAACTTAACCTCAAGATAGCCTCTGCAAGATCTCCCTTGGTATCCTTTAACGCGTCCTCCGCTTCCTTTCTGGTGGCGCCTGTTTGACTCATCACAAGCTCTATATCCTCCTCAGGTATCTCTGGTTCTCTGGTTTTCTCCTTGGCTTTACCGGTTACCTGGTAGGTTCTCTGGCCCATGAAGTCCATGATACTGACCTTAGGATTCCCTATGATAATGTCCTTGTCCTTTAACCTTATTATAACCTCTTTCACGCCCTTAAGATCCTTCATCTCCATTCCCATCTGTTTCATGGCCCTTTGCATCTGTTTCAACTGCTTAGGGTTCATGCCGGGTATCATCTTCTTCCTCTCCTGGTCTTTATAACCTGGCCATGACTAAAGTCTAGGATTTCCTCACTACAGAGGAGCGACTTGCCAGTTGCTAATAATTCATCATCTTCGTTAACTATTAAAACTTCATCATTAGCACGTATATTTTTATCACATTCTATAACAAACTTTGCAAATATATTTTTCCCCTCCCTTGCAAAGGGTTCTGATTCCTCGTTTACAACAACTCTACACCTGGGATAATCTAGGCTGGAGTGTAAGAGTGATGCACCTTTCCATGATGGGATTATGAAACCATCAGATGTCCTTATACTCGCGATAAGCTCGTCATCAGCGTAAACATAACGTATTCTCCCAGTCTTTTTACTCTTTATTATTTGGAGATTTCCATTGAAGAGCGCTTTACCAGCACCCTTACCAAACTGATAATCTGCCACAGCAACTAGACGATCCCTATCAGAAAACTTAATATGGGGAGGCTCAACCCTAAACTTAAACCCAAGGTTAAATCTTCTATTAACATCTCCACTGACTATTATAGCTTCATACTCTCCTTCAAGCTTTTTTATTATTGAACTGATGAAATTCTCTGATTCAACATCTAATGTGGATGGGGACTCGTTCTGGGAGAAAGGATAAAACTCATCCAATTCCAATGGTATTATCCCGAAGGGGATGTCAACTACCATGAACTGCCACTCATCAATTTCAACAGGGGCTTGAGAAAAAAATTCCCCAAGATCTTCTGGGACATGCCTTGAATAGGGCTTATTATATGCTGATAAAAGCACAAGCCCCCTTTTCTTGGGGAGTCGGTTCAATCTCCTATGGTGGCGATAAACTTCAACTCTCTTAAGCGACTCTGGACCAGTATAAAAAAAAGCGGACTTTTTAGATACTGGATCATACTTTTCGATCAGTTCCTGATAATTAAGTAGCCTTCGATAAGCGTCCAATAATCGTGGATGTGCTCTACACCTCTGATCAACAAGCTCCATCAGACTACCATCACTTATGGCTTGCCTCACCCTCCTAATCTCGGCAAAACTCACATAAAGATTGTGGGCTGCTATAAGATCTCTTCTCTTATCTTTATCCATGGCCTGTAATTCCTGTGGAGTGTGTTCAACACACACATTACAAGAGCATGGCATCTCCTTAAGTCCATCTAGTTTATATGTCCCAGATGGTGTTAGGAGCCTGTCATCATTAGCATATAACATATAAGCTGCTGAATCAAATAGGTCGCAGCCCATGGCGACTGCGAGTGCAAATAGCATAGGATGCCCAGCACCCATAAGATGCCGAGGCCTAGAAGGTGGAAGACACTCTACAGAGGCCATAACAACCTCAACAAGACTTTTATAATCATAGGATTCTAGAAGAGGTACAACTGCTCCAATGGGATGAACATCAAAATCCATCCTTGAAAGTTCCCTAGCGCACCTTCTCCTAAGATTAGCATATGTGGAACCTTGGACAACAGAATTCAACATCATATTTTTTCGAGAGGATAACGCCTCCTTGGCCCTTTCTAGGGTTATCTCAAGGTCCTTTTCAGCCTTTTTATAGGGTGCATATGGTGGTGTTGGTATGTCAAGTGATGTTCCAATATCGGCTCCGATATCCTCCTGGAACTCAACAATCTCTCTGTTACTTATATCAATGTCGCCATATTCTGCCAGTTGGAAGGAACCAGAATCTGTTACAACAGGACCATCAAAGCCTATAAGCTTATGAACACCCCATCTAAGGGCCAGATCCCTTAATTTATCGTTCTTGTAGATTATGTAGGCGTTTGTTATCACTATTTCGGCGCCGAAAGATTTAACATCCAATGAAACTTTTCCGGGGTGTATTACGGGCATTAAAGCGGGTGTTTTAACTTTAGAGTCTCCTATCTTGAATATACCTGTCCTGCCAAGATTATCCTTATTCTTTATTTCGAACATATAATTTCCCCGTTGACAAGGATTCAAGCCTATTTCTCATTTCAAGTATTCTGTCTCGTGAAGATGATAATCTTGAAAGTCCACACCCACATATACAATCAGAATATTGTGGACAGATAACATAAAGTGCTTCTTTTGAAAATCCATCCTTGATCCCAAACTTCCTAAGATTTTTCAAGACCCTATGATCATATTTACCACCTTTAAGATCCTTACCAAGGTATAACGGTGTTCGAACAGTTGAGGACAACCTTTTTGTATTCCTAACTGTTCTTCTTTCCCTTTTTCTCCTTTCTATTATTTCATCTCTACTATCAGCTAGACTAGGATCAGTGTATGGTATTCCAACGTCCGATAAGGCTATCATTCTTTCATCAATCCATGACAAGTCTTTCATCACCTTTGAGAGTGATGCGATAGTACCACCTCTTCTACCAAAACTTGGACCTTCACCCACATGGAAACCGGCTTCTATCATGGCAGATCTTACAGGGGCAGCTGAAGTATAAGTTGTAAGTATCCCATCATCTTCTATAACCCTTGCAAGTTCCATTATAAATTCTAGAGTGTAAAGTTCGGGAGTTTTATCAGGGCTGAAGGCGTCCAAGAATATGGCATTATAGTATCCTTGTGGGAGTGAGGGTAATATTTGTCTTGCATCTTCACAGAAAACTTCGATGGAGATATTCTCGGGGATCGTGGTCGAGATCATCTGGAAATGGACCCATCCATTTTCAAATAGCCATTCCTCATATGCCTTTTTTATGATCCTATGGGTTGATATTGGACTTGGAACAAGGACCCCAGCAAATATAACCTCTGGCGAAACTTCTATCATATGTATAACAATATTATCGGCTCTTATATGGTCTATGAGCGCTGCTGAATTGTATCCGAGTCCGGAGCAGATATCAAGAACCCTAATAGTGTCTCTGTTTTCTAGTTGTAATGGCTTAACAAATTTTTCATAGGCCTCACTTATGGCACCATGGATTGTGTGCATGGTTTCACTTTTTCCCGAAACCTTCTGTGAAGGGAGTGTATATGAACCATCACAAGTCCTGATCAAATATCTTCTAAGTTCCCTTGAAGCCTCTTCCCTTACATTTTCTCCAAGACGTTCCCTGCCCAAATATTCTCTTATAAATGCTATGATTTCATCATCTACTGTCAAAGGTTTGTACATGACTCACACCAGAAAAGTGGATCCCACAATTAGGCTTAAAGCATGAAAAATTCAATGTGAAAATTTCCATCATAACAAATCTCTTTTTTTTGGCCGCTAAAATAAGTTTTTAGATCCCACAATATTTATTAATATATTGAAAGGTTTAAGGCGAAGATCCCCCTATAAAGTTTTGAAGGGACTTAAAAGATTGAACATAATCGCTGGATCGTTACATTTTATCCAAGGAATCATAATAATTTGTTCTGGAAGTTCCCTTTTCATGAGCACATTCTATTTGAAGTCTAAGATAGTTTCAATGAATTTACATCATTTCAGATCATGCCTTAAAGTCGCATCCATAGGCTATTGGTTGTTATATTAACTTTTCCCTTTTATGTTGGCAGTTGCACATTTCATCAGGTTCCTCAAAAGGATGGATTACCTGAAGAATGATATGAATCCAATATTGGGTACGAATAACTAGAAAAACCCAAAGTATACATGCCCTGTTCTCATATGAATTCAATATCATTGGTACGAATATGCACTTCCAAGTTTGATCATGATCGTGATACTTGCAACCTTTGTAGGAGTCTGGGAACTCTGGTCACTTGTAATGATCTTCGTTTTTCGATGATAATGGGAAACTGAACCAATACATTGAAAAGATTGACTGGTCGCCATATATATGCGAGTGCCTAGCAAGCTTCACGCCATGGATTGTTATAGCAGCCTATTTTTGTCGCGGCCCTAGGATCAACAGAAACTAATCCACCAGCATTCGTCTACCTGCACTACTCATCTACTTTAATTCTCTGTGAACATGCTACTACAATGAGATTGGCAAATGGAAAAACTACTTAATGGTGAAAGGGTATATCAGTCTCACAGCCAAAACAATACCCACCTGGCTAGTATTTATCAGAGTCTTCTCACCATTCTAAAACATTTCGATTGGAAACTCCCCAAAAAGGTTATATGTATAGTCCTATTTAAGATCTTCTATGAAGATATTGATAGTTTCCGATTTCTTCGTGCCCCATTATCCTGGTGGTGGGGAAAGGCGATATTTTGAAATAGGGAAAAGACTAATTGAAAGGGGCTGGCGAGTCGAAGTAATATCCATGAAAATTAAAGGTGTTAAGGAAAAGGAGGATATAAGAGGTTTAAAAGTCCATCATATCGGTCCTGTGATAGGGGATCCTCCAAAGAGGAGTTTTTTGGATTTTTTGCATTTCATGTTGGCTGTTATATTCTGGATCCTATCCCATGATTATGATATTATCGATGCCCAGACATATGCCCCACTATTACCAGCTTTTATAGCCTCAAGGATTAAAAGAACGCCAATGGTTGCAACAATCCATGATGTAAGCTCCACTTTTCCCGATCAGTGGATACAATCATCGAAAACTGCTAAATTAGCCGAGAAAACACTCCTAAGACTACCATATGACAGGATAATCACCGTAAGTAATGCAACAAAAAACGCATTAATCAAAGATTATGGAATAAAACCCGAGAGGATCCAGGTCGTCTATAATGGTGTTGACTTACCCCTAGTAGATTCGATAAAAGCATCAAGAACTCCTGATACTCTGATTTTTGTAGGGAGGCTCGCACCTCACAAACATGTTGACCACCTCCTAAAAATAGTGAAAGAATTAAAAGATGAGATCCCAGATATAAGATTGAAGATCATAGGCAGCGGCGTAGAGAAAAATAGACTTCTAAAACTTGTGAAAGATTGTAAGATAGAAGATAGGGTGTCATTTTACACGAATCTTAGATATGCTGATGTTATATATCATATGAAGGAGTCTTCTATACTGGTCCTCCCATCAACAAGAGAAGGGTTCGGGATGGTTCTTGCTGAAGCCAACGCATGTAAACGACCGATTATAGCTTATAAAAGTGGAGGGGTTATAGAGGTTATAAAAGATGGTGAGAACGGATTCCTAATCGAACCCCTAAACATAAAGTCCTTAAGAGAAAAAATAAAAACACTACTCCTAGATGAAAAACTACAAGAGGAAATGGGAAGAAATGGGAGAAAAATAGTCGAAGAAAAATTCAACTGGGACAAGATCATAGATGAGATCATTAAAACATATAAGGGTATGTGATTCAAAATGACAAGGGTATACATAGTCACACCAGAATACAAGGGCAAAAACTTCCTTAAAAGCTACCTTGATTCCCTCTAAAACAAACCTACAACGAATTTAAGATAATAATCATTGACAATTCAGAAAATAATGACTCATCAAAATATTTACGGGAAAATTACCACACTTGGATAGAAAATGGCAAACTAAAAGTAATAAAAAATCCAAAAAACTTTGGTTTTGCCAAGGCAAACAATCAAGGAATCAAAGAAGCATTCAAAGATCCTAAATGCAAATATCTGATCTGCCTCAACAACGACACCACAACAGAACCAGATTTTATCGAAAATTTTGTTAAAATGGCCGAAAAACATCAAAGGGCCGGGAGTATCCAAGCAAGATAATATGGGGACAAAACCCCAAGCTTATCGATTCAACTGGCCTAGAATACTCAAAGAATGGTCTGGGATTCAACCGGGGCGCCTACAAAGCAACTGAAGAATATGATAATGCAACTGAAATCCTTGGATGCTGCGCTGCCGCTTGTCTATATAGTAGGGAAGCCCTAGAAGATGTTGAAATCAACGGGGAGTATTTTGATGAAGATTTCTTCGCATATTATGAAGATTTTGATCTGGCATTAAGATTAAGATTGGCCGGGTGGAAATCATACTATTGTCCCGATGCGATTGCATATCATCACAAAGGAGCCTCAAAGGGGATTTTAAGCGACTTCACAATATACCATAACTGGAGAAACTACACATGGACTCACCTTAAAAACATGCCAGGGCCTCTTCTTGTCGCATATTCGCCTTTATTCATATTAGCAGAAATTTTACAAGTTCTTTTAAATTTAAAAAGGAAAAAAATGGATCATTTTCCGGGCAAAATATGATGCCTACAAAAATATAATATCAATCATGAAAAAAAGGAAAATGGTCAAAAAAAGAATAAATCATAGCGAATTTAAAAAGATTCTCACATTTAAATGGCGGGTGAAAGTCCCAAATATATGATTGGAGGTTTTGTAAAAAGTCCTGTTTTTCCCTATTTCGATGAGGTTTTTACGTGCCTACGTAGATGTTATTGAGCTTTGTTTCCCGGTATCCTTGTCAGTTGCTCCTTGAATAGCCTTTCATCACCCATTATCATTTTCATTACTGATGGCCGCCTCCGCCAGATTTCCAAAATTATATACTGAAGAGATCCATTGCAAACCGATGCTTACCTTTCTTCATGTCTTTTTTTGAGTGGTATCCATGCTGGTTGATTTTAGTTTTTCGTTTATGTGCATCTTTTTCTTGGTCGAATGATTTATCCATACAAAATCCCGCCGCTCTGTATTTCCTTGTTAGATGGTATTGCATCCTTTGTTTCATGGAGACTCCTGACTACTCTGTGTGCTAATATAACCTGTTCTTGTGCATCCAGTGCAATCTGATTTTTAGTGTAACTTTTTCTCTGTTTTTTTTGCGTGATCTGGCTTTATAGCGTATCATGAAGTTACATATCCTGTTCCATCGATAGAGATCCAAGTATCCTCTATATTGAATAAATGCACCGTTAACTCAGGCCTCTTCCAGCTCCCCAGGATCATGATGCACTTAAATGAACCTTTGAAGTGTGACACATCCTTCAAGCTGAGCATTTTGAGTACTGAAAGCATTAAAGCTATCAAAATACTTGAGCCTATAATTTCATCTTCAATGCCATAAATGGTGCTGAATGTACTTATGCTTTGGCATGGTACTTGAATAATTGGTAAATCCTCCTCCACTTAAATGCAATATCTTTAAATTTTATTAACTGTTACTATATACTATGTTAGAGGCTCAATGAGGGGGTCACCTTTCAAAGGTTGATAATTAATACTTATGTGACCCCTGATTATAGCCAAAAAATATTATACGGAATCGAGTTCTAAAAAACTTTAGAGATAGGTGGAATAAATGAAGATAGTTTTTATTCATCAAGGTCCACATCCAGTTCACGCAGCATTTGCGGAAACCATAACTGATAAATGGGAGTTTTATGGAGATAACCGTAAATCTATAATAAAGATTCTTTTTAGTTCAATTATTAAAGATAAATACAGGGCTGATGTGGTTTTTTCTGAAGGCGGATTGGGGCTACCTTTAGCAATTCTTAAAAAAATTAAGAACCCCAGGGCAAAGATCATACTTCTCAATGCAGACGCCTTCTTTTATCTTATTTCAAGGAGTATATTCCCTAAGAAGTTGCTGATGAAGTTTTTATTGTCATTTGTTGACCATATAATAACTGTATCCAAAATGAACAAGAGATTGGCATCTAAATATTTCAAATCCCGAGATATAAAGGTTGTCCACCCATTTGGCGTTAATGTAAATTTTGATATTAGCTGTCCACTTGACACATCAAACATACTCTTCATAGGGAGTCACAGAGCTGATAAACGTTTTGATAATCTTGTTGAGGCCGTGAAGATTTTGAATGATGATAATGGGAATTTTCAACTTTATCTTATTGGGTCTTGTTGCGATATTATTGAAGAGAAGCATGACTGGTTACATAAGATTGGCTTTACGAAGCATCCTGAGAAATACTTTAGTAGATGTTCTTTTTATGTTCATCCGGCGGACTTCGAACCATTTCCTGTTTCTGTACTGGAGGCCATGTCAGCTGGTATCATACCTATTGTTACAGAGAATACCGGTCAATCTGAGGTTTTCAGGGAGCATGGTCTTGATTTTTTAATTTTAAAAGACAATAAACCTAAAACAATAGCTGAAAAGATAATGAGAGTATACAATAGGCCATTGCATTGGAAAAGGAAAATTTCCAGGAAATGTAAGGACATCAGTCGTCGATTTTCAAAAGAAAGTCAAGTTAAGGAATTCAAGGAAGTTTTTAACAAGACATTGGAGGAATTAGGATTATAGATTATTTGAGCAAAAAATTTTATTGGACCACCAAGATTTTTCAGTCAACCAACAATCCATTCTCTGTACTATTATTTAGGTTAGGAGTTTTTAGTGAGTGTGAATGTGATTTTAGGCAATTAGGGGTTGTAAAACTTACAAAACGTGACATAGAAAGTGGGTTGTTCCCTGCTCTTCTCTCTATCTCTCCCCATAAACTTAACATAAACTGGAAAGTAGCTAAATTGCTTGTTGATCAAAAAGATAAGGAAGTGATAAATATAAAACCTCTAAATTTAAAAATAATGAACGTCGCTTTGTCATCTTTTTTTGAAACATTCGTTGAAGAACCATATCATGTCCCATCCACGGATAAAGATAAAATAGTGATAGATATAGGTGGAAATGTTGGTGATACAGCGTTATATTTTGCCAACAAAGGTTATAGAGTTTATTCTTTTGAACCAATCCCAGAAGTGTATCAAGTGGCCCTCAAAAATATTAAATTAAACTCTCATCTAGCTGATAAAATAACCTTTGTAAATAAAGCTGTGAACAGCAAGGAAGGTCGCGCTAAAATAAGCTACCAAGGTTTAAATAAAGGGGGAGAATCCAGCATTCTCATAAAAGCAGATAACGCCTTAGAGGTAAATACTATAACATTAAAAAGAATATTAAAACAATATGAAATAGAAGACCCTTACTTATTAAAGATGGATTGTGAAGGTTGCGAATATAAAATAATAAAAGAACAAGACCTACAAATGTTCAATAAGATCATCCTTGAGTACCATACTTTTTTAATCAAGAAGCCCCCAGAGACCATCATAGAAAAATTAAAAAATGAAGATTTTAAAATTGAAAAGAGAATGGATAATCGTTTCCTTGGCATAAGTATACTCCATTTTAGCAAAAAGTAATCAAGAAAATAGGCATTCTTCATTCTCTACACCTCCATACCCCCTTTTTGTAATGAAAATAATATGATGTCAGCAAAAATATTGATCTTTTTTAAAGAAAATCTTCAAACCATTTACGGCTATAGTTTGCTGCTTTTTTCGCATCTTCACTTGTGTTCTCGGGTAATACTTATCACAAAAAGAAACGTTAAAATCAGGCCCGGTATTGGAATTTTGCAGGTTTTGTGGTTATCAAAAAACACCGTAAAACCATGTGAAAATAACATTTATCACCCTTTCAGGTAAGTAAGCTTTAAAAGACGTGAAAAAACAGATAAAGGAAGAAAAATTGGAAAAGAGGCCCCCTTTACACTTCACAAGATTGCAATGATACTACAGTGGAACTGCAGTAAAATAAGAGTAAAATGAAGACTCATGACAGATGAAAACACTAAAATAACCAGGCAAGGAAAAGGAATTCCATAATACAAAAGAAGCAAAAGGGGGCGGTTAAAAGGGCCGTTCAAGAAGGTGAAACCGAAGACAAGCCATTGGAAAGTCCCTTTAGGGCGTTGGAATAGAAACTACAAAAAATTGCAATGGTAGGATGGAACTCAAAAAATCAGCTAGCCTAGAAGTTTAGACCAGACTACATGTATAGAGCCACTCAAATCGAGCCCTTCCCATTTTATATATGGACATTCCATAATTTAATGGCTCACTGACATCATTTTCGATATTGACGCTTGACTTCCACATTTTCAATATATCCCAAGATCTGTACTGATCATGGTTGAAGACACCTGTTCTTTTTCCTCTGCCTTCACTTCGACATTTTTCTTCTGATTTCCAAATTCTTTTTGGACTTGCATGCGCCATGTACATGTTGCAGCTTTCCATGGATTTAATCCTTTCCTCTAGATATTATTAACAATTTCATTTTAATATTTTGGCTTCCCTTTTCTTCTTGAATATGCTATTTTTTCGAGTATCCTCTTGTACTTCATTATCTTTGATTCCCCCGATTCCACCTCTAGAATGTGTAGATGTGGATCTTTGAGAATTCTGCACATACTTTACCACTTTCCACTATTCTACTAAAATCTCCATGTATTTTGTAGCTCTCTCTCCATTCTTACAATTCCTTAGGTGAGTTCGGTTTTTCTTGCCAGTTTACCCATACACCTTGTTTTGCAAAATATATTCCCAAAAAAGTCATGTTAAATATTCAAGAGTACTATTTTCCATAGAAGGGGCAGGCATTTACCAAGAAAGCTAAAAGAGAACCTTCCAACATATTTTTTCCGGTTGAAACCTTTCTAGATCTTATACTTATATCAATGAGAACATCCCAACAATGGATAATTTCAAAAAAGCTGTGGTAAACATTAAACAAATTCTCAGAAACAGTCCCAAAGAAAGTTTTAGCCTGCTAAAAATATTCGAATTTCTTCACTAAATAAGGGCCTGCCTTAATAGAAGTTTGTGAAGTCGAGGGTTCACCTGCTTTTTCATTATTGGGTCATAATAACAATTAAGTTATCCTTTAATTGTTCATATACCACTTATTTTATAAAAAACCCATTTTGGATCCGTTATAAGGTGAGTGGAATGCAGATTTCACCTCATTTTTTATAATATATTCTAAAGCTAATAAATATATGGGGCACACATTCCTGACAAAAAAGCATTTTTAATACAGAATTTATTTTTTCTGGGTGATTTGGAGCATGTTGGGGTGTGAAAATGTCACAATGACATTTTAATTAATTTTTTGCTTGCTTTTTGATTTCTCTTGTCCTCTGAGCATGTAAGAATGACACTTAATCTTTTTATGGTTTTTTGGTGATGTATAATCACTAGATGCTTTGTCGAGGCGGTGGAATGGATATATTTTTTCAACGATTTTTTCTTTCCCATTTTCCTTCTCTTTCTTTTTTAAATGGTTAAAATGTCACATTATCCAATGAATGTAACCTCTTCCAAAGTTGGCCGGGCCCAAAATCCTTGTAAGATATGGGAAGGTTACAAATGGGAGAAGATATTGTAGAAGTTGTATCGTCGCGTAATAGATAATATCATATCACTTACTGGAATAATCTTGTTTAAAAGAATTAATTTTAATCTTGAAATCTGCATGGATCTTTATTTTAATTACAGAATTATTTTCGGATTTTTACAGTTATAGAATTTCGGCTAATTTTTTTTGAAAGGTCTTCCGGGGGTGTTGGATCTTTTTTGGGAGTGGCTATTTTTCTTTTTCTGGTTGTTTGTATTTTTTAGTTGTTTTGTTACTTCTATTTTCTTTTAGTAATTTTTCGTATTTTTCATAGATTTCTATAAGTTCTTGGAATTCAGGTTTAGGTGCTATGATCACTTCTTAGTCGCATTTAAATCCATGGGATTCTATCTCTTCTTTTTTTAAATTGATTATAGCTTCTAATGGCATGATTTTCTTTTTTCTGTTTGTATTCTTGCTTATAACATCGAATCACGGATTCTAAAAATTTTATAATATAATCTTTAAAATCTGTTATATAAAAATGGGTATGTATTTTTGATTTTTTAGCATTAGCTGTAAAAGTAGATTTTTATTGTTAGGTGTAGGGGCTTATTAGAATTTCCTTTTTCGAAAGCATAAGTGGGGAGGATTATATTGGCGATTAATGTGGTGATCTACAAGTTTAGGTCATTTTCTTTTTTCTCGAAATTTAGGATCTATTGAAAGTGTTATGTTTAGATTATCTGGATAGTGTTCATTTTAACATTTATATATGAGTTATGAATATATATTCATAATGATGCTCAAAATTTTCAGAAAGAGATCCTAAAGCAGATTAAAGGAAGGTGGTAAACTATGTGCAGAAGGTTTAGGTATGTAGGTCCTTGTAAGTGTGGTTTCGGGTCTCATGCATATTATGAAAATGTGAGAGGAAGAATTTACCATGTATCAGAGATATACCCTTACTATTTTATGGGATACGGAAGAGGTGGTTTCGGACCGAGAGATGTGCGATATCCATACTATCTGAGATATAGGAGCTTGAAATTTTAAAAGAAGAGAAAAAATGGATCGAAAGAAGGATAAAAGAATTAGAAGAAAAAATTAAAGGAAAAGAATAATTGGGATCATTATTATCGCAGCTTTTTGTAATGGAAAGAATAAACCTCAATTTTATCAAGAATCCCAAGGGGAAGTAAGGATCAAAGAACGACTAAATGTAGGGAGCCGAATTTAAAGTTTGAACTTTGTATGTAAAATCCAAGTTATGGCTTTAGCAGGTCTTTTTAGATCATCCTTCGGGATAACTGTTCTCGTACAAGATAAAAAATAATGAGGGTCGAGGGCTTTCGAAATGAATTCATATATTCTGTATGGTGGAGGAAGCTAAGATTGCAGAATATCTTGAATCTGCCATGGATGGTTAAAGGGAATTTTGGCTCTAAAAGTATTTTTTTCCGATGAGAGCAGCTACTATTAGGGTTACTCCTATTAACAGGGGTGCTATAGGCGTTCCTGTCTCTTTTAATGGGGTGGCGTAATTTTTTGGCTGTGACGATGTGATATTGGTCGTCCTATTTTGAGCGACGTAATCTTCTTTGTAGGCCTTTGTGGGATAGTATTGGATTTTACTTTCTATTGCGTCTTTTATCGCGGAATAGGTGATGGAAGCCCCCACGTCCAAGTCTTTTCTTGGTATGCTAGGGTTTTTTGTGTTTAACCATATTTTCCAGTGATCTGAAGTGTAAGGGCCCATCGACATTAAAGTGTAGAGGTCTCCTTCGACATATTCAATTTTAGGCGCATAGTCAAAGACTTGAGCTTCATAGACCTGGTGATTTTCTTCCGATTCTTCGGTAATGTAATGTGGAGCGCAGAATGAATCTGTTATGTAATGTGAGGCTACTCCAAAGCAGTAACTTGCATATTTGTAATCTTTTTTGTCCCATGCGTCTTTTCCTTTTATGAGCCACTTTTTCGCTTCATAATATGCTGGTGGGAAATGGTGCCTTTTAAAGTCTTTAAATTTCTGGTCGGGGTCATCTGACCCGTCTTTCATGGCTTCAATGTCAATTTTTTCTCTATATTCCCTGGGAAGGCTCTTATAGATTTGATCCACTGTATTGTAATGTGTGTGCCATTTCCATGCAAACGTGGTTGAAGCCAGTAAGATTAAAATTAGCAGGATCATGTGCAGAAGTCCTATCATACGCCTTATAATAACACCTCCCAATTTTGCGATAGGAGATCTCTACACTCTAAGGGGATGATGGATAAAGTCTCCGATTATGAAGATTTTCTTAACATTATTTGGGAACCAATAATTTATAAACTTTTTTTAGGGAAGAAAATCTATGTTGGCATTTAAAGAAAGAATCGACCAGCATGTACACTTCTAAAAAATAGCAAATAGTTTTTAGACGAATATGCGTGAAATCCGAATTGACAAGAGATCATAGAAATAGAAATGATGTGAATAAATTTATTGGGTTCTTCCCTTCAATTTTTTAGCCTCTATAATCTCCTCGTTCTAAGCACTTCCAATTTAGCAGGGTAAAAGAGTAGTACTAATTACCTATGATCCTCTGGAACATAAGTGAGATTTTTTGCTGTGATAGTTTTTCGCGGAACGAAGTTTATTGTTTTGCCTCCATATTTTCACTGTTTCTATAAGACCGTTCAAAAGTATTAGCGCTGAAATTTGTCATGGAGAAAGTATATGAATGTTTCAAAAGGGAGGTTTGATGGGGTTTTAGGAGAATGGAGGATTCTTTTTCACATGGATATAATGACCTTTCAAAAAAAGGAGGGTTTTTACTTCAATTTGCAGTTACACGTGGATATTAGAAGCACCTAAAAATATTGTAGGACAGAAAAATATGGTTTTTTATTAAAGTGTGGGGTGGAAGTTTTTAAATGAGAGGTGGGGTTTTATTCTGTTAGGGGAGTGCGCGAAAAGTATAATGTTAGGTTTTGGTTACATTTTCTATCTTGTATTCTATGTTTTCTTCTTCGAGTTTTCTTGCTATGCTTTTACTCATCTTACCCACCGCTAATACTAGGACGTCCAGGCCTCTTTTGGCCGCGGCTAGGGTTGCTTCTGGTGTTGCGAATTCAAAATCGACTCTTAGGTTTAGTTTGTTGGCCGCTGCCCTTGCTACCGTCCCCATTATACCGACTTTGTCGTAGCCTTGATTGTAGATCTTTTTTATCTTTTGGAGGTTGGCGGCTCTGGATCCTCCTTCGTTTATCCTTGGGAGTACTAGTATGGTTGCTCTACCTTTTCTGAGGTTGATTAGTCCGCTGAGCTCCGTTAATGCCACATCCTCTCCTTTTTCGGCATCTTGCAGGACCTTCCCGTGGGCTTGGCCGTTTTTTCTCTTTTTCGCGTATAGTATTCCATCTTCCATGAATAGTTCGACTTCGTCGCCTTTTTTGAGGTTTTCTTTTGCTATGGCCGGCCATGTTGATTTGTAGGTGCTCATTGTCTCTAGTACGCTATCGGCATATTTTCTGAGTGTTATAGCTTCTCTTTTTAGTTTTTCCAGTCCTTTTTTTGTTAGTTTATAGTATGATCTTCCATCTCCTGGTTCTATATAGCCTTGGTTTGTTAGTGCTTTTATGTTCTCGGAGACGGCTTGTACTGTTACGCCTAGTTTCTCAGCGATGTCCCTTTGTCTTATGTGGGGTTGGTTTTCCGCTATCTCGGCTAGTATCTGAAATCTTGTGAGTTCACCTTTCTTTTTGAATACTCGCATGCTGTTTCACCCTATCTTGCCATTAAGTGCATTATCGAGTAATTCTAGGAATTTTTCTTCGGTTCCGTGGGGTATGTAGGCTCCGCAGGCCATTGCATGTCCTCCGCCACTTCCCCCGACTTTCTCTGCTATTTTACCTATTATGGATCCGAAGTGTATCCCATCTAATGCGAGGAGCCTTGAACAGCGCAGGGAAACCTTTGTGCCATGTTCCTTGACCCCTAGGCCTATTATGGGTTTTCTCCAGTCACCGTAGCCTATTATCATCCCTGCTATGGTGCCTATCACGTTATCTCTTATCTCAGTGGTTTTGAAGTATTGTAGGTTCCTTTTTTGTTGTAGGAGCTCCTCTCTTTCTATTAGTTCTATTTTCTCTGCCAAGTATCTTCTATGGGCTCTTGTAACTGTTTCCAGTTCGTCTAGTGCCTTGTCTCTTTCTCCTCTTAGTATTTTGAGGGCTAGTTTGATGTCGTTGTTTCGATTGCAGGCGTTTATAGCCGTGGAGAATTCTGCCAAGTCGCGGAGTGGTGTGTATTTTTCTTCTCCTAGGAGGTCATATGCCTCTGTGGATACTAATTGTGGAATATATTTCACGTATTTTGGGGGCACTTTCCTTGATAGCATCTTAACTAGTTCTGAGAATAGTTTTCTTTTCTCTTCCATGGTTAGGTCACATAGGCAACGGTATCTTTCCCCTTCCTTATATGGTATCCTTAATTTTTTTAACAGTAGTATAGATTCTGTCCTGTTGTTGGTGATTGGCAGGTTGACGTCACTGAAGTATGATAAGGCTACGAATATGGGTCTTGTTTGTCTGCCATATATTAATAGGTCTTCTATGATATCTATTTGCCCCAGTTGCTTGCTATCCTCTAGTATTTGAGCGTTTAGACCTGTTAGTTTGCCTGTGAGCGAATTTTGAAGGTCTCCTACGGCTGATAACACGCCCATCCAGCTTAGGTCATGATGGTTGAATTTTTTTGAGAGGAGGTATGCCATTCCACCGCCTGAGACTTGGGTTGAACCGTCTATCCCATGTTTTATTGGGTTCAGTTCTAGTAATTGTCCTTTCGGGTTTTTTCTTGGGAGTGGTGGATGGTGATCCAAGATTATTATCTTGGAGTTGGATGTGGCGATTTCTTCTATTTGTTGGCCTGAGCCCATGTCTGTGAATATTGTGAGCTCGTTTTCTATTTTGATGTCTTCGACTTGGTTGAGGTTTATGAATTCTATTTCATAGTCTTTTTCTGTTCTTTCAAGGAGGGTTGAGATGATGGCCCCGGCTGTTATACCGTCACAGTCGCGGTGACTGTAAACTTTAATGTCCTCCGAGGATTCTATAATCTCTTTAGCCTTTAGGAGGCCTTTATCGAGTCCTGGGGGTGTTTTCATCCTATCATCTCTTTCGGGAGGCTTTTATCATTTTACTGATCTTGATGAGTAGTCTTCTTTTTTTTAGGTTGTTGTGTTCTATTATGACTCTTCCGCTGCGTTCCCACCATGATGGTGGATATGCCTTATCCGCCTCTACCCTTGCCTTGAATTTTAATCTTTCAGCAGCCTCTTTGATCTCGTTTAAAGTTGGGGATTCTACTGCATGCTTTCGGGGGATTTTTCTTCCTTCTTTTTTTGTTTTTTTAGCATCTAGATAAGCGGGCCATATGATTGTTTGCATGTTTTTCAATCCTCTGAGAGTTCGTGGAATAATTTTATCAGCATGTCTTTTATGGTGTAATTTTCTGGGGTTATAGCTTTTATACCATATTCTTTGAGCTTTGCCGCGGTTATGGGGCCGATGGCGGCTACTATTATCTTCCCGTTGGATAGTTTTTTTATTATATCATCTTTTTTGTCCTTTTCTGTGGTGAGGAGATTTTCCACTGTCAATGGACTTGTGAATGTTATCGCGTCTATCTCCTCTTTTAGTATTTTTTCTATGAGCCTTTTTATCCTATCATCCTTGGGGTTGGCGGATTTGTAAGCTTCTGCTATATAAACCTTGGCTCCCATCTTTTTCAAGCCTTCGGGTAGCACATTTCTGGCTGCAAGCGTCCTTGGTATGGCGACATTCTTGTTCTTCATATCATAGGATGATAATGTTTCAAGCAGGCCCTCTGCTGTGTAGTTTGAGGGTATGACATCAGCTTTTAATCCTATCTTTTCAAGAGCTTCTTGGGTTTTAGGGCCTATGACCGCGATTTTACAATCTGGTTTTAATTTTATTTTTTCGCAGTGTTTTTTTATGGATTTTATGGCTGCTGGTGATGTGAAGATTATCCAATCGAATTTTTTGAGGTTTTCGCATAATCTTTTGAGGGTTTTTGTCTTGGGTGTTTGGATTTGGAGGGTGGGGGTGATGAGTGGTATTCCACCTGCTTCTTCTATGAGTTTTATGGCTTCTTCACATCTTTCTTCTGGTCTCGTGATGGCTATTACCTTGCCTTTCAAATCCATTATGGGTCCTCTTCTATTATTTTCTTGTATAGGTCTACTATGTGTCCTATGATGATTACTGCGGGGGGTTTTATATCCTTTGTGTGCATGTCTTCTAGTGTTGCGAAGGTTATCCTTTCATTCTTTGTTGTCCCATTTTCTATGGCGCAAACTGGCGTGTCAGCTGGACGATATTTCATCAATTCCTTTGTGTTTTTTTTGAGATTGCCCACGCCCATTAGTATGATGAGGGTGTCTGCCTTGTAATCCCAGTGTACTTGTCTTTTCTCTTTTGTAGGATCTTCATGGCCTGTTACAACGGTGAATGATGTTGATATGCCGCGGTGGGTGATGGGTAAGCCTGCTGCTGTGGGAACACCTATTGCAGATGTTATACCTGGTATTATTTTTGTTTTTATTCCATGGGATTTTAGTGTTAGGAGTTCTTCTCCTCCGCGGCCGAATATGAATGGGTCTCCCCCCTTTAATCTGACCACTATATTGTTTTTCTCTGCTTCTTCGACTATTATCCTATTTATCTCATCCTGGGTTTTACTGTGCCCTCCAGGTTTTTTACCCACGTATATGAGTTTAGCATCCTCTGAAGCATGTTCTAGGATTTTATTGTTGATTAAACGATCATATATTATGACATCAGCCTTTTTTATGACTTTCAGTGCTTTTAGTGTGATGAGTTCAGGGTCTCCAGGTCCTGCGCCGATAAGATATACTACCATATTCTAACCTCTGTTAATGTATTCTATTATACCCTTGAAGAATTTTATACCATCATCTGATCCTAGTATGGCCTCTGAGGCCCTTTCTGGGTGGGGCATCACAGCGCATACTAGCCCCGACTTGTCACAGACTCCTGTTATCCCATCTATGGACCCGTTAGGATTTTCTGAATAGAATTGTAAAACCACTTGATCATTGTCCCAGAGTTCCTGGATGTTGTTGGTATAGTATCTTCCCTCTGCGTGGGCGATTGGCATCTTAATAATCTCATCCCTCTTATAGAGTGAGGTAAATGGCGTTCTAGTAGTTTTAACTTTGAGTTTTGTCCATTTACAATTGAATTTTGGGTATTGGTTGACTGTGAAAACGCCGGGTACTAGGCCGACCTCTGCAAGTATCTGAGCCCCATTACATATACCTAGGACAGGTTTTTCTTCTTTCACGAGTTCTCTTACACCATCCATAACTGGTGTTATGGCTGCTATCGCCCCTGCCCTAAGATAATCCCCATATGAGAATCCGCCCGGGATTATAACAGCATCTAAATAACTTAAATCCTCCAAGTCCCACCATATGTATTCTGGCTCGGCTCCCACTAATTTCAGGGCGTGGTAGACGTCCCTGTCGCAATTTGAGCCTGGGAATCTTATAACTCCAACCCTCATATTTAATCCTCAGGTTCTATATTAATTTGATAGTCATGTATTACTGGATTGCAGAGGAGGCGCTGACACATATCCTCAACCTCCTCTTCAACCTTCTTCATGTTATCCTCTTCCATTGTAAAGGTTATGATATCCATTGTGTTAGTATTTTCAACCTCGTACCCTAACAGTGCCAAGGCTCTTTGTATTGTGGCCGCCTCAGGGTTTAGCATACCCTTTTTTAGTTTTATTCTGACTTCAACATTGAATTTCATAACAGATCATCCTCTAGTTTCCATCTTTTTTTATCCCTATCATCGAGGATTAAAGAGGCAACTATCCTATAGGCATCTATAACTCCACCTTCACCTCTCCTGAAAAGATCCTTGTCTAGGGTTTTCCTGGTTTTCATCTCCCATAATCGGCAAGTGTCCGGGCTTATCTCATCACCCACTAGTATTTTGCTATTGTATCGTCCAAATTCTAGTTTAAAGTCTGGTAGCAGCAAACCCCTCTCCTTGAGGAACCCCTTTAGAATGTTGTTAACCTTTAATGTTATCTTCCTCATCTTATCTAGTTCATCCATGGTTGTGAAGCCAAGGGCGACAGCTATGTCATCATTGAGCATTGGATCCCCATACTCATCACTTTTGTAGTCCATCTGTATTATAGGCTCCTTGAATTCTTGGCCTTCCTTGAACGGGTACCTTCTTGTGAGGCTTCCAGTTGCTATGTTCCTTGCTATGACCTCAATAGGTATCATTTCAAGTTTCCTGGCGAGGATATACCCTGGTTTCACCAACGTTATATAATGGGTTTTTATACCGGCAGCTTCAAGAACCTCGAAAAACTTAGCTGATATTATGGAATTGTAGTATCCCTTCATAGGGATCTTGTCATGTTTTTCACCATCACCTGCAGTTATATCATCCCGGAATCTGATTATAACCTCATCTGGATTGTCTGTCTTGTATATATCCTTTGCCTTGCCAGTGTAGAGAAGTTTTCCCAGTTTCATGATTATCACATCTCTCTTATGGGGGAGAACCTTATATAGGTGTTAGAACTATTATTGTGATATATTACCAACAAAGTTTATATACATCCCTTTATGATTATCCATTATAATCCAAGAGTATAGGACTATGAAGCTTCTCCGGGTGAAATAATGTGTGGCATAGCTGCTTGCATACTAGAAAATGATAAAGCCGCTCCAATATTACTAGGATGTGTTAAAAAGTTGGAATATAGAGGTTATGACTCCGTCGGCATCGCAACACTCAATTCAAGTATAATAGTCGAAAAAGATGAAGGTAAAATAAATGATTTCGAAGAGAGCCTAGACCTTTCCAAGTTCCAGGGTAGAATAGGCATTGGCCACGTGCGCTGGGCGACACACGGCCCCCCAACAAGAGAAAATGCGCACCCACACCTAGACTGTGATGGAAAGATAGCGATAGTACACAATGGGATAATCGAAAATTACATGGAACTAAAAAATGAACTCAAAAGTGAAGGGCACAATTTCGCATCAGAGACAGACACTGAAGTCATAGCACACCTAATAGAAAAATACAAAAACAGAGGACACAACCTTGAAGAAGCTGTTAGAAGAGCTCTTATACGTTTAAAAGGCGCCTATGCGATAGCTGTGATCTCATCAGACGAACCTGATAAGATCATAGGGGCTAGGAAGGAAAGTCCGTTAATAGTGGCCAAGGGTGAAAGGGGATATTTTCTAGCGTCAGACATCCCAGCCATACTAGACCATGCAAGGGATGTCATATTCCTGGATGATAATGAAATGGTCATAATAGATGATACAGGAGCCCGAATAAAAGACCTGGAGGGTAACATTAAAAAGAAGGAATACAAATACATCGAATGGACTCCTGAGATGGCTGAAAAAGGCGGCTACGACTACTTCATGTTAAAGGAGATACATGAACAACCACAAGTTCTAAGGGACACCCTCAGGGAAATCAACACAATCCAAAGGGTTGTGGATGAAATAGGAGAAATAAAAAGAATATGTTTTGTCGCATGTGGAACATCATACCATGCAGCTTTCGTTGGCAAATACCTCTTTGAAAGCATCCTCCATATACCAACAGATGTTATAATAGCAAGTGAATTCCAATACACTGCTAATGCGCTCGACAAGGAAACTCTCACAATATTTATAACACAATCAGGTGAAACTGCGGACACACTCAACGCATTAAGAGCCGTTAACAAAAAATCAAAAACATTAGCAATAGTGAACGTCCTTGGGAGCACGGCCACCAGAGAAGCGGACCATGTAATTTATACCAGAGCAGGTCCAGAGATAGGTGTCGCGGCAACAAAAACTTATATAAGCCAACTAGCTTGTATATACATGTTAGCAGCTGCCATAGGCCGAAAAACCGAGATAGTGAAGGATTTGAGAAAGCTCCCCGATGAAATGGAGAAAATACTAGAAAAAGAGGAGCTTATAAAGGAGATCGCAAGAACCTACAAAAACAAGTCCGACTTCTTATTCATTGGACGTGGATTTTCATATCCAACAGCACTTGAAGGAGCCTTAAAACTCAAAGAGATTTCATACATCCATGCTGAAGGTTATGCATCAGGGGAACTAAAACATGGCCCCATAGCATTAATAGAAAAAGGAGTGCCTGTAGTGGCCATAGCCCCCCCACCACTCCCATTAAAAACAGGGGCCAAGATAGTTAAAGATGAGGAAGAATTCCGCAATTCACATAGCTTAACCCTGAGCAATGTTAAGGAGGTTAAGGCAAGGGGTGCTGAGGTCATAGGCCTCGGAGCAGAAGACGATGAAGAATTTAAGAAGAATACTGATAAGTATATATCATTTAATCCTAGTATAAGAGAGGAAATATCGCCGCTCTTATATATTATACCATTACAACTTTTAGCTTATCATATCAGTGTAATGAAAGGTGAAGACCCTGACCACCCAAGAAACCTTGCAAAGTGCGTGACAGTAGTATAAAAATTTTATGGGGGGCAACCCACCTCATGGGTTTCAGTATTCATGAATAGAATTGGAATAATCGGGTTCAAAGCCCACCATCCTCCCTTTTCATGTGGTGTGGAGGGTTTCTCATGTCTTTTTGAGGCTCACCAGGTTAGAGCTTGTAAACTTCTTCAGCTGGTAATATTTTTGCATTGCTGTCTTGTAGTGCTTTTATTGTCTTGTCTATGTCGTCAGCTTTTAAGAATAGTATGGCTTTGTCTTTTTTTTCATGTACAAAAGCGTATATGTATTCCAGGTTTATCTGGGAGTCCTTGAGTATTTTTAGGATGGATGCGAGGCCTCCTGGTTTGTCTTCTAATTCTACTGCTATTACTTCATTCATTTTCACGGCGAAATCGTTTTCTTCGAGAACTTTCCTCGCCAGTTCAGGGTCTGGGACTATGAGCCTCAATATGCCAAATTCTGAAGTATCAGCCAAGTATAATGCTCTAATGTTTATACCAGCACCCCTTAATATGTTAAGGGCTTTCCAGAGCCTTCCTTTCTTGTTTTCTAGGAATATTGAGATTTGCTTAACCTTCATATTAGTAACCTCAAAACTTTCTTTTATCTATAACTCTCACAGCTTTTCCCTCGCTCCTTGGCAAAGTTTTGGGTTCTACGAGGGTTACTTTAACTCTTAATCCGATCTCATCCCTTATATAATCTTCAATCTTTTTCTGTAATTCCATCATTTCACCTATATCATCTGAGAATATCTCTGGTGAAGTTTCAACCTTAACTTCCATCTCATCCATGAGGTGCGGCCGGGTTACGATGATCTGGTAATGGGGTTGAAGCCCATCAACTTTAAGCAAAGCCTTTTCCACTTGTGAAGGGAATACTGAAACCCCCCTTACCTTTAGCATGTCATCAACGCGTCCTGTTATCCTTGAAATCCTCGCTAGGGTTCTCCCACAACTGCATTCATCATAGTTTATTGAGGTGATATCCTTTGTACGGAATCTGATGATTGGCATCCCAATTCTTGTTAGAGTTGTTATAACAAGTTCACCCCGCTTTCCAGGTGGTAAAGTTTCGCCTGTTTTACTATTAATAATCTCAGGATAAAAATGATCTTCGAAAATGTGTAAACCGTCTTTTTCAGGGCATTCCATGGCAACACCCGGTCCAATAATCTCTGTCAAACCATAAATGTTGAATGCTGGTGCATTGAAGCGCCTTTCAAGTTCTCTTCGCATTTCTTCAGTCCACATTTCGGCTCCGAAGCCTATGGCCTTTAGTTGGGATTTTTTTGGATTGTGGCCTTCTTCTTCAGCCACCTCTGAAAGATATAACCCATAAGATGGTGTGAATATCATGACGGTTGTCCCAAAGTCTTTCATGATCTCGATTTGTCTCCTTGTCTGGCCGGTTGAAATGGGGATTACGGTAGCACCTATCTTCTGGGCGCCATAATGTACTCCGAATCCTCCTGTGAATAAGCCGTATCCATGAGTATTTTGTATTATATCATCCTCTGTGACTCCCATCATTGTAAGGCCCCTTGCCATGACTTCACTCCATATTTCAATGTCTTCTCTTGTGTAACCTGAAACTACCGGTTTGCCTGTGGTCCCTGAGGAAGTGTGCACTTCTATTATATCCTTTCTATGGGTTGCGAACATCCCAAAGGGGTATACTTCTCTAAGATCATCTTTTGTCGTGTAAGGAAGCTCTTTTATATCCTCTAAGCTTTCAATGTCCTCAGGGTAAATATTATTTTCCTCGAGTTTCCTTTTGTAGTATGGTACGTTCTCATATACTCTTTTTACAGTGTCCTGCAATCTTCTAATTTGTAATTCTTCTAGATCATCCCTTGAAATGCATTCCATCTCTTCGTTCCAGATCATCTAGACCAGCCCTTTCCATTCCTTTGAATATAATGAGATGGTTTGTTAAAAATAGTTTTTTTGCCAGAGTAAGATTATTTCAAAGAAAAATAAGAATGAATGCCAAGTTCCAGCTTCTCAACTGACCGATCATCCCCATCCAATAGGGAAATGATAAAAAAAGTTGAAAATTCTAACAGGCCAAGAATTGGGGGGATTATAATTGGATCGATTCTGCGAATATTTTTTTGAAATCTTTTTCGGCTGAAAGTTCAATACAATCTATTAATTTGAGTATTTCACGAGATTCCATCCTTTTTTAGATGGACTTCAGTGCCCCTAGATGCTCCGGTGACTGCAATGTCTCCTGGGAATCATTATCTGATCTGTTGGTATATCTGGTAGGAGTCCTATGAACTTCGCATTTTCAACGCTTATACACCTCCGAACGAACCATCCACGTACACTCTTGAAATGTCCGCCGGTTCAACTCTTAGCTTTTCCATATTACCCATTTGCAATTAGGGGGCTGTCCATATCCTTTCATTGACTGTTATATTCTTTGTTTCTGTTTCATCTGCACTTGCAACAATGAACTCGTGCTCTGATTTTAATTTTTCTGTGAACCTATATCATTTCTATAAAGTTCGGTTACTATATCTATTAGGACGCTCCCGCATCCCTTTTGGTTTTTCCTTACCTATTACTATATTTACATATACTTGAAAATAGTGTGGGCTGCCTAATGCCCTACATTAAATGTCATATTAGAGGATTTTCTTCATCTTTCCCAAAAAGGGGCTTAGATGTTCTCCATCCTATTGTTTACTTCGTCCCAGTTTATGATCTTCCAAAATGCTTCAACATAATCTGGGCGCAGGTTCTTATAGTCGAGGTAATAGGC
>LDZQ01001455.1_pt1 | contig 31677 bp, 36 predicted proteins | sample 615361 | NCBI WGS metagenome assembly LDZQ01 (sample SAMN03408297, study PRJNA278302) | terrestrial metagenome | isolation source: oil reservoir sample I2 | place: USA: Alaska, North Slope, Ivishak formation | collected 2013 | reverse complement strand
CTTACCTTTCCCTTTAGTTGATAAAAACCTGACTAAAGACCTTTTCTTCAATCAAGGTCCTACCAGCTCCCCTTACTACTGTAGTAAGAGGTTCATCATCTATATTTACCTTTACTCCAACTTCTTTACTAATGAGTTGATTCAGGCCGCGCAAAAGGGCTCCTCCTCCAGCCAAAAGTAAACCATTGTCCACAATGTCTCCAACCAGTTCAGGAGGAGTTTTTTCTAAAGCCCTTTTTACAGATTTGACAATAATGCTTACTGGTTCAGCAATAGCTTCTCGAATATGCCCATCACTTACTTCCACAAACTTGGGAGTGCCATCTAGCAAATTTTTCCCAGAAACCCTGCAAACCAGCTTTTCAGCCAAAGGATAGGCAGCACCTACTTTTATTTTGACTTCTTCAGCCATGTTTTCTCCAATCAAAAGCTGAAACTCTTCCTGCATATACCTTTGAATGGCCTCGTTCATTTCATCTCCAGCCACCCGAACAGATTCAGCATAGGCCACAGCAGATAAAGAAATAACTGCCACCTCTGTAGTGCCACCTCCAATATCTACCACCATATTACCTCTGGGCTCAGTAATGGGCAGGCCTGCACCAATAGCTGCAGCCATTGGCTCTTCTATTAACAGGACTTCTCTGGCTCCAGATTGAAGCCCAGATTCAATAACTGCCCGTTTTTCTACTCCAGTAATGCCTGAAGGCACTCCAATAACCAGTTTGGGCTTAAAAAGTTTATATCCGCCAATGACTTCCTTTAGAAAATAGGTAATCATGGCACGGGTAACTTCAAAATCAGCAATAACTCCATCCTTTAAAGGACGAATAGCCCTAATTTTCTCAGGAGTACGTCCCAGAAACTCTTTGGCCTCACTACCTACAGCCAGGACTCGATCACTTCTAGCATCCAGAGCAACCACTGAGGGTTGATTGAGTACTATACCATCTTTGGGAGTGTACAACAGGGTATTGGCTGTACCCAGATCCATAGCCAAACTTTTACCCAAAAAGCCAAATAATTTTTTAAACATAAAATCCTCTTATATTTTTGCCCTATTCTTAAAATATAAATTTTCTAGAAACAAAGTAAGATAATCTCTTAGTAAGTAAAAAAATTCCTTTAGTTCTTCTTCAATTTCCAATTCTTTTTCATCAGCAAAAACCAAAATAGAGCGAGTCTTTTTATTGATAACTAAAGGCAAGCAGACTAAGCTTTTAAAAGACAAGCCTTCCTCTCCCAAAATATCTAACTCTTTTTCTCCTTTGCTTTTATCCTTAAATACAGGTTGCCCTTCTCGAAAAATCCAGCCTAACAAACCATAATCAATGGGGTATTTAACCTTTTCTTGTTCTGCAGATAACTCTTTATTGCACCCTTCAATAAAAAAGCCTTTTCCCACTTCATCTCTGGCTACGAACAAAACATAGGAAAAGCCAGAAGCTTCTTCCATCAATTTCAGGAGCTTGGCTAAAAAAACCTTCCACTTCAAGGAACTCCTGGGTAAAGACCAAATAAGCTTTAGATAATTGTAAAAAATTAATTTTTTATTTTCAAGACCAATTTGACAAAAATTCTGTTCCAAAAGCTCTATTAACTGGGCAAATTGACTCAAGATTCTAAGGTCTTTTTCACTAAAGGAATGAGCCCTTTTACTATCCACACATAGGGCGCCTAAATTGTGAGATAAGGGCCAGCCCATAAAGGCCTTAATTTTATTCTCTTCATTGCCTTGATAATAGCCCAAACAAGCACTTTCCCTATTAAAGCTACTTAAACGCAAAGGTTGCCCATTTTTTAAAATCCAACCCACCAATCCTTTGCCTGGACTAAGAGTACATTGGGGAAGAATATTATCTCCCAGACTAAAAAATGACCTTAAGACATATTCATTTTCTTGCTGCCGTAAAAAGAGCACTGCTGAATAGGCATCAAATACAGAGCAAATTAAACTCAAGATATTGTCCAAGCAAAGAGATTTAGCCATAGACTACTTCAAATGTCTCTGACAATAAAACTCTAGGGAACGATTGTAGGTCTTTTCCTCTTCCTCAGTAAAATAACAGGCTGGCAATTCACCTCTTTGACGGTGATAGTGTAAGCATTCACAACAAAGGCCATGTTTGGAACATCCAGGATAAGTACAGGTACAAAACTTTGCATTCACTTGAGCCCGAGGACACTTATCTTTTTTAGTCATATCAAATTCTCCTGCAGCTTTGAAAGTTTTTACTTAAGAAAGCAAACCTAAGAGGTCAACTCTATTTAACTTGTTGAATATTTTTTCCAATTGAGTTATGAAAATTGAGTTTTGAGAAGGAGTAAAAAATGAGCTTAACCTCTTGGACAGCACTTTTCACAGAAACACCTGAAGTCACCTGGCTAAATCAAAATACTCCTTCTTTATCCAAAAAAATAAACGACCTATTCACTCTAAATTTTTTCCTCAATTTAGTCCAGATAAAACTCTGTCTGGTAAAACCCTATTTTGAAAACAAGAATTACCCCCTGGTAGAAGCGAGAGAACTGCTTCCTTCCTTTGAGGCAGATTTATATGAATATGAAAACCTCCCTGGCTTTAGCCTGGTAGCTTTAGCTAGACCTATTGATTATTTTCATGAAATTTTTCAGTTTGATATCTTACACACCAGCAAAGAAAAATTTTATCAAGAAAATACCATCTGTCCTCTTCCTGAAATAATTTTTGAAAATAACCTGAATACTTTCTTATCCAGATTACCCAAAGCCTATCAGGATAACTTTAAACAAAAGTTTAAAGACCAGGACTTAACTTCTCTGGCAACCTATCCAGACCTTCTTCCCTATATTTTGGAAATGGATAGAGCCCATGTTTTAGCCCTGGACGGAGAAGACAACTTTTACCTGGCAGGAGTATATGCCTCTTTTCCTTCTGACCTGGACACAGAATTAAAAAGATTTGGCTTGCGTATAAAAAAATTTAAACCCAATGACAATTGCCTCTATGAATTAAATAGAAGCTTTGTTTATCAATTCTTAATGGAACTGTATGGATTTCCTATTGTCTCAGAAAGAAGGACTTCTGCAGCCCTCTTTTCCAGAAGGCTCTTTAAGCTGGGAGAAAACTTTTTGATAAGAGTTTTAGGCCAAAGCGATAGAACCATTACTACTCTTTATTCTCACCCAGAAAATAAATTTTATCCTCGTGTGGAAAAAATAGCCCTAGTTAGTGTGGATAACCCCAAACCAGAAATACACAACTTCTTAAGCCAAAAGGGATTTTACTTAGATGAAAAAAGAAAAGTGGTAATTTTAAAAATAACCTATAAACAACACAAATATGACCCCAACAACATAAGAGAAGATAGAGCTCTATCTATATCCAAACAAGAAATAATCCATCCTTTAACTTATCAAAAAATAGACCATATCAACATAATAAAAGACACTTACACCTTAGTTTTAAAATTAAACGATATTGTCAAAGGCGAGTTTACAGGAAGAGTAAAATATAAAAGAGAAATAGTAGAAGGAACTGATACTCACGAAAAAAGACTAAAGTTTTTATACGCCTGGCTAACCAAGCATCAAAGAAGAATAATTGGATATTCTGATGAATTTTATGCCAATGTAAACAAAGTTTTAGACAACTACTTACTTAACTCTGAACTATTTGACATATTTAATGAACATAACAATCTATATAGAGAAGTATGGGAAAAGTATAGCTATATACAGCAAGCTAGAAAAATAAAAATCCTAGAAGACTTGAAAGAAAGAATTTACAACAATCAAAAAATTGACTATCTCACCATGCTTAAATTAACTTACAAAATAATAAATGATCTTCGTTTTGAAGCAGTAACTTATTTTGAAGATATTATATCTAAGGCTATTGCTATTTTAGATAAGATGTTAAGTGATTCTTATCTAGTAAAACAATACATAAAACAAAAAGAAGACAACTTAACACCTTATGGACAAGAAATAAAAAAAATTTATGGCCGTCTGGTAAGTCTCTTAGATGAACTAAAGGCCATTCAAAAAACTAAAACAAGGGAGTTAGGATATGGAACTATTTAAGACACCTTTAAATTCTTGGCATAAAAAAAATAGAGCCAAGATGGTTGAATTTGGCGGCTGGGAAATGCCTGTGCAATATGAAGGAATTATTAAAGAGCACTTACATTGTAGAAAAGAAGCTTCTCTTTTTGATATATGTCACATGGGAGAATTTATAGTAACAGGAGATAAATCCAGAGAAGAACTCGCCTCTATTTTGACGCATGATTTTGCCAAGCTTCCTCCCAATAGATGTAAATATGGTTTTATGTTAAATGAAAAAGGTGGAGTTATAGATGACCTTATTGTTTACTGCTTAGAAGAAAATAAGTTTATGCTTGTGGTCAATGCTGCCAGAATAGAAACTGATTTTAACTGGCTTAAAAAACATCTAACTTCTAGCACCATAGAAGATATTTCTTTTCAAACTGCCAAGCTAGACTTACAAGGTCCTAAATCCTTTGAGGTTTTAAAAGATGTTTTTGCTCAAGAGTTTAATGATTTGAAGTACTTTTCTTTTAAAGAAATAGTCTTTAAAGATATCAATATATTAGTAAGCAGGACTGGCTATACCGGAGAACTGGGCTGTGAGTTGTATTTGCCCTGGGAAAAGGCAGAGGAAGTCTGGGAAGAACTTCTAACACACCCCCTGGTCAAACCAGGAGGATTGGGAGCCAGAGATACCTTGCGCTTAGAAGTTGGTCTTCCCCTCTATGGCCAGGACCTGGATGAAGAGCACACTCCAGTAGAAGCAGGTTATGGCTTTCTTATTACCTCTGAAAAAAACTTCATTGGCAAGGAAAATTTAGGACAGGTCAAAGAAAAACTTATTCCTCTAAAGGTAGATAGTAAAAGAAGTCCCAGACATAATGATGAGGTTTATTACAATAACCAAAAAGCAGGAATAGTAACCAGTGGCTCCTTTGCTCCCTCTCTAGGTCATGCTATAGCTTTGGCTTACGTAAAAGTAGAATATAGTGAAGAACAAGAGTTTATTATTACTGATGGGAAAAAGAAATTAACTGCTCAAAAAACAACTCTTCCCTTTTATACTCAAAGAACAGCTAGAATAAAACTAAGTTAATGTCCAGATTAATAAAATACTACCTTATAGCCACCAGAAAATTAGTTCTATTTTTTCTGGTGGCTATTTGTTTTAGTATATTTTTACAAATAATAGTTAGATTATTTAATTTTACTCAATTTAGTTTTACTTTAGAGATAATTCAACTTTGCCTCCTCTTATTAGTTGCTTTTACTTTACCTTTAGTTCTTTTTTCTCAAGAGTTGTTAAAAATACAAATTTTTAACTTAAATACTAACTTATTATTAAAAGTTTTAACTTTTCTAGCCGGGATATTGCTTTTATTTAGCTCCTGCAAACTGGGTATACAAAACTGGTGGCAAAAAACCCCTTTACTTAAAATCCCTTTAGGTCTGGGCTACCTGGCCTTTCTTTGGACTGCTATAGGCTTTATTTTCTATGCACTAACCAACCATGATTCTTAGCTTAAGTATCCTTTTTATCCTACTCCTGTTAGAGATACCCATTGGAATTAGCCTTTTGTTTGCTACCCTAGGCAGTGCCCTTTGGGTCTATAATTTACCTCTAGAATTTATTTTGTATAGAATGTTTACCAGCCTTTATTCCTATCCTCTAACTGCAATTTTACTTTTTCTTTTAGGGGGAGAACTTTTGGTAAATAGCAATTATCCCCAGAAACTAGCAGAAATTAGCAGCTACCTGGGAAGTAAGATAGGATTGAGGTTGGGAGGAATTACTGTCCTTATGGCCTTTTTTCTTTCTGGACTCACAGGAGCTGCTGCAGCTGAAGCTGGAGCTCTGGCCAGTGTATTTTTCCCTGTCCTCACCCAAAAGGGATACTCGCGTAACTTCTCTGCCTCTTTAATCGCTGCTGCCTCTACTTTAGGACCTATCATTCCACCAAGCATTCCTTTAATTATTTACGGTGTAGTGGCCCAGGTATCTATAACCGAACTGTTTAAACTCTCTTTGCTACCAGGTGTGCTAACAGCCTTTTGTCTTTTAATGTATGTACACTTTTACGAAAAAAAGAACAATCTGGCTTCCTTTTCTTCTCTTCAAAAGCCTTTCTTAGCAGCCATTCAAGAAACTATAACCTACTTACTCATTCCTTTTGCCATAATTTTTATTCTCTTATATGGAATTGTAACTGTAACCGAAGGTTCTTTTCTGTTTTCTTTACTTGGTCTATACTTTTTCAAAAAAGATAAAAAAAAGAAAAAAATAACAGACATTCTGATTAAAAGCGCTATAAATACCACCCAGATTCTCTTCATTATTGCAACAGCATCTGCCTTTTCCTATCTCTTAACAATAGATCAAAATCTGCTTAACCTCTTATCCCTATCCTGGATAAATACTTCTAAAATATATTTCCTGCTCACTATAAACTTTATATTACTTCTTGTTGGCTCTTTTTTAGAAACTGTTGCTGCTATTTATCTTACAGTACCTACTTTACTACCCCTGGCTCTAGCTCTAAATCTAGACCCTCTGTCTCTAGGCATAATAATAGTTTACAACTTGGTCCTGGGCATGCTAACTCCTCCCTTTGGTATTGCTCTTTTTGTTACTTCTACCAGTACCAGGGTGAATTTAAAAGACATGTATATCTATTCCCTTCCCTTTATTAGCATAGGATTAATTGTATTAACCCTAATTTGTATATCTATTTTTTAAATATGGCCAGATTAAACTCTTTTTATTTAAATAAAAAAAATTGGCAAAGTCCCTACCAACTAGATGAAGAAGAAAGTAAACATTTTATAAAAGTATTAAGGGGTAAAAAAGGAGAAGTAATAAGACTTTTTGATGGCTATGGAAAAGAAGGATTATTTAAAGTACAAGATATAAGTAAAAAAAGAGTATTGTTAGAGCCTTTATCCATAACCCAACATCCTGAACCTGAAAATAAAATTAAAGTAGCTTTAGCCTGGCAAAGGGCAAAAAACAGGGATTTTATCCTGGAAAAGTGCGTGGAATTAAAATGCTGGGAAATAATTTTTTGGCCTGCTAAATATTCTCCACCTTTTACCCAAGAAATCAAGGAAAGTTGGCTAAAAAAAATAATAAATGCCGGAAAACAGTGCCAAAATCCCTGGCTACCTCAAATCAAAATACTAAACTCACTGGAAGAGTTAACCAATTCCAATTCAGAGTATCAAAAACTATTTTTCTGGGAAAAAGAGGAAAAGAACTTATTGACAAAAATCTCTCTAGAGAAAAACATACTTATAGTTATTGGACCAGAAGGTGGCTTTGCCGAACAAGAGTCTACTTACCTGAAACAAAAAGGATTTACCTCTGTTTCTCTAGGCAGCTCTACTCTACGCTTAGAAACAGCAATGCTAATAGGTATTGGCTATATATACTTATTTTTAGAATCCAGCACCTAAATAGACAATTCCCAACAATGTAAATCCAAGAAAAAATAAAACATAGGATTTTTGAATTCGCAAACTAAGAATACTACCAATAGCAGCTACAATCCAAAGTACATTCCAATTTATAAATTTAATTTCAGGAATAAAAGGTAGAATAGTTTTGTAAAAATTAAAGATAACTATCAAGGATAAATAAAAAAATATAAAATTATAAACTATACTTCTAAAAATAGACATTCTAATTATAGAGCTCAATTTTAAATCATCTTTAGATTTAATCCTTTTTAAAAGTTTGTTATAACTTAAATTATCCTGCAATCTACTTTGCCTTTCAATAAAAACACATATATAGCTGAATAAATTGGTTATTATAATTAAAGCCCAAAGCTGAGAAATATTTTTTAAAGCAAAAATATAACTTATACTTAAAGTAAGTAATACAGCATAAACACTTTGAGGTGGAATAAAGGTGCCAGCAGGAAATAAATCCAGCCAGAGAAGTTCAAAAAATATACCTAAATTAAGAGAGATATCCTTTTGGCCACTAAAAAGTGACCACAAAAAAGCAACTACTAAAGGACGTTCTAAAAAACCTATATTGATTTTAAAACGAAAGCAGGAAAAAAGAGCAAAAAAAAACTGACTAAAAGAAAAAAGAGATAAGGATGTTCTAGGTAGTTCATAATTCTATCTGTACTGGTTTATGGGGTACACAACGAAAATCTAAATTTACTCCTTTTTTTAACAGATATTTTAAACAAAAAATATCCTCTTTACTCAAGGCAATATGGTCGCAAAATTGCTCCTTTCCTGGAGAATAGTGCAAATTGCCTACATTTAATACTTCAAATTTAAAGCCCTGTTCAAAAGCTACTCTTGCATCCTGACAATTGGCAAATAGCACCAATGTTTCCTTTTTTTGCCCTTTCAGGCCCATTTGCACTTGAGCCAGAGAGACAAATTTAATCTCAATATTGCTAGGAACTGCTAGCTTAATTATTTCCTGCTGTAGAATATCGTTGGCCAAGCTGTCATTGACCACTAAAATAAATTTAGCTTTGATATAAGGAATCCAGGTTTCAATTACTTGCCCATGCACAAGTCTATTGTCAATTCTAACCCACATATCAACCATTTAAAGGCTTTTTTAAAATTTCTCCTGCTACCTTAATGCTCTGCTTGGCTGTACTTTTTAAAGTCAAGGCCAGTTCTCTTAACTCCTTTTCTCTCTCATTTACTGCCTTAATAAGCATAGGTAGATTAACTCCAGTTACCACTTCTATGTCTTCTCTTTTACCCAAAAGGGATAAACTCAAATTGGTCGGCGTGCCGCCAAACATATCTGTTAAGATTAAGACCCCCTTGCCCTCATTTACTTCTGTGGCCTTTTGCTCTATTTCTTCTAAAATTTTATCCATACTTTTCTGGTTGTCCACGCACACCCACTTGCACCCTGAAAAGTCTCCCAGAATCATTTGAGCGGCCTTAATCAGTTCTTCCCCAAACTTTCCATGCGTTACAACAAGCAAACCTATCATCTTTACCCCAATTCTAAATGTCTATGTTCCACAGAAACAAAATATTTTTTTTTACGCAAAAAATCAGCTATTAATTCTGTGGTAGCCACAGAGCGATGCCTTCCTCCAGTACAACCAAAACCAATAGTCAAACGATATCGACCTTCTTTTACATATAAAGGAAGTAAAAAATCCAAAAATTCTTCTAATCTTTTTTTAAAACTCAAGCCTTCCTCTCGCTGGTAGATAAAATTCTGCACTTCCTCATCCAAGCCAGAAAGAGGCCTAAGATCTTCCTGAAAATAAGGATTGGGCAAAAAACGTAAATCCAAAACCATATCTGCTTCCAAAGGGACTCCGTATTTGAACCCAAAGGAAATAAGATGCACCCTTATAGCCCAGGTAGCAGTATCCCAAGACCACTTTTCCTGCAATACCCTTCTAAGATCGTGAATGGAAAAAAAAGAAGTGTCAATAACCAGATGAGCCATATCTCGCAAAGGAGTGAAAAGCTCTTGCTCCTTGGTAATGGCTTCTTCCAACCCCAGACAGCTTCCAGTTAAAGGGTGAGGTCTTCTGGTGGTAGAGTATCTTTTAACAATAATCTCTTTTTGAGCTTCTAAAAAAATTAGTTCAAAAACTATATTTTTTTCCTTTAACTCCCTGACCAAGCCATCCCAACTCACCCCAAAATCAAGCTGCCTCAAATCCAGTCCCAGAGCAACTCCTCTATAACGCTTCAGCTTATCTTGGGCAAAAAGTTCCAACAAAGAAGAAACCAAACTAAAAGGCAAACCATCTATACAAAAAAAACCCAAATCCTCAAAAACTCTAAGAGCAGTACTCTTGCCCGCTCCAGAAAGGCCACCCACTAAAATAAGAGGAAAGTTAATATTCACTTTTAAACACCTTTGAGCAAGGAATAAATATCCTCTTTGCTCTTAGCAGCCAAAAAACTTTCTCTAAATTCTTGATCCCGCAAAACTCTGGAGATATGAGCCAGAATTTTTAAATGCTCTCCTAAATTTTCTTCTGGGGCTAAAAGTAAAAAGATAATCTGCACGGGATTGTGGTCCAGAGAGTCAAAATCAACCCCTTTTGTACTCCTAGCTACTACCAGCAAGACTTCCTTTAAACCTTCCATCTTACCATGAGGAATAGCAATACCACTCCCAATTCCTGTAGTGCCCAGGCGTTCCCTTTCCAGCAAGAGGTTAAGAATTTCTGCCCCATTTAAATCTGGATAGACCTCGAGTAATTTATCTACAATTTCAGCCAGAACCTCTGGCTTGGTTCTGGCTGAAAGTTCGGTAATTATTAATTCTGGTTTTAAATAATGTTCTAAACGCATAACTAGATCCCTGGATCAATCAACCCAAAATTGCCATCTTTACGCTTGTAGATTACATTTACCCGCTCATTTTCCGCGTTTAAAAATACCAAAAACTCATAGTTTAAGGTATCTAGCTGCAAAGCAGCCTCTTCTACACTCATGGGCTTGGGTTCAAAATGATCTGTCTTTTCAATTACCGGAACAGGACTTTTCCCTTCTTCTTGAGAAAGTTTAATGACATCCATACGCACAGATTTCTTATTTTTATATCTATCTTTAGCCTTTTCTCTAATCTTTTTAACCTGGGCTTCCAATTTATCTAACACCATATCCACACTAGCATACATATCCTCACTTTCTTCAGTAGCAGAAAGATGAAGGTTTTTTGCAGTTAAAATGGCTTCTATGATATGCCTGTATTTTTCTACTTCAAAATTAACCTGTAATTCAGGATTGTCTTTACCAGTAAGATATTTAGACAATTTTTCAAAACGACTATGCGCATATTCTCTTAAGTGATCAGAAGGCTCAAAATTCTTAAAATTAAACTTAATCTGCATAGAAACCTCCCTCGGTTAAGGTTAAAAAATACACTTCCTTCTAGAAGAAGAAGGAATATTTAAAGCTGCTCTATATTTAGCTACAGTACGTCTGGCAATATTTACTCCCATCTCTTCATATAAAATCTTGGCAATTTCTTCATCACTTAAGGGCTTCTTTTTATCCTCTTTATCTATAATTTCCTTAATCTTGGCTCGAATACTTTCTGCTCCTACATTTTCTCCACTATCTGTACTAAGCCCGCTATTGAAAAAGAACTTTAACTCAAATAGTCCAAAAGGAGTAGATACATACTTGTTACTGGTTACCCTACTTACAGTTGACTCGTGCATTCCAATATACTCAGCAACATCCTTCAAAGTCAAAGGTTTTAAATAACCAACTCCTTTTTCAAAAAAATCTCTTTGAAAATAGACAATACTCTCAACCACTTTGTATAAAGTGCGCTGCCTTTGCTGTAGACTTTTAATTAGCCAAATAGCAGAACGCATTTTTTCCTGTAAATACTCTGTTTCCTCGGTAAAATCCTTTTTTTTACGACCACGCTTAATTTCTATTTCTTCAAAAAGAGGGTTTAAACGCAGATTGGGAATTCCATCATCATTTAAGAGAATGACAAATTCATCATCATATTTAAATACATATACATCTGGACTTATATAAACAATATCTTCAGTTGCATATTGAGAGCCAGGATAGGGGTCTAAAGACTTTAAAATCTCTATGTAAGAGAGTAAATCTTCTTTTCCTATATTCAATTTTTTTAGAACAACATCTATTTTTCTATTCTCAATATTCTCTAAATGCTCGTCTACTAAAGTAAATAAAACATCATCTTTATAACCAAAATATTTTAGCTGTACCTTAAGGCATTCTTTTAGATTTCTAGAACCCACTCCAACAGGGTCAAAAAATTGAATCCTTGTTAAAACTTCTTCCACCATCTCAGGATTTACTGATAATTTCTCAGCAATATTTTCTATAGAGGAAGTAAAATATCCCTTACTATCCAGATTACCTATAATTTCCTTTCCTATCTCTATTTCCTTGGGAGAAAAATTGGAAAGTTGAAGTTGCCAGAGGAGGTGCCCTTCCAAACTGGGTTTAGGAGCATAACGGGCTTCCCAGGAAACCATTTCCTCTGGCAATTCAAACTCTTTACTGTCTTTGGAAACACTTGAAAAATTGCCCAGATAATTTTCCCATTCTGCAGTGGAAGCTAGATTTTTTTCTTCCACATCTATTTCTTTAAAACTATCTTCAGGCTTTTTAACCTCTTCTTCTAAAGAAGAAACTTCTCCTTCGCCCTCTTCCAGTAAAGGATTTTCCAGAAGTTCTTGTTGTACCAGTTCCACCAGTTCAATGCGCGAGAGTTGCAACAGCTTTATTGCCTGTTGCAACTGGGGAGTCATCACTAGTTGTTGGCTTAGTTTGAGTTGCTGTTTTAATTGTAAGGCCATATTGAGTTTATTTTTTCCAGTTTAAATTTAATATAACTACCTTTAATCCCTCTGTAAATAGCTAAAGACAAAAAGTTTTTCCCAAGTATATCTCTTTTGCCTTTTCATTGGCACTTATTTCTTCTGGAGTGCCTTCCAAAAAAATCTGGCCATCATAAACCAGATAGGCTCGGTCACAGATACGCAAAGTCTCGCGCACATTATGATCAGAAATAAGCACGCCAATATTTTTTTCTTTTAAGGTAAGAATTATCTTTTGAATGTCGTCAATGGCAATGGGGTCAATGCCCGCAAAGGGCTCATCTAAAAGGATAAATTTGGGATTTAAAATTAAAGACCTGGCAATCTCCAGGCGCCGCCTCTCGCCTCCAGAAAGAAAAGCAGCCTTTTGTTTAGCTAGTTTTAAAATCCCAAGCTCTGCTAGTAGTTCTTCTGCTCGTTGTTTTTGCTTTTTCTTAGGAATATCTGTATATTCTAAAATTAAGAGTAAATTTTCTAAAACCGTTAATTTTTTAAAAATAGAACTTTCTTGGGGGAGATAGCTAAGACCTAACCTGGCCCTTGTGGATAAAGAATAGGGAGTTATCTCTCTATCATCCAGAAAAACCTGTCCATCAGTAGGCTCAATAATACCTACCAGCATATAAAAAGTGGTTGTTTTTCCAGCTCCATTGGGACCAAGTAAACCAACAACTTCCCTCTGGTGTACTGCAAGTGAAATCCCCCGAACTACCTCTCTTTGACCATAACGTTTCCGTAAATTTATTCCCTTTAAATTACTCACCTATTTTGGCCTCTTTTTTAGGATAAAAAACAGCTTCCACTCTTTTCTTGGAATTTCCCAGCACTTGCACTGCATTATTCTTTAAGAAAAATAAAATAGTCTCTCCCTTAATAACATTTTTATCCTGCCAAATGCTTGGGTTATCCTCTAACCTCACCTTATCTTCCGCAGGATAATAAATAGCTCGCCCACACTTGGCCTTACGCCCCTCTTTGGTGATTAGCACATCTCCTATAGCAATAATCTTTTCTATTTTTTGTTCTTCTGGAGATAAATCCTCATTTTGAGGAGCATCCTTTAAATAAACTTCTAACCTATTGGCCTCAAGTTCCATTTCTCCATTATCTGCCTTTACTTCCCCTTCAAAGACTATGAGTTTATTTTCCTGCAAATAACTAAGTTTGTTGGAATTAATCTTCAAAGGCTGTTTTTCGCTAGACCAAGCAGGAGAAAAATTAAATAAAACCAAACTCAACAGGACACATACTCTAATTACGGAAACCATAAAGACCTCACTTTTCCAAGTACATGAAAGGAGTTATCCTTTAAATTCAAATACGCCCTTTCTCCATCTATAGCCAAGTATTTTCCCTTTGTAAGTTTAAAACCCTCCAGAAAATCAACCCTATCTTTTTCTTTATCAAATATTAACTTATCACAAAAGACAAGCATATCTCCTCTGCTTATCTTCACCTTTGGATATAAGGTAATTACAGATGTTTTGTTGTTTATTTTTCCTTCAGGAGATAATATTTTTATTTCCTGTTTATCTAAGTAAACAAATTGTACATTTTGTAAAATTATATCCTCACCTATTTGAGTAGCCAGTTTAGCCTTTAACTTCCAGTTTATTTTTCCATCCTCTCCGTCCAGATATTCTATATCTTCTAGTTCCATCTTACCTTTTATATTTTGAAGACTTGGAGAATAGGTGGACTCCTTTTTTTGCATCCAGTATCCAAGCCCCAGTACCAAAAATAAAATTAAAAACAACGGAAATACTTTTTTTAACAAACTTACTCAACCCACTCTTGCCAGAGTTTCTCCAGTTTATTTTGAGCTTTTAAGAGAAAACTAACAGCCTCTCGCACTGCTCCCTGCCCTCCTGGCCTGGAGCTAATCCAGAGGGCAATTTCTTTTATTTCTGGAACCGCATTGACTACAGCCATAGGTAAACCAACTTTTAACATAGGAGCAGCATCTACCCAATCATCCCCGAGATAAGCCACTTCTGACAGGGTTAGGCCATTTTTTTCAACCAGTTCCAAAAGTTTAGGAATTTTTTGAGTATAACCTGTAAAATAATCAAAAATCCCCAACTCATCCAGTCTCTTTTCCACCGCCTTGGATTTAAGCCCTGAAATCACTGCAATCTTTAATCCTGCTTGTTGGGCCAGTTTAATCCCCAGGCCATCCTGGACATTAAAGCGTTTCATCACCTGCCCCTGGAGGTCATAATAAAGGCCTCCATCAGTTAAAACCCCATCCACATCCAAGACCAGCATTTTTATATTTTTAGCCAGCTCAATGGCTTTCTTGGTATTCACAGTTTAGTCTCCAAAACTCCAACAATTGCTTAAGTAAAGGAAAAACCTTTTCCAAAGGCCAGGAATTGGGCCCATCGCAAAGGGCCTTTTCTGGTTCTGGATGTACTTCCATAAATACGCCAGAAGCACCACAAACTACTGCTGATTTGGCCAAATAGGGCACAAATTCCCTTTGACCGCCAGAACAACGACCCTGTCCACCAGGAAGCTGAACAGAATGCGTGGCATCAAAAACCACTGGATAACCTAAGCTGCTTAAAATAGGAATACTCCTCATATCCACCACTAAGTTATTGTAGCCAAAAGAAGTACCCCGCTCGGTAAGCCAAAGCTTTTGATTAAAGCCTTCTACCTTTTGAACCACACTTTGCATATCCCAGGGAGCTAAAAACTGCCCCTTTTTAATATTTAGAACTTTGCCAGTCCTGGCTCCAGCCAAAAGTAAATCTGTCTGTCGGCAAAGAAAGGCAGGCACCTGTAAAACATCTACCACCTCAGCCACCACCTCAGCCTGCTCTGGAGTATGGTAGTCAGTTAAAAGGGGAAGACCTGTTTCTTTTTTTATTTTTTCCAACCACTTAAGGCCTGTTTCCAGCCCAGGGCCTCTAAAACTGTCTAGAGAAGTGCGATTTGCCTTATCAAAGGAACTCTTAAAAACAATTGTAACACCCAGTTTTTCTCTAATCCGGGCCAGTTCCACTCCCACTTTTAACGCCAGTTCCAGGCTTTCCAGCACACAAGGCCCAGCAATAAAAAAAATCTTTTCCTTTGAAGAGGTAAACAAGTCAGACATACCTTTATTTAGCCCCTTGGTTATATTTCTTGGCACTGGCAATAAAATCCCTAAACAAGGGATGGGGACGCATGGGATTGGACTTAAATTCTGGATGGAATTGACATCCCACAAACCAGGGATGATCCTTTAATTCCACAATTTCCACCAACTCTCCATCTGGAGAGGTGCCGCTAATAAGTAAACCTTGCTTTTCAAAGTCTTCTGCATATTTTTTATTAAACTCATAGCGATGCCTATGCCTTTCCATAATTTCCTCTTGAGCATAAGCCTGGTGTGCTTTGGTCCCTTTTTTTAACACGCAGGGATAAGCACCCAAACGCATGGTGCCGCCCTTTTCACTATCTTTATCTCGCTTCTGTACTTTTTGAGTCCGATAATCAAACCATTCCCTCATCAAATAAATGACTGGATGAGGAGTAGTGGGGTCAAATTCTTCAGAATTGGCCATTTCTAACTTCAATACATTGCGAGCATATTCAATCACTGCACACTGCATCCCCAAACAAATTCCAAAAAAGGGTATCTTATTTTTTCTGGCATAAGAAATAGCCAAAATCTTGCCTTCTACTCCTCTAGAGCCAAATCCACCAGGAACCAAAATACCATCCACGCCCTGCAACCTTTCTTCGCAGTTTTTAGGAGTAAGCTCTTCAGAATTTATATATTTTAATTCTACTTTTACCTCATTAGCAACTCCACCATGGACTAAGGCCTCGTGTAAACTTTTATATGACTCTTTTAAATCTACATATTTACCTACAATAGCAATGGTTACTTTGCCCTTAGGATTTTTTAACTTATATACAAGCTCTTCCCATTTGTCTAAATTGGGATTTCTAGCTGGCAATCTAAGCAAAATAGCTACTTTTTGATCAATACCTTCTTCATAAAGAGCCAAGGGAACTTCATAAATATTTTCTACATCCTTAGCAGTAAAAACCGCATCTCTATCCACATTACAAAAAAGAGCTATCTTTGCTTTTATATCTTCGGATAAGTCCACCTCAGACCTACACAAAATAATATCTGGCTGAATACCAATACTTCGAAGTTCCTTTACACTATGTTGAGTGGGTTTGGTTTTTAGTTCTCCAGAAACGCGAATAATGGGTACCAAGGTCAAATGAATATAAAGTACATTGTCTTTACCTAAATCAGAGCGCAACTGTCTTATGGCCTCTAAAAAAGGTAATCCTTCTATATCTCCAACTGTCCCCCCAATTTCAATAATTGCTACATCTTCATCCTTTTGAGCTACACTTAAAATGGCTCGCTTTATTTCATCTGTAATATGGGGAATGACCTGTACTGTTCCCCCTAAATAATCGCCTCTTCTTTCTTTGGTAATAACTGAATGATATATCCGGCCTGAAGTAAAGTTATTTAATTGACTGAAGTGTTGATCTAAATAGCGCTCATAGTGCCCCAAATCCAAATCAGTCTCTGCTCCATCTTCAGTCACAAAAACCTCTCCATGCTGAAAGGGATTCATGGTGCCCGGATCTACATTGATATAAGGATCCAGCTTTTGAATGGTTACTTTAAGCCCTCTGGCCTTTAGTAAAGCACCCAGAGAAGCAGCTGCCAATCCCTTACCCAGAGAGGATAAAACTCCGCCTGTAATAAAAATAAACTTGGTTTTCAGCTTATGGGGAAAATTATTTTCCATTTTAAAAACCCTTCCTTTTCAATTTTTATCCTTATTTTCTTCCAAGCATTTTTTCTTAACCCATCCTACCCACCTTGCCAAGAATTTCTTCCCCTCTTTTTTAAGGGAATAAAACCAATCCATATCAACCTTATAAGCTGGTTAACTTTTCCCCTTTAACCGAAAAACCCTTGCTATATTTCTTCGAACCTATTATTTTACTCCAACTAAAAAGCTAAAAACAAGGAGGAAGTTATGTTAAAAAAAATTTTATTTTTATGCTTAATTTTACTTAGCTTCTCTCTACCTTCCCAGGCCAGAGACTATGATCAAGAAATAGAAAATTTAAAAAGAGAAATTATTTCTCTGCAAAATGAGGCTCCTTTGGGCATTAGGAAATTTATACCTTGCTCCAGGATTTTTCACTATGGCTCTTACACACCTATAGACAAAATTGAATTACAAGGAAGTGGAGAGTTTCTTATTTACATGGAACCTAAAAACTTTTTTACCAAAGAAAATGATGGACAATATGAAACCTGGCTTACAGAAGATATGCAGGTTTTAGATGAAAGTGGAAATGTTATATTTAATAAAAAAGATGCTCTAAATATTCACTTAATAAGTAAATCACCCCTCTTTGATATCTTTTTTCAAAACAGTATGAATGTTGAAGGGTTGCCCCCAGGAAAATATAAATTTAAAGCCATCCTCTACGATCAACTCAAAAATCAATCTGCCAGTGCAGAAATAGAATTTAGTGTAAAATAGAAATTAACTCCCCAAAACAGATAAAAGTTATAATTTTCACATAAATACTTGCTACTAACTTTAAGGAAATATTTTTTTCCTCTTCAAAATCTGGTCCAAACTTGAATTGACAAGAGCTGGCAAAAGGTTTAGGGATTGTGAAAAAATTCCTAAAAAGGAGGAGTTAAAATTGAATATCTTAATTTTTGGACCCAATGGTAGTGGTAAAGGTACTCAGGGCTCTTTGGTAAAAAAGAAATACAACTTAGCCCATATAGAATCTGGAGCTATTTTTAGAGAGCACATCTCTCAAGGTACTGACCTGGGCAAAAAAGCCAAAGAGTACATTGACCGGGGAGAATTGGTACCTGATGACATTACTATTCCCATGGTTTTGGAGACCTTGCAGGAAAAAGGCAAGGATGGCTGGCTGTTGGATGGTTTTCCTCGCAATATCAATCAGGCCAAAAAATTATGGGAAGCCTTGCAAGAAGCCGGGATGAAACTGGATTATGTAATTGAAATCCTTTTACCCAGAGAAGTGGCTAAAAACAGAATCATGGGCAGACGTCTCTGCGTAAACGATCCCAACCATCCCAACAATATCTATATTGATGCTATTAAGCCTGTGGATGGCAAATGCCGTGTATGTGGTGGAGAGCTAAAAACTCGCTCTGACGACCAGGACGAAGCTGCTATCAACAAAAGACATGATATCTATTACGATGCTGAAACTGGCACTTTGGCTGCTGCTTACTACTTCAAAGAATTAGCTCCCAAAGCTGGGTTTAAGTACATTGAATTAAATGGTGAAGGAACAATAGAAGAAATTAAAGAAACTCTCTTAAAGCAGCTGGATTAATCCCGATTACCATCTACTTTTTATAAATTCTTTTCCTTAGCAAATGGGCCGTAAAAATACGGCCCATTTTTATTTCTTACTTAAAGTATATACCTGGACAAATCTCTATTGGCTTTTACATCTGCTAATTTTTCTTGAACATAACCAGCATCAATAACCACCTTTTCGCCCTTTCTTTCCGGAGCTTCAAAGGATAAGTCAGTTAAAATCTTTTCCATAATAGTGTAAAGTCGTCTTGCCCCAATATTTTCTGTTTCTTCATTTATCTTTTGCGCAAAGCTGGCAATTTCTTTTAAAGCATCTTCTGTAAATTCCAGTTCTATGCCTTCTGTCTTTAAAAGGGCTTCATATTGTTTGGTCAGGGCGTTCTGGGGCTCGGTCAGGATACGATAAAAATCTTCTTTGGTTAAAGAGCGAAGCTCCACGCGTAAAGGAAAACGCCCCTGCAATTCTGGAACCAGGTCAGAGGGTTTAGAAAGGTGAAAAGCTCCAGCTGCAATAAATAAAATGTGGTCCGTTTTAATCATTCCATATTTGGTATTGACCACACAACCTTCTACCACAGGTAAAAGGTCCCTTTGGACTCCTTCTCTAGAGACTTCAGCCCTGCTTCCAGAAGAACTTCCACAAATTTTGTCTATCTCATCAATAAAAATAATTCCGCCTTGTTCCACCCTTTCTTTGGCTAGTTCCACTACCCTGTCCATGTCCACCAAACGCTCGCTTTCTTCTTGCACCAGCATCTCAAAGGCGTCTTTTACCTTCATCTTCTTGGTCTTTTTTCTCTTGGGAAAAACCTTGCTAAACATGTCCCTGAATTGCATTTCCATATCTTCCATACCAGGGATGGTCATCACTTCTATACGCGGACCAGAAGACACCTTTACTTCCACTTCCACCATTCTATCATCCAGTTTTCCCTGTCTCCAAAGCTCACGCAACTTTTCTCTGGTTTCTAAATTTTCCTCTCCTTTGGAAGCAGGAAGTAAGATGTCCAAAAGCCTCTCTTCAGCATTGCTTTCTGCCTTTACCCTTACTCTCTTGCTTTCTTCTTCTTTGACCAGATTTACACCTATTTCCATCAAGTCCCTGACCATGGATTCCACATCTCTGCCCACATATCCCACTTCTGTAAACTTGGTGGCCTCAACCTTATAAAAAGGTGCACCAGCCAATTTGGCCAGTCTTCTGGCAATCTCGGTTTTACCTACCCCTGTAGGGCCTATCATGAGAATATTTTTAGGCGCTATTTCATCCCTTAACTCTGGTGGCAATTTTCTTCTACGCCACCTATTACGCAAGGCAATAGCTACCATCTTTTTGGCTTCTTTTTGACCAATAATAAACTTATCCAATTCAGAAACAATCTCTCTGGGAGTAAGCACACTTTCCATCAAATTATTCCTCCTCTAACACTTCCAAAACTAGATTGTTGTTGGTATAAACGCAAATATCAGCAGCTATTTCCATGGCCACCTGGACAATTTTCTTGGCCTCAAGCTCACTATTTTTTAGTAAAGCCCTCGCAGCAGCCAAGGCATAAGGACCTCCAGAGCCAATAGCCACCACTCCATCATCAGGCTCAATCACATCTCCTGTTCCACTTAAGACCAAAATATGCTCTCTATCTGCTACTATTAGCATAGCTTCCAGTCTTCTTAAATACTTATCCATCCGCCATTCTTTGGCTAATTCCACACTGGCCCTTAGAATATTGCCATTAAATTCTTCCAGTTTTCCTTCAAATTTTTCAAAAAGAGTAAAGGCATCAGCAGTAGCTCCAGCAAACCCAGCCAAAACCTTATCTTGATAAAGTCTTCTTACTTTTCTGGCCTTGTGCTTTAAAACCACTGCTTGCCCCATGGTCACTTGACCATCTCCACCCATGGCCACCTGGCCATTTCTCTTTACAGCCAAAATAGTAGTACCCTTTAACTCCATCTAATTCTCCTTTTCCAACAATTTCTGAAATTCCTGCACAAAAAAGGTATAAGTCTCTTGGGCATAGAGATAAAAATAAATTTCCTGGACCAACCCCTCTTTTATTCCCCAGATTAAGCGTTTTAAAGCAATTGGTGCTGCTAATTCCAGAGGAAAACCATAGGCTCCACAACTAATGGCTGGAAAGGCAATGCTTTTTATTTTATTCTTTTGAGCCAAAAGCAGGCAGGACTTATAACTTTTATCCAATAACTCCTTTTCCTGAAACCCTCCTCCCCGCCAAATAGGCCCCACCGTGTGAATGACATATTTGGCCTTAAGTTCAAAACCTGGAGTAATTACAGCTTCACCTGGAGGCAAAGGACCCTGCTGGCGAACTATTTCCTGTCCAGCTTGCAAAAGTTTAGGGCCAGCTGCTCGGTGGATTGCGCCATCCACTCCGCCGCCTCCTCGCAGGCCTGAATTGGCAGCATTTACAATTGCCTCTACCAAAGCCTTAGTTATATCACCTTGAACTAAAGACAGCTTTCTATCCGCCAGTTCATAGCTAAACATCTCTCTTCCTCCCAAAGAATAAATAAATGAGCACTAAATCCCTAAAGTCAAGTAAATCCTATAGGAAAAGAGCATTGAAATAAAGTTAATCCTGTTAAAAATACCCGAAGTCTTTACCTTGCCCTTTTCCAGGGAGCGAGTTTAATTTATTTATCATAAGATATTAAAAAACTTTAAGAGTTGCGCATTTGTTAGTTGTAGGTTAGTTTAGGTTAATATTGAGCTCTGGGAATGATGGTGGGATTAAACAGGTTAAAGAGAAATAAAAAAAGCCACCTGAAACATTCCAGGTGGCTTAAAGTCTTGGATTGGTGGGCTACCAAGGACTCGAACCTTGAACCAACGGATTAAGAGTCCGCTGCTCTACCAATTGAGCTAGTAGCCCAACCCGTGAGAAGGAGTATTTATAGTCTATGCTAAGCCTTGTCAATGAAAAAATTAAACTTTTTTTAATTTTATTGGCTGTAACAAGCTTTTCTCTAATAAACACTGCCCGGGCCCTTCAAGCTCCTCCCTATGACCTGGAAGCCAGGTTTGTCCAAATAGAGAAAGATAAACTTTTTATCCTCTGGATAACTCCTCATAAAGATTGGTATTTTTACGGACCGCAAAAAAGGAATATAGGTCAGCCCACCACAATTACAGCCTGGCTAGGAAATAAACCACTTCCAGTCTTTTATCCCCCCACCCAGGCCAAAAAGGACTATTTTAATCCTGCTACCACAGTACAAGCTTATACTAAAAAAACTCCTTTTTTTATTAAATTACCTACTTCATACTCAACTAATTCTAATTCTAATCTGAAAATCAAAATAAGAATGTTACTCTGTTCCCCTACAAGTTGTTATCCTGTAAACGCTCAATTTAATTTCTTATTACAAAATCCAAACAGTAAACTTGCTCCTGCCTGGAAAAGCCTGTGGGAACAATCTCAAGTGTTACCTCCAGACTTTAAAGCTGAATCTGCTCTGCCTGGACTGGAAGTAAGCAGTTTAGGTAAGGCCATGCTTTTAGGATTAATCGCAGGTTTTTTACTCAATTTTATGCCCTGCGTCTTACCTGTACTGGGTTTAAAATTAAGGTCTTTTCAAAATCTATCCAAAGAAGAACAAAAAGAAAAAAGTAAGGAATTTAGATTACATAATATCTTCTTTATCCTGGGAGTATTGATTTACTTTTCTGCCCTGGGAATTTTTTTGGCTTATACCAAACTAAACTGGGGGGCTATATTTCAAAATTCTCTATTTATCCTGGCTACCCTTTTTCTCCTTTTTCTCCTGGCCCTTTCTCTTTTTGGCTTCTTTACCTTGCCTATTTTAAACCTAAAGGCCAATGTCAAACACCCTTATCTTGACTCCTTTCTAACAGGGCTATTGATTACTCTTTTAGCTACGCCCTGTAGCGGACCTTTTTTAGGCGGAGTGCTTGCCTGGAGTCTACTAAACTCTCCCACCGTAATTTTACTGGTGTTTATAAGTATAGGACTGGGTTTAAGCCTGCCTTACTTTCTCGTGGCCCTTTTCCCCAAAACTATCCAGTTTTTTCCCAAAACCTCTAAAGCCAATCTTATCCTGGAAAAAATAGTAGCTTTTTTACTTTTAGGGACCTGCATTTATCTTTTAAGTTTACTTCCAGAAGACCTCTATCTAAAAATTTTAATTTCCTTAAGTATTGTATTCTTTTTATTCTGGCTCAAAAAGGAACTTGACTTACCTACGTCCTGGCCAAAACTACTTTTTAATATTCTTATTTTACTTTCAATTATCCTTGCTCTTTTTTGGACCAATTTAAGACCTGACAAACCCCAAATATGGATAAATTATGAACCAAACTATTTTTTGAGCCAATTAGGTAAAAAAAATATCCTAGTAGATTTTACAGCCAATTGGTGCCCTACTTGTAAATTTTTAGAAAAGACAGTTTTAACTGAAACTTTTTTATCCAGAATAAAAACTAACTACCATTTATTATTGATAAAAGTGGATTTAAGCCAGGAAAACCCAGCAGGAGAAGAGTTTTTAAATTCCCTTAACAGTAAAAGTATACCCCTTGTGGCTATTTTCACTGCTCATGCTCCAGATAAGCCCTTAATCTTTAGAGATTTTTTTACGCAAAAAATGCTTGAGAAAAGCTTGCAAGAAAAACTAAGTCCTCCCCAAAATAGCCCCTAATTTCAAACTTGAATTCTATAGAATAATCCCTTAGAGATACTTTTGCTTTTGGGCTTTTCATCTCTAAAACCACTGGAAAAATTTTGGTGAGTACTACTGCTTCCAACAATTTATTAAAACTAGCTAAAAATACCTTTATTGTAGCCTCAGCCACCTTTCTAAGTCGTATTTTAGGCTTTGTGCGAGACCTGACCTTAGCCATCACCTTAGGCGCTGGTCCGCAGGCTGATGCCTTTTTTGTAGCCTTTCGCTTACCCAATCTTTTAAGAAGATTATTTGCCGAAGGCTCTCTTAGCATGGCTTTTATTCCTGTATTTGCTAAAACAAAAGAAGAAAGTCTTCAAAAGGCCTTTGTTGTAGCTAGATCTCTACAGATATGGATAATATTTCTCCTTTCCCTAATTGTTTTCTTAGGAATAATAGAAGCTAATAGTCTTATTTCTCTTATTGCACCAGGCTTTAAAGACAAGCCTCAATTATTTGAATTAACTGTAACTCTAACCCAAATCTGCTTACCTTACATTATCTTTATTTCATCGGTAGCTCTTTATATGGGTATTTTAAATTCCCTGGATCACTTTTTATTCCCGGCTCTAGCTCCTTGTATCTTAAATTTAACTTTAATTTCCTTTGCCCTATTTGGTCATTATTTTAAGCTAAATATAAGCAAAACCCTGGCAATAGGAGTTTTAGCAGCAGGTATCTTGCAAGCACTAAGTCAATTTCCAGCTCTGAAAAAAACAGGTTTTTCTTTTAAAGGAAAAATAAAACTCTTTTCTCAAGAACTAAAAAAAAATTTTCTACTAACCTTACCCACTATTTTAGGCTCTGCAGTATATCAAATAAACATTCTTCTTATCACTTTGTTGGCTTCTTTTTTACCTGTAGGTTCTATTTCTTATCTCTACTATGCTGATAGATTGGTCCAGTTTCCCCTGGGAGTATTTGGCATTGCCATTGGAACAGTAGCTCTCCCTACCTTTAGTTCCCTTTTAGCTCAAAAAAAGATTAAAGAATTGGAGCACAACTTAAGCACTGCCATTAACCTAAACCTATTTATTTCTTTACCTGCTGCAGCAGGGCTTATGGCTCTATCCACTCCCATTATCCAAACCCTTTTTGGCCATGGTTCTTTCACCCAAGCCGATGTAGAGCTCACAGCCCATGCCCTTATTGCTTACTCCCTGGGTTTGCCAGCCTTTTCCTTAACCAAAACCCTGGTGTCCAGTTTTTATGCCTTTGAAGATACCAAAAGGCCTGTGTTTATCTCCATACTAAGTTTATTTACCAATCTCACCTTGGGATTTTTATTGATGAAGCCACTTAAACACGCAGGCTTAGCTCTGGCAGTATCTTTTTCTTCCTGGTTAAATATTATCTTGTTAATTTATTTTTTAAAGAAAAAAATCAAAATAAATTGGGATAAAAAAGAGATTACAATTTGTTTAAGCTTAAGTGCCATTATTTACTTAATAGCCTTTAAACTAAAATTGAATATTTTAGGATTACTGCTAACTATAATCATTTTAACTCTTTTTTATATTTTAAGCAGCTATTTTTTACAAAGCAAATCTTCTATATTAATTATAAAAGGAATTATGAAAAAAATAAAAAAGGAGTAGAAATGCCAAGGTTTAAACCACTTTTGTTTACCACTTACAACTGGGGAAAAGACATAAACCCTCAAAATATATGTACTCCTCCCTATGATGTGTACGATAACAAGTATAGAGAAATACTATTTAAAAAAAGTAATTATAATTTTGCTCACCTTGATTTGCCCTTAAGTTATGAACAAGCTCAAAAAAATATTTTAGAATGGCAAAAAAAAGAAATCCTCAGAAAACTTTCTCAAGAATCCTTTATTTTGCTTAAAACTGAATATGAAGTTGAAAATAAATCTTTTACGCGGTGGGGAGTCTTGGGAGGCTTAAAATTAAGTCCTTTAGGCAAAGAATATGTGTTTCCCCATGAAAAAACCTATCCCAAAGCAAAAGAAGATAGGTTAAAGCTTATGCAAAGCACCTCTTCCCAATTTAGCCCTATTTTTGGACTCTATGCAGATAGCACTCTGTTTTTAACCAGGCTGGCAGAAGAAATAAGCACTTCACCCTGCTGGTTAACCTTTAAAGAAACTGAAAACCTAAAACACTCGGCCTGGCTTATTCCTGAAAAATTTAACTCAAAGATAATAAACTTTTTCCAGGATAAAAAAATATTTATAGCAGATGGACATCACCGCTACGAAACAGCTTTAAATTATCAAAAAATACAAAATAGACCTGGACCCTGGGATTATGTTTTTATGTATTTAAGCAACATGTCTTCTCCAGGAGTAAATATCCTTCCCTACCACAGACTGTTAAGCTGGGAAGAAAATTTCCATCTGGATAAAATAGAAAAGGCAAGTTCTGATTTTTTTATAACCAATTTAGATATAGATAATACAAAAAATGATTTTGATTTTATATTCTTAAGTAAAAATAAAACACTTGGATTTAAATACAAAAAAGAAAGAAAAGATAACTTTCACCACATAAGCACTTATATCCTGGACGAATATATTTTAAAGAAAATATTTAACATTTCTGAAGAAAAACTACTAACAGGAAAATACATAAAATATACCCCTTTTGCCGAAGAGGTAAAAACTGAAGTATTAACCGGTCACTATCAAGCTGGTTTTTTAGTACAAAAGGTAGAGCTTACTACTTTTCAAGAAATGTGTTTACAAAATCAACTTATGCCCAGAAAATCAACCTATTTTTATCCTAAAATACCTTCAGGGCTTGTTTTTTACTCATGGATTTAAGTACTTTTCCCCAGTCTTTAAGCCAACCTAAAAAGGGGTTTCGCTTTGCTCTGGACTCCTTACTCTTGGCTTCTTTTGCTCAACCCAAAAACAACTGGAAAATTTTAGACCTAGGTTGTGGATGCGGGGTAATAGGTTTGGCCTTGATTTTAAAAAACATTCAACTTTCTCTTAAGGTCTGGGGAATGGACATTGATTTACATATGCTTGTCCATTTACGCCAAAATTTACAAAAAACAAAGATAAAAAATTATTTCCCTTTTATTGGAGATATAAAAAACTGTATTAACATTTTTAAAAAGGGAGAATTTTTCGACCAGATTCTTTTAAACCCACCTTACAGATTGTTAAATACAGGAAAGCTTTCACCCTATGAAAATAAAAACCAGGCTAAGTTCGAACAAAAAACAACTCTAAATGACTTTATACAGGGAGCAAAATTTCTGCTAAAAAATAAAAAAGAACTATTACTCTGTTATTTAAGCGAACAACTGGATTATTTAATGGAAGTACTGGTTGTAAATAGATTTAGAGTAAAAGAGCTACTCTTTATCTATCCTAGACTAAATCATTATCCTAAAATCGTCCTGGTCAAAGCCATCAAAAACGGTAACCCTGGCCTAAAAGTTTTACCCCCTCTTATTCTCTATGCTCATCCTACTCAAAATATATATACTTTAGAAGCTAAAAGTTTTTGCCCCTTTTTAAAATAAGACTATTCTTATTTTTCCTTCTCTCTCCAAAACTTTTCCACTAAATTTCTATTTTCTTCTAAAAAAAATTCTACTTTTGCAGGAAGTAAAAAAGAAAGATCTTTATGATTTAAAAATTTTTTTCTAATAGAAGAAGAACTAATGTTTATATCTAAAGAATTTAGAAGCAAAACCTCATTCTTACCTTTTTTCCAACCCCAAGCAGTTTCTTTTTCTACCTGTAAAAAGGAAAAGGCAAATTGAGAAAGTTCTTGTAAGTCTATATAATTTCTTCTAATTACAATTAAGCTGGCATAATCAAGCAGTGTATTTCCCTTATACCAGGTAGGTAAGGATAAAAAATCACCATCACCTAGTATAAAGTAAAAATCATCCTGAGTATAATTCTTATTAAGATAGTCAAGAGTTTTAACAGTATAAGATATACCTCCAAGTTTTTCTTCTACTGTAGAAATTTTTATCTTTTCCAATCCTTCTAAGGCAAGATTTAACATCTGCAAACGGTAAGGATAAGGTAAAATATTCTCTTGCTTCTTATGAGGAGAGATATAGGCAGGAACAAGCCAGACCCTATCCAGAGAATATACTTCTAAAGCTTCTATAGCCAAGCGTAGATGCCCGATGTGTACAGGATTAAAGGTTCCACCCAGTAAACCTATTTTCAAAGGCTTTACTCCTCTTTAAAAATATCTCTTTTAAGCAATCCACCACTATCAAAACAAAAGGGAAAAGTAAGAACAATAGATAAGACCACACTCATAGTAGTACTGGATAAAATGCCCAACATAATCATAATCTGGTATTTTACAGCTAATTCTGGACTGGCCCCACCTAGAATGGTTCCTGTCATCATGCCAGGCAAAGAAACTATTCCCATGGTAGCCATAGCTGCCAAAGTGGGTTTTAAAGCAAGCTTAACACTACTTTGCACATAGGGAAAAATAGCTTCTTTTACATTTGCTCCCAGGCTAAGTAAATAAAAATATCTTTTTTGATTATCTCTTATCTTTTCATAAACAGAAGAAAGGCCTACAATATTTCCACGCATCGAGTTTCCTAAAACCATTCCTCCTAAAACAATTAAATACCTGGCATCAAATATTTTTTCTAAATCAAGAACAAAACTATTAAGATAAATTACAACTATAAAAACAGAAGCAAAAAAAGAAAAAAATACTGGTAAAAACACCTTTTTCCATTTCAAAGGAGAATTTTTTATCGCAGAAAACACAGCAGTAACAATCATTACTGCTAACCATAATATATTTATCCAGGTATTATTCAATTTAAATAAGTATTTTAAAAACAATCCAATCAAAATCAACTGCAAAGACATTCTAACAACAGAGTATAAAACATCTTTAACTAAAAAAAGTTTAAAAAAAAGACTTAAGCCTATAGGAATTAGCAAGAGTAAAAAAGAATGAGCTAAATTAAAGTAACTTATTGTTATATTTGCCATTTATTTTGCTCCAGATTAAAAACCTTGGCTTTATTAGTATCCAGCCATTCACTATCATGAGATATGCTTAATACCGTCAGACTCTTTTGATTTAAAAAATAATCCACAACCTTTTTTTTAAGTTTTCTATCCAGAGAAGAAGTGGCTTCATCCAGTAAAAAAATTTTTCTCTTCAGCAGCAAAGCAATGGCCAAAGCCAAACGCTGTCTTTCCCCACCAGAAACTTCTTCACTTTTTTTCTCCAACACTGAAAAAGGAAGCTCAAGAAAGGTAAAAATATTTTCTCTTTCTTCAAGTGAAGGTTTTATTTTTTGATTGGCTTTTAAAGAAAAGACATATTCCCAAAAATTTGTAACCTTTCCTTCTGGAAAGGATACATCCTGGTCTATATAAGCTATTTGGCTTCTTATCTTCCAGATATTTTGTTTAGATACTTTTTCTCCAGAAAAAAGTATCTCTCCCTGGTAATCATTTATAAATCCTAAAATAATCTTGAAAAGAGAAGTCTTGCCTATGCCAGATGAACCTATAAAAACGACTTTATCACCTGGATAAATTTTTAGGTTTAAATCCTGAAAAATTTTTTTTTCATAACTTAAATTTACTTTTCTAAGTTCCAGCACTGGCACCATTTTATTTTCCTATAAGGTGTTTTCTTTTAATAATAAGTGAACCTTTTTAAAACAAAAATTCATCACTCCCTTAATTCCTTTAGATTTGGCTAAATTTAGGGCTTCTTCTTGTATAATTCTTTCTTGGAGCCAGATGTATTTTACTTTTCTCAAAATAGCTTCTTTAACTATATCTAAAACATAATCAGGGTGGCGAAATATAATCACTGTATCTATATCTATTTCCTGGGGAATATTTACTAAAGAAGGATAACACTTTTGTTCCAAAATATAACTTTGAGCTGGATTGACAGGAATCACTTTAAACCCTTCTTGCAGTAAATAATTCATCACTTGATAGCTGGGTCTTTCAGGCTTAGGGCTTGCTCCTACTAAAGCAATTGTCTGTGTATTTTGTACAATTTCTTTGGCTTCTAAAGGTATTTGACTATAATCTGGTAAAGTACATTCCATACCCATTGCACTTACTCCTTTTTTAGTTTAAAAACATATCTACCTATAAATAACCTTACAACAACCTGATTTTTATGGAAAGCTTAATCTTAGTCCTTGTTTTAGGTATTTTAGGGTATTTACTGGGAGAATTTTTTAAAAAGCCTCCTCTCTTGCTTTACCTGGGGTTTGGACTTTTGCTAGGGCCTGCAGGTTTTCATCTTATCTCCCCTCTTCACTTAAAAGAAGTACTACCTTTTTTACTGGAAGGAGGCTTAGCCATAATTCTGTTTGAAGGGGGGTTAAGCCTTGTCTCCTATGGGCTTTCCTCTCCTCCTTCCTTTTTTATCCCCAACTTTTTGTTCACCAGTTTAATCACTTTTTTTCTCTCTGGGTTAAGTGCCAAGTTCCTGCTCCATTTGTCCTGGCCCTTTGCAACTTTCTTAGCCATTTTGACCCTAATCACAGGTCCTACAGTTATCAACCCTCTTTTAAAAACCTATCCTTTAAAAAGGGACGTGGAACTTTTTCTCCACTGGGAATCCATTTGGATAGATATCATTGGCATTTTACTGGCCAGCGTTTCGCTGCAATTTATTGGGAATCAGCAACTAAGTCAAAATTTTTACAACCTCTTACCCATTACCCTTGGTACCTTTTTAGGAATAGGAAGTGGATACTTGCTCCACTTTATTCTTCAACTTCTCTTAAAACACTTTAAAAAAGATAATGTAGTCCTTTTAACCAGTTTAGGGTTTATCTTAGGTCTTTTTTTTCTCACCGAACACTTTATGCCTCAATCAGGTCCCTTGTGTATTGCCTTAACCGGTTTTATTCTGGCCAAACAAAAAGGTCCTTACCTGCTGCAAGTACACCGCTTTAAGGATTTAATTAGCACTTTAACCATCTCTTTTTTGTTTGTCTTAATCTCTTCCCTGGTTGACTTCAAACACATCTTGGAAAATTTTGCTCCTATTTTAATATTTAGTCTAAGTGTAATTTTTCTTATCCGCCCCCTGGCTACCCTTTTGGGATTTAAGGGAAAATTAAAGGAAAAGATATTCATAGGTCTTATAGCTCCCAAGGGAATTGTCTGCCTGACCATGGTCTCCTATTTAGGACTAATTGTGCAGAACAAGGAACAAGAAATAATCTTACAGACCATATTTATTCTTATTGTCTTAACTTCTCTTTGGGTGAGTATGGGAACAAAATTTTTAGCTCAAAAATGTAATATTTTAATAAATTATGAAAGTACTGGAGTTATTATTGCAGGGATAAATCCTTTCAGCCTAAAACTAGGAGACTTATTATCTTCCTATGTTCCAGTAGCCTTTTTAGATAGCAACCCTAATATATGCTCTTACCTGGAAAAAAACATACAAATTCCTACCTGCTCTTATCTTTTAGATGCCAGTGTATATGAAGATGCGCTTTTAGAAGGGTATAGAAGAATTATTATTGTAACCACAGATGAAGCAATAAATGAACTAACCGCCCAAATAGCCTCAAAATTCTTCTCTCCTCAATTGGTTTATAAAATACAAAATGCCAACTCTAACCAGGAGCAAACCTTTTCTGTTCCAGCTAATACGTTTCCTCTTTCCACTTTGGAACTAAAAAAGATAATTGAACAAATGGGCAATGAAGAAATTGTCTTAACTATAGAAAATTCTCCCTCTCCTCAAAGTAAAGTCCTGGCCAAAATTATAAATTCTAGACAAATATGTTTTGACCTGGATTCAAAACACCAGGCAGAAAAATATATAGTTTTAAAAAGTAAAAATTAAATAATTTTACTAAAAAACTTAATCACATTCTCCTATGCGTTTTCCTTTTAAGTGAGTAGTCATAACCATTCCTTGATAATTGGTTTTCATAGTTCCTTCCATTTCTTCACCCATATAAGTTACTTCTATTTCACTAATATTTTTTATTCCACTGTTTATACATTCAATCGTAAATTCTAATGTGTCGCCAGTAATAGATTTCTTAAGGATCTTACAATTATCATTATCCTTGCTTTCTTCGTCTACAGGAATGGCATTATCTGCAGTAAGGCAAGTAACATAATCAGAAGCAGGAATGGAAAAGTTAAAAGGCATCCCTGTAGTTTCCACTTTGGTGCTTATTTTCCACTTCCCTTCTTTTAAATTAGGTCCAGAAGAACAGGCTACTATTAATAACATAGCCAAAACTAAAAAAACCTAAACATCTTACACCTCCTT
>LDZQ01001454.1_pt1 | contig 31735 bp, 32 predicted proteins | sample 615361 | NCBI WGS metagenome assembly LDZQ01 (sample SAMN03408297, study PRJNA278302) | terrestrial metagenome | isolation source: oil reservoir sample I2 | place: USA: Alaska, North Slope, Ivishak formation | collected 2013 | reverse complement strand
TTTGCAGACTAGCGGAGAAAATGTACTCTGCAACATAGAAGGGCATGAAATAGAATTAAAAAATACAAAAAACTTTCAGACTGGAGAAAAAATAGTCTTAGTCTTAAGGCCAGAAGACATGAGTATATACTATCCTGAGGAAATCACAGAAAACAACAATCATGAATTATACTTCCCTGGAAAAATAATAAACACTGTTTATAAAGGAAGTACTTATGACCTTATAATCGAGCTTGAAAATAAAATTGTTAAAGCAACTCAATTCTTTAATGAAGACGATGAAAGTATGATTTATAAAAAAGGAGAAAAAGTGCTAGTAAGCTGGATAAAAGGATGGGAAGTTATCTTAAAAGATGAAACATAAATTTTATTTCTTCAAATATCCTTTAATATTTTGGCTCATAACCTTTGTCCTTATACCTTCAAGTGCCATTTTTGCCGTAGTTTTTTTTTCTTTTCATCCTACAAACTTTTTTTCCCTTCCCTTGACCTTATCTAATTTTAAAAAATTATTTGAATTACACTTTGTACAAATATTTTTAAACTCCCTTTTTCTAGCTGGAGGAGCTACTATTATAAGCTTGCTTTTAGGTTATCCCTTTGCCTTTATCTTATCTTGGCTTACTCCTAAAAAGAAAAAACTGGCCCTATTTTTTATTATTCTTCCATTCTGGACCAACTCGTTAATTCGTACCTATTCTTTAGTATTACTTCTGGGCAAAAAAGGATTTTTTAACAATTTTCTCCTCGCTTTGGGAATTGTTAATACTCCTTTAGAACTACTCTACACCAAAATAGCTGTCTTTATTGGCCTGGTTTATACCCTGCTACCCTTTATGATTCTGCCTATTTATTCCTCTTTTGAAAAAATGAATAAAAAACTTTTGGAAGCTGCCAGAGACTTGGGAGCCAGTTCCTGGAATGTATTTTTTAGGATTATTCTGCCTTTGACCAAGTCAGGTATATATAGCGGCTGCTTACTGGTTTTTTTACCAGCCCTGGGAATGTTCTATATTCCAGACATCCTGGGAGGTTCCAGAGATATTTTATTAGGAAACTTTATTAAGGACCAATTTCTTTTTACCCGCAATTGGCCCCTGGGAGCTGCTGCCAGTCTAGTTTTAAGCTTAATTATGATTGTGCTAAGCACTCTATTTTTCAAAGAGAAAAAAATAAAGTTTGTCCATGAATAAAAAGAAACTATTTTCAACCCTTTACTTATTTTTAATCTACGCTTTCTTATACATCCCTTTAATTTTACTCACCATCTACTCTTTTAACCAAAGTAAATTTTCCCTTTTTTGGAAAGGCTTTTCGCTCAAATGGTACCTTTCTCTTTTTCATAACAGTTTTTTGCTAAAGTCAGCTCTAAATTCTCTTATTTTAGCAACTACCTCAGCTACTCTAACCACCCTTCTATCCCTTATAGGCTCGCTGGGTTTAAAATATTCACCTAAGGCCAATAAAAATTTCTGGTTGGCTATAATCAATCTAGCTTTGGTTTCTCCAGATATTATTATTGGTGTTTCCTTACTTATTATCTTTACTTTACTTCAATTAAAGTTAGGTTTCTTTACTATTTTACTTTCTCATTTAACTCTCTGTTTGCCCTTTGGGGTGATTACCTTTTTAAGTACTCTAGAGCACTTTGACTTTAATCTCTTAGAAGTAGCTCAGGATCTGGGAGCCTCAGAAATCAATGTGCTTCGCTACATATTTTTGCCTTTACTTTGGCCAGCAATTTTATCTGCCTGGATTTTGAGTTTTACTCTCTCTTTAGATGATGTGGTTATAAGCTTTTTTACCACTGGGCCCCAATTTGAAATACTACCTTTACGCATTTATTCTATGGTAAGGGTGGGTATTAAACCAGAGGTAAATGCCTTATGTACTTTATTGATTATTTTAACCTTTATTTTTGTAGGCTTAGCTCACTTTTTACTAGAAAGGAATATTAAAGGAGGAAAAAGAACATGAAAAAAATCATTTTAACTTTGCTCTTTACCTTTTGCTTACTTATTAACATAGCCCAAGCAAAAGAACTTTATTTGTTTAACTGGTCAGAATACATACCAGATGAAGTTCTAGAACAATTTACAAAAGAAACAGGAATAAAGGTATACTTGAGCACTTATGATAGTAATGAAGCCATGTATACTAAAATAAAACTGGTAAAGGGAGAATATGATTTAATTGTGCCTTCTACCTATTTTGTAGAAAAGATGGCCAGAGAAGGCCTTTTAGAGCCCATAAATCATAAACTAATCCCCAATTTAAAAAACATCTCTCCTAAATTCCTAAACCAGTCCTTTGATCCTGAAAATAAATATTCAGTACCTTATATGTGGGGAAGTACTGCTGTTTGCTACAACAGTGCCAGGCTGGGAAAAGGTTATATCAAAAGCCTCAATGACCTCTGGAATCCAGAACTAAAGGGAAAGCTTTTACTTCCCAATGACGTAAGAGAAGTGTTTGGCTTGGCTCTAAAAAAATTGGGATACTCTATTAATGAAACCAACCCCAAACACATTGAAGAAGCCTATTTAGAACTTAAAAAACTACTTCCCCTGGTCAAGGTCTTTGATTCTGATTCTCCTAAACACGCCTTATTAAACGAAGAAGTTTTAGTGGCAGTTACCTGGAGTGGAGAAGCCTTTATTGCCAACTCTGAAGACCAAAACTTCCTCTATGCTTATCCTAAAGAAGGCTATTCTCTCTGGATGGATAGTTTTGCCATTCCCAGGGGCGCTAAAAATGTGGAAAATGCTCATAAGTTTATGAACTTTATTTTAAGGCCAGACATTTCTGCTAAGATTTCCCAGGAAATGGGGTATGCTACTCCCAACCAGGCAGCTATAAAATTGCTACCTCCTGAAATCCAGAACAATCCTATTATTTATCCCTCCCAGGAAGAATTAAAAAGGGGAGAATTTCAAACAGATGTGCAAGATGCCCTCTTGGTTTACGAAAAATACTGGAATGAATTAAAAAACAACTAAAAAAGGGGGCTTTAAGCCCCCTTTAAATTTTTATCAACTTATAGCTTCTTGTGCCTAAGCCTATTTGTTCAGCATATTCCAGAAGATATTTACCCTGGGTCTTGGGATGAATGGCTTGAAAAACATCCTCTTTTTTCACTAATTTTTCTGCATACTGGCTAAAGGGATTATAACTGGCCTTATTGACCAAATCCCAGGCAGCCTGATCCAGAGCTACTGGGTCATAAGAAGCCAAAATTCCAATATCAGGGCACAAATTGGCATCACTAAACCCCACGCAGTCACAATCAGGAGTTACATCCTTTACAAAATTTAAGTGCAAAAGGGGTGCTGAAAACTGGGAAACCACCCCCAAAACATATTCAGCCATACGCTCCAGAAAAACTTTTACATCTACCTTCCAATTGACCTCCAGAGCACCAGTTTTACAGGCCAGAAAGCAAGCTGCACAACCTGTGCACTTTTCCTTCTTTAAAGCAACCTTCTTATCCTCTAAAGTTAGGGCCTGGCTCTGGCACACCTGAACACATTCTCCACAGCCAACACATTTTTTTACCTCCACCTTGGGACCAAAACCACAATGTTGTTGCATTTTACCCTTTCTGGTAGCACAGCCCATGGCCAGATTTTTTAGGGCCCCACCAAACCCGGCAAGCTCATGCCCTTTAAAGTGAGCCAGATTAATTAAATAGTCTGCTTCTACTATATCCCCGGCCAAAAAAACCTCTTGAAAGTGTTTTCCTGCCAGGGATACTTTTTTTTCATTCTGGCTTTTTAAACCATCAGCAATAATAATAGGTGCACCCAGAAGCAAGGGGTCAAATCCATGCCTGGCTGCTTGCATCAAGTGGGATACAGCTTCTCCCCGTTCCCCCACATATAAGGTATTGGTATCAGTCAAAAAAGGAAGAGCGCCAGTTTTTTGTACAAATTCCACAAGGGGCTTTACCCACAAGGGAGCAATAAAGCCTGTAACGCCCTTTTCTCCAAAGTGAATTTTCAAAGCCACCAATTTTTTGCTACCTAAAAATTTAGCCACCTCACAGTTTTTTAAAAGCTTTTTTATTTTTTGCTCATAGGTATACTTTCTAGAAGTCCTAAAATCCCAAAAATATACTGAACTGGCCATAATCACACTCCTCTAAAAATAAAAAGGGATGAAAGTAAGTTACTTTCATCCCTGAAAAAAGTAAATACCTGCAGGGAATTTAAAAGGAATAGCCTACACTAACTCCCACCAAATGGGCATTTCCATCTTTAAACTTGCCATCATAGACATAATCACTAGCTCTACCGTCCACATCTCTATCTTCATACATAAGGTAGTTATAGGAAAGGTCAATGGTCCACTTATCTAGCTTAAAGCCAGTTCCAACTCCCAAAATGTGTCTGTTATTAGCTGGTAAGATATAATCCACATGTTCATCAGGAATAGGCGACTGGTCATAAATATAACTGGCCCTTAAATCCACCATTTCATTTAAACTATACTCCACTCCAAACTGAAAACGCCACACATCCTTCCAATCCTTTTTGGATGAAGATTGCGTAGCTAAGGGATTAACTTTGCTAATAGAGCCATCATACTTTATGGTCAAAGCATCATAGGTACTCCACCTGGTATAAACCACATCTGCTTCCACACTTAACTTTTCTGTAGGATAAACAGCGATACCTAAGGTAAAGGAGTCAGGCAATGTGATACTTCCAGTAGCATCTCTATCATTATAATAAGTATTGTCTGTAAAATCTATTCTACCCCTTAACTGTTGCTCCACCTGACTTTTATAGGTAAAACCAAGCCTTAACCACTCAACAGGCTTATAGTGTAAACCCAGATTAAAACCATAATTTACACTATCTCCCTTAAGATGTGCATCTGTACTACCAATAGGTCCTTGAGGATAGGTATATTTTTTTTGCTGGAACTCAAAATACATGGCTTCCAGGCCCACAGCAAAGGAAAGTTTATCGGTTAATTTTACAGCCACACTGGGAACAATAGAGTAGGAAACAATAGAAGCATAATAGGAATTATAACGACCAGCCCAGTCTGAAGGAAAGTCTGTAGCCAGACCAAAGCGGGTATATTCACCCACCCCAATCCAGTAACGGTCATTTATCTGATGAGTCAGGTAAAAATGAGGGGGAAAGAAAATGTTGTTGTTTTCATTAGTAGTACCATAACCTTTGGCCTCTACCTTTATATCTGGAGCAATAGCAGTAACACCAGCCATAAAATGGGTTCCTTCCAGTTGGGTCATGCCCGCAGGATTAAAGGCAACAGCAGAAGCATCATCAGCCCTACCCACCAAAGTGCCTCCCAGGGCATTACCCCTGGCACTCCATTCATAAAGGGCAAATCCTGCACCATAACTTACTCCGACCAAAGCCAACCAAAAAATCAACAAAAACAAACTAACTTTGCGCATACCAACTCCTTTAAACAATTTTTGACAGAATAAGCACCTTAGATTAGCCACAAAAAAAAACTCTGGGGCAAGAAATTTTTATTTTTTTAAATAGAAACTAAAAAATTTTATTAACACTAAAAATAGACCCCCTTAAAAACATTAACAATCCCTTTATCTCAGGATAAGATAAAACCTATGACCACCCCCAAAAAACATCAGCTAGAGGCAGTCCTTCTTCGCTCTCTGTCAGAAACGACGCTAAATTGATTGGCTACATACTCCTCCAGCACCTAGCCCAAAAAGAAAACTAGAACATTGAGCCCCAGTAAGTATACTTTCTTTAACATTTGCAGGATAAACCATAAAAATCTCCTACTGCCCAGATTGAAATTCCCCCTTTCCCCTAGGGGGAAGGATAACAAGATAAGAGAACTAATATCCCCTTATCTTAAACTAGCCTAGGCGACATCATTCCTGACATAGTGGGTCTGCTCATTTTCAGTCCTTGTTCGATGTACGGATACATTAGCTAGCATAGGTCGTTTTTATTTTTATAAGAAAGGTTTTACAATCATTCTTGAGATTCTCGTTATAGAATCTTGCGCTGTAGGCCTATTACTCTCTGTCGCTATTTTAATTTTGGCTCTTCTTATGCCTAATGAAATATTTTTTACTGATCACCAAAAAAAACTAACAATCAATTATAAACGTCTTTTTCCAAGGGTAACATTGCCACCATTAGCTACGCTTACCCTGTAAGCCTGAAGCCTCCTAGCCAAAAAAACTTATTGTAAATTTTTGATAAGAAATGATTAGCTAGAAACGATTTTTTTCACATTTTTGCAATTAATTACAATATTGTATAATTATTGATATTTATTATAGTTATCAACTTACCACAATCTCGCCAATATTATTTCTTTATGCGAGAAACGATTATCGCCTGTGCAAACTTTATTTTTTACAAATTTGCAACTTTAACTTCAAACTCTATTGGATGTGGACTAAAAATCGCGTACAATCTAACCTATTAAAATGTTAAATAAAAAAAGATACTCCTGGGTTAACAAGTTTCTCAAAATCACTCTATTTGCCTTACAATTATGTCAAACTGCCCCCGCCTTTCATTTTAACATAAAATCAATCATTACATATAGTTAACCTCTATAGTCGCCTGCCAGAATAGCTGGCACACATATTGATTGAGCATGTTTAGTTTTTAAGCGCTGAGCTTGGAGTCTCCACTTAAGAACCAGGCCTGGGCAAAATGTGCACACATGCCCAATGTTTTGCGCTTTTACTTTTGTATTTATGGCTAGTGGTTAGAGGTCAGGGGTTAAACAAACTTCAACTTTTTTAAGGAGAAAAAATAATGAGACAAAAGATGTGGCTTTTTTGTTTGTGTACAATTTTAGCTGTCTCAATTGTGTGGGGAGTGCCCAAAATGGCCCACGCAAAAGAGGACACTATTAAGGTAGGAATACTACATTCATTGTCTGGAACTATGGCCATTAGTGAAACATCTTTAAAAGATGTGGCACTAATGGCCATTGAGGAAATCAACCAGAACGGTGGGTTGCTTGGCAAGAAGATTGAACCCATCGTGGTCGATCCCGCTTCAAACTGGCCTCTTTTTGCAGAAAAAGCAAGAGAGCTGCTAGAGAAACACAAAGTAGCCGTTGTCTTTGGCTGTTGGACATCTGTGTCTAGAAAATCTGTTTTGCCAGTGTTTGAAGAGCTGAATGGTCTCCTTTTCTACCCAGTTCAGTACGAAGGTGAGGAATGTTCCTACAATGTCTTTTACACAGGTGCCGCTCCAAATCAGCAGGCTATTCCGGCTGTTGAATATCTTATGAGTGAAGATGGCGGTGGGGCAAAAAGATTTGTTCTTTTAGGTACTGACTATGTGTATCCTCGCACCACCAACAAAATCTTGCGGGCTTTCCTGCATTCTAAAGGCATAAGCGATGAAGATATTCTGGAGATGTACACTCCTTTTGGACACAGCGACTATCAGACTATCGTTGCTAAAATTAAAAAGTTTGCTGCTTCCAAACCAACAGCTGTAATCTCCACCATCAATGGTGACTCTAACGTACCTTTCTACAAAGAATTGGCCAACCAGGGAATCAAGGCCGAAGATATTCCTGTAATAGCTTTTTCAGTTGGAGAGGAAGAATTGCGTGGTATTGATACCAAACCTCTGGTCGGTCATCTGGCTGCATGGAACTACTTCATGTCCATTGATTCCAAAGAAAACAAAGAGTTCATCAAGAAATGGAAGGCTTATGTAAAAAAACACAATCTCCCCGGTGGAGACAAGCGGGTAACCAATGACCCAATGGAAGCCACTTACATTGGTATCAACATGTGGGCTCAGGCCGTGCGCCAGGCCGGAACTACTGACGTAGATGCGGTCCGTCAGGCCATGGGTTACCAGCAATTCAAAGCTCCCTCCGGATACGAAATCAGGATGGATCCCAAAAACCATCACTTGCACAAGCCTGTCTTTATTGGCGAAATCAGGGAAGATGGACAGTTTGACATAGTTTGGCAGACACCTGGACCAATTCGTGCTGAACCCTGGAGCCGTTATATCCCGGACAGCGCCAAGAAGGTAGCTGATTGGACTTACCCCTGGGTGTGCGGCAACTGTGAAAAGCCAAAATACAAATAAAATCAGGGAGTAAACGAGACCTGTCCCCTTCACACCAAAGGGGACAGGTTAAACTAAAAGCCATGAAGTACTATAAAAATACTACCATAGTTATCATCCTTATAGGACTGTTGCTTCAGCTCTTTGCCGTCAACGTCAATGCCGCTCCCACTACCAATATGGAACTTTCTCAGGCATTGGCAGGACTTGGGGCAAAGAGTCGTAAAAAAATTATTAACTCAGTCAAGAAGCTGGGGCAAATAGGTGATCCTGCGGCTATCCCTGCTCTTGAAGCATTACAAGAAAGAAAATTACGTGCCGATGCCAATGGGCGCATATACATAATAAATGATGACGGTACATCTGCCAAAGAGGCCTTAACCGGCGAAACTTATACCGGTGCAATAGACGATCTTTATACTCCTATTATCAACAATAGAGTACGGCGAGTTATAAAAACGGTTCTGGCCAGACTAAAGCTCAAATCCAGCGATCCTGAGGTACGACTTTTAGCTGCCAAACATCTGGCAAAAAATCCTCGTGAGGACGCAAGCAAAGAAATTCAGACTGCCCTTGAAAAAGAAACCAATGACGAAGTTCGTGAAGCTCTTGCTTTGGCATTAGCTTTAACTCAAATCGACAGTCCGCGAAAAGATCAGCGTCTCCAGACCATCAAAACCATTGCAGAATCGGGCAACCTGAAATTTATTCCCTTGCTCAAAGGGGTGCTCGCCAAAGACAGTACAGGAAACTTTATCGAACCTGATGCAGAGGTGCGAAAGGCTGCCTCCAAGGCCATCAAAGCCATTAAACGGCATATGCTTTTAATCAGCACTATCCGCAATCTCTTCTATGGTTTAAGCCTTGGCAGTGTCCTTTTACTTGCGGCACTGGGATTAGCCATAACTTTCGGGTTGATGGGTGTTATCAATATGGCCCACGGTGAAATGCTTATGCTGGGCGCATACTCAACCTACATCATTCAGGAGATCTTTAAAAACTTTCTGCCGGGACTATTCGAATGGTATATCATAGCTTCCATACCTGTTGCCTTTATTGTTCCGGCCGTAGTGGGAATGATTCTGGAAAGAACTATCATCAGACACCTTTATGGTAGACCTTTAGAGACCCTGCTCGCCACCTGGGGAATAAGTCTCATGCTCATCCAGACGGTTCGACTCATCTTCGGTGCACAGAATGTTGAAGTATCCAACCCCTCCTGGCTTTCGGGAGGATTTCAAATCACCCAGGGACTGCTGCTTACAAACAATAGAATTTCTATCATTCTCTTCGCAGTGTTCGTTGTATTCCTGGTCTGGCTGCTTTTAAACCGCACCCCTTTGGGTTTGATGGTCAGAGCAGTGACTCAAAGCCGGTCAACCGCTTCTGCCATGGGCATACTTACTTCCCGGATAGACATGTGGACCTTTGGTCTGGGCTCTGGAATAGCCGGACTGGGCGGTTTAGCCTTGTCCCAAATAGGTAATGTCGGACCTGAGTTAGGCCAATCTTACATAGTGGATTCATTTATGGTTGTTGTCTTGGGAGGCGTGGGCAAAATTGCCGGCACAGTTTTTGGGGCATTTGGACTCGGAATAATCAACAAATTTTTAGAGCCGTTTACTGGAGCTGTATTAGGCAAAATTTTTGTCTTAGTTTTCATTATACTCTTTATCCAGAAACGGCCACAAGGAATATTTGCCCTTAAAGGACGTTTAGCGGACGGATAAAAAATGTTAAAAGATATATTAGAAATACAATCCAAGCGTGCATGGGTACTCACCCTATTACTGGCCTCTATCATGGTCATTGTGATACCCATACTCAATGTAGTCGTACCAGAAGACTCAGTTCTGCATATCCCGGAATATCTGATTCCATTGCTTGGCAAATTCCTCTGTTATGCGTTGGTTGCCTTAGCCATGGACTTAATCTGGGGGTATACCGGAATCCTGAGTCTAGGTCACGGCGTATTTTTCGCCTTGGGCGGATATGCCATGGGTATGCATCTAATGCGTGTCATGGCTGGTGAAGGAGTTTATCGCAGTGAACTGCCAGACTTCATGGTGTTCTTGGACTGGAAAGAATTGCCCTGGTACTGGTATGGTTTTGACCACTTTTGGTTTACCCTATTGATGATTGTCCTTATCCCAGGGTTATTCGCCTTTATATTCGGTTTCTTTGCCTTTCGTTCCCGTATTAAAGGTGTTTACTTTTCCATCATCACCCAGGCCATGACGTATGCTCTTATGCTTCTGTTTTTTAGAAATGAAACCGGTTTTGGAGGGAACAACGGGCTTACTGACTTTAAACACATCCTTGGTTTCTCGCTACATGAACCAAGTACTAAACTGGGGCTATACATCACCACTGCCATAGTGCTTTTATTAAGTTATATTCTGTGTCGATATATTGTTTATTCAAAACTGGGCCGGGTACTGACTGCTATACGCGATGCCGAAAGCAGAGTCATGTTCTCGGGTTATAATCCGCTTCACTACAAACTCTTTGTCTGGACATTATCAGCCATCCTCTGTGGCATTGCCGGGGCACTTTATGTCCCACAGGTAGGCATAATAAACCCGAGCGAAATGCAGCCGGCTAATTCTATTGAAATGGCCATCTGGGTTGCAGTTGGAGGACGAGGAACTCTGGTAGGCGCTTTGTTAGGGGCTGGCTTGGTAAATGGGGCCAAAAGCTGGTTTACCGTGGCTTATCCTGACCTCTGGCTTTATTTTCTAGGGGCCATATTTATTGCCACGACTCTGTTCCTTCCCAAAGGTGTAGTGGGAATAACAAACCTGTTTAACAAAAAAATCAAAAACGGAGGAAAATAAAAATGTCCTCTCTGGCTCCAGAGTCAACCACTCAGAGTCCAAAAGAGATACATGCCAGCCGCCGTAATCTTCTGCATGTAGAAGATATTACTGTCAGTTTCGATGGATTTAAGGCACTGAACAACCTGACGCTTTATATAAATGAAGGAATACTACATTGTATAATCGGGCCTAACGGAGCTGGTAAAACAACTTTATTGGACATTATTACAGGCAAAACAAAACCGGATAAAGGGAGTGTCTTTTTTGGCAACGACATAGAACTGACTAAGCTCTCTGAACATGAAATCTCTCAGGTAGGTATAGGGCGTAAATTCCAAAAACCGACTGTTTTTGAAAATCACACTTTATTTGAGAATTTAGAGCTTGCCCTGAATTCCAAGAAGGATGTCTGGCACAGTTTATTCGTAAAGCTTACCAGCGAACAACGAGATCGCGTTGAGGAAGTTTTAGATATAATCGGTTTATCTGACAAAATAAATGAGCAGGCTGGACTTTTGTCACACGGCCAAAAGCAGTGGTTAGAGATAGGAATGCTTCTGGTGCAGGAACCAAAACTGCTGCTCTTAGATGAACCAGTTGCAGGTATGACCCCTCAAGAGATAGAGAATTCCATAACATTATTAAACTCTTTGGCTGGAAAACATACAGTCGTAGTAGTGGAACATGACATGGAATTTGTCCGTTCCATTGCCGAACGTGTAACGGTTTTACATGAAGGCAGCGTATTAGCCGAAGGTAGTATGGATGAAGTACAAAACAATCCTAAAGTGATTGAAGTATATCTGGGAGAATAAATATGTTAGAAGTAAGGGGTCTGAACCAATATTACGGAGGAAGCCATACCCTTTGGGATATAAGTTTAAGCGTAAAAGAAGGGTCCTGTGTCTGTATCATGGGTAGAAATGGAGTGGGCAAAACAACCTTGCTTAAATCCATCATGGGACTTCTGCCCATACAGAGTGGAAGTGTAAAATTCCTGGGACACGAGCTCTCTAATCAACCGGCAGCCATGCGCGCCCGATACGGGATCGGTTATGTACCTCAGGGCCGAGAAATTTTCCCTCAGCTAACAGTAGAAGAAAACCTGCGCGTAGGCCTTACAGCCTGTTATGGCTCAAAACATGAAATTCCTGAATTAATATTTGAGCTGTTTCCTGTTTTAAAAGAGATGCTGCGCAGAAGGGGAGGAGATCTCTCTGGCGGCCAACAGCAACAGTTAGCCATTGGCCGTGCCCTGGCCATTAACCCAAAATTACTCATCCTGGATGAACCCACGGAGGGCATTCAGCCTAATCTCATTCAGGAAATCGGGGATATTATTGTTCGTCTGAACCAGGAACAGAATCTTACTGTCTTGCTCGTCGAGCAGAAGCTTCTCTTTACCCGCAAGGTAGCCAGCGATTTTTATCTCATGGACAAAGGCCGTGTAGTGGCCAATGGTTCTATGGCAAAATTGAACGATGAACTCATAAACACTTACCTCACTGTCTAACTGAAATATAATGACTACTCTCAAAATAAAGCAAGGCTGGGAAGCTCAACTTTCTTTGCTCTTCGACTTATCAGGGGCAAAAACCATTTTACGCAACAAGCAGCACAAAGGGCCTTTACTGGTCCAACGCCCCTTTTATCCGGAAGGAGATAATACTTGCCACGTATATATCATCCACCCCCCAGGAGGAGTGGTCGGAGGCGACATATTAAATATCGATATAAAGACAGGCTCAGGCACGCACGCACTTATTACCACTCCTGCTGCAGGTAAATTTTATCGCTCATCAGGCGCATTTGCCAGGCAAGATCAGGTGATAAAAATTTCTTCTAACGCAATCTTGGAGTGGTTGCCCCAGGAAACCATTATCTATAATGGCGCCAAATCCAAGATATCAACTCGAGTGGAACTGGATGAAGGAGCACATTTTTTGGGCTGGGAAATAACCTGTCTTGGCTTACCTATTTCTAGTCAAAAATTTACTGATGGTGTCCTCAGGCAGCATTTTGAAGTATGGCAGCAAGGCAAACCTGTCCTTGTGGAACGGGGCTGTTTTGAGGGTCAGAGCCAAGCGGTTATTTCTCGTTGGGGGCTTGCCAACTATACAGTTGTTGGAACGTTGGTTTGTACTTGCGACAATCCCGCTGTTGTTGAAAATATCCGCCTTGCTCTCATGGAGCAAGTCAAAGAAGATCTATTTAGTGTGACCGTGATTAATGGACTTGTGGTCTGTCGCTATCTAGGCCATGAGGCATACCGGGCCCGTTTCTTTTTTGCCAAAACCTGGGGGATGTTAAGGAATAAGGTATTCTCTCGCCCGGCCTGCCATCCGCGTATATGGAACACTTAAAAATTCAATTATCAAAGGAGTAGAACAATGAAACTTTCTCCGAGAGAAAAAGATAAACTGTTGGTCTTTACGGCCGCTTTACTGGCAGAACGCCGTAAAGCCCGCGGACTCAAACTCAACCATCCTGAGGCTGTAGCCTATATTTCTGCTGCCATTATGGAAGGAGCCCGGGAAGGACGCACAGTGGCCGAATTAATGGAATACGGCCGTACCTTGCTTACCCGTGAAGATGTCATGGAAGGGGTCGCTGAGATGATTACCGAGGTTCAGGTGGAAGCAACCTTTCCAGATGGAACTAAACTGGTAACTGTGCACAACCCAATCCAATAAGGAGCTATCTAATGATACCGGGAGAAATTTTTCACGCCAAGGGCGATATAGAGTTAAATAGTAACCGCCCAACAATTACTCTTGTAGTAGCCAACACTGGCGACCGTCCCATACAGGTAGGTTCTCATTACCACTTTTATGAGGTCAATTCCGCTTTGTCTTTTGATCGAGAAGCTGCCTTGGGTTATCGTTTAAATATCCCGGCGGGAACAGCAGTCAGGTTCGAACCGGGCCAAAAACGAGAGGTAGAACTGGTCGCCTATTCTGGCGCACGTAATGTGTTTGGATTTAACGGAAAAGTAATGGGAAAACTTTCGGAGTAATACCTATGGCAAAAATCAATCGACATGCCTATACAGATATGTATGGGCCCACCAAAGGGGACAGAGTCCGACTTGGTGATACCGAACTTATTATTGAGGTCGAGGAAGACCACACAATTTACGGCGAAGAAGTAAAATTCGGTGGTGGCAAAGTAATCCGCGACGGAATGGGCCAAAGTCAACATACTTCAGACGAAGTCGTGGATACAGTAATAACCAATGCTTTGATTTTAGATTATTGGGGCATTGTAAAAGCAGACATAGGCATTAAAAACGGTCGGATCGCGGGCATTGGTAAAGCAGGAAACCCGGATACTCAGCCAGGAGTGGATATCATTATAGGCCCAGGCACAGAAGTTATTGCCGGAGAAGGACTAATCGCTACTGCTGGTGGGCTGGATGTGCATATTCACTTCATTTGCCCTCAACAGGTAGAGGATGCCATCATGTCCGGGATAACCACAATGATTGGTGGAGGTACTGGCCCTGCAGCCGGGACCAACGCCACTACCTGTACACCTGGACCATGGAATATCCACCGTATGTTACAAGCCGCGGACGGTCTTCCTATAAATCTCGGTTTCCTGGCCAAGGGAAATGCCAGCTTGCCTCAAGCACTAAAAGAACAGGTAGAGGCCGGGGCCATGGGCTTTAAACTGCATGAAGATTGGGGGACTACGCCTGCGGCCATAGACAATTGTTTAACGATTGCCGATGAATATGATGTCCAGGTAGCTATACATACGGACACTTTGAATGAATCCGGTTTTGTAGAAAACACAATAAAAGCCTTCAAAGGCAGAACCATTCATGCCTATCACACCGAAGGCGCCGGTGGTGGCCATGCCCCTGATATTATCAAGGTCTGCGGAGAACCCAATGTTTTGCCTTCTTCTACCAACCCTACCAGGCCCTATACCATAAATACAGTAGACGAACATCTGGACATGCTCATGGTCTGTCATCACCTTGATGCCAGTATCCCTGAAGATATTGCCTTTGCCGAATCACGTATTCGACGTGAAACCATAGCAGCGGAAGATATCCTCCACGACCTTGGGGCCTTCAGCATAATCGCCTCGGATTCACAGGCCATGGGACGGGTCGGAGAAGTGATCACCAGGACATGGCAGACCGCCCATAAGATGAAAGTCCAGCAGGGTCCCCTGCCAGAAGATAGTGAGCAAAACGACAATTTCAGGGCCAAGAGATACGTTGCAAAATATACAATTAATCCTGCCATTGCCCATGGCATCAGCCATGAAGTTGGTTCTATCGAAATGGGGAAGTTGGCTGATATTGTGCTGTGGCATCCTGCCTTCTTTGCTGTAAAGCCGGCCATGGTCATAAAAGGGGGAATGATTGTTGCCGCTCCTATGGGCGACCCCAACGCCTCTATTCCCACTCCACAGCCTGTTCATTACCGCTATATGTTTGGGGCCTTTGGGGAAGCACTAACGGCAACAAGTATAACATTTGTTTCTCAAGCCGCCCTGGAATCTGATATCAAGAGAAAAATCGGCCTTAAAAAAAGAGTGAAGGCTGTAAAAAATACCAGAGCAAGGAATAAGACAGACATGATTCACAACAATTATTTACCACAGATTGATGTTGACCCGCAAACTTATGAAGTTCGGGCAGATGGCAAGTTATTGACCTGCGAGCCAGCGGAGGTCTTGCCTCTGGCTCAACGTTATTTCCTATTTTAAACTCGGAAGCCAGAACCATGCTCAAGATTACCAAGATTCTCCAGAACAAAGATCATGTCCAGCCTCAGGCCCAACTCACGCTGCCTTTCGAACTAAGGCAAAAAAGTAGGCAGCTGGCCCGGTTGGACAGTGGTGAGGATGTGGGCCTATTTCTCCCACGAGGTACAATTTTAATGGATGGAGACCTTCTCCAGACTGACAATGGAGTGGTCATTATTGTTAAAGCCGCCCCGGAAAAAATCTCTATCGCCACTACCCAGGATTCGCTTCTTTGGGCCCGCGCCTGTTATCATCTGGGCAACCGCCATGTACCTTTGCAAATCTCCAACCTCCAGGTAGCCTATTTACACGATCACGTGTTGGACGAAATGGTTAAGGGGTTAGGCCTTGAGGTATCAACAACCATCGCCCCTTTTGAGCCTGAAACAGGGGCTTATCATTCGCATGGACACCATCACCACTGACAAACAATGGCCAAGGGAGTCCAAAATCAGTACGCCGGCTATGCTGCGTTTGCTGCAAATTTGCAGTCCCTCACTGCCGATAGGCGCATATGCCTATTCCCAGGGGATGGAATGGACTACTCATGCAGGCTGGCTGAAAAATGAGGCCGAAACCTGCGATTGGATACTGGGCCTGATGCGTCATTCTTTGGGCGGCCTTGACGTTCCAATACTTGCCAGACTCTATCGCGGTTGGAAAGAAAACGACATTGGGCGGGTCAAATACTGGACTGAGTTCCTCCACGCAAGCAGGGAGTCTGCAGAACTACAGGCGGAAGATAACCATATGGGCGTTGCCATGGCCAAGGTCCTCGGAGAATTGGGTATTTCCCAGGCGAATGATTGGAAAACTGAGCCTGTAGTAACCTTTGCAACAATGTTTGCATTGGCAGCAGTGCACTGGGAAATCCCTATCTATGAAACTTGTGTAGGTTACCTTTGGTCCTGGACAGAAAATCAAATAGCTGCTGCAATTAAATTAGTACCATTAGGCCAGACAGCAGGCCAGAGAATACTCTCTCAAGCCATAAAAACCATTCCCGAGGTTGTTGAAAGTGGTTTATCTCTTCAAGATGAACATATCGGTTTTTTAGCCCCGGCCTTTGCCATTGCCAGCGCTTTACATGAAACTCAGCATACTCGGCTATTTCGTTCGTAAATATTAAACTGGGGTAAAATTTATGAATAAATTTTACAAGATTCTCTGGCGATTAAACTTTTCATCAACCGGGTGAAATTGCTTCGGGGCTTACACCTCTCGCAATGACACAGGCAGGAAGGATTGTTTTATTCAGTACTAAAAAACCCCGAAAGTTGAATTAACCAAAAACAACAAGGAGGAATTGAGCCCTATGATGTCAAAACAGCCATTACGTGTAGGCATAGGTGGACCTGTAGGTTCAGGTAAGACTGCTCTTATTGACATTATTTGCAAAAAATTACGCGATAAATACCAAATTGCCGTGGTGACTAATGACATCTATACACGCGAGGATGCGGAATTTCTAATTCGCAGCCAGGCATTACCGGCCGAACGGATTGTCGGTGTTGAAACCGGCGGATGTCCCCATACTGCCATTCGTGAAGATGCATCCATGAACCTTACGGCAATCGACAAGCTGACCCAGAGCTTTCCTGACCTTGACCTCATCTTGGTAGAGAGCGGAGGAGACAATCTAAGCGCCACTTTTAGTCCAGAACTTGCTGACTTGACTATTTACGTAATCGACGTGGCAGCCGGAGATAAAATCCCCCGGAAGGGCGGTCCTGGTATCACCAAGAGTGATTTCCTGGTTATCAATAAAATAGATTTGGCGCCTTTTGTGGGAGCATCTCTTGAAGTAATGAAGCGGGATGCAACCCTGATGCGTGGAGATTCTCCTTTCATATTCACCAACTTAAAGACTCAGGAAGGAGTTGATGAAGTGATAAAATTTATAATCACGAAGGGTATGCTGGACTTAGACGATGCATAAAAACTAAAATCTGGGCTTTTTTAAATGCCATGTGGAAGAAATATTAGGCTGGCAGGTACAAGCCCTTTGCGGGTCCACAGCTTATGGCCTGGCTTCGTCTCTGATCAATTTAGGGTGCACCCGATGGCTGCACTTTGGTTGAGTAGTTGAGTGGGTAAGTGGTTGACTAGGTAGGATGGTCAGTGGATATGGGAGCCCGTAGTAGAATTTTTCCCTGATTGCCGCCAGATTCTGGATTATTACCACTGCCCAGAGCTTCTGAACAGATTTGATTACTCACTCAACTTTCTGACACAATTAACATCCTAAAATTACTACACAATTGAAGAGTACATTTTCTGAAATGCATTACAAACGAGTTGGGGACGGAATTTGTCAATAAAGATATCGCCAAAAGCCCTACCATTCTATCAAGCAACCTTTTTATAGTACTGTTCATTAATTGAATTAAGGTCTACTGTCTAGTTCCCTTCATGGGCTTGCCATTATCTTAAATGGACTATTGCTCCTTTTCTGAGCTTTGATTCTCCATATTATAGTAGCATGGGATTCTATTTTCCCTTAAAAAATCTCTTATCACCCAGCTTACATCTTTCCTGACATATTAAAAAAACTAAAAACTTCAAAAAACATCAACCAGTTAACCCTAAAAACAAAAACCTTCTAAAAAAACATTAACAATCCCTTTATCTCAGGATAAGATAAAACCTATGACCAACCCCCAAAAACATCAGTTAGAGGTAAAAAATTTAAGCTTTGGCTATGAAGATAAAAAACTTTTGCAAGACATCTCCTTTTCCCTTGTGCCTGGGCAAATAAAGGGAATTTTGGGGCCCAATGGCAGTGGTAAAACCACTCTTTTTTTCTGCTTAAGTGGCTTTTTAAAGTACAAAGGACAGGTTCTTATTCAGGGGCAGGAAGTACAAAAACTCCCCTCGAAAAAAAGGGCCTTGCTTCTATCCCTGGCTACGCAAAACCCTGCCTTTCCAGAAATAAGAGTTAAAGATTATCTTTTACTTGCCAGATTTCCCTATCTTTCCTTTTTAGGACAATATAGAAGGGAGGATTTTCTTTTTTTAGAAGAAAGGCTAAAGGAGATGCAGTTAATAAATTTTCAGGCTAAAAATCTTGCCCACCTTTCAGGTGGCGAACAAAAACAAGTGCTTTTAGCTAAAATTTTAACCCAGGATACCCCTTTTATCCTCTTAGACGAAATAACCTCCAACTTAGACCCCAAAATATGCTTGCAAATTTTAAAACTTTTAAAACAAAAGGCAAAAGAAAAAAATAAAGCCATTCTTTTGACTTCACACGACTTAAACTTAGCAGCTCAACTGTGTTCAGAACTGATTTTTATAAAAAAGGGAAAAATTATTGCCCAGGGAAAAACTAAAGAAGTTTTTAAAACAGAAATCCTAGAGGAAGTTTATGAAACCCAATTTAAAATTTACCATCATCCTGATAATAACATTCCTCAAGCTTTGCTTGGCTTTTAAAGCCCAGGCTCTCACCATTACAGATGATCGGGGTAAAACCATTACCTTAACCAAACCTGCTTCGAGAATAGTAAGTCTTTACGGTGGAATAACAGATATCTTACTTAGCTTAAACCTGGAAAATAAACTAATTGCCTGGACCAAACAGGACCAGGCTCTTCATCCCAAGCTCACCTTTACCCAGGTAGGTACTCATTTAAGGCCTTCTTTAGAAACCATTCTAAGCTTAAAACCAGACCTCATATTACAAATGGGCAAAAGGCCCCATAGTTTACTTATTGCCCAAAAACTAGAACACTTTGGATTAACTGTGGCTATTTTTGACCCCCAAAATTTTACAGAGCTTTTTCAATGCATTCATAAAATAGGTATTCTTACCCAGACAGAATCCAAAGCCAAAAAGCTCATTCAAAAACTTAAAGCCCAGTTAGAAAACCTACAACCAGTGCCATCCCAAAAGCGTCCCACTGTATTTTTTGAAGTGCGCTATCCCAATTTACTGGGTGCAGGGAAAAAATCCTTTGTCTCAGAAATAATCTTTATGGCTGGAGGTCAAAATGTTTTAAATCACCCCAAAAAATTGGTACACCTAAACCCAGAGGTACTTTTAAAATTAAATCCAGATGTTTATATTGTGCAGGTAGGGCCCATGAATCCTGTTTATCATCCTCTGGCCAACAGGACCTTTTATCAGGACTTAAAAGCAGTAAAAAAGAAAAATATCTTCTTGGTAAAAGAAGAAGAATTTTCTCGGCCTGGACCTAATACCATCCAGGCCGCTATAAAATTACATAATTTTTTAAAAGAAAAGAGACTTATTCCCCAAAACTAGTCTTCGTGCTTATGGTCGTGATAAATAACTTCTCCAGTTTCTGGATCATGTTCGTGATCATGCTCATGGGGATGAGAATGCACTATATCTCCATGGGAATGTTCGTGTTCATGAATAAAGGTTTTACCTTTTGATTCTTTACCTTGACCACATCCACAATCTTTACACATACTTTCCTCCTTCTAAAAAATACTAGAAGCGTTTAACTTATTTACTACAAGAAGGCAACTATCAGCTTTTCTTCTCAAACCTACTTCTTTAAAAAAGCATTTTATTTGCGAAAAATAAATAAAAGCAAGCTCAATACCACACTTAAAAGTAAACAGGTAACCCAGGGAAAATAAAAGGTAAAATTACCCCTTCTCACCACAATATCTCCAGGCAGTTTACCTAAAGGAAAGGAAATTTTATCCAGTCCCCACAGAAGTAATCCCAGCAAAATTAAAAGGACTCCGCCCCAAATTAAAACCCTGGCTAGCTCTTGTCCCCATCCGGACATAAACCTTCCTCCAGAAAAAATTGTGGAATTATACTATCACTTAAAAGCAATCCCGGCCTTGTCAAGCGAACATATCCCTTTCTAAAGCTAATCAGTCCCTTATTATACAGTACTTCCAGACTCTTTTGAAAAATTTGGGTAAAATTTAAGCCAGTTTTTTGTCTAAACTTTTTCAGGCTTAGGCCCTTACAGGTTCTAAGAGAAAGCATAACCATTTCATTTACTTCTTTTATTCCTTCTATGCGTTCTACCTTTAAACCTTTAAAACCTTGCTCGACCTCCAGGGCATATTGCTTGATGTTGGGAGGATTTTGCCACCTTTTTTGACCTATAGTAGAAACTGCTGAGGGTCCCAGCCCCAGAAAATCTACTCCCTCCCAATAGCCCACATTGTGCTGGGCATTGTATCCCATGCGAGCATAGTTGGAAATCTCATACTGCAGATAGCCAGCACTCTCCAGATACTCTGCACCATAAAGATACATTTTAGCCACTTCTTCCTCTAGAGGCCAGAGATAGTCCTTTTCTTTTTCTGCAAAATAGGTCCCTGGCTCCAGAGTAAAACCATAACAGGAAAAATGCTCTGGCCTCAAACTAACTCCCATTTTTACTTCTTCCAGCCACTTACCTACACTCTGGCCGGGCAAGCCAAACATAAGATCAAAGTTTATATTTTTAAATCCAGCCTGACGCAATAAGTAATAAGCCTTTCTACTTTCTTTAAGCGAGTGAATCCTGCCCAGAAGTTTTAAGTTTTCTTCTGTAAAACTTTGAATTCCCAGACTTACCCTATTTACTCCTAATTGATACCAGCCTTTAACTTGCTCTTTTTTACAAGATTCTGGATTGGCTTCTAAAGTAAACTCAATAGGAGAAGGAACTTTAAAATAATGATGAATTTTTTCCAGGACCTGCTTAAGAAAGGAAAGGGAACATAAAGAAGGAGTGCCACCTCCTAAGTAAATGCTCTCAATTTGCCTGCTTCCCAAATTTCTGGCCCAAAAATCAATCTCCTGCAAAAGAGCCTGCTCATAGATTTCAACCATCTCAGGCACCAAAACCTGAGAATAAAAGGCACAATACTTACACTTTTGGACACAAAAGGGGAAATGAATATAAAGAAGCATGCAAATAAAAATTAAGAATTAAGTTCTTTGGCGTATCTTTCTACTTCACTATACAAACAACCACAATACTGCTGACGATAAATACCCATTTTTTTACTTTGCTCTTGTCCTATACTCCAGCCTTCACGAAAGTCATAATAGTAAAAATTTACCTTGCTCCCAGTACGCATATCTAGAGCCAAATCTTTTATCAAGTTATGTTTTTGAAATTTACTATAAAGTAAAGTAGTAGTAAAATAGTCAAACTTTCCTCTTCTAGCAATATAAAAAGACTTTTCCAATCTTAATTGATAACAATAAAAACATCTATTGTTTTCTCTAAAATTAACCAGCCTAAAATATTCTTGAGGATTATAATCCTTGTCCATGCACAGATATTTTATATCAAAATACTTGCAAACTTCTATGAAAGCATTTCTTCTTTGTAGGTATTCTGTTAAAGGATGAATATTTGGATTATAAAAAAGGGCAAAAATCTCCCAACCTTTCTCCTTTAAGACCTGAAAAGGATAAATAGAGCAGGGACCGCAACAGCAATGAACTACAATCCTCACCTATACAGCCTCTATTATAATTTTGACTTTAAATTTATCTTCCAAACGTAAAATATTTTTTTTCTTGTTATTTAAAAGATATAAAGCCAGTTGGGCTGGAAACTTAAAATTTATCTCTTCTTTAGGGTGCTCTTTTCTCAAGGTGGTATAGATTTTCTTCAAACTCAATTGAGCCTGCCATTCCAGGCTGGGAAAAACTCCTCGGCCCTGACAACAGGTGCACTTTTCCAAAGAAGAAGAAAAGGCAGAAGTGCCCAGTCTTTGTCTTACTATCTGGGCCAACCCAAAACGAGAGATGGGGATAAAATCTGTCCTGGCCTTATCCTTTTTTAAACCCTGGCGTAATACCTTTTCCACTTCTCGAATATAGCGTCTGTCTTTCATTTCAATAAAATCTACAACTATCTGCCCTCCAATATCCCTAAGTCTTAACTGTAAAGGTATTACCTGGGCAGCTTCCAGGTTCGCTCTATAAGCCATTTCCTTAAAATTTTTCTCTCCAGAGATTTTGCCAGAATTAATATCAATAGAAGTAAGCGCTTCTGTGTAGTCAAAAACCAGCCTGGCTCCGCAGGGTAAATCTATTTCCCGTGAGTAGATATTGGCTATTTCCTCATCCAGGTTAAAGCGTTCAAACAAGCTAAGCCCGCTGGTAGGCACATGTAAACGCACCAAGTTCTTTTTGCGGGGAAACATAAGCCCAATATATTCTTCCACCTGCACAGCCACCAGTTCGTGGTCTACCCAAACTTCTTCCACATCCTGGGTCAAATAATCTCTAATGGCTCGAAAAACCAAGTCCTTTTCTTCATAAAGTAGGGCTGGAGCGCTTTTACTTCTGGCCTTTTCTTTAATATCTTTCCACAATCTCTTTAAAAAATTAAAATCATGTTGCAAACTGGCCTTGGTCTGACCTTCACTTACCGTACGGACAATAATCCCCAAACCTTCTTCCAGGCCAAAGCTCTCCACTATTTTTTTAAGCCTCTCCCTTTCCTTGGCCTTTTCTATTTTTCTGGAAACTCCTATTTCTTCTCTTCCAGGCGTAAGTACCAGGTACCTACCAGGTAAAGACAAATAAGTGGTCAAATAGGCCCCTTTGGAGCCTGTAGGCTCTTTTACCACCTGCACCAAAATCTCCTGGCCAGCCTTTAGTACTCGATGTAAGGGAGGATACTTTTGTCCAGGTAAGGGCTGAATTTCCTTTTGATAGTATTCAGGGTGCACCTCATCTACCTGTAAAAAACCATTTTTTTCTGCTCCATAATTGACAAAAGCAGCTTGTAAAGAAGCATCTATATTGTGAATTTTTCCCTTATAAATATTTCCCTTGGTCTTATCCTGGGAAATGACTTCAACATAATATTCCTGTAACAATCCATTTTCAGTAATGGCTACTTCCACTTCTTCTTCTGGAAGATAACTAATAAACATTCTTTTTTTCATTCTTTCCCTCATTTATTTGATAATAAATTTCTTTTTCATCTCTTATCTGCATAACTTTTTTTTCTTGCAGCAACTTATATAACATATCTTCTAACCTTGCTTTTTCCACCCCCAAAGCCTCTGCCATATCTTCTACCCTCTGGGGTCTTCTTTTTAGAGAAGCAAGCACACTAGATTCATCTATTTCCCTTTTTGAAAAAATATGAAAGTCAGCCTTAGGCTTGGTATCCTCTTTATTAAAATTCACCCTAAGATTTTTCTGCCAGTATTTTATTTCCTCTGAAGACACCCTTTGAAAAAGGTAAGCTCCAGGCCTGGTCATGGTCGTGACATCCACCCTGGCTAGATTCAGCTGGGAAATAAAATCCTGCAAAGCTTTTAAGTTCTCCCTAGAATTATTGATTTTAGGTAACAAAAGCACTTCTAAAAAAATTTGTCCCTTAAAATGCTTACTTAAAGCCAATAATCCGGCTTTTATTTCCTTTAAGGTAATGTCTTTTACTGGACGATTAATTTTTTGAAACTCTTTTTCTACACAACTATCCAGAGAAGGTAAAATTAAATCAAATACTTCTATTTCTTTTAAGACCTCAGGCAAAAACAAAAGACTACTATTGGTAAGCAAGGCCAGGGGCAAATCATATTTTTGTTTTAAGCTTTTTGCTATCTCTCCTAACTGTACATTAAGGCAAGGCTCCCCACTACCACCCAGGGTGATTACATCTGGCAAAAAAGTGTTTTGGGCAAACCAAACTTCCACTTCTCTAAGCACCTGTTCAGCCAGAACATAGGGCTTGCGTTCTAAAGTCTTTTCTTTAGTTTTACCCACTTCACAATAAAGGCAATCAAAACTACAAATCTTTTCTCCCAACAGGTCTATACCCAGAGAACGCCCCAAACGGCTGGAATAAACAGGACCAAACACATAATTAAAACTCATCAACCTCTTCCTCTTTAAAAACTTGACACAGAGAAGACAACTGTCTAGCGCTCTGCTTAGACTTAAGCAGGGAGATTGTCAAAATGATAAAACCCAATACTTTGGTAATGCTAGTTAGTGAAAAGGACAAGACCTACTTTAGGGTGGTAAAAGAAGAAGGCTCTTTAAACACCAACGAAGGCATGATAGAATACAGGCAGATTCTAGAGAGCAATTTTGGCCAGCAAATAAGTACGCATTTAGGGAAAACCTTTTATCTCTTAAAGCCCACTCTTTACGACCTGGTCAAATCAGTAAAAAGAAAAACCCAAATCATTTATCCTAAAGAAATAGGCTATATTTTACTCAAGCTGGATATTGGGCCAGGTAAAAAGGTAATTGAAGCAGGTACTGGCTCTGGTGCTCTAACTACAGCTCTGGCCTTTATGGTAGGAGAAGAAGGTAAAGTTTATTCCTACGAAAAAAGAGAAAATTTTTCTCAATTAGCTCAGGAAAACTTAAAAAGAGCCAATCTCCAGCACCGGGTTGAATTTTTTAACCAGGATATAGCAGAAGGCTTCTTACAACAAGATGTGGATGCCCTATTTTTAGATGTACGCACTCCCTGGGACTATCTGGAACACATCTTTAAAGCAGTAAAACCAGGAGCCCCTCTTGGTTTTTTACTCCCTACCACCAACCAAGTAATAACCCTTCTTACTCATCTGGAAAATGGTCCCTTTTACCCTCCAGAAGTAGTAGAGATACTACTTAGACGCTATAAACCGGTTCCAGAAAGGTTTAGACCTCAAGACCAAATGGTAGCCCACACAGGCTTTTTGGTCTTTTCTAGATACATAGAAAAAAAGTAAATAATTACAATTTATTACGCCAGAAAAAAAAGAAAAACTTGATTTTTTCTTTTTTTTTACTATTAAAATATTTTTTTAAAGATAGAAAACCTGCATGAAGGGGGTAAAAGATAAATGACTCGTAAAGACAGAACTGAAGGCATATTGAGTAGAAAGGAGGTTTTAACTCCCCAGGAAAGAGAAAAGTATTACCTATTAAAATTAAAAGAACTTTTAAATTATGCTTACAGGTATTCTGAGGATGTAAAAAAGCGTTTTGACCGGGCACAGTTTTCTGTAGAAAAATTTAAAACCTTAAACGACTTAAAACATATTCCCATTTTAAAGAAAAAAGAACTTATCTTTTTGCAATCCATGGGTCCAAGGCTGGGGGGGTTGCTCACCCAGGACTTGGGAGAGTTAAGAAGAATATTTATGTCTCCTGGTCCCATTTTTGACCCTGAAAGTAGAGAGCCTGACTACTGGGGCTGGACCGAAGCCTTTTATGCTGCTGGCTTTAGAAGAGGTGATATTGCTCAAATAACCTTAAATTATCACTTAACTCCAGCAGGGCTTATGTTTGAAGAACCCCTAAATAACTTAAACTGTGCTGTGGTGCCTGCAGGCCCTGGAAATACCAATCTCCAGTTAGAAATTATGCAAAAATTAAGGGTAACAGGTTATGTAGGTACTCCCAGTTATCTTTTGCACTTAGCGCAAAAGGGTGAAGAAAAAGGGCTTAACTTAAGAAAGGACTTATTTTTAGAGGTAGCTTTTGTTACTGGAGAAAAATTTTCTGAAAAGATGCGCTCTACCATAGAAAAGAAATTTGATTTGATTATGCGCCAGGGGTATGGAACAGCAGATGTGGGTTGTATTGGTTATGAGTGCTATCACAAAACAGGATTGCATATCTCCACTAAAGCTTATGTAGAAATATGTCATCCTGATACAGGCATCCCTCTTAAAGAAGGAGAGGTAGGCGAAGTAGTAGTAACTGTATTTAACAAGACCTATCCTTTAATTCGCCTGGCTACAGGAGATCTGGCCTATATCGACTATTCGCCCTGTGCCTGTGGAAGGACCTCTTCCAGACTAGGAAATATTGTAGGTAGAGTGGACACCACTGCCAGAATTAAGGGCATGTTTGTCTATCCACACCAGGTAGAACAGGTGATGGCCTCCTTTGAAGAAGTAAAAAGATGGCAAATAGAAGTAACCAATCCTGGTGGAATCGATGAAATGACCCTCTACATTGAAGCCAGTCAATTTACCAGAGAGGCAGATTTACTGCACGCCTTTAGAGAAAAAATAAAAATCAGACCTATTTTAAAAATAGTTCCTCCAGGGACTCTTCCACCTCAAATCAAACCCATTGAAGACAAGAGGAAATGGGATTAAAACAACTCTTTTTCTCTTTTTTACTCTGTTTTTTTCTTTTTGCTTGTGCTTCCAGGCCCCCTTTAAAACTGGAGGGGGCTTATTCTTCCTGGAGTAAAAGTGATTATATCCTAGTGGGAGAGCGCCACTTAAATCCCTGCGACCACTTAATAGAAGCAAAAGTTCTGGACCTTCTTTTACAAAAAGGCATCCGCCCTGTTCTGGGCTTAGAAATGGTGGATGTAACCTATCAAAAGGTCCTGGATGACTTTTTAGCCCAAAAAATTAGTATCCAAGAACTTCCGCAAAAACTTAACTGGGACAAGACCTGGGGATATGATTTTGCCTTTTATGCACCGCTTTTTAAAAGAGCCAAGGAATATCAGCTCAAAATAATCGCCTTAAACATCCCCAAAGCCATTTTAAAAAAATGGACTCAAGATAAAAAACTAACCCCTTATGAACAAAACCTCATGCCCTATTTTTACCAGCCTCCCACTTCCAAGCAAAAAGAATTTTTAGCAAAACAATTTCACGAACATCAAAGTTTTTTGCCCAACTTTTCAGTAAAAATAAATTCTTTCTTAAAAGGCCAGGCACTTTGGGAAAGCAAAATGGCAGAACAGGCTTTTTGGGCCAGGAAAAAATATAACTCGCCAGTAGTGATTTACATTGGCTCAGGCCACTTAGAAGGTGGTTTTGGATTGCAAAAACGCCTGCATTTACTTGACCCCCTGGCCACCATCTTTGCCTTTTTACCTAAAACTAACCCCTCAGACTCTAAGACCTTTAACCCAAGTCTATATTATTATACCTGCCCAGAAACTCCGCACAAAAGAACCTTTCGCCTGGGGCTCTGGCTAATAAAAAAGGATAAATCCATTCAAATAAAAGCAGTAAAACCCAAAAGCAAAGCAGACCTGGCTGGCCTAAAAAAGGGAGATATTATTTTGGAAGTAAATAAACAAAAAATCCATGACCTCTGGCAACTTCATAAATTGGCTCTAAAAGCTATCCAGAATAAGAGTCGTCTTGAATTTAAAATAAGGCGGGAAAAAGAAATTTTAACCCTTAATTTGGAGTTATAATGCCAGAACTTCCTGAAGTAGAAACCATAAAAAATTCTCTTCTTCCTTTACTTCAAGAAAAAATTATAACCAGGGCCCAATTGATAAACTCTCATTGCCTGGTGCAAAACAGTCTTAAATTCCCCCAGGACCTTTTAAGAGAGCCTATCCTAAATATAAAAAGAAGAGGTAAATTGCTTTACTTTCTTTTAAGCAAGAAAAAAATTTTGGCCTTTCACCTAAAAATGACAGGAAAAATTTTTGTAGCTCACTCTAAAGAAGCACCAGGCAAACATGTGCATTTTATCTTAACCTGTGAAAATAAAAAAGTATTTTTTGAAGATGTACGCAAATTTGGTCGTATCTATCTCTTTACCCAAGAAGAATTTTTTAATTGGTCTTTTATTAAAAACCTTGGTCCAGAACCATTTGAAATAACTGAAGAAAAGTTTATAACCCTTTTTCAATCTTCTGCCAGGGTAAAATCTTTACTATTAAATCAAAGAGTTATTGCAGGCATAGGTAATATTTATGCTGATGAAGCCCTGTTTGCTGCCAAGATTCATCCTCAAAGTATAGCCAGGGCCATTCCTCCTGATATACTAAAAAAACTACACCAATCCTTATTGCAGGTATTAAAAAAGGCCATTCAAGCTGGAGGTAGTTCTTTTAGAGATTATGTAAATGGTTTAGGACAAAAGGGAAATTTTCAAAAGGAATTTCAAGTCTATGGACAAAAAGAAAAACCTTGCCCTAAGTGTAAAAACACATTAACTACTTTAAAAGTAGCAGGAAGAACTACTACTTTTTGCGTTAGTTGTCAAAAAAAATATGAATAAAAACAATCCATTAAAACCATTAAAACAAGCTGAACTTTTAGAAACGCTTAAAAACTTAGGCATAGTCGACAATCCCAACTGGACAGGTCTTCTTCTTTTTATCCGCAATTTAATCTATTATTTTTCCTCTTTAAAAGAAGAACAAAAAGCCAACTTACAGAAAAAATTACTCGCTTTTTTTGCTGAAAAAGACTTTTCCCTGGGCAAGTTTTTTACTGCTCTTCTGGTTCTGGAAAACGGCTTATTGGAAAATTGCCGGGAAAAATTAATCCAAACCCAAAGGCGCCTGGAAGAAGAAAAAAAGATAAATAGTCAAATTGTGGCTGAAATAGAAGATATCCTGAATTCCTTAAAAAACAACTTTATACCTCAAAATCAACAATTAAAAACCTTTCAAGATAAAACCATTGCCACCATTGAAAAAAATCCCAACCCCAGAGACTTAATTACTTTCATCAAAAAAGAAGTGACCACTATCATTGAAAACAACCAAAAAGAAGCCCTAAAGTGGGAAAAAAAGGCCAAAATGTTAGAAGAAAAGGCCAGATATGACCACCTCCTGGACAATCTTTTTAATCGCAGTGTTTTTGACCGTTATATCAAAGAAACTGCTCCAGCTCTGATAAAAAGTGGCCGCAAACTTTCTTTACTTATGATAGATATAGACCACTTTAAGTCCATAAATGACAAATGGGGACACTTGATTGGAGACGATGTGCTTAGAGCTGCTGCTAAAATTATTAAGTCCCACGCTGATGTTTCTAGTGGCCTGGCCTGTCGTTATGGGGGTGAGGAAATAGCTGTAATTTTAGAAGACTTAAATGAAAAAGAAGCCTACTTGCGAGCAGAAGCTCTGAGGCTAGATATTAACCGCTACCAGTTTGTGCCCAGACAAGAAGATGGAAAAACTACTTCCCCTATTCACTTTAGTGTGAGTATAGGAGTAGCCGAGGTAGCTCCTTCTGATTTGCCTGAAGACCTTATTGGTAAAGCAGATAAAGCCCTTTATGCAGCCAAAAGTGGTGGACGTAATCAGGTAAAGTGTTATTCTGAAATAGCCTGTGATTTAAAAAAATAAAGCTCTTATTTTTTATTTTTTTCTTCCCACTCTTTTAAAATTGCTCTAGCTACAACCAGGTCATATAACTTTAAGGGGTTGTCTTTACCCTGATACAGGCTAAGTGCCCTTTTTACGATACCTAAATCCAGCCAGCCATGCTCTTCCCAGACTCTAGGGTGGTCCTGGTGCCATAATCGAAATTCTATCTCTCCCTGTTCATTTTTACGCACGTACATGCGTTCTTTTTTATCCAAGGGATTGGGATAATAAAAAGGTCCGTCTGGAATCTTGGTCATCTACTACTCCTCGTTTTTTTCTATTCCCAAAGTCTGGACAATGGCTTCGCCTGCCTTCTGCACAAAATCCTGAAAATCAAGCTGACTTTTCTCTTCTTCAGATAAAACCTCTTTAGGCCAGTTAATTAATTCTTCCTTAGGTGTAATGCCATATTCAGGAGGAAAGGAATTCTCAAAATACATCTGCTGAAAACCTACAAATTTGAGCATGTGAGCAGTAGCATCTAAAATTGCCAGTTCCCTTTTATCCAGTAACCCTTTTTCCTTGGCTCTGATAAGTCCAGCCAAACATTCTCCCCCCTGGGTACAGGAAATATGGCCATGCCTGTTGGCTAAAAGCATGCCTTCAATAATTTCCTGCTCCTTAACCTGCACAACATAAAAAGTTCCTCCCAGATTTTCATACTCTTCTACCAGCCCTTTTACCCTGGGAAAGGAAACCGGATTGCCAATCATGGCGGCCTGAGCCACACTGGGCTTTACTTTTACCGGACTATACCTTCTCTTGTCCTTGGGTTGGCTATAGTATTTAAACACAGGGTCAGCGTGCTCAGATTGGACTCCAATAATTTTGGGTAAAGTGGAAATTATTTGTAATTTATATAACTTTAAAAAACTATTAATAACTGCTGTAATGTTTCCTGCATTGCCAATGGGCACAAAAACAGCCTTGTTGGCTAAATCCCAATCATACCACTGGGCAATCTCAAAGCCATAACTTTCCTGGCCTAAAATTCTCCAGGCATTTTTAGAATTGAGTAAAGCAACCTGATAGTTGTCTGCCAGATATTCCACTACCTTCATGCAATCATCAAAGACTCCTGGAAGCTCTAAAACCAGAGCACCACTGCCCAGGGGCTGAGCCAGTTGCTGGGGAGTAACCTTACCCTTAGGCAACAGTACCACTGAACGAATGGACTCACTCACATAGGCAGCATACATGGCAGCTGCAGCAGAGGTATCCCCGGTAGAAGCACAAATGGTTAAAATCTTTTTATAACCATGTTTACGCACCAAATAATTTAAATAACTAAAGGCACAGGCCATGCCCCTGTCTTTAAAAGATGCACTGGGATTTTGCCCATCATTTTTATAAGCTAAAGGCTGACCAACATACCTGCTAAGTTTTTCACTGGCTTCTACGATGGGAGTATGTCCTTCTCCCAGATAAACAATATCCTCTTCCTCTAAAATAGGAGCCATAAGTTCATAATAGCGAAAAATTCCTCTAAAGGCCTTACGTTTACTTCTGGCTCTATTATCAAAAATTTCCTGCCACTCTGAGCCGCTTTTCTGCGTTAAACTAGAAAAATTATGGTCCACTAGCAAAAAAACACCCTTACACTCGGGACAGGTATAATAAAGGTTAGAACTGGGATATTCTTGCCCACAAGAAAGACATCGGTAAGATAAATTGCCCCTATATTGAGGAAAAGATAACATAACTACACTCCTACATATAAATCAAATAACACAATTAACAACAAAAAAATGGCAATAAAACCATTTAAGGTAAAAAAAGCCAGGTTAATTTTACTCAAATCCTTAGGAGAAATAATTTTATGCTCTATGCTTAAAACAATACCTACCAGTAAAAGCCCTAAAAAATAAATATAACCACTGCTAAAGGCATAGCCAGCTAAAAGAAAAAATAAAAAGGAAATAAAGTGAGAAAGCCTGGCAAAACCAAACCCAGCTTCTAGGCCAAAACAAGCTGGAACAGAAAACAACTTTTCCTGCTGGTCAAATTGGAGGTCTTGCAAACTATAAAGGATATC